>Ga0209380_10001803_pt1 | contig 14131 bp, 11 predicted proteins | sample HubBroMetageWFT6_FD_188347 | JGI IMG/M metagenome (GOLD analysis project Ga0209380, IMG submission 188347) | Warmed and freeze-thawed soil microbial communities from the Hubbard Brook experimental Forest, New Hampshire - Hubbard Brook CCASE Soil... | ecosystem: Environmental > Terrestrial >...
CTGCATCTGCCAAGCGATGGCCGACTGCTATCAAATTCGTGACGCCACCCTCTTCCTTAATGACGATTTGAGGCACGAGCTTGGCGTATTCACCTTCAGTGAAAATCACTTCGAGTCGATTCGCCTGCGACTGCACCGAGTCAATTACTGCGATTCCGCCGGAAATAATATAGCCTCGGTCGGCGTATGTAGCGGGCTGAAACCAGGCGTTCTTACCCGCCACGGGTTCAAGGTATTCAGTCACAACCGCTGCAACCACATTTGTATCCTTCATCCAGTCCATCGTATTTTCTCCTTTCAGTGTGCCATTGCGCCGGTAACGAATTCAGCCGCACTGAAGTTGAATTTTCCTTTACCGCATTTTTCTCGCCGAGCTGTGAGTCGATACGTTCGCACACCTTCCAATTCGCTCGACGCCATTGCTGCCTCCCACGGCAGCTCGTCTCGCCAGACGCAGAAAGTAATGCCATCACTGTTCATCACAGGACGAAAGTATTGCAATCCGACTGCGCAAAGCAGCTCGGCAATCGGATAGATTGTGGCCTTGTCCAGATTCGCGGCGACACCGACAAGAAGCCGGTGGTGGACCCCAAAACCTTAGAGAGCAATGTGCCCGGCATTTACCTGGCGGGCGTCCTGATTGCGGGCATGCGAACCAGCGAGATATTCATCGAGAACGGCCGTTTCCACGGTCAGGCGATCGCGGCCGACTTAAAGGAAAAGCTGCGACTCGAAGCGGTCACCGCATAACTTGCCCAATTTCTTTGCGGCAAATAGCGAGTCCCCGACCAGGTGTGACGCGCCTGGCACCTTAGAACCCAAGACCTCCTAGCCTCTGATAAACTTTTGTGCGGGGTGAGGCCTGACCGTTTCGGCGAAGATGCCGGCGCGATCGTTCGACCTCACGTAGAAACCAATTTCGGTACCGGCGAAGCGACGCACGATACCCGCTCCGCCGTGGAGGATGGCAATGGCTACCGCAACCAGCACAGCTACCATGCACAGCCGCGTGGACGAGTTCCTCAGCAAGCCGCGGCCGATGTTCATCAACAACCAATTCGTAAATTCGGCGTCCGGTAAGACGTTCCCAACCTACAACCCGGCAACCGGCGAAGTGCTGGCGAAGGTCGCGGAAGGCGATCGCGAAGACATCGACCGCGCGGTGAAAGCGGCACGCAAGGCCTTCGAGAACCCGGCTTGGGCCGACATGCCGGCATCGCAGCGCGGACGCCTGATCTGGAAGCTGGCGGACCTTATTGAGGCCCGCACCGAAGAGTTCGCGCAATTGGAAAGCCTAGACAATGGCAAGCCGCTGGCAATAGCTCGGGTTGCCGATGTGCCGCTGGCGGTTGACCTGTTTCGCTATATGGCCGGATGGGCTACCAAGATCGAAGGCAACACGATCCCGATCTCCGCGGGGACGAAGCGCACTCAGTATCTGGCATATACCCGCCGCGAGCCGGTCGGCGTAGTCGGACAGATCATCCCGTGGAATTTCCCGCTGTTGATGGCGGCATGGAAGCTTGGTCCCGCACTGGCCACGGGATGCACCGTGGTGCTGAAGCCTGCGGAGCAGACTCCACTGTCGGCGCTTCTGTTGGCTGAGTTGATTGCGGAGGCTGGGTTTCCCGAGGGTGTGGTCAACGTTGTTCCCGGGTACGGCGAAACCGCTGGTGCGGCGCTGGCGGCGCATCCCGATGTCGACAAGGTGGCGTTCACAGGATCAACAGAAGTGGGCAAGCTGATCCTGCAGGCTGCGGCGGGCAACCTTAAGAAGGTGTCTCTGGAATTGGGAGGCAAGTCACCGAACATTGTCTTCGCTGACGCAGATCCGCGGTCGACCATTCCTGGAGCGGCGAGCGCGATTTTCTTCAACCACGGACAGTGCTGCTGCGCGGGCTCGCGGCTGTATGTTGAAAAAGAGATGTTCGACGAAGTAGTCGAAGGGGTTGCGAACCAGGCCAGGAAGATCAAGGTCGGACCGGGTTTTGAACCCGACACGGGCATGGGTCCGTTGGTTTCCATTGAACAGTTCAACCGCGTCTGCGGCTACCTCGAGTCAGGACTGAACGAGGGTGCAGAGGCGGTGGTGGGCGGCAAGAAGAAAGATGGGCCGGGCTATTTTGTTGAGCCGACCGTCATGGTGAAGACCAAACCGAACATGAAAGTGGTGCGCGAAGAAATTTTTGGGCCGGTGGTTGTTGCGTCCCCGTTCAGCGATATAGACCAGATCGTCGCCGAAGCCAATAACAGCGAATATGGACTGGCCGCGGGTGTCTGGACCAAGGACATCAGCAAGGCACATCGCGTGGCGCACAAGCTCCGCGCAGGGACCGTGTGGATCAACTGCTACAACGTGTTTGACGCGGCGCTTCCATTCGGCGGTTACAAGCAGTCGGGGTGGGGCCGCGAAATGGGACACGAAGCTCTGGAGATGTACACCGAAGTGAAAGCCATCTGCGCCGCGATTTAGCGGCGATTGGCGATCGAAATGACGATGCGGCACGGGCATTGAGCCTATGCCGCATTTTTCTTGATGGATAAGAGGCTTCCTCGCAGATTAGTCCCCACTTGTTAACGCCGGTTCCTCCTGCAATCCGACCTGGGCCGCAATCGTTTCCATCGCGGGCGCAGCCACTCGCGATCTAATGCTCTTGGTGCGTCCCTCATAAGGCTGCCACTCCACGTCTATCCAGTTACGCCGCTCGACGAACGTTGGCGGCTCGTAGGTTACACCTTGCGCGAGGCGGCGGTCTTCACGTTTCGACGTCAGGTACAACACTGGGCCGACAACCATGCGCATCAATCGCGTAGACATGCCGAAGGCCGATTCGACTTCACGACGCAGAGCACGCATGCGGGCGGAAACCCCAGGATTGCTGTGCCGCAGACGCTTCTCCATCGCCCAGAGTGCCGCATTATAGGTCGTACGGAGTTTGCGGGCCTCGTGCGCGAAGCGCGCGCGTATTCGCGCATCGTCATGGTTGTGGTAGCGCTTCCATCCATTGAACAAGGTCTCGCAGATACGGAACAGGCTAGGACCGTTTTTCTCGAAATCATAGCGAAACGCCCAGTCGAGGAATCGCTTCGATTCATCGCGCGAAATCGCGGCATGCCGAAAGTTGAACTTGAATTGCCCGTGGATGTCGGCGAGATCGATGCCGTCGAGCATCCGGCCTTCAGCCTGCATTTGGAAGAACAACGGTGTACCCGGTACAGGCGTGTAGAGCATGAACTGGTGGAAGTCAGTGCAGTGCGACACCGCATACTCGATCTCCTGCTCGATGTTCTGCGACGTGTGGTGCTCCAGTCCGACGATTGTCGATCCCAATAGCTTGATACCGTGCTGCCTCAACTCTGCGCCGATAGCCCGGGTGTCAGCATCTTTCAGCTTGGCATAGCTCGATTTCGGCGACTCCAGCCCGACCCAGATCCACGAAACTCCGAGTTGCACCAACTCCTCCATGGTGTATTTCCGGATGGCGTTGATCGACGAGAAGACGTACAGCGCCCAGGCCTTGTTGGTGGCCTTCATGCGCTCCAACAGTCGCATCGCGCGCGGACGATTGAGCAGAAAGTTCTCATCCATCACGAAGAACGACTGCACACCCAGCTTGCGTTCCATGTCTTGCATAACGTCAAAGAGCTGATCGCCAGTCTCGTAAAAATGGAAGCTCTTACCCTTGCCCCCGAAGAAGGCGGACGTGGTACAGAAGTTGCAGCCCATAGGGCATCCGACAGACGGGACGATAGTTGCGGCGGTATCTCGTGTGTTGTCCGGCACGCTCATGCCGAGGATGCGGAAGCCGAAGCCAGAGAGAATTTCGGGATGAACAAACGGTGAACAGGGATCTTCACCGAGGTACCGTCGCATCCAGGCAATGCCTTCGCCGCGCACAATGTGGTCGGCATCCAGCATGTTCTCCACCCCGGGAATGCCTGCTACATGCCCCCCAACGATGATGATGGAGTTGGGCGAGAGTTGCCGCACTCGACGGCACATCTCGCGGACCTTGGCGAAGTTGGGGATGATGCCGGAGATCCCAACTATGTCGTAGCGATTGTTGGTAAGTTCGCGTTCGAACATTTCCAGAGTAGGGAAGTCGAGTAGCGTGCATGGCGCTGAGATGTTCTTCTGGATCATCATCAGCCCCCATGAGCGATGGAACATCCGGAGTGAGAAGCTGCCCTGCTCGCGGGTTACCTGGTTGTGGTAAAGCTCCATCGGATTGATGGTGCGGCTGCCGAACTCGTCGTCTTGTGCGTAGGGGCCGAATACCGAACTCAGCAGAATGCGTGCCTTAATTCCTTCGGGGTGCGGAGTGACTAAATCAGGGTCTGATAGGAAATCCATGCCTCCATCGTAGGAATCTTGTGCACTGATGTCCGTGATATGTGATGCAATCCAGTCGAAATGACAGAAGTATTACAGAGCGTTCCGTGGCGGGAAAAACACGCAACAGTTGTTTGCGCGACTAGCTTCAAAGCAACGAGACAAAGAAAGGGCAGGACCGAAATCCTGCCCGGCAAAACGTGGTGTGAGCGAGTTACTGTTCCGGTGCTGGCGCTGCCTCGGTGCCACTCGCCATCTTCTGCAGGTGCTCGTTGATGCGAGCGATCTGCTGCGTGCGAAGCTGCTCGGCCTTTGCCTGCTGGTCAGCCGTAAGCACCGTTGTGTAAATCTGGTGCTGGATGGCCTCACGTTGGATGGTCATCGCAGCCTGCAACTGCGCCTGCTGATTGGCCAGGGCCGTAATCTTGGCCTGGTCGTACGCACCATTCGCGGTCGCCGCCAACATGGCCGCGCGGTTCTGCTCCATCTGCTGCATGATCGGCTTCATGTTCGCGTGGTTCGCCTGCATGATCGTCTTCACTTGCGCCTTTTGCGCGTCGGTCAGGTTCAGCTCGCCGGCCATGAATCCCATGCCACCGTGCCCGGGACCACCCCAGCCATGATGCGGGCCGCCTTCAGGTCCCTGGGCATACGCGACCATCGCGGCGCCACACAACACCAGCGCCATCACGCTCACAACTACCATCACCTTCGTCTTCATGCTTCCAACTCCTTCTGGTTATGACAGTCTGTCTGTCACTTCTAAGAACACTCGCCACACGCCTTCGACGGTAAAGTCTGGTAACGCGAGGTAAAGACTTGTAGTCTTCCGAGAAAGTCCGAACGCCCTAACCGGATCGCTCGCGCACCTGCTTCCCGCGGGCTTGTTGCTCTTCGTAAAGGTTTCCGCCTGTCTGCGTGAAAAGTTCCGGAATCTAAAGACGTGAGAAGTCCCCGCTGAAGCCGCGAAGCGAATGAATGGAAGGCAGAAGTCTGCAAGAATCACCGACTACGTTCCCAACCTGATACTAAAGTTGTATCGATCCTGCTACCTGCCGTTGCAGATTCTCCTATCTGTAACATGCGATTGATCTTGGGCTTGAGCATTGCAACTGCCCGACATTGCTAATCACAACCTGTGTGTGAGTAACGTCACATAGGACAGTGAGTAAAGTCCGCCCGATACTCTCGACTGGAACCATAGAGTTCGCCCCCAAAGGCCAAATTCACAGAGCGGAAGTCAAGGGTAGTATCCCCCATCTGAGCCCGGACTCTCGCGTCTGCAAATCGAACTGCGCCATGGAGGCGATGATGCGACACACTCTCCGGTTCCCCCTGCTTGTTGTACTAGTGGTGTTTTGCTTGTGTACGACGGGCTGGTTACAGCCCAGAGCTCAGGCGACCCAGCGACAGGGGGCAATGCCAAAGCCAGCAGCCATAAGGCGGCAGCCAGCGGCTCAACTTCTTCTGAACTGAAAGAACTGCAAGACGCGATTGCAGCAGCAACAGCAAATCCAACAGCTTCAGCAGTCGAATCAGCAATTGCAACAGCAAGTCGGACAGGCGCAGTCGGCAGCCAGTCAGGCCCAAACGACCGCGCAGTCTGCCCTGAGCGGTGAAAAGAAGGAAGACCACTGAGCACCGAGGAATTCAATACGTTGCAGCACGACGTGACCGACCCGAAGGCGGTGTCGGCCAACACGGTGGAAGGTTTGCAGGCTACCCATAAGCGTGTCGGCGATCTGGAGAGTCCATTGGCCATTCACTACAAGGGCATTACCCTCACCCCGGGCGGATTCCTGGCGAGTGAAACCGTCTGGCGTCCACACGCGACGTTCTCTGATATCAACACGCCCTTCAACGCGATTCCGTTCTCCGGCGCGGCGCAAGCGCGCTTCTCGGAGTTCTACGGCTCCGGTCGTCAGTCGCGCTTGTCGATGCTGGCCCAGGGGAAGTGGGGCACCACGAACCTGACGGGATACGTCGAGACCGACTTCCTCGGTGTCGGCGTCACCTCCAATGCTAACCAGAGCAACAGCTATATATTGCGTCAGCGCCAATTGTGGGGGCTCGGCGGCCTTCCACAACGGCTCGACCTTCTCCGGCGGCCAGATGTGGAGTCTGGTCGCGGAAACCAGGGTTGGTCTGGACAACCGCACCGAAGCGTTGCCGATGCAGATCGATGCGCAGTACACGGCCGGCTTCAGTTGGGCTTCCTGCCCAAGCTACCGTAGTCCAAAATTGGCAAGATATGTTTTTCGCATACTCGGGAATAAATGTGCGCTAATGCGAGTTAGAGCATCTAGTAGTTGGTATTGCAAGAATGAAGGTGAAGTTTATGTTTCGTCAGGCTGGATTCGTCGCTGCGCTTTTGCTGCTTCCATTGGCCACGGTTCTAGCCCAACAGATTCCACCGGGCACTGTGCTTCCGATCATGGCGAACAATACACTCGACTCCGCCAAATCGAAGCCAGGCGACAAGTTCACGGGCAGGTTGATGCAAGACGTCGCGCTGTCTTCGGGTGAAAAAATCCGGGCCGGCTCCAGGATTGAAGGCCAGGTCGTCGAGTCGTCATCGACTGGCGCCAGCGGAGCACGACTGGTAGTGCGCTTTGATCGCTTGGTCTTCGGCGACAAACAAGCGCCGGTGATGGTAAGCCTGCGCTCGCTGGCCTCTATGAACGAGGTCTTCAACGCCCAACTGCCGGTTAGCACCTTCGACGAGTACGGCACCTCGAGCAGTGACTGGACCACCGTTCAGGTGGGCGGCGCGGCTGTTTATCGCGGCGATGGAACCGTCCGGTCTGCCATGGACATCGTCGGCCACGCCACTGACTATGGCGCGGTCACGGCCAAGCTCTTGCCCGCTCCGAAGCTGGGCTGCCCGGCCACTCCGGTGGACGGTGAACAGTCCTTATGGGTCTTTTCTCCGTGGGCTTGCGGCACCTACGGGTTCGACGGCCTGACAATTGCCCACCACGGAAATAACCCTCCGGTCGGGATCATTGAGCTCACCGCGCCCAAATCCGTCCATGTCCGCGGCGGCAGCGGATGGCTGTTGCGAGTGGTTGCGTCCGACGCCGACAAAGCCCCGACTCCCTCGAAATAGATGTCGGCGTCAGATGCTCCGAAAGTGCGGCCGCCGGCCCTCCCGATACCGGGCAATTCTGTGCGCCTTCTCTCCGACTGCGGGTCAGCTTACTTCGGCCAAATTCCCGCGCAAATGTGCCGTGCGTCACAGCGGCCAGTGAGCTATGTCCGCGATGACAAAAGGATAGCTATCTTAAAGTTTCGCGAGTAAGATTCGGGCGACATTTCAGGACCGCTTACTGTCACCGAGACCACCTTTCTTCCAGGAGGCGTACGCATGGCAGTCCCTTCCGCAACCACAAAACCGTCACACACCACGGCTCCCCCCGCTTCGGTAGGTTGGGTGGGCGCCGTTTTTACGCTTGTGGCGATTGCCCTCGCGATTGTTGTGCTGCGTTTGCCCGAGTTCACTTCGGGCTGGCAGCAGCAATACGATCCCATGGGACACTGGTGGCTTTCTACTCTCATCGCGTCACTTCCGGTCATCGTGTTGCTCGGAGCTCTCGCCTTCGGTCATGTCAAGGCCCACTACGCAGCGCTCGCCGGACTGGTCAGCGCACTCCTAACCGCCGTCGTGGGATTCCACATGCCGGCGCGCATGGCAGCCTCCACCACCGTATATGGCCTGGCCTACGGACTGTTCCCCATCGGCTGGATAGTGTTGAATGTCATCTTCCTGTACCAGCTCACCGTCGAAGCGGGACGTTTCGAAGTGCTGAAGCACAGTTTGACGGGCATAACCCAGGATCGCCGGTTGCAACTTCTCCTCATCGCCTTCAGCTTCGGCGCATTCTTCGAAGGAGCAGCGGGATTCGGCACACCCGTGGCCGTCACTGCGGCCCTGTTGATCGGACTAGGATTCAGACCGCTACAGGCCTCTGGATTATCGCTGATCGCCAACACCGCTCCCGTAGCTTATGGCGCGCTGGGTACGCCTATCATCGCCCTTGCCGGCGTCACCGGTTTCAGCGAGATCACGCTGGGCGCGATGGCGGGACGCATCCTTCCGTGGTTCTCGGTGCTCGTCCCGTTCTGGTTGATCTGGGCTTTCGTCGGATTCTCCGAGATGATCGAGATCTGGCCCGCCGTGGCGGTGGCTGGTGTCTCGTTCGCCACCTCTCAGTATTACGTTTCCAACCATCACGGACCATGGTTGGTGGACGTGATCTCCGCCGTAGTTTCGATGGCGTGCCTGATCGCATTCCTGATGGTCTGGCATCCCAAGCGAGTTTGGACGTTCGAAGGCGAGGCGCAAAAGACCAGTCATCGCGCTGTCCATGGCTACAGCCGTGGCGAAGTTGTGCGCGCGTGGCTGCCCTGGCTCATCCTCAGCGTCGTCGTCTTCTGCTGGGGCACCGTCACCGGGAAAAAACTCATGAACACCCCCGAGAAGGTCTTCACCTCGACGGCCAGTTGGAGCACGCCGCCCAGCAAAATCACCGCGCCACAATTTCCGGTGCACGGCTTGAACAAGCTAATAGAGCGCACACCACCGGTTGTGGCCAAAAACACGAAGGAGCCCGCCGTCTTCAGCTTTAATTGGCTCAGCGCCACGGGAACCGGCATCTTTATTTCCGCCGTGATTTCCGGGTTCATCATGGGCTTCCCCGCGGGAAAGATTTTTTCCATCTACCTGAAGACCATCGTGCGCGTGAGATTTTCGCTGCTGACGATCTCCGCCATGATGGCTATCGGCTTTCTCACGCGCTATGGCGGTCTCGACGCCACCATGGGACTGGCCTTTGCGCGTACAGGCCACTTCTATCCGTTCTTCGGAACGTTGCTTGGATGGCTGGGCGTTGCGCTGACAGGCTCTGACACATCATCCAACGTGCTATTCGGTAGCCTCCAGAAGATCTCCGCGCAACAAGTTGGTGTATCGCCCGTGTTGATGTCGGCGGCCAACAGTTGCGGCGGCGTCATGGGCAAGATGATCGACGCCCAAAGCATCGTTGTCGCCAGCACGGCGACCGAGTGGTACGGACACGAAGGCGACATTCTGCGTTACGTCTTCTTCCACAGCATTGCCCTCGCATGCCTGGTGGGAGTGCTGGTCTTCCTCATGGCTTACGTTGCTCCGTTCACGCACCTTGTTGTCCAGTAGAGATGGTGCAGTAGCGCGGAAGGATAAAGGCCCTCGAGCAAGTTGTAGCTTCGTCTCGATCTCCCGGTGGACGCACGTACGTCCACCGCGGGAGACTGCAAACCACTAACGGTCCAGGAGGCTGGCTCTGTCACAAATCGGTGTAGGAATCGATCTTCATGTCCGCGACCGTCTTAGCTTCTGCCCCTGTATCTTCCGCCAGCATCAAAACATTGATCGCGGCTCACATCGATGCCGGCCGAATTCTCATCCGTCCCAGCGACCTGATCGCCTACGCCTCCGACGCCAGCTTTTATCGACTGATTCCCACCAAGCGGGTGTTTACTAATCGGGAATTGCGGCGACGGGTAGATCTCGAGTCGGTTGTTGGGGGAGGGTACCCCCTCCCCCCACGCTGAAAACAAATGACTTACAGCACGATCGTGCGTAAGTTCCTCCAAGCAAAGGTACTTAGTAGGCAAAGTCCTGCAAACAAATAGCTTAGCGGGCGATGTTTGTTGCAGGAACCGGACTACCGCAGTTACTTTTCAGTTATCAAAGATCGACGTAATGCCCCACTCCGGCCTCTGGTGAGGGCTGCGAGAGACACTAATCCCTCGCCTCACGGGTGGAGATTTACACACTCCGCATCGGAAGAGAAAGGGCGTGCGACACAGGAAGGTGTGATAAGTCGTGCTCCTAAAGCGAAGTAGGTTGCCGTTGTTTTACACAAACCGACGGTAGCTTCCTGGCAGCTGGCCGCTCACCACCGAAAGGCTGGGTTCTGCGATTACGAGTGAGATGGGGATTCTGCGCCAACTGAGATAGGAAAGCCGTCAACTTGGCCCGCTCGAGCCTCGTGTCAAGTGGCCCACCCCGAGCTCTTCGTGATTCCAGTCCCCACCTAAGTGCCAAAACAAGAAAATACATCGCTAAGAAGTGCAACAAATTGCACATCGCACGGCGATACGTGGATGTAAGTGACTGATTACATTAAGTTCTGATTGGGCCGCAAAGTGCTACCACCCAATTGGACACTGGTTTCCGCTCTTGGCACGCAGGCCTGGGCGCTGGTAGTCCCTGAGTCGATTCGGAGGACAAATGCGCAAACTCTTTGGAACTGTTTTGGCTCTGGTCCTGGTTTCGGGTATCGCGTCGGCTACCCTCGTTACTGTCGTGGTCCCTGACCCCAGCCCTCTCCTGTTCATTTTCTATGGACAGGGTGACGCGTCCGTCACCTACTCCGGTGTGATGTTCAACCAATTTCTCGCTCTAGGCAACGCTAACCTGTTCGACGTAGGCCCGTTGTTCAGTGGAGATCCGGCCGTCCTGTCGTCCCAGGAGGCCAGCGTGGGCGTCGAGAATATCCTAATCACGTTCCCGAATCCCACGGGGTTTTTCTCCGTCAACTACGGCACGTTCAATGGTAGCCCGGTAACTTTTGCCCTGTCGAACGGCCAGACCTTCACGCAGGGCAGCACGGGAAGCGGTTACCTGACGCCCGACTTCTTCACGTTTTCGGGTGCCTCCTTTACCTCGGTCGAGATCACCTCGCCCGACTTTGTAATGAACATCAACAACATTACCTACAACACCGGCACCACCGTTCCTGAGGCTGGCACGTTGGTCATGCTGGGATCCGGGATCATCGGACTTGCTGGCGTTCTCCGTCGCAAGATCAACCTGTAGTTGGTGTGCGTTTGGTCGAGGCAGCCGGGGCGATAGTCCCCGGCTTTCTTCTGCCCGTACACTGCGTCGCGTTCGCCTCCGATACTTGGTCGATGCCGGATTGGCGCGATACTTCTGTTTAGAGCAAGATAGCTGACGATGTCAGGCCATTACATAACCAATCCAAAGGGCGAATCTACGCCCCGCTGACTCATGATGGCAATGTCTTGCCAACAAACCTCGAAAGTCGTACTCGCCGCCGTGTCCGCCGATGGCGTGGCGCTCGGGCTCAGACCCTGGCGTATTTGTGCCGCCGGTTAAAACCGGCTCACCATTCTTGATACGAGCCAAGCCAGCACTCCGTCCGCCTTCGGCGAACTCCGTGCTGGGCTATCCTCTTTCGTCCCGCACAGCGGGACTGCCGTCTCGCCGGCTCGCCAGGACGAAAATAAAGGCCTTGTACGGCGCAGCTAAAGCTGCGCCCCTTCAAAACCAGCTCGAACGGGACTTTTTCCGCAGCCTGTTAGGTCGTCTTGGCGCTATTGCGCCGGCAACCATTTGTCGGACCCAACCAGCTTGACGGCCACATTCGTAAAAAAGATATGGAGCGGCTTGCCGTCAGCGGTGCCGCGATGCTCCATCGAGACCAGCAGAGGACCCGCCTTCTTATAGCCTGTCCAGGTCGCAATGACGAGGCTCGGCTTCGCGTTCCCGCCATGGTGGAACTCGAGCACCTCGACACGGTTATCTTTTCCAACGTAGAGATTCCAGGTATCACCGGGCGTGTAACCGCCGGCTTCCGAGGGATACTTCACTGAAACCAGGTCAGCCGAGCCGACGTCCATCGGCAGTTTCTGCATGGGTTGATCGGTCACCGTCGCGCTGGTGTCCCAGTAAGCATGGAAGGGGAACAGAAGCCAATAGTTATCGTTGATGAAACCCGAGTCGACTTTCTTCACGGCATCGGGCTGGCTGTTGAGCTCGGAGCGTAGGTAGGTAACGTTTACCGGCTTGCCGTCCGGATCTTTGCCCTCGAAGGAGACCTTGTTGGTCTTGGGCTCCCAGGTCCAGGCGCGACTAGCCTTGAACAGTCCGGTGATTTCGCCGTTCCAGGTGTAGCGGATCGCCTCGATCTTATCCCACGAATCGATGCCGTAGGTCTTGGCGATTTGTTCGAGAATTGGCGGGCGCGTCTGCGCTGCTAGAGTCGCAGCGAAGATCAATAGCAAGTTGAAGGCTAAAAAGCGGATTACATCGAGTCGGCCCATATTTCTCATGAATGTCCCTCCTCGGTGAATTGAACAGACGTTGCGTTGGATGAGCCCTCCGGATTGCGGGATACAGAAGTTGTGTGTTGGGCCGGGGCCACCGGCCGCATGAGACGGCGCAATGCAATCACGACGCCGGCCGCTGCTACGCATCCGTATTCCAGCAGCATTGCCCAAACAGGAAGCGAACCCCACGGACGTCCAAGCGCGCGGAAGTGCCACATCACGTATGTGGGGATAATGCACAGAGTCCAGATGATGATCAGCAGAGTTGAGGGCGATGTCAGAAATGGCAGCAGCCAGAGAAGATACCATGGGAATACGACGGGTGCACACAAAAGAGATGTTGCCATGGGCCAGGCAAATAGATCAGGAGGCCACTCGGGCGCTCGGCTTCTTAGCCAGGCTGCAGTTACTAATCCTACGAGCACTGCCAGCACCACAAGTAAGTGCGGAGGCGCCACTCGAATGAGTATCGCAAATACCGGACCATTAAAGCGGAAACCCTGCACATACGTACCAAGCGAGCCGATCGGAATGCGGCCGTGATTAAGAAATGGCACGTACAGGAGTCCGACCATGGCTGTCGCCAGCGCCGCGTCGCGAAGGCGAACCCGCTTCCAGTACAGGGGCAAGAGTACGATCGGCAAAAATTTCACGGATACAGCCAGCCCAAGCGCGACGGCCGCAGTCGTCCGCCATCGGCGCACAAGCGCAGCGGCGGACACCACCAGCAATAGCGCACCCACAATGTCGATGTGCCCGCTTCCCGCCACCTCAATGGCCAGCAATGGGTTCCAGGCGAACGCCAGAACCAGGTGCGCCCGCTGCTTAGGACGCAGAAGATCGAGCAACACCAAAATAATCGCGAACTCGCAGACCACAAATGCTACTTTCAGCGCAAATGCAGATTCGTGAAGGGCGGTCACTGCGCGGAAAAAGAGCTGCGCTCCTGCTGGATATGGGCTCGGCAGATCCGGGTTGTTCAAGTTGCGGGTTTCCGGAGTATGCAGGTCCTTCACGGCAGGATCGCTGGGAACGACAAGATACGGGTTGTAGCCGAGCCTCTGCAGGCGGCCATCCCAAACATAGCGATGGATATCGTCATCGGCGCCGGAGGGCAGCCGAAGAAATGCAATGTTCCACGCCGCAGCCAAGACCAGCCCAATGACGACAACGCGTCGGGAAAATTTTGGCGTAGCGAAAAAATCACGGATCGCTAAGAGGTACGCGACGCCAGCGAGCGTCAAAGAGGCCATGAAGTACGGTCCACCTCTATCGCCGAAGTTGCGCGAGCAGATCGTCAGCGCCACGCACAACGCGGCGCCGAGTATGTACAGTCTCCACTCGGGGGTGACCTTCACGGTTCTCCGGTGTCCGCCCGTGATTGTGCTGTCACGAACTCCCACTCTTTAAGCCACTGCGCCGTGCGGGGCGCCCTTGCCGGAGCCAGACGCAACTCCGCTGCCAAGCGACTCAAATCGTCGGCTACATCAATATCGTAAAAGGCATCTGCAAAACCTACGGATAGCTCAAGAGTTCGTGCGCGCGATAGTAGTCGTTCCAGCGCACTGCTGGTGCCCAATCCGTCGCCTGCGAAGAGCGTGGGGTGAGAAGCCTTGGCCCCAACGAGATAGTAGCCTCCGTCGTGAGTTGGTCCCACGACGACGTCATTTGCGGCCAGCGTTT
>Ga0209380_10001804_pt1 | contig 14130 bp, 15 predicted proteins | sample HubBroMetageWFT6_FD_188347 | JGI IMG/M metagenome (GOLD analysis project Ga0209380, IMG submission 188347) | Warmed and freeze-thawed soil microbial communities from the Hubbard Brook experimental Forest, New Hampshire - Hubbard Brook CCASE Soil... | ecosystem: Environmental > Terrestrial >...
GGCGCCGCTTCCGTGGCTGGCCTGTCCACCCTTGCGGCCCGCTTCGGCCGCAAGCTCCGGATGCTGTGAGAAGCTGCGCTTCTCGTCGGGAACGCTCTGCCCGCCCTTGCGGCCGGCGATCGCCGCCAGCTCGCGGTTCTGCGAGAAGCTGCGCTTCGCTCCCGGAACGCTCTGCCCGCCCTTGCGGCCGGCTTCCGCCGCCAGGCGGCGGTTCTGCGAGAAGCTGCGCTTCTCGTCGGGCACTGCCTTGCCGCCCATGCTCGCGATCTGCCGCTGCCGCTCCGCGTTCATGGAGGCAAAGCCGCGGTGCGATACGCGCCCTTCATTCACTGCTCCTTCAGCCATCACTGCTCTCCTTCTGGTTCGCTTGACCCGCGGATACGTCGGGCGTGCCGCGGAATGGATGAACCGGTATGACACAACAGTTGGTTCGCCTGAGGGAAGAATAACGCCGTCCGGGGACGGCGAACATCAGGCTAACCTGACCCTCGCCGTCAGCGCACGCCTACGTTGTAACCCGTTGTGGGCAAGTCAGGGTGTCAGGCGGTCGATCACCAGGCCAACCACGCCGTCCCGGCCGACCTGGTAGGTGATCTGCCCGAACGGGTCGCCGCTCACCGCCACCGGACTGCCGCTGCGCGCGATACGCGCCACCACCTGCACGCTCTGGCCGGGCGTAAACGAGCGCCCGGGGATCATCGAGTCGGAGGCGCTCAAGGCAACACTCTGGGGAAAGTAACTTTCCAGGCGCTTGACCGCGAGCGGCGGACCGGACTGGGCGGGATCGCGTACAAACACGTACAGCGAAGCCCCGGCGGCGGCGGCGGCGAGCTTCGGTGACACACTGACATTGACAGTTACCACCGTGTGTGCCGCATCCGCCGCGGTCGCTGCTGTTTGCGGCGCTGCAGCGGAGTTGCGGGCGAGCGTCTCGTCGATGACGCTGATCTGCTGTTCGATCAGGGGCCGCACGCTCGCCGGCGGGTCCATGGTGAGGAGCGCGGCGAAGCGCTCGCGCGCGAGCGGCAGATTCCCCTGGCGGGCGGCGATCAGCCCGCCGAGGAACAGCGCCTTGCCGGAGCGCGGGTCGAGCTGCAGCGCCCGCTCGATGAGGCGTGCCGCGCGTCCGTCGAGCTCGTTCTGGTCGGAAAGCGCCAGCGCCTCCGCCTGCCCCACCACGGCCTCGGCGCTCTTGCCGCCGCTCAACCGGTCGGCGCGCGCGAAGGCGCGCACCGCCAGCGGATACTCCTGCAGCACGCTGTAGGAGCGTCCCAACATCAGCCAGCCGTCCAGATCCTGCGGATCGTGCTCGAGGTGGCGCGCGAGGCGCGCCACCATGGCCTGGGGGGAATTGCCTGGCGGGGGAGCGTGCCACGGCCAGTTGCTCCAGCACACGTACAGCCCCGCGGCCCCGAGCAGCAGCAGCGTGGTCGAGACGAGCGCCGCCCGCGAGGCGGGCGCGGTGCCGGCGGGAGTCGGCCGCAGCAGCGGCACGACCACCACCGCTACGGCGGCGAGGGACAGCGCCGCGGCCAGCAACACGAAGGTGACCATCAGCCTTGCCGGTCCTCTTCGAGGGGGGCATCGTCCGTGGCGAGCAACACCGTGCGCTCGCGCACGATGCGCCACGAGACCAGCGCCCCGATCAGCAAGAGCACCGCGGGCGCGCCCCACAACCAGGCGTTGCGCCACGAGTAGCGCGGCCGGAACAGGATGAAGTCGCCGTAGCGCGCGGCCATCCAGGCGCGCACCTGCTCGTCCGACTTACCCGCGAGCAGCTGCTCGCGCACCTCGCGGCGCAGATCCGCCGCGAGCTCGACCGGCGAGTCAGCGAGGGATTCGTTCTGACACTGCATGCAGCGCAGTTCATGCGTGAGCGCGAGGTAGCGCGCCTGCAGGGCCGGATCGGGCAGCTCGGTCGGATCCACCGCCCGGGCGGTGCCCGCCGCGCCCAGCGCGGCGAGCATCACGGCCATGACCATCGACAGGTGCACGCGCATGTCAGGAGCCGGCGGCTGCCGCGGAGACACGCGGCAGGATCTCCCGCGTCCAGGTGTCGTCGGTCAGGGCGCCGACGTGCTTGTAGACGATGATGCCCTGCGGGTTGACCAGGAATGTCTCCGGCGCACCGTACACGCCCCAATCGATCGCCGCCCGTCCCGAGGCGTCCACCGCCACGGCCTGGTAGGGATTGCCGAGCTGTGTGAGAAAGTCGCGCGCCTGGGCGTCATCGTCCTTCCAGTCGAGGCCGATGAGCGGCACCACGCCGGCCTGCTGCACCTTCAACAGCACCGCGTGCTCGGCCCGGCACTCCGTGCACCAGGTTCCCCACACGTTGAACAGATACCAGCGTCCTTTGAGCTCCGCCGAGCGCAGCTGCCGTCCGGGATGGTTGAGCTCCGGAAGCGCGAACTGCGGCGCCGGCCGACCGAGCAGCGGCGATGCGATCACGCCTTTCTCCGGGGAATGCCAGATGCCCACCGCCAGCACGACCGCCAGCAGCAGGAAGGCCCCGAGCGGCAGCAGGAAGCGGTTCATCGCGCCGGCTCGCCGGCGGCGCCCGCCGGCGCCCGCTGCGTCGCCTGCGCCGCGCGATAGCGTCGATCGGAGGCTGCCAGCGCACCGCCGAGCGCCATGATGAACGCGGCCACCCACACGAAGCTCACCAGTGGGCGGATCTGCACGCGCAGGCTCCAGCGACCGGCACCCAGGTCATCGCCGAGCGCCAGCAGCAGGTTGTTGCCACGATTCATGGTGATGGCGGTCTCGCTGGTGAGCTGGCGCTGCACCCAGTACTGGCGCTTCTGCGGCCGCAGCACTGCGACCGGGCTGCCGTGGCGCGTGACGACGACCGTGGCGGCCAGCGCGGAGTAATTCGGACCGTCGAGTGGTTGCACGCCGTCGAAGCGAAATTCGTAGTCGCCGACGCGGGTGCTCGCCCCGGCGGCGAGCGCCACGTCGCGCTCGACGGTGAAAGACTCCACGGTGGTGAGCGCCACCACGAACAGCGCCAGCCCCAGGTGCGCCACCGTCATGCCGAGCATCGCGCGCGGCACGGACAATCGGCGCCGCCAGCGATCGATCGGATCCACCAGCGAGGAGAGCGCGATCCACAGCCCGAGCGTCGCCCCGACGGCGGCGAGCAGCCCGCCGCGCGCGAACAGCCCGAACACCAGGCCGCAGCCGAGCACGGCCGCCACGAGGCAGGTCACGAGCAGCGCACGCGCGCTGTCCTTGAGCCGTCCGCGCTTCCAGCTGGCGTGGATGCCGACCGCCAGCAGCGCGAGCAGCGGCAACGTCGACATCATGAAGGTGGGGTTGAAGTACGGCGGCCCGACGGAGACGGTGCCCAGACCGAGCGCGTCCGAGATCAGCGGCGCCAGCGTGCCGGCGAACACCGTCGCGGCGGCGATCACCAGCAGCACATTATTAAAGAGGAGAAACGACTCGCGCGCACCGAGCTCGAAGCCGGCCGTGGACTTCAGCAGCGGCGCCCGCCACGCGTAGAGGGTGAGCGCGCCGCCGATCATGATGACGAGGAACACGAGGATGAAAACGCCGCGCATCGGATCGGCGGCAAACGAGTGCACCGACACCAGTACCCCGGAGCGCACCAGGAAGGTGCCGAGCATGCTCAGCGAAAACGCCAGGATCGCCAGCAGCAGCGTCCAGCTCCTGAACAGCCCGCGCTTGTCGGTGACCGCGAGCGAATGCAGCAGCGCGGTCCCGACCAGCCACGGCATGAACGACGCATTCTCGACCGGATCCCAGAACCAGAAACCTCCCCAGCCGAGCTCGTAGTACGCCCAGAAGCTGCCCATGGCGATGCCGCAGGTGAGGAACGACCAGGCCACCGCGGTCCACGGCCGCGTCCAGCGCGCCCACTGCTGGTCGAGCCGGCCTTCGAGCATCGCCGCACAGGCGAACGCGAACGCCACCGCGAAGCCGACGTAACCGGTATAGAGCACCGGCGGATGAACGGCCAGCCCGGGATCCTGCAGGATGGGATTGAGGTCGCGCCCGTCGGGCGCCGGCGGATCAAGGCGCATGAACGGATTCGAAGTGGCCAGCGTGAACAGCAGGAAGCCAAAGCTCACGACCCCGAGCACTCCCAGTACGCGCGCCGCGAAGCGCGCCGGCAGGCGGCCCGAGCCGATCGCCACGGCGAGGGTCCACAGCGCCAGCAGCAGGATCCACAGCAGCAGTGAGCCCTCGTGCGCTCCCCACAGCGCCGTGACGCGGTAGAACAGCGGCAGCGCGGTGTTGGAGTTCTCGGCCACGTAACTCACCGAGAAATCATCGCCGACGAAAGCGGCGACGAGGCACGCTACCGCGGTCGCCACCATCACCGCCTGGCCCGCGACCGCCGGAATGACCGCGGCCATCCAGCGCTCGCGGCCGAGCACCGGGCCGGCGATGCCGAAGAATGCCTGCAGCCCCGCCAGCAGCAGTGCGAGGATCAGGGCGAAATGACCCAGCTCGGGCAGCACCGCAGGTCAGCTCCCCGCAGAGGCTGCGGCGCCGGTCACCGGCGCGGCCGCTGCGCCCGGCACCGCGAGCGCGCGCGATTCGCCGTGCCGGCGCTTCAGCGAGCGCGCCACTTCCGGCGGCATGTACTTCTCATCGTGCTTCGCGAGCACCTCGTCCGCCACGAAGGTGCCGTCGGCACGCAGCCGTCCGTGGGCGACGACGCCGGCGCCCTCGCGAAACAGATCCGGCAGCACCTGGTTGTAGCTCACCGTGACCTCGTGGCTGAAATCCGTGACGATGAAGTGCGCTTCGAGGCTGCCGGGGGCGCGCGTGAAGCTGCCCTGCTTGACCATGCCGCCGAGGCGGAACGGCTGGCCGCCGCGCACCTCGCCGTTGGCCACCTGGGTGGGATCGAAGAAGAACGTGACGTTCTGGCGAAAGGCGCTGAGCGCGAGCGCCCCGGCCAGGCCGACGCCGGCGACGATGCCGAGTACCAGAACCATGCGGCGCCGCCGCGGTGTCATGGGCCTTCCGAGCGTGCGCTGAGGCGCCGCCGGGCCGAGGCGCGCGCGCGCGCCAGCGCGCGCCGCGCCCACACGATGTTCAGCAGCACCACCGCGAAAGTCACCGCGTAAGCCGGCCAGACGAAAGCCGCATAGCCGCCCATGTCGAGAAAGGCCCTCATGCGCTCACCACCTCGCGGATCCAGCTCGCGGTGCGCTCGCGGCCCAGCACCTCGCCGCGCAACCGCACCAGCAGCACCGCGACGAAGTACAGCGTAAAGCCGAGCAGCATGAGCAGCAGCGGCACCAGCATGGACGGCGGCATGGTCGGTTTCGCCAGTCTCATCACCGATGGGGCCTGGTGCAGCGAGTTCCACCAGACCACCGAGTAGTGAATGATCGGCACGTTCACCACACCTACCACCGCCAGCACGGCGCTCGCCCGGTCCGCCCGCTGCGTATCCTCGATTCCGGCGCGCAGTCCCATGTAGCCCAGGTACAGAAACAGCAGCACCAGCTCGGAGGTCAGCCGCGGATCCCATTCCCAGTAGGTGCCCCACATCGGCTCGCCCCACAGCGCCCCGGTCACCAGCGCAGCGAAGGTGAACGATGCCCCGATCGGCGCACAGCTGGCCGCGACCGCGTGCGCCACCTTGATGCGCCAGATGAGCCCGACGGCGGCGGCGATCGCCATCGTCGTATACACCATCAGCGACATCCACGCACTCGGGGCGTGCACGTAGAGGATGCGAAAGCCATCGCCTTGCTGGTAGTCGGGCGGCGCCAGCACCAGCCCGCCCCACAGACCGCCGAGGATGCAAAGTGCCGCCGGCCAGGCGAACCACGGCGTGAGACGTGCCGCGAACGCGTACACATACGGCGGCGAGGCGAGGCGATGGAACCAGGTCCAGCTCATGCGGCACGCCCTTTCGGCTACTCCAGAGAGATGCGCACGGCGGCCGACGCCGCCAGCGGCGCCAGCGTCACGGCGAGCACCGCCAGCGCCGCCAGCAGCTCGAGCGGCGCCAGCAGCGGCGCGCCGTTGATCGCGAGCTGCGTGGCGCGCGCGCCGAAGATCAGCACCGGCAGCGACAACGGCACGGTGAGCAGCGACAGCAGCGCGCCGCTGCGCTTCAGCCCCAGGGTGAGCGCCGCACCGATCGAGCCGATGAGACTCAAGGTGACGCTGCCGACGATCACCGCGAGCAGGATGCCCGGCAGTGCGGCCGCCGGGACGCCGAGCGACAGCGCCGCGAGCGGCGCCATGAGCGCGAGCGGCACGCCGGTGAGCAGCCAATGCGCGGCGGTCTTCGCGAACATGAGCCAGGTGAGGGACTGCCCCGAGAGTGCGTACTGTTCGAGCGTGCCGTCGTGCGCGTCGTCGCGAAACAGGAATTCCAGCGCCAGGAGCGAGGCGAGCAGCTCCGCCACCCACAGCACGCCCGGCGCCACGGCGCGCAGCTGCGTGAGCTCGGGCGAGATCGCCAGCGGAAAGAGCATCGTGACCAGCGCAAAGAAGGCCAGCGGTTGCACCAGCTGGGCGCGCCTGCGGAAGGCGAGCTGCACGTCGCGCAGCAGCGCGAGCCACGCCGCCTCGAGTGCGCTCGCCGCCACCGCACTCGCCGCAGCGGGCGCCGCGGTTCCGGCGGCGTGTGCAGCTGGCAGCGTGCCAGCCGCCGAGGTACCGGCGCTCAAGCCGGCAGCTCCAGGGTGCGCAGCTGCGGCGCCGGCGCCGGCAGGCTCTGGTGCACGGCCGCGACCACCAGCCCGCCGCGCGCCAGCTGCTCGCCGATGAGTGCGCTCACCAGCTGCTGTCCGTCCGCATCGAGATGCGTCGCCGGCTCGTCGAGCAGCCACAGCGGCACGGCGAGCAGCGCCAGGCCCGCGAGCGCCACGCGGCGCCGCTGTCCGGCCGACAGGGTGCGCACCAGCCGCTCGCACCACGAGCCGGCACCTGCGCGCTCGAGGGCCGCGTCGAGCTCGGCGGAGCGGAGCCGCCGGCGCACGCCGATCCAGTAGCGCAGGTTCTCGCGCGCGCTCAGGTCGGCCTTCAGCGGCGGCTCGTGACCGAGGTAAGCGAGCCGCGAATGGAAGGCGCGCAGGTCCACGCGCACGTTGACGCTGTCCCACAGCACCTGGCCCTCCTCCGGCCAGATCAGTCCGCACAGCGCACGCAGCAGGCTCGTCTTGCCCGCGCCGTTGGCGCCGCGCACCTCGAGGTACTCCCCGCCCGCGAGCGCGAACTGCACGCCGCGCAGCACGTGCCGCTCGCCGCGGAACACGTGCAGATTCTCGACTTCGAGTGTCGCCTCGGGCATTGCCGCTCTAAGCTGCCACGGCCACGCGCAAAGATAACGTTATCCTGTCGCACATACGGTGTGTCGCCTGCGGCGCCCCGGAGGTTTAAGTCGAATTTTGCGTCCCTTAAGTCTCGCAAATTCATGGCCTTAGCGCCACATTTAGAAGTTGCTTTCATTTAGGCCCGCGCAGCAAGGCTTCGGTAGAATCGCGCGGCGGGACAGAAGCCCGGGTGGCGAAATCTGGTAGCCGCAAGGGACTTAAAATCCCTTGGGGGAAACCCCGTGCCGGTTCGAGTCCGGCCCCGGGCACACTTGAAGACAAAGGGAAGGTCCGCGCGACCAACGGGAGTGCGTTCGACCCACCTGGCCCGTTAGGCGGCGCACCGACTGATCGGGCGGCGTGGCCGCATCAGGTGGCCCGCACGCCCGTGGGGCAACCTTCCGCTAGCGCGGATTCCTTGTCAGGCCGGGAGCGCTGCCTCGCCCAGTCGAGCCTTCACCAATGTTTTGGCTTTTGCCAGCTTGCGGCCGCGCATCTGGGCAGTTCTCTATAAGGCTCCAGCAGCGACAACACCGCGCCAATCTCCGTCGGCCAACCCGTCGCGTTTGGATCCAAATCGTCCCAGACACCGGCGCGCCCCTGCTCTAGAACTACCCTGGCGTCATCTCCTGCGGCCCGAGCGGCCGCCGTAAATTCAGTGTTACTGAATACGATATAGGACGGTTCTAGCGCTCCCACGATGAGCCGTTCTGGCACGCCTAACGGCAGAAGCTCTATGGGAGACGCCTCGGCGTACCGTGAAGCAAGTGTGGCCGGGTCCATAGTGCCGAGAAGCTCATAAACGTCTGTACGGCCCCCTAAAATCTCGGCCGCCAAATTGAATTTCCCCTCCTGACCTACGACGCCTATGACTGGCAGGGGATCGGGCACGTACAAATCCGAGGTTGGGGGCAGGTTATGCCGGGCAGCCACCCACGCCGCCAAATGACCGCCGGATGAGTGGCCCATCACGATGACCCGATTCAGATTCAGGTGGTAGGTGCCGGCAATATTGCGCAAGTAATCGGTGCCCTTGCCAACATCGAGGAATGTGTTAGGCCACCCACCGGATGAATCAAGTGCTGGAAAGATCGAGGGGCTACCGCCATCTGCAGCCAGAGAACCGGCCCCAGGCGTGTTGCCAATTCGGCGGAATTCGAGACTCCAGGTCGCTACGCGTGCTTGTTCGGTCAGCTTTTCGAGGAACGGTGCAGCATAGTCCAGCGGGAAATCGACGGCCCAGCCTCCGCCATGGATATAGACGACAACAGGCCACCCACCATCGGGAGGGTCACCTTGCGGTAGGCGCAAATCGCCGAAACTCGTGTACGGCGTCTGGTCGTAAACTATCCGAACGTTCGCCGGCCGATGGGGCAGCCATGATTCCAAGGAACTTTGGTATGCCAAATCGGGAAACGGTGCGCTGTAGCTGCAATAGTTGAACCCGGCGGTCGGTGAGGACGGGATGCCCTCGCCGGGGATAACTACCGGAGTCGGCGTGCACGAGCATTGCTGCGCACTTGAAAAATGTAGGCTGTCGTCATCCTGTGCGATCGCCTTACCGCCAAGGACTAACAGCAGGATGAAACTAATTGACAACGTAACGAAGTTGAGGCTCGACTTTATACTCATACAATCCTCCCCAACGCCGATTCGGCGACCTTATCGAGACGCCCTACTCCACAACGTCACCGCTACCGACTGTAATTGAGTGAACGAAACGCTTGATCCCGCCCCGTTCGTCATTGATTACAACTAGCCCGGACCTTCCTTTTTTTGATCTTCCGGTGATTGAAAGTTTACACCCCGTTTTGCGTTACGAAAATCCACAGGCCACACTCACTGCAACGAATTGCGCGGAATCTGTGCCGACCAGATGCACGTCATAGAGTGAAAATCCGCTGGTCCTCAGTGCAAATTCAGTGCAGTGACTTACTCCGCATCACTGTCGGAGGTTGGCACGTAATTCCACCTTGCTAAATCACTGGGTTAGGCAAGAGCAGGGAAACCCGTGCCGGTTCGAGTCCGGCCCCGCGCACTTTTTGACTTCCCATGGTGTCGCAGAGCGTCCCCCGACCTCTGCGAAACACCATGATTTAGGCTCTCAATGGTGCTAGAGGATCACCTCGGCCGCCTCAATCGCTACGCGCAAGAGGCTACAGGCTACGTTTTCGATTCGCGCACGGGGAAAATCGTGCCCACGATCCCGGGGAGGCCTGCGCCGGCCGCAACGGAAGACGGCACCGCGTGCGCGTTGGCCTCGCTCATCGGCTACCTACAGGACGTCCGATAGAACGCGCCCCTCATGGGCACCTACAGGCCGCCGGCCCCGCTCTACCCTTGCGGCCGTGCGCCGTGCGACGCGTGCGAGCTGGCACGGCAGTGAGCGCACGGGCGTGGTCCCACGGCGCGAATTCCGGGATAAGCTAGAGCGACTTAACAAGACGCTCCCAAGACATCCGCGTTATGTCAAAGTACGTCGCAGCGATGTCGGAGTCTATATGTATTTAATAATCAATGAGCTCCGACAGAGAATTCCGCCTATCCTGCTGACAGTGTGATCTGGTTCACATTTCATCTGGCACACCGCCTTGCGAAATTCCGTTTCCAATGGGTACCATAATGCCCAATTCCTTTTTGGGCAGAGGACCCTATGTCCGACCACATACGGCAGACCATCGCTGACCTTCAGAAGGCGCTCGCCGAGGATCAGCGGAAGGTGCTCGACAAGAAGCGCCTGATTAACCAACTCGCCGAGCACGCGGGCATGGGCCGCATCTACACGGACACCGAGTTGCAGAGCGGGCCGTCAGTGAATCTCGCCATTCAGAGCGACCAGTTCTACGGCCAGCCACTGGCAAGCTCGATCCGCACCATCCTCGAATTGCGTAAGGCGCTGAACCAGGGCCCCGCCACCATCAACGAGATTCATGCCGCGCTCGTCGAGGGCGGCTTCGGATTCGAGACGAAGAACGAGGACAACGCCAAGCGCGGGCTGCGCATCTCCATCACGAAGAACACGTCGCTGTTCCACAAACTGCCCAACGGCAAGTTCGGACTGTTGGAGTGGTACCCCAACGCGAAGCAGCCCAAGGCCGGCAAGGCGACTAGTGGTGCCGATGACCTCATCGGTGATGTGAGCGACAGCGACCATAGTGTCGAGGTCGGCGAGGTAAATGACGAGGAGTTGATGAAGTAACGGTTTCGGTGGGATGACACTCGGAGGTTCCGGCCGGTGCCGCGGCACCGGTTCTTCGAGCGGGTCAGGCGCTAGGTTGAACCCCCGGCGCGCGTAAGGATCGTTCCCTTACTCCCACCATCACTGATTCTGACACCCTGAGGGTGCGGCTGTACAGTTACCTATGCCCGTCAGCGCACGTAGTTGGGGAAGTCAGACGACGGGGGATGATGCGGGTCGAAGCCGCGAGCCGTCATGCCATCAACCTCGTGGCCGAGGTACCTGTAATCGATCTCGACGCCCTCGCTGATGGTTTCCCCGCTTACGCGCTCGACGGCCTCTTTGGTGGCCCACCGGCCCGACTCCCGATAGCAGTCATTGGTGATGTCCCACGTGCGGAAGCGATAGACGGTGGCCATGCTCGATTCCCTCCCCTCAGCAGTGAGTAACTCCTGAGGACACTCTGTCGCTTACAGGCGCAGAATCTCCCCGGCAGCCCACGGACGCTCATGCACGCCCGCGCAGACGTCTTACCAACTGCTGGAGCCATGCGCTGATGACAGCAAAGTGCACCGAGGGTAATTGTGAATCGCTTTCCTTCACCGCCAAGCGCATTCCCCGCAGATATAGCAGGAAGCCGATGACCGCAGGAAGCCACCCGGGCGCTCTGGGGGTCGCCCCAGACAACACCAACACGATCCCGAGGACGGAGAAGGCAATCAGGACTCCTCCAACAATCTTGTAACCTGTGCTAGGTCTCAAGAGAATGGCTCGTTGATCGTGGTATTCAGCATCCACCGGAGCCGGGCACGCTCCACCGCGGACAGCGACGGATGGTCCGGGCCGACAGCAACGCCGGATTCAGCCTCGACGCCGCATCGGGGACACGGGCAGCTTGGCGGCAATTGCGTCCAGAGCGGGTAGCGTCCGAAGTCATTCCAGCCGCAGCCTGCGGCCGTGCAGAAAAAGCCCTTCTTTGCGTCGCGCATCGTCGGTTCCCCTCGTTGCCTACAGGTTGCCTACATACCGTCGAGACTCGGGTCGCACACAACCGCTAACCGCATCCGCACAGTCGCACGTAGACGTCGAAGAGGCCGAAGCCCACGAGCAGCACGGTCAGAGCCTCGAGCCACCCGGTGAGGATCTTCAGCCGGTGCGCCGACTTCTCCGCGAGCCAGCACTGCAAGGTGCTAAGGATCAGGCGGGTCGCTTCCGTGTTGGAGTAAGGCGGCGTGCTCAATCATAGCGTGTAAGCCCGAGTGAGGGTCCTCGTGGTCGGCTTGTGCTCGTTGAAAGCCCGGTCGATCGCGTCGAGTCGCCATTCGCCGCCGCCAGCGCGGCTTGCGCGAGCTTGGTTGCGGGATCATTCGGGTCGGGAGTCACGACGCTGCGGAGTCTACCGCTGCACCCGCACCGCTACTCGCCTTACCCCTAGGGGGCCACGCCAAGAGCCGCGGGTTTGCGCAGGCGAAGATAAGGTGTTGCGTACCGGGCGCCGGTGTTACGCAGCACGCTCACACGGTGCCGGCGGTCGCAACCACACAGTCGGCGTCGCCGGCCGGTGCGCTAGCCCGCTTTTGCTAATGTGCGATGTTGTTCTGCGCCTTGCGTAGCCGGCAATGAAAATCGGAACGTGGCGCCTTTCCCCGGCTCGCTCTCTGCCCCAATCGTGCCGCCGTGTGCCTGAATGATGTTCTCGCAGATGTAAAGCCCCAGGCCAATCCCGCGGCGCGTATCGCTGTCGATGTTCCAGAACCGCTCAAATATATGTGGCAGCGAGGCTTGCGGAATGCCGACACCGTTGTCCCGCACGGTGAAGACAAGCAGTTCTGCCTGGCGCTCTACATGCAACGCCACCGCTCCGCCATTCTGCGTGAACTTCATCGCGTTTCCCAACAGGTTCGACAGTACCTGGACGATGCGGTCGTAGTCGAAGAATGCCGCCATGCCATCGGTCGGCTTATCAACGGCGAATGTGATGCCGCGGGCCGAGAACATCGGCCCGTACGTGTGGAGTACTTCCTGGAGAAGCGCACCCACGTCATGCTGCTGCTTTAAAACGCGCAGCGCCCCGGATTCAATGCGCGCCACATCGAGCAGATCGCTGAGCAATCGTTCCATGCGCGCTGCAGCAAGCTCAATGACGCGGGCGGCGCTACGGGTCGAGGCATCTTTGGTCGTCTCGGCAATACTCTCTGCGCTCAGGCAGATCGCGCTCAAAGGGCTGCGAAGGTCGTGCGCCACCGTCCCCAGTACGTCGCGTTGCCGCCAATCCTTGGTCTCAGCTTTAGTAAGGGCATCGCGTGTCTCGCCCAGGACATTTCTCGTCTCACCGAGGGCGCTGGCAGTGGTATCCGCGCCGCGTCGCTCGTTCGACAGTTGGTTATCTGTGTCCTGCCGCCGCCCCTCCAATCCGTCACGCACCGCGTCGTGCTCACTGCGCTGCGCTTCAACTGCGACATCAGAGCGTTGCCGCTCCTGCTGCAGGAGCGTGTCCGTCACGCCGCGCTCAATTTGCTTGCGTTGCTCGGCCGATTCTCGCTCGTGAGCAACGGAGGAATTGGCAGAAGGAGAATCGGACTGTTCGCGCGAAAGCGTACGGTCGACTCCAACCCGGAATTTCAGGAGCCTGGCGTCAGCGAGTATGCGGTCCCGCTCGATGTGGTCATCGAGCGCGCCGCGGGCGGCGGCGGTGGATACCGGGCTATCAGCGTCTGCGGCTGCGCGTTCCGCGTCGAGGCGCGCATCGGTCAATGCCCGATCGTCCGCGACCTCACTCTTGGATTGCCCCATACGATACCTGCGCTGCTGCGACTCCAGGAATTATTGGGAGTAGTTGCTCGAGCGGACCGCGAGTCAATTGGTCGTGGTCCGACGAATCAGGTAGTTAACTATCACGTAAGGGGGTACGAAAGTGAGGGGTACCTCCCATTCGCCCAATTCTCCGCAATCTTCTTACTCTCCCGCCTTACTAAAGCGGCACCGGATCCACACGAGCGCGGCACGGCGTGCGCGCTGGCGGCCCTCAGTGGCTACGTCGCGGAACCCTCGAGCGTGGTCGCGGTGACGCGATTGCGGCCGTCGTGCTTGCTGCGGTAGAGCGCGGCGTCGGCGATGCGCAGGATGCGCGCCGCCAGGCGCGACTCCCTGACCGGCACCCGGTCGATGCCGCACAGTCCGAAGCTGGCGCTGACGCGCACCTTCTTCTTATCCACGAGGAACGGGCCGTCGCCCACGACGCGCCGCAGCTTGCGCGCGACCTCCAGGCCCTGCGCGTAGTTGGTGTCGGGCATCACGATCGCGAATTCCTCGCCGCCGAGCCGCGCCACCCAGTCGATGCGCCGCCGCAGCCCCTGCTTCAGCCGCGGCCCGAACTGGCGCAGGATCTGATCCCCGCCCGCATGCCCCAGCGTGTCGTTGATCTTCTTGAAGTGGTCGATGTCGCACAGCAGCAGCGACAGCGGCAGGCCATAGCGCGCGGCGCGCTCGACCTCGCGTGGGAAATGCTTGCCGAAGAAGCGCCGGCTCGCCACCCGTGTCAGGTCGTCGGTGGCCGCGAGCTTGCGGTTCTCCGCCAGCGTGATGCGCAGCACCCCCTCGAGCTCGGTGATGCGCCGCGCCGCGGCGACGCGCGCGTCC
>Ga0209380_10001806_pt1 | contig 14123 bp, 14 predicted proteins | sample HubBroMetageWFT6_FD_188347 | JGI IMG/M metagenome (GOLD analysis project Ga0209380, IMG submission 188347) | Warmed and freeze-thawed soil microbial communities from the Hubbard Brook experimental Forest, New Hampshire - Hubbard Brook CCASE Soil... | ecosystem: Environmental > Terrestrial >...
GAAATCGCTCGGCGAATGTCTGTGCATTCCAGGTAAAGAACGCCACCGGCCTGACCACGGTCAGGTCAAGCAGGCTGCCCTCCACCCGCCAGTAGACGGTGGGGCCGGCACTGGAATTGTGGTTTGTCGGTTCCAAAATTGCTGTTCGTTCCTCTACAAGGAGAGCTGGCGGTCAGGCGAAGTTCCCATTGTAAACAATTGACGCTATGGAGCGAAGCAGAAGCGGTGCATTCACTGCATTTTGACTAAAGATTTCCCTCGGACGCGATGAACAATAACATACGACAAACTGACCTCCGCGGATCTTGGCCTTACAGAGATTCCGTTCTCTGACGAGAGTGCTCCCGCCCTACGATCAATGCGACTGCGCCGCTCAGAGCCAGGGTCGCCCCGATCGCCAGCAGGCCTCCGCGAAACCCGCCATTCACTTTCCGAAAGAATCCGATAATATCGGGACCAAAGTACCCTCCAAGATTTGCCAGCGAGTTAATGACTGCGATCCCCGCGGCTGCCGAAAGTCCCCGGATACGGGAAGTCGCCATCGCCCAGAAGGGTCCGACCATTGCTTCGGCACCTGCCATGCCGAGTCCGATTCCTGCAATCACGAGCGCCGGGACGCTTCCGTAGGCGGCGGCCAGCAACGCTAACGCCCCGCAGAACGCGGGAACCGCCGTGTGCCACCGCCGCTCACTGGTTCGATCCGAGTGCATTCCGACCAGAACCATCGCCAACGTTGTCGCTGCAAATGGAATCGTTGCCACCAGGCTGGTCATGAAGGAGCCGAGCCCCGACAGCTGGCTGATGAGGCTAGGCAGCCACAAAGTGACTCCGTACATCGTCGTGGACACTCCGAAATACACGAGCGATAGCATCCAGACTCTAGGGCTAATGAGGACCCTCAACAGATTCTCCATTTTGAGGGCCGACTCTGCTTCATGTTCAATCGCCAGCCTTTCCAGCAGCCATGCCCGCTCCTCACCCTTTAGCCAGACAGCCTCTTTCGGGCTATCCGACAAGGCCCAATACACTGTCACTCCGAGAATGATTGCTGGCAGTCCTTCCACAAGAAACATCCATTGCCAGCCCGAAAGCCCCTTACCGCTGAGTCCCAGTAATGCTCCGGAAACGGGACTGCCGACGATACCTGCAATGGGATTCGCCGTCATGAACCACGCCACAGCGCGAGCCCGCGCGTTGGCCGGGAACCAGCGCTTCATATAAAGGATCATGCCGGGAAAGAATCCGGCCTCGGCAGCGCCCAGCAGGAAACGCATCCCGTAAAAGCTGATCGGCCCGCGGATGAAGATCATCAGGCATGAAATCACCCCCCATGTGATCATCAAGCCCGAAATCCAACGACGGACGCCAAACTTTTCCAGCACCAGATTGCTGGGAAGTTGAAAGAAAAAGTAGCCTGCAAAAAACATGCCTCCAGCGCGCCCAATCATGCGCTCACTCAGACCGAGTTGCCCGCGCATCTGCAGCACGGCAAAGCTCATGTTAATTCGGTCCAGGTAGGCAACGATGTAGAGGAGAAACAGAAACGGCATCAGCCGCCACATGAGTCGGGATACGACGGCGGATTCCAGGCGGTCAGTGACAGCTTCCAAGGGTAAGTTCCAGGTCGTTCGTTGAGCGGTTCTGTGGTGCGAAGATTCTACGCCAAGCTGAGCTCCTTCCGAATCTCAGCCACGATTTGTTGTGGTGTTGCTGCGATATCAACGATCACCGCTCGGTCCGGCTCTTCCAGATCAGCTAACTGGCTGGCCAGAATCTGCTCCCCGGCAAAGTGTCCTTGTCGCGCACGCAGCCGCCCTGCGATCAGGTCGGCACTTCCCCTCAGGTACGCAAACCGGACTTCAGGCCCCACCTCAAGTTCCTGCCGGTAGCTACTCTTCAGGGCGGAGCACGCCAGAACGACATTGTGACCCGCGGCGATCCAATCGGTGATCGAGGCACGAAGACGCTCCAGCCACGGCTGCCGGTCGTCGTCGCTGAGCGCGATTCCGTGCCGAATCTTCTCCACAAGTCGTCCGCATCGGCGAATCTCCAACCGAGTTGCTCGGCCAGCAACCGCCCGACCGTAGTCTTTCCGGCTCCGACGACGCCCATCACAATCACGATCATCGGTGGACTTTCTAACCGTAGCGCCGACAGGTTGCCGCTTGGATGCAGGCCGCTTGCCTTTGCATTCGTTCCAGCAGCTATTTCTTGGAGTAAGCCTTCTGGACGCCATTCCGCGAGTTCGTGATCGTGAAAGCGCCGTCTGACTGCGCAGTCACTTTGATGGACTTTCCCTCGCAGTTCTCTTTGACGTTTGCAATGCGATCCTCGGCAACGTTGTGCTCCTTGTCTGATTCCTCAGCGTAATGAAGCTGCCATAAATCCTCCAGGCCGGGAGAATCGTGGACGATCTGCCACGCCGCCGGGCTCGATCCCTTGCGCGGCCCATTGTCGATCACGGCCACCCGAGGATGGAGCGCCCAAACCAGGGCTTTTGAATTCGAAAGGTCTGCCCCATGATGCGTGACCAGAAAAAGGTCCACTTTGCCCAGAAGATTATTGGGACAGGCTAGTTCAATCTCCTTCTTCTTGGTCAGGTCTCCGAGGTCGAGAAAATGGAACTGCCCGTAGGTGATTAAAACTCCTACGGAACGGGCATTCTCGGTGGTGTCTGTGGAAGCGGCAGGTTCGGAACCGCAATACGGATTCGCTTCTCCGGCCCCCGGCAACGGACTCGTAATGTGATCGCCGGCCGCGCTGACCACATGGACTTCGATGCCCTTGATCGGCAGCCCCCATCCCGGCTTCACGACGACATGGGCATGCCCTGCGATTGCCTTCTCGTAGGCAGCAAAATCCGTGCGCGTCACTTCGGAATCTTCCAGATTCGGTCCGTGGTCGACGAAGGTGCCGACCTTGATCCCGTCTACCAACTGCGGAACGCCCCCAACATGGTCGCGATGGTAGTGGGTGATCAGGACATAATCGAGCCGTTTGAGGCCCGCTTGGTTCGCAGCAGCCCGGATTCGATCGGCGTCGCGGCCTTCGTATCCCGGCCATCCGGTGTCGATTAGCAGCGACTCTCCCGAAGGGCTTACCACGAGAGTCGCCTGCCCGCCTTCGACGTCGATGAAGTAAATCTGCAGCGATTTGGCACTGGGAGCGGTTGCTCCCCAGCATGGCAGGACAGCTACGAATAGACAGAAGCAAAGAGCAGCAACCAGGACTGGACGCATCGTTTGGCACCTGATGGAGTGACTTTGCCGAAGATTATGCCACGCGAGAGGGGATACGCCAGCGATGTTTTTAGAGGTCGAATCCGAGAATACGAGAACAGAACGCACGGAGAGGAGCCACATCCAAACACTCATTGGCTACGAGACACTGTTTACCAGTCATTCTCCGACTTCTCTGATTCCCTCTTTTCATTCGTCCGGTTGCGTTTCTTGTAGGCCAGGACGGTGATTCCGACCGACATGAACATCGGAGGCACGATCAACACCAGAATGCCGGTACGTAGCCCCTGAATGAACCGGTGTCCCGCTCCTGCCGCCTGGGTGTAGCAGAGGGCACAGCTTTGCGCGGCGCATGCTGCGTTCGCCGCTATGACCAAGGCGCCAGTGAGTGCCATCTTTGCCCGGCGGGTAAGCTGCAATTTTCGAAAGTAAGCCACGCGTTCTCCTCGATTTCTTAAACGCTCACTTCGGAAACGCCCGGAACTGAATCAGCCGAAAACTGTCGGCCCACACCATATTCATCATGACCAGCACGAACAGCGTAGCGGGAATCAGTGCCAGCTTGAGCGTAGATTTCTCGTCCCTCAGGTGCATAAAGAACATCACTGCGAGAAACGCCTGAATCGCCGCAATGACCAACATGCGGACGACCCCGGGGCTGTGATATGCCATGAAGATCTGCACTCCGGCCAGGACAAGAATTCCCACATATACCGTCAGGTCGGTCTTCAAGCTGCCTTCTGCGCTCATAACATTCTCCTCAGGCTCGCGTGCTATTGCGCCACATTCAACAGGTAAACCATGGGAACGACGAACATCCATACCAGATCGACAAAATGCCAGTACAAAGACCAGATCTCGATATCGTCGGCGTTGTAGCGCCCTCGCTTGTAGCCGAGCGCGACAACCGTCAAGGCGATTGCACCGCTGATCACGTGCGCCAGGTGCAAGCCAGTAATTCCGAAGAACGAGGCGCCAAACAGAGGCGCTCCCCATGGATTCTGGAACAGTGTCGCTCCTTCGTGAATCATGCTCGCCCATTCGCGCAAGTGAAGCGCAGCGAACACCAGCCCAAGAGCGACCGTAATAAAGGTGAAGCGGATCGCACCGGCCTTGTCGCCGGCGTGGGCAGCCCGCGTCCCAATCAGCATGGTCAGGCTGCTGGTGACCAGGATGAAAGTCATAATGGCGACGTTGATGATGCTGGCTGTCTCGAAGTGATGCGGCCAGTCAGGTGCGGCATTCCGGACGTAGCCGTAAGCAAACAGCATTGCCCCGAACGTACACGCGTCGGAGATGATGAACAGCCACATCACCAGCTTTTTGGAAGGAATGGCAAACGGGCGTTCTTCCATCACTCCCGCGCCATGTTCCATGCTCAGATTGGCTTCAGTCACAGTGCCTCCGTCGATTTGCGTTACAGCTTCATCCACAAAACAAACAGCAGGTACACCCACAACAACCCCATGAAATGCCAGTAATACGACGTTGCGTCAATCGTGCTCCGCCGCAAGGATCTCGCTGGACTGCGAAACTTTACGACCACCCTGGTCAATCCTCCCAAGCCGCCCAATACGTGGACAGCATGCACCCCAGTGAAGACATAAAAGAAGGAGCTATTCGGATTCGTGGGAAGATACAAGCCCTGCGACCTCAACTTCAGCCATGCCAGGTACTGCCCCACGACGAAGACGACGCCGAGCAACAAGCTGATGTTGAGCCACAGCGTAGCTGCGGAACGGCTGGTTTCACGACCCAGCATATATGCCGCAACGCGCCGCCGCGCCAGTTCCAGAGCAATGCTGCTGGCAATCAATGCCAAGGTGTTGAACCAGAGGATGGGAGGAAGGGTAATCGGCTGCCAGTCGGTAGCGGCGCCTTCGCGAACGTACAGCGCGCTGGTCAGGGCCGCGAACATCATGGCAATTGCCGATAACCCAACCCATATTCCGGTTCGGGTTGGTTCGCCACGAGGATCTTTTACCGCTCGCAGTTCCCCGTCTGCCGGCACAAGCCCACCCAGGCCGCCCCGGTTTCCGTTGTGCGGACCGGGTTCGCGTTCGATGTCAATTCGCGGCGGTGGAAGTGTCGTTGCCATAATGCCCCGTTTCTCGTTCCCTGACGACTTGCTGTTCTAACGTCTACGGAGTTTCTCCAGCCCGCTCCGGTGAAGCCTGCATCAGGTAATCGCCCGTAGAGCTCTCGACTCCGTACTGATAAGGATCGTGGTAAACCACAGGGTGCACGCCACCGAAGTTATCGAACGGGGGCGGAGACGAAGGCGTCGACCACTCGAGCGAGGTAGCCTCCCAGGGATTCGCCGGCGCAATCGCTCCCTTCGCGTGGCTGTAAATCAAGTTAAAGATGAAGATCAGCTGTGCGGCTCCGGTGAACAGCGCCGCATAGGTAATGAACTTGTGTATCGGGATCAGCGGAACCAGAAAATCGTCAGTGAACGCCGAGTACCGACGCACATTGCCGGCCAGTCCCAGGTAATGGAACGGCATGAAGATGCAATACGTCCCGATGAAGGTCAGCCAGAAATGCAGACGGCCCAGCCTCTCATTCATCATCCGCCCGGTCATCTTCGGGAACCAGAAATAAGTCCCGGCAAAGACCCCAAAGATGGCGGCCACGCCCATCACCATGTGGAAGTGACCCACCACAAAGTAGGTAGCGTGCAGGTAGATGTCGATCGACGGCTGAGCCAGAAAGAATCCGCTCACGCCGCCGCTGACGAACATTGAGATGAAGCCGAGCGAGAACAGCGACGCTGCGTTGATTCTCAGGTTTGAACCATACAAACTGCCCAGCCAGATCAACGTCATGATCGTAGCCGGAATCGTGATCATCAGCGTCGGAAACGAGAATACAAGTGCCGAGAACGGGTTCATTCCGCTGAGGAACATGTGGTGTCCCCAGACCATGTAGCTGAGGAAACCGATGCCCATCATGCAGTAGATGATCGCTTTGTGGCTCAGCATCGGCTTGCGCATGCTGTTGATCAGGATGTGGCTGACGATCCCGATCGCGGGCAGAATCGCGATGTACACCTCGGGATGCCCGAAAAACCAGAACAGATGCTGCCAAAGCAGCGGAGACCCACCCTGATGCGGTTGCAGATGGTCGCTGATATTCAGACCCGATGGAATGAAAAAGCTCGTTCCCGCGACGCGATCCAAAATCAGTAGCAGGCAAGCTGGCATCAGCACCGCAAACGCTAGCAGCGCGATGCACGAAGTAATAAACCACGCCCAACTGACGATCGGCATCCGGGCCAGGGTCATGCCCTTGGTCCGCAGATCGAGCGTAGTGGCGATGAAGTTCAACGCACCAAGCAGGGAGGCGATACAGAAAACGAAAATCGACAAGCCCCAAAGCGTTTGCCCAAGGCCTTCGCCAGGACCTGCGTCCTTGCCCACAGCGCTGAGCGGAGCGTATGAAGTCCATCCAGCCATCGGCGGACCATCCGGCACGAAGAATGCCGCCACCAGAATGCAGAACGCGATGAACGTCGTCCAGAACGACATCATGTTGAAACGGGGGAAGGCCATATCTTCCGCGCCAATCTGGATCGGCAGGAAGTAGTTCCCGAACGCGGCGAACGGAGCGTTCGTCAGCACGAAAAAAACCATCAGCGTGCCGTGCATCGTCATGAGGGAGAGGTAGTATTCCGGCGTCACGATACCGCCAGGTGCGCCCGCTTTTGAGAGCGCTCCCAGTAGGGGGATCGGCGCATTCGGCCACACCAGGTGAATTCGCATGATCCAGGAAAGCACCATGCCGGTGAAGACCGCGACCAGGGCCAGCGCGTAATACTGCTTGCCGATCACTTTGTGATCAAGGCTGAAAACATGCTTGCGGATAAAAGTGGTCGGCGGTCCATGATGAACTACGTGTGCGGATGCCTCTGACATTGCCCCTCACCTCTCGATGGAGTTGGCACTAACCGTCTCTTGCCTGCGCTCAAGCCGGACTCAAATGGCTCAACTGTTGGACTGAGACTTTAACCACTTATCGAAATCCTCTTGCGACATCACGTTCAGATAACCCCTCATGTTGTAGTGCCCGAGCCCGCACAGCTGCGTGCACACGATCTCGTACTTCCCGACCTTGGTCGCAGTGAAGTGAAGAGAAAGGTCCAGTCCAGGCACAAAATCCTGTTGAATGCGAAGTTCCCTGACGTAGAAGGAATGCCCCACGTCCTTGGCGTGCATCATCAGATGGATTTCTTTGTTCACCGGAATCACAAACTCGCCCGACTGGATGTCATCGCGCGCGGCAACGTCGTTCTCCGGATCGAGCCCAAAGAAATTCGAGTTGCCTTCGTCGATCTTCTCCGGATGGATGACCCCGAACTTTCCATCGGGCCCTGCATAGCGGAAATAAAACGCGAACTGCCCTGCCTGAACCTGAATCGGCAGCGCATCGGCCGAGGCAGGCTGGAAAAAGACTTTCCCCCAAGCCTTCGTGCCCAGGGCCCCCAGCGCAATCGCTTCCGTGCCCACAAAGAGAACGGCCGCAATGACAAGATATTTTGCGCCGCCTGGAAAATTCTTCAGCGGACCGTTCTTCCGCCCGCCAAACCGCCACACGAAAAAGCCCAGCACCAGTTGAGCGGCGAGGAAAGACAAGCCTGCCTCGATCATGGTCTCATCGAGTTGCTTGTCAATGTCCGATCCGTGAGTGGAAATATCCTCAGGCGGCCGCACCGAGGCGCCCAAGAACGTATGGCTAATGATGGGAACTGCCGAGGCCAACGCAATCACGATGACAATCACTGCGAATAGCTTGCCGCCCATGTTCCCTCAAATCTGGCCGGATGCCCGGACCTCTGATGTGAAGACGAGCGAAAGAATTAACCGCTTAGTATGCTTTCGCCTTAAAGCTGAAGTCGATCGCCTTCGTCTCGTTCCCCGTGATGGTCACTTCCTGCGTCTGCGTTCCGTAATCTTCATGCCAGGCAGTGACCGTATACTTCCCCGCCGGAAGATTTGGTAGCGAGAAACCGCCGTCATCTTTGCTGATCGAGACATGGTTTGTCTTTAGAACCGCAAACCAGCCGTGCATCCATGGGTGAATATTGCACTTCACCGAAATGAATTCCGGCTGGTCGAACTTCTCTTGAATATTTGGCGAGCCCGGTGGCTGAGACTTATTCCACTCGCGGTTTACTTTGGCCAGCGGATGGATGTTATGCGATGTCTGGTCTGCGTTCACAACCTGCAGTTCTTGGCCGGTATGCAACGCGATGACGTGCGGGGTGTACTGACAGCCCTTCTGAGTAAAGGTCACAGCCTGCGCCGGGGCATTGGCGTCGTCCGCCCCTGCCGAAATGTAGACAACGACGTTCTCCAGCGTGTTGTTCGAACCGGTCACCACTGTCTCGGTTGTTATCGGAGGGTTGTGCTGCTTGGCGCAACTCGGCTCCTTCGACATGTCGATCGGCTTTTGTTTGACCGGAGTGCCGGTATAGGTCACTTTGCCACTGATCGTGCCGCCAAACATCAGCGCTGGACAGAGCGTCGCAATCAGCACCGCAACGCCGAACTTACTCGTACGCATTGTCTTACCTCCTGGGTAGAAATCGGTTCTAGTTTCCGCCACCCGCAGTTCTATTCTCAGACGGACTGGCTGGCGCTGCTGAATTATTCGGGCTTGCCGGGGGAGTGGATGGGGTCTCGTTGTATGGAGGAATTTTTCCACCCGCCGCCTTCAATACCTCGTTCTCTTTGCTATGACGTTTCACCTGCAACGTGCGCAGGAAATGAACCAGATCCCACGCGTCGTTGGGCTGAATCACATCCGCGAACGACGGCATCGGAGTTCCATCCACCCCCGTGATAAAGATCTTGTAGATATCCGCATTCGTCGACCCGCACTTGAAACGGGAGTCGTCCCCGCCCGCTGTGAAGTTATACGGCCGGATGGGCTGATCCTTGCTATCGGTGAGAGTTGCAGCCGATGGCCCGTCCCCTTTTCCTTGCGGGCCGTGACACTTCCAGCACTCCAGTTTTGTGTACAGAGCTTTGCCATGAGCAATGCTCTCAATCGTCACCGGCGGTTCAGTCGGAATCTTGATCGGATCGGCGGGCTTCTCTTTTTCCCATCGCGGCGAGAAGGTCTTGATGTATGCCACCAGGTCCGCGCGTTGCTGCTTGGTGAAGGTATTCCAGATTGGCATGTTGGAGTTGGTCAGGCCACGGGCGATGGTGTTGAAGAGATCTTGGTCGGTGGGTAGCATGCCGGTCACCGTCGAACGGCACTTGAACGTCGCCATGGTGAAGTCGCGCGGCTTGGGATCCAGCCAAACCGCATTCTCCCCATTGCCGTCACCCAGGTCGCCGTGACAGCCCGCGCAATATCTCCGATAGTCCAACTTGGCGTCTCGGGAATGGCCGGTCACATTGCCAATGTGGCTTTCCATCGCCTTCAACGGTTCGGGCGGATGGGGACCCACGTCTGGCGCGTCCTGCGCCCTAGCCACGCTGATGCCGGCTGCGAGAACGAAATTGAGAATCACGCTGAAAAAATGCACTCTCTTCAAGCTATTCATGGGCATCCTCAATACGAATTCCAAGCGAGCAAACTCCGCCCGCGGGCTTATTCTCGTTAAAAGTCAAAGTCAAATCCTGTCAGCAGTTCGCTGGTATTGATATTGCTCGTATTCAGGCCAATGATCGGACCGGTCCCGTCCTGATGCAACCAGTTGTACTCGTTGTGCCAGGCAAAGCCCGCCCGGCTTGTCATGAAGGGGTTATAACGAAATCCTAAAGTGTAGGTGGAAATGTTGCCCAAGTCAGAAGCAGTGCCAGGCGTGGCCTGACGAGACATTCGAATCGTCTCGTAACGCCCGATGAAGGTCAACTGCGGGCTGTAGACGTAATGAGGTTCGACGAGGACGCCATTCCACGTGGGCGCCTGGGAACCGGCCGGAAGGGTCGTTCCCGGCAAATTGTTGCCTGTGACCGTTCCGCCGATCAGGTCGCCGTAGCCCTGTCCAAACCACGCGTTATCCCAGCCATGCTGCGTCACAACTTGCAGATCGAAATGCTGGCCAAAGTAAAACTGTCCTACGAAACCCTCGCGGTGAAACGACTTGTTTGCGAGTCCCGAACCCGCAAGTGGTGTGCCACCCTGCGTCAGGTAATACGTGGGAGCCTCTCCAACCATGGCGTAGGCCCCGAGGCGATCCACTCCCAGCTTTCCTACGTCGAACGCCTGGCTGAAAGTGAAGAAACCGGTGTAGGCGTTGCCGTATGGCAAGCCGACATTGCCGTCGGTGGAACTGAGCACGGCCGCCGAGTATCGAGTACGGTCGTTGTACGAGTGCCCCATCACTTCAGCGCCCAGCTGGTTATCACCCATCTGACCGAAGATGTTGCCGTCGCCGACCGGAGTGAAGTGATAAAGCTGATAAATACCGCCATTCCCAGTCAAGGTCAGAATGCGCTTTTCCGAAAGCAGGTTGTCGAGCTCGAACTTGCCCAGCTTGAGGTTAAGCCAAGGGCTCCCAAACAGATTGTCCAGGCGAGCCATTACCGTCTCAAAGTGGAAGGAGGCAGTCGCGTCGGATGATGGCAGGACGTAAAAGGAGAAGTTCTTTTCCAGGGTCCCTCCCGTATGGAAGTCCAGGCCGCTGAGGTCGAAACCGGATGATGTAATCCGACGGATCGTCTGACCTCCGGTCACGGTCCCCCCCGAATACGCGTCAACTGCAACCTTCCCTGTGCTTATCCGATGCCAAATGGGGATGATCCGGAATGTCACCGGCCAGTACCCCGGGTTCTGCCAGATGGGGGCGTCTTTGTCGTTCATGAGCTGGTAGCCGTTGTCTTTGAATTTCTGGCCAAAGTAGTTGAGCATCGGCCAGGACTCATGACAGGCTGAGCAGCGCAGGCCATACTTCCGAGCAAACGCCGGTAGGGCATCCGCTCTTTGGCTACCGCTTAGGATCACGAAAATCAGAATCAGAGCCGCCAGCAGGAAATGTTTTCCCCACGGCGCCATCCCACAAAGGCGAGACTTCATCCCCATACGCATGCCGAACTCCTAGCAGTTCTGTCTTTTGAACAAGCTTTCCCACAAAAGCAGGCAAGACTGACAACTAAATCGGCGCTAAATGCCCGGAGAACCCTTCCCCGCGGCGACTGCTTTCGGCCTAGACGCCTAAACCGATTTTCCTCGGAACGGTCCTACCACCTTACCGGGACGGAATCCTACAACGCCTCTGCAACGCTTTGCAAGAGGTTTAGAGACATTTTTTTTACATTGTTTTTACAAGGTAAAATTTCGCCCACTGGGTTCGAGGTCAAGCCCGATCCAGTCGTTGGAGTTGACAGGGCCGACACATTGTTGAGACTCTTTGCCGAGGAAGATACCTGTGGTGGGTTCAAAACATTACTTAGACGCTCCACCTAGCCTTGGCGGAAAACCAGGCCTCAGGCTGTGGAAAATCGGCATACTCGCGCTCTTCTCATTGGCCGCGCTCCGACTTGCTGCCCGGGAAAAAGACGCCAATCAATATGGAATGGGTCTCATCGTGAACATTCCGTTTCCCGAGAGCGAGGTTACTCAGGTGGTTCAGGACGTCATTCAAAACGGGATTATCCGGGGAACCAAGGAATACAACAAAGACGAATACATCAGCGGCGCGACCGCAGAGACTTCCACACGAGTTTTCCCCCACTGGACCGAGGGCGGAAAAGTCTTTTACAAAGTGCGCCTTAAGGCTCTGGATCCACGGAATTTCAAGGACAGCAGTGACCTCGGCACCCTGGCGGTGCGATATGTCGTGCACGCTCAGGGCGACAAAAACACCGTGCTCCGTATTGACGCTCGCTTTGTCGAGGATTTCCGAAAAACCGGTCACCCGTCCAACGGTTCGGTCGAAAGTGCTGAGTACAAAGACATTCACGACCACCTTGACTCCGTTCAGGTGATGAGAACTCAGACCGAGGAGGCCCAGAAGGAAAAGCTGGCGCAGGCTTCGAAAGCTGACACACCCGCGCTCAAGGACGAAACCCGCACTACGGTCTCTGACAATGCCCCCGAGAGCCCATCGCAGACAGATGCGGCGCTCGGTCCCTCGTCATCTTCGCAGACACTCGAGCAGCACGTTCGGGACCTGCGCCGACAAGTCCAGCGTCTGGTAAAAGCGCCGGGAGCACCGCTTCAGTCCGCTCCTTTCCACACCGCGACTACGTTGCAGTCGCTGCCCGCTGGCACAGAAGTTCTGATCGTGATCTCAACGCCTTATTGGTTTGGAGTAGAAACCCACGACGGCCAGCACGGTTGGATCCTGCGTGACGAACTGGAGCAGGTCGTTCCATGAGATCCCAGGGACGGCCGTTCGTCAGCTACAAACTGTGGCCCGTGGCCTCCGTCGCCGTCTTTACCTTTGTCGTCGCGCTATGTGTGGCGGCCCAAACCGATCCCCATGAACGCCCCTTTCTACAGTCCAAAGCGGCTGTTGAAAAGGCTTTGACGGCGTTACAACCCAACTTGGCCGGCCGTCTCCCCGTGTTGGACGGTTTCGCCAACCCCGGCGAACATCCCCTCGAGCGCTACCAGCGCGGGTACTACCAATCCACGGTTCAAGTGAGTTCTACGCCATCTGGCGGATCGCTCGTGCGAGTCAGCACTAAAGTGACCGCATGGTATGTCGACCCCGTTGCTTCTCGGTCCGGATACGAGTTGCTGATCTCAAACGGCCGGATCGAAGCGGACTTGCTCGATCAACTACGGGAACAGCTTGCCAACACCTCAACCGACGACAGCAGCAAACGGGCGTCGGTGTCGACTCCGAAGTCGGCGGAGCCCGCGACCGAGGCCGAGCCAACCATCTCAGCTCCCGCTCCTAAGTTCCCTAGTACGGATCGACCGTTCTCCTCGACGTTGAGCCAAGGTCTGGCGAGCGAGGAGCGTGAGCGAGCTTCCAATCCAGAAGCCGACAAGGCTGGCAGCGCGTTGCAGGCCGAAGCCCGCAGCCTGGAGGAAATTGTTAAGAACCAGGCTCATCCCAAGAATTTAGTGGCCGTCAAGAAATCTGGCACGCCGGTGGTTGCCGCTCCCAGCCTGAATGCCAAGCCCCAGTTTTTGGCCAGCATGCACGATGAATTCGAAATGCTCGACTTCAACGTGGACTGGGTACACATTCGCATTTCCGGCCTATCGCGCGGATGGATCTGGCGCAACAGCGTCGAGATGCCCGATGGCATTCGAGATACTGACGCAGCGCCAGCCTCCGGGTTAACCCCCGCCGCAGACTTGTTCCACGTCGCTCGGGAAGAGACCGCTCCCTTCCCTGGGGACTGGGAACCGCTTCGCGGTAAAAGCGTGACGATCATCTCTGTGCAGAAGATCGACGAAAATGCGAAGGACGCAGGACCTAAAGCCCGGCTCGAGTACACGAAATCTCTGCTGGAAAAAAGTGCGAAGGAAATGGCGCAGAACGCCCAAGGATCGGAAGGTGTCGTCGTGATTTTTGATTCTGCCGATGGCGGGCTGATCGCTGCTACCAACGCTACGCTTCAGCAGTGGAGGGCCGGGACATTATCGGATTCGGCGCTCTGGCACAAATGCTTTTTTGATCCTCCAGAAACGTTTGAGTCTACCGGCTCTTCGGCAAGTCAATAGCCTTCTCCTCGGGATGTGCAGCGCAGTATGTGTTAGCCTGATCTAAGAGCAGCGATTTGGTTTTCGCTTGACTTTCGAAATTGATCAGAGTACCTATGCAATCCTTGGGGCAACGTAGCGGAGCGGGGTCCGTACGGGGTTTTTAGCCAAAAAGCAGGAACAGTTTCCACATCGGTTTACACGGCCAAACAATGAGCACGATGACACTGCCTCTCTCTGCGTTCCGCACTCGGGCAACTTCCCTTT
>Ga0209380_10001808_pt1 | contig 14120 bp, 11 predicted proteins | sample HubBroMetageWFT6_FD_188347 | JGI IMG/M metagenome (GOLD analysis project Ga0209380, IMG submission 188347) | Warmed and freeze-thawed soil microbial communities from the Hubbard Brook experimental Forest, New Hampshire - Hubbard Brook CCASE Soil... | ecosystem: Environmental > Terrestrial >...
CGGCTTCGGCGAGCTGGCGCTGGTGGGAGTGGCGAAGGGCCCCGACCGCAAGCCCGGGCAGGAGCGGCTGTTCGTCTACGGCGCGAGCGCACCGGTGACACCCGCCGCGCACGGCCCCGCGTCGCGCCTCATCCAGCGCATCCGCGACGAGGCGCATCGCTTCGCGATCACCGGGCACCGCCGCAAGCGCGCGCGGCGCTACAACGAGTCGGTGCTCGAGGTCGTGCCCGGGCTCGGGCCGGCCAAACGCCGCGCGCTGCTGAGGCATTTCGGCGGGCTGCAGGGAGTGATGCGAGCCGGGATCACGGACCTCACGCAGGTGTCAGGAATCGGCACGGCGCTCGCGCGAACTCTTTATGATCACCTGCACCCGGGCTCGTAGGCGCCGCCGATGCACTGGAACCTGCCCAACACGCTCACCTGGACCCGCATCGCGGCCATCCCGCTGATCGTGATGCTGTTCTACATGCCCTATCCCTGGGCAGACCCGGCGGCGGGGCTGCTGTTCGCAGCGGCCGGTGTCACCGACTCGCTCGACGGGTATTTCGCGCGCCGACTCGGACAGATCTCGCGGCTCGGCGCATTCCTCGACCCGGTCGCCGACAAGCTGATCGTCGCGGTCGCGCTGGTGCTGCTGGTGAGCAAAGACCCGCGGGCGCTGATCGTGCTCACCGCCGCGGTGATCATCGGCCGCGAGATCACCATCTCGGCGCTGCGCGAGTGGATGGCCGAGATCGGGGCGCGGCGCAAGGTCGCGGTCTCGCAGCTGGGTAAGTACAAGACCATCCTGCAGATCGTGGGGCTCTCAATGATGCTCTACCGCGTGCCGCTGCTCGGCCTTGCGACATATCGTTGCGGGGTGGTGCTCACCGAGATCGCCGCCGCCGCGACGCTGGTGTCGATGGGGGCCTACTTGCGCGCGGCGTGGCCGGAGCTAAAGCGATAGGAATATCGTGCAAGCCACTGTATTATCAGTTGGTCTGGTATTCCCTCTGGTCGCCGAGCCGGGTGAGTGCCGGTTACTGCGGCTCGCCTTGACTTCGCGAGGGGTGTACATAGAATCTCGCGCTCTCTCCGCAAGCGGGCTTAGCTCAGTTGGTAGAGCGGTACCTTGCCAAGGTACAGGTCGACGGTTCGAACCCGTTAGCCCGCTCCAATCTCTCCAGCGTTGTCCAACGAACGCCGGTGGATGACGCACTCAGCTGGGACGGCAATTGGGCGTGGGCGCTGCCGCTCATCGTCGTCACCCTCATCGTGCACGTCGTGGGTCTGGGGGTCATCAACACGCAGCTGCTGCGCACCACCGGCCGCATCAGGGCCGCGCGCAACTTCTTCCTCATCTACGTCGTGGTCATGGCTTTCGCTGCGCTGCTCGTGGCGGTGCTGCACGCCTTCGAGGCGACGCTGTGGGCGGCGGCGTATCGCAGTCTCGGAGCTCTGCCGGACGGCCGCACCGCGCTGCTGTACTCACTGAGCGCGATCACCACCTACGGGCACACCGACCTGTATCTCGCACCGCACTGGCGTCTCATGGGTGCGTTCGAAGCCCTGAACGGGGTGCTGCTGTTCGGGCTCACCACCGCCTTCCTCTACGGGCACCTGCAGCGCGTGCTGCCGCTCGAGCGGCACGTGTGCCCGCCGCTGCATTCGGCCGACGCGGTGGATCCGCGCCTCTAACCTATAGACCGAACAGCGTCGCAGCCTTCTGCACCGTCATCCAGACCCCCCAGGCGATGGGGATGCCCACCGCGAGCCAGGCCGCGCCGATCAGCCATCCCGGAGAAGCGGCGACGCTGCCGCCAGCCGTGAGCGGTGGTGCGGCGGCGGCGTGCGTGGCCGCGTCGAGCTCGGCAATCTGCGCCGGCGTCATGTAATTCTTTTCGCTGACCGGCCGGATCAGGAGATTGCAGATGAAGCCTACCGCCAGCAATCCCGCCAGCACGTACATGGTTGTGCTGTAGACCTGCGCCTTCGGAATACCGTGTGCCAGCTGGTATTCGCGGAAGGAGCCGATCAGCCACGGACCGAGCACCCCGGCCGCCGACCACGCCGTCAGCAGGCGCCCATGAATTGCCCCGACCATCTTGGTGCCGAACAGATCGGAGAGATAGGCCGGAACGGTGGCGAAGCCACCGCCGTACATCGAGAGAATGACGCCGAAGAACAGCACGAAGAGCGCCAGACTTCCGCTCGCGGCCGTCCAGGGGATCGAACAATAGAGCACCATCCCCAGGACGAAGAACACCATGTAGGTCGCCTTGCGTCCGATCCCATCTGACAGCGAAGCCCAGAAGATCCGGCCGGCAATGTTGAACAGCGACAGCAAACCGGTAAAGCCCGCGGCGATCGCCGCGATAGTCGCGAGCTGTGCCGGCGAGAGCTGGTCGTAGGTTGCCGTCACCCCGATCAACCGCCCGGCAAAGACCTCCTGCAGCAGCGGTGAGGCCATGCTGAGGATGCCGATGCCGGCGGAGACGTTCAGCATCAGCACACCCCAGACGAGCCAGAATTGCGGCGTGCGCCAGGCGACGTTGAGGTGAACCTCGCGGTGCGTAACCAGGGGTTTCGTCACCGCGTCCGGATTCCAGCCGGCGGGGCGCCAGGTTGCCGGCGGCAGCCGATAACTGAGCGCGCCGCCCATCATGAAGACGAAGTAGATCAGCGCCAGCACAATCAACGTCTCCCACACGCCCACCGAGCCCGGTGTGGCGAAGTGCTTCATGAGTTTGTCGGCCAGCGGTGCGCCGATCATGGCCCCGCCGCCGAAGCCCATGATCGCGAAGCCCGTGGCCATCCCTCGCCGGTCCGGAAACCATTTGATGAGTGTTGAAACGGGCGAGATATATCCGAGTCCCAACCCCACGCCGCCGACGGCGGCACCCAGCCAGATGATCCACAGCTGGTGCTGGAACACGCCGAGAGCCATCAGGAGGATGCCGCCGCTCCAGCAGACAGCGGCCACCACGCCCGCGCGGCGCGGACCGACGCGCTCGAGCCATCCGCCCCACAACGCTGCGGACGAGCCGAGGAAGACAAAGAACAGTCCGTAGATCCAGGTCTGCAGCTGGGCGACTTTCCAGTCGCAGCCGGTGGTCGTCAGATAGAAGAAGAACAGGCTGGCGTCCTTGGGGCAGGCCACGGCCTTGGTGATGCCGATGGCTTTCGACAACGGCAGCCAGAACACCGAGAAGCCGTACGCCATGCCGATGCACAAGTGGATCGCCAGCGCGGCGGGCGGCACCAGCCAGCGGTTAAAGCCCGGCCGCGCGACAATCCGTTCCCTGTCCAGAAATCCCGGGCCCGTCATCACGTTCGCTGCGCTCATGCATCGTTCCTTTTATTGTTCTAACGCGGCTCGCCGCCGGTGGAGCCTCCCTCCACCTGTCAACGCCAACGGGCAGGCCACTCCACACATGTTCCCTTTTTGCTGGCCTGCGCGCCACTGTGCCTGGCGCTTAGAGCCTCGCCGGCGGCGCGCAGCGGGTTGATTGCCTCTCAAGGGTCGACGTTCACCAGCGGCGACGTGTCGGTCATTGCGCCGATCACGGCCGCCTGTGCGAAGCCGTGGCGCTCAAAGACTCCCAAGGCGGCGGCAACCGTACCGGGTGCGCACGCGACCAGCAGCCCACCGGAGGTCTGCGGGTCGCACAGCAGCGCCTGGTGCACACTCTCGAGCTGTCGAGCAAGCCGCACTTCATCACCGTACGAGGCCCAGTTGCGCGCTGAGGCGCCCGTGACGAAGCCGGCGCGGGCCATGGCAACCGCGTGATCGAGCAAAGGTACGCAGGCCATGCTCACTCGTGCGCCGAGCCTGGCTCCACGGCACATCTCGAGCAGATGTCCGAGCAGTCCAAAACCAGTGACGTCCGTCATCGCGTGGACCCCGGGCAGCTCGGCGAGATCCGGTCCGGCACGATTGAGGCGGGTAGTGGTATCGATCATCGCCTGGTAGTCGGCGGCGCCGAGCTGCCCCTTCTTGAGCGCCGCCGACATGATGCCGACGCCGAGGGGCTTGCCGAGCAGCAGCGCGTCCCCGGCGCGTGCCTGGGAGTTGCGCTTCACATCGCGTGGATGAACGACGCCGACCGCTGCGAGTCCGTAGATGGGTTCGACCGAGTCGATGCTGTGGCCGCCAGCGATGGGAATGCCGGCCTCGGCACAGATCGCTTCCCCGCCACGCAGGATCTCGCGGATAACGGACGGCGGCAGTACGCCGACCGGCATGGCCAGCAGCGCCAGCGCGAGGATCGGTCGCCCGCCCATGGCGTATACATCCGAGAGCGCGTTGGCAGCGGCGATGCGTCCGAAGTCGAACGGGTCATCGACGATCGGCATGAAAAAATCAGTGGTCGCCACGACGGCTTGGGTTTCGTTCAACTGGTAGACCGCGGCATCGTCGGCGGTCTCGGTCCCGACCAGCAGCGCAGCGAAGGGTGCGGTCGTCGAGCCCCTGAGCAGATCGGCGAGCACGCCGGGGGAGAGCTTGCAGCCGCAGCCACCGCCATGGGACAGGGATGTGAGGCGCGGGGCCGGGACGGGAGACGGGCTGCTCATGGCGCTCTCTCGCAGTTAAGCGTGCGTAGTGATCGTACGCCGCCGGGCGGATATGGCGGAAGGCAGCAGGAGTCGAACCTACCAGGAGGCGTCTGACGCCCCCTCCTGGGTTTGAAGCCCAGTCGCACCGCCGGGTACGGGTGCCTTCCGCAGTTCGCCGCGGGGCGGCGCGCCGCCGCTCCCGGCTTCGCGCGCCAAGTGCCACGCGCTGTCGGTACGCAGCACGTGGGCGTCATGTACGCGCCGCGTGTAGCCCACGCGATCGAAGAACTCCAGGATCTGGATCGCGCGCTTGCGCCCCAGGCCGACGGCATCCCTGAAGCGGGCCGCGTCGAGGCTGCCCTGCTCGCGCGTTGCGGCGTGGATGATTGCGGCGAGCTCCGCGATACGCTCGCGATCATAGAACAGATCGCGCACCACCTGGTAAAGACCGCCTTGCGCGACCTGTTTGCGCAGCACCGCGCGCACGCGTTCTTCGGGCTCGTGTAGCGCGGCGGCGATTTCGCGCACCCAGGGCGGATCGAAGCGTCCGGCGGCGATCAGCGGCTGCAGCCGGCACAGCAGCGCCTGTTCCTCGGTGGAAAGGCTGACCGCGTGCTGCGGCAGACGCAGCCACGCACCGTTGCGCAGCAGCAGCTGCTCACGTGCCAGCTCATCGATCAACGCCCGCCACAGTCCGCCGGGCATGTCCGGGAAGCTGATCCGGCGCAGCCGTGCCGTGTCCGGCCCGGGCTCCTCCGGCTGCTCGGCATGGAAGCGCCCCAGGGCGCCAAGTGCGCCGGCGCGCAACGCCTGCCAGTGAGCCGTCAGCAGCACAAAGCGCCCATCGCCGGCCTCGATGCTGAGTGCGGTAGACGGCAGCGGCACCCGCTCAGCAGGTCGACCGGTCAGGCGCTCCAGCTCCACCGTGCTCTGGCCGTAACGCGCCTGCTCGAGCAGCGGCGTAACGCCTTCACCGGCCAGCATGCGCTCGAGAGCGCCGAGAAACCCGAGACGCTCCGCCGAGCGGCGCCGGCGCGCCGGCGCGCACGGATCGAGCACTGCACCACCGCCGATGGTGCGGCGGCCCTGGGCGTCACGGACAATGAAGCGGTCGCCAGCGGTGGCGGCGAGCGGCGCGGCGAACACCAGCTGCACGCGCGCCGAATCGCCGGCCGCCAGGCCCGCTGATTCCAACGGCACGACGTGAGCGACGCGGTGCGCGGTGGCCAGATGCACGTGCAGCGGCGACCACGAGGTCAGGCGCGCGCCGCTTTCGGGCAACAGGTGCAGACGCACGTCGAGGCGCGTGCTGGCGAGGAGCGCGCGCCGATCCGCCAGCCAGTCCCCGCGCGCGATCGCGCTTTTTTCGATGCCCGCCAGGTTGAGTGCACAGCGCTCGCCGGCGTGCCCGGTCAGTGCCGGCCGGTTTTGTGCGTGGATGCCGCGTACGCGCACCGGGCGCCCGGCCGGCATCACCACCAGGGTGTCGCCCGCGCTCACTTGTCCTGCGAACACAGTTCCGGTGACGACCGTGCCGTGACCGGCGAGGGTGAAGACGCGATCCACAGCCAGGCGGAACAACCCCTGGTCGGCGCGTGGCTGAGTACGCGCTGCCACCTCGTGCAGGTGTTGCCGCAATGCTCGCGTCCCCGGATGTTCCGCGGCAGTCGCATCGAGGGCAAACAACGGTGCCGCGCTCAGCGCGGTGGATGCGAGCACCGCCTTCACCTCCGCGGCGGCGGCAGACACGCGCTGCGGCTCGACGCGGTCGATCTTGGTGAGCGCCACGGCGCCGTGCGAGATGCCGAGCAGGCCGAGGATCGCCAGGTGCTCGCGCGTCTGCGGCATGACCCCGTCGTCGGCGGCAACCACCAGCAGCGCGAAATCGATCCCGCAGGCGCCTGCCACCATGGTATGCACCAGGCGCTCGTGGCCGGGTACGTCGATGAAACCCAGCACAGCGCCAGCGGCGAGCTGCGTGTAGGCGTAGCCGAGCTCAATCGAAATGCCGCGCGCTTTCTCCTCCTTGAGGCGATCGGTGTCCACGCCGGTGAGCGCCCGCACCAGCGTGGTCTTGCCGTGATCGATATGGCCCGCGGTGCCGACGATCATCGCGGCAGGGTCTCAGCTGCGCAGCTCGCCGAGCTGCGCGGCGAACGCCGCCTCGTCGGCCGACTCGAGGCAACGCAGATCCAGCCACAAGGCCTTATCAGCCATGCGGCCGATCACCGGCCGCGGCAGAGCACGCAGCCCCGCCTGCAGGCCGGTAAGACTGGCACGCCTGGCTTTGACGGCACGGATGGCGAGTCCGTGACTCGGCAACTGCTCGACCGGCAGCGCGCCGCTGCCGATCTGACTGAGCATCGGCGCATCCGTCACCTCGTAGGCGTCGCCGAGCGAGCGTTGCAGCAGCGGACGCAGCCGCTCGGCCTGTGTCTGCATCTGCGCCGCCGGACGCGTGAGCAGCCGCAGGGTCGGCAGCCGCTCGGCGAGCAGCTCCGGCGCACGGTACAGCTCGAGCACCGCCTCCAGCGCGGCGAGTGTCAGCTTGCTCACACGCAAGGCGCGCTTCAGCGGGTCCTTGCGCAGCTTCGCGATCAGATCGGCTCGCCCGACGATCAGACCCGCCTGCGGTCCACCGAGCAGCTTGTCGCCACTGACGGAGACCAGATCGGCTCCGGCTGCGATCGCTTCGCGCACCGTCGGTTCGTAAGGCAACCCCCAGCGCCGCAAGTCCACCAGCGAACCACTGCCGAGATCGACCGCGACTGCGACACCGCGGGTGCGGCCGAGCTTGACGAGCTCGACGAGCGACACGCTGCTGGTGAACCCGGAGATGGCGTAGTTGCTGGTGTGGACCTTCATCAGGAGGGCACTGCGCGGGGAGAGCGCCTGCTGATAGTCGGCGAGGTGGGTGCGATTGGTGGTGCCCACTTCGACGAGCTTGGCGCCTGCGCGCCGCATGATATCGGGGAGGCGGAACGCCCCGCCGATCTCGATGAGCTCACCGCGCGACACCAGCACCTCGCGCCGCTGCGCCAGCACGCTCAGCATCAGCAGCACCGCGGCGGCGTTGTTGTTCACGACCAACGCGGCCTGCGCGCCGCTCAACTCGCACAGCGGCTTCTCGACCAGCGTATCGCGCTCGCCGCGCCGCCCCGACTGCAGATCGAACTCGAGGTTGACCGGTGCGCTCAGCGCGCTACCGACGGCCCGCACGGCCTCATCGGGCAGCAGCGCGCGACCGAGGTTGGTATGCAACACCGTGCCGCTGAGGTTGAAGACCGGGCGCAGCGATGGGCGCGTTGCCGCAGCCAGCTGGGCCGCCGCGGCGGCGACGATCGCCTCCTCGGCTAAATCAGCGCGCTGCAGGCCGGCGGCGAGCGCGGCGCGCCGCAAACCCTCGAGATGCAAGCGCAGGGTTGCCGCGACACGCGTACGCCCATGCTGCGCCACCAGCGGCTGCAGCGTCCGCGCGTTCAACAGGCGATCGACCGAAGGAATTTCGGCCGCCTGGGCGGGTTCGGCCAGCTTGACCGTCTCGTGTGCGGGCATCGTTCTCGCGCCGCACGTGCGGCGCATGTTGGCGCGGTGGTTCCGCGAGCGTCACGGAAAAGGGCGCTGGCGGCGTGCCCGTCACGAGCCCTGCCACAGCAGCGGGTTGCCGCTGCCACGGTGATAGCCCGCTTCGGCCATCAGCAGATCGAGTGCGAGGCTTCCCAGGTCATCGGCCACCGGCTCGACGCCCACGTCCTTTTCCTGGTAGAGGATCTTGCGGTAGGTATGACACTGATCGCAAGACTCGGCCCGGATGGCCTCCGTGCCGCCGGCGATCGTGTGGTAGGTGATGTTGGCGGTGCTCTGGCAGTGGCTGCAGGTGACCCTGACCAGGTGCCACTCGGTAGCGCATAGGGCGCAGTGCAGGTAGCGGTGACCCTGCGAGCGCTCATCCGCGCGCACGATGCTGGCGACCGGCAGCGTGCCACAGGCCGGACATAGCCCGGGCACCTCGAGCTGGCTGACATCCGCTGGCTGCAGGCGGCTCGCCACCGCAACCCAGCACACCTGCAGCGCGGCCATCAGAAAGGGCGCCGTGCCGCCCTCGACGCCGTCGACACGCGTGGCGAGCAGCGCGTCGGCCTGCGCTTCCATCTGCTGCGGCGGCAGGGCGCACAGCAGCTGATGCACCTGGCGGACGCCGGCGGGAACCTCCGCCGCGGCCACCGCTGCAGCGGCAATGTGCACTGCAAGTTCGCGCCACTCGAGGGGGCGCGGCCAGCCGGTGGCGTGTATGGGCGGCATGCGATGCTCGCGCGCCTGGCCGATCTGTGCCGGCGTGGGCACGCAAGCCTCGAAGGTCCGCAGCGCTGCCTGTTGAGCGTCGGCCACCGCGGCCATCAAACGCAGATAATCGCCGATGGCGTGCCCGATGGCGCCGGGCGCGCTCAGGGCACGCAGCCGCGCGGCGCGTGCCGCGAATGGAGCGGTTCGCTCGGGCAGTCGAATCCGTGCAATCGACCGCTCGGCGAAAGCTTCAATCTGGCCCGGTTCGAGGATGCGCGGCATGAATGATCTGGCGAAACCAGGCCCGATGATGCTTCCATGCCCAGCCCGATGTCACGGTTCCCCTGACCATGGCGTGGACGGAGCCCTTGACCCAGATAGCCGCATAGATGTGAACCAGAATCGAGCAGACCAGTACGAACGCGCACACCGCGTGCACCAGCGCCGCGAGCCGGATCACGCCGATCGAGAAATAGAGCGAGAAATACGCGCGCCATATGACAATGCCGGACAGCACCAGGCCGGTCAGGCACAGGACGATCACGAAGAACAAGAGCTTCTGCCCGGCGTTATAGCGTCCCACTTCCGGCAGGCGCTCCTCGCGATTGTTGACCACGTCGCGCCACTGCCGCAGCCATTGCCAGTCGGCAGCCTGCAGACGGTTGTCATCCCACACGGTCGCGGCGAGAAACACGAACACCAGCGCCATGACAACCCCGATGAAGGGGTGCAGGATGCGCGTCCACGGACCACCGCCGAACAGGCCGCTGAGCCAGAACAGCGCCGGATGAAACAGCGCGAGCCCCGAGAGCGCGGCCAGCACGAAGGCGAGCGCGAGCAGCCAGTGATTGGTGCGTACCCGCGGGGTGTAGCGAACGATGGTGTCGCGGTGTTCGGTATCGCTCATGGGCGTCTCTCCGCAGCGCCGGCGCCCGGCGGAGGTCTGCGTGGCTGCGCACTCTCAAGAGCCTGGCGGGCGGCCGCTTCGTCGCGTTCGTCGACTTCGTTCGGACCTACGCGCACGAAGTGGAAGAAGCCGGCCAGCGCGGTGAGCCCCATTACGACGAGCGCGAGCGGCTTGGTCTTGCCTTTCCACAATCTGACGAATGTGCTGATGTGCGGGTCGGCCGCCAGTCCCGCGTACAGCTGCGGGCGATCGGCATGATGCAGAACGTACATCACGTGCGTGCCGCCCACACCCGACGGATCGTAGAGACCCGCCTGCTCGAAGCCGCGTGACTTGAGGTCCGCGACGCGCTCGGCGGCGTGCTGCTGCATGTCCTCCTTGGTGCCGAACACGAGTGCTCCGGTGGGACATGCCTTGATGCAGGCCGGCTCGAGCCCGACCGCCACGCGGTCGGAGCACAGCGTGCACTTGTACGCTTTCTTGTCGCGCTTGGAGATGCGCGGAACGTCGAACGGACACCCGGTAACGCAATAGCCGCAGCCGATGCAGTTCTCCTCGTGAAAGTCCACGATGCCGTTCGCGTACTGCACGATCGCTCCCGGGGACGGGCACGCCTTCAGGCACCCCGGGTCTGCGCAATGCATGCAACCGTCCTTGCGGATCAGCCATTCGAGATCCCCCTTGGGATTCTCGTACTCGGTAAAGCGCATCACCGTCCACGAGCGGTCCGTCAGATCGGGGGGATTGTCGTAGGAGCCAACGTTGGTGCCGATGTCATCGCGCAGGTCGTTCCATTCCATGCACGCGACCTGGCAGGCCTTGCAGCCGATGCACTTGCTCGTGTCGATGAGCTTGGCGACCGTGCCGGTGTACGACTGGCGCACCTGCGGTTCGGGCGTAGTGGTCGCCGAGCGCCGCGCGATGTCGAGGGATTGCAGCGCCATCGTGATTCCCCTAGACCTTCTCGACCTTGACCAGGAAGGACTTGAACTCAGGCGTCTGCGAGTTGCCATCGCCGACAAACGGCGTCAGCGTGTTGGCAAGGTACCCGGGCCTGGCGACTCCCTTGAAGCCCCAGTGGATCGGAACGCCCACGTGGTGCAGCGTCTTGCCCTCCACCTGCAGCGCGCGCAGGCGCTTGGTCACAACTGCAACCGCCTGAATGTGGCCTCGGTTGGAGGACACCTTCACCTGATCCCCGGAGACGATTCCCAGCTCCTTCGCAAGCGCAGCGCCGATCTCGACAAACTGCTCGGGCTGGATGATCGAGTTCAGGCGCACATGCTTGGTCCAGTAGTGGAAGTGCTCGGTGAGGCGGTAAGTGGTGGCCGCGTGCGGGAAATCGCCAGGCTTGCCGAATGCCTTGCGATCCTCGGGAAAGACGCGCGCGGCCGGATTGTTGAGCGCGAGGGGCTGGGTCGGGCTCAGCGGATTGGCAGCGAGCGGCGTCTCGAAGGGCTCGTAGTGCTCGGGGAAGGGCCCTTCGGCGAGGTTCTGGCGGCCGAAAAACCGCGCCACTCCTTCCGGGTTCATGATGAACGGTCCCATGCCGTGCGCCGGATCCTCGTCCGCCTTGAAGTCCGGGACATCTGCGCCCCCCCAGGCACTGCCATTCCAGGCGATAAGTTGTCGCTCGGGGTTGTAGGGCTTACCGCGCAGATCGCAGGAGGCGCGGTTATAGAGGACGCGCCGATTGGCCGGCCAGGCGAAGGCCCAGTTGAGGGTCTCGCCGATCCCGGTGGGATCGGCGTTGTCGCGCCGGGCCATGAGATTGCCAGTCGGCCCCCACGCGCCGCAGAAGATCCAGCAGCCGCTCGCGGTGCTGCCATCGGCACGCAGCTCGGCGAACCCGGCGAGCTGTTCGCCGGCCTTGCGCGTGACCTTGGTGAGGTCTTTCGGATCGGTGAGGTCCTTTAGGGCCTTGCCGGAGTACTCCTGCGCGAGCTCCTCCGCCGACGGGCTGTGCGGCTGCGCATAGGGCCAGCTGAGCTTCACGATCGGATCGGGATAGGCGCCCCCCTCGGCCTGATAGAGGGCACGCATGCGCATGAATATTCCCGCCATGATCTCGAGGTCGGAACGCGCCTCCCCGGGTGGGTCGGCCCCCTTCCAGTGCCATTGCAGCCAACGCGAGGAGTTGGTGAGCGCGCCGTACTCCTCGGCGAAGCACGAGGTGGGGAGCCGGAACACCTCGGTCTGGATCTGCTTCGGATCGACGTCGTTGTGCGCGCCGAAGTTGCGCCAGAACTCGGACGTTTCCGTGGCCAGCGGATCCATGACGATGAGGAACTTGAGCCTGGCGAGACTCGCGTTCAATTTCCCCTTGTTGGGTGCCGCCGCGAGGGGATTGAAGCCCTGGCAGATGAAGCCGTTCACCTTGCCCTGGTTCATCAGCTCGAAGAACTGCAGCATGTCGTAGACCTTGTCGAGCTTGGGCAGATAGTCGTAGCCCCAGTGGTTATCGGCAGTGGCCGCATCGCCCCACCACGCCTTCATGAAGCTGACGAAGAACTTCTCGTAGTTCTGCCAATAGCTCAGCTGGTTCGGCCGCATGGGCTTGAAGGCACGCGCGCCGATGTAGTCAGAGTAGCTCTGCTCATTCTCGCTCGGCAGGGTCATGTAGCCGGTCAGCAGGTTCGACATCAGGCCGAGATCGGTCAGCCCCTGGATGTTCGAGTGCCCACGCAGCGCATTCATGCCGCCGCCGGCGATGCCGATATTTCCAAGCAGCAGCTGCACCATGGCAGCCGTACGGATCATCTGCGTGCCGACGGAGTGCTGCGTCCACCCCAGGGCGTACATCATCGTCATGGCGCGTGTCGGTGTGGCGGTCGAGGCCATCATCTCGCAGATCTGCAGGAATTTTTCCTTCGGCGTGCCGCACACCCGCTCGACCATCTCCGGCGTGTAGCGTGCGTAGTGCAGCTTCATGAGCTGATACACGCACCGCGGGTGCGCCAGGGACGGATCGGTCGTCACGAAGCCGTCGGCGCCAGTCTCATACTCCCAGGAGCTCTTGTCGTAGGTGTGCTTGTCGGCGTTGTAGCCGGAGTAGAGCCCGTCCCGGAACGCGAAATCCTCCCGAACCACGAAGGTGTAATCGGTGTAGTTGATTACGTAGTCGCGCTGAATCTTGTCATTGGCCAGCAGGTAGTTGATCACCCCGCCGAGGAAGACGATGTCCGTGCCGGTGCGAATGGGCGCATAGACGTCGGCTACCGAAGCCGAGCGGGTGAAGCGCGGGTCTACGACAATCAGCCGGGCTTTGTTATGAGCCTTCGCTTCGGTGACCCACTTGAAGCCGCAGGGGTGCGCCTCGGCGGCGTTGCCGCCCATGATGAGTACGATGTCGGCATTCTTGATGTCGACCCAGTGATTCGTCATCGCTCCACGGCCAAACGTCGGGGCAAGACTTGCCACCGTCGGGGCGTGTCACACACGTGCCTGGTTATCGAAAGCCAGTACGCCGAGGCTGCGCATCACCTTGTGCGTGAGATAACCGACTTCATTGCTGCTGGCTGAGGCCGCCAGCATCGCAGTAGTAACCCAACGGTTCACCGTCAGCCCTTCGGGCGTCTTGGTGATGAGGTTGGCATCGCGGTCCTGCTTCATCAGCTTCGCGATGCGATCGAGCGCCTCGTCCCAGGAGATGCGCTGCCATTCGGCCGAGCCGGCGGCGCGGTATTCCGGGTGCAGCAGGCGGCTCGGGCTGTGCACGAAGTCGATCAGGCCCGCGCCCTTCGGACACAGGGTGCCGCGGTTGACCGGGTGGTCCGGGTCGCCCTCGATATGGAAGATGCTCGCCTTGGCGTTCTTGGCGGAATCGCCCAGTCCGTACATCAAGATGCCGCACGCCACGGCGCAATACGGACAGGTGTTACGTGTCTCGGTGGCGCCGCTGAGTTTGAATTCGCGCACTTCGGCGAGCGCTGCCGTCGGGGAGAATCCCAGCAGCACGAGGCTCGACCCGGCAAGGGTGGCGCTCGTTATCTTGAGGAACTCGCGCCGCGTCACATCAGCCATGGCAATCCCCTTGTGCATGCCTGCAGACACTGCGAGTCTATACTCCTCTAAGAATGTGCCACAAGGCACGCTCGGGCGTGGCGGGTGGCGCGTCTGTACAGGGCCGCGGCGGTATTTGCTGCGGGTCGCGACGAAGCCGTCAGGCGCTGGAGAAATCGACGCGTTCGCGCCCTTTTGTTAGGCTAAACACGCCGCGGTCGGCAGTGCAGCGCCGCCGTGCCGGCAACTTCCGGCGTGCGCGCGGCGATTCCGCAGCGGCTGAATTCACCTTTGGCTAGGTGGCAGAGTGGTCATGCAGCGGCCTGCAAAGCCGTCTACGCCGGTTCGATTCCGACCCTAGCCTTTTCCGGAATCTAATTCGCCCGTCCCA
>Ga0209380_10001810_pt1 | contig 14110 bp, 9 predicted proteins | sample HubBroMetageWFT6_FD_188347 | JGI IMG/M metagenome (GOLD analysis project Ga0209380, IMG submission 188347) | Warmed and freeze-thawed soil microbial communities from the Hubbard Brook experimental Forest, New Hampshire - Hubbard Brook CCASE Soil... | ecosystem: Environmental > Terrestrial > Soil...
ATCTGGCGGGCAAGCTGGCGGCGGCGAATTCCCTCGAGCCGATTCACTTCTCCCCCCGCATGATGGCGGCCGCGATCCGGTACCGGTGGCCCGGCAATCTGCGCGAACTGGGGAACTTCGTCAAGCGGTATCTCATCATGCGCGACGATACCGCTGCGCTGGTCGAACTGGAATCGAAGGTGGTGGCGAATCCGCCGTCGATCTCCGCGGGCAGTTTGGGGGAGACGCACGCGATCGCGCCGAACGGAGCCGGCCTGAAGTCGGCTGTGCGCTCGACGAAGGATCAAACGGAAAGCCGCATCATCCGGGAAATTCTCGAAGAGGCGCGCTGGAATCGCCGCATTGCCGCCGAGAGGCTCCAGATCAGTTACAAATCGCTGCTGCAAAAGATCCGTTATTACAATCTCGAAGCTTCGGTCTGATCCGCAGCCTGACCCGTAGTTTCATCCTGGGCATCCCACGTCGCCTGAGCCGTCGGCATCCTGAGGGAATTTGAGTGCAGATTCCTGCACACAGTGTGCAGCCCTGGTGCGGCGTGCCCTTGCGGCTGCGGCTGGGATCGTCGCCACGACGAGGCCCCAAAAAGCCTGCCCAACAGGCCCCGAGCTGCAGAGCACTCGCTGTGGAAAGGCCGGTGCGCCCAAAAAACAGAGTTTCTTCCTGAGTCAATCCATCGATTTGCCGGAATTCCTAACTTTGGCAGACGGCTTGCAATCCCCTCGTGTGAAAGGTGCCATGCAGGCACACCGATGCGATTGCAACCGCATCGAGCTTCTAACGCAAGGCGCAACCCCTTTCTGCCTGTGGCGATCGCTCGCCGCGATGGGCACGTAGCCCGAGCCTCCGGCTCAAGACTGTTCGACCATGAAAGAAAACTGGGTTCAGGACCACACGACCTCGCATCCTCTCAGCTCGTGGCTGGTGCGGAGAGCTGTTTACCCTGTGTGGTTGCGGCACGATCATCCCCGATATTTTGCATACGCACGCCAGTTCGATCGCAATCAGCGACTTTCTTCCGAAGAGCTGGCGAAATGGCAGGCGGAACGCCTCCGCGAACAATTGCTGCACGCCTTTCGCAATGTTCCCTTTTATCGGCGGCGGTTTGAAACGGCGGGCATTACGCCGCTCGACGTCCGTTCGGTCAACGATTTGAAAGCGCTGCCGGTTCTCACGAAAAACAACATCCGGCTCCACAACGCGGAGTTACTGGCGCGCAATGTGCCGGAAGCGGAACGCCTGTGCCACCAAACCGGCGGGTCGACGGGCACTCCCTTGCGGTTCTGGCTCGACAAGGAACGAATGGATTCGCGGCGTGCCACCATCGATCGACACAATGCCTGGGCCGGCCTGCGTCCAGGCGACTGGTACGCGCACCTGTGGGGCTCCCGATTCGATACAGAGATGAGCACCACGCCAGCCATCACCTGGCGCCAGCGGTTATTATCGCGCAATCTCACGCTGAATACCTCGCTCATCTCCGAGGTGGACCTGGCCCAGTATGTTGCCCTGCTGCGGCGCGTGCGGCCGCGCGTGATGCTGGCTTACGCACAGTCAGCTGTCTTGTTAGCCCGCCACTGCGAACGTAATCACATTCGCGATCTTCGTTTCCGGTCCGTCATTGTCACGGCGGAGATGCTGCTGCCGGGGCAGCGCGCCCTTCTCGAGAACGTGTTCGGCGCCAAGGTCTTCAACCGTTACGGATGTCGCGAGGTCGCAGTGATCGCCAGCGACTGTCCGCACCTGAGCGGCATGCATATCAATGCCGACGCACTGATCGTCGAAGTGGAAGAGGCTCCCGGGTTGCCGCCCGGAACCGGCCGCGTGCTCATCACCGACCTGCTGAATCGATCCATGCCTCTCATCCGCTACGAAATCGGCGACCTGGCCAGCACGCTCGACACCTCAGTTTGCCCCTGTGGCCGAGCCTTTCCGCGGATTGCGAATATTCGCGGACGCATCACGGATTTTCTTGTCACTGGCGACAATCGCCGAATCTCCGGCATCTCCCTGGCGCAACTTGCCGGGGACCTGCCGCAGGTGCGGCAGATGCAGTTCGTGCAAAATGATCGCCGCAACATCCAACTGCGAGTGGTGGCGGGCGACGGGTACGGCATGGACACAATCGGCGAGCTGCGCCGGCGCCTCGATCCCTATCTGCGTGGAACGACCGAGTTGAATATCGTCACCGTGGAACGCATTCTGCCGGAGCGATCGGGGAAATTCCGGTACGTCAAAACCGCGGCACAACTCAACGAACCGGCAACGGAGTATCGAAGCGTATGATTTCCTGGGTCCACAATCATCTCCTGCTTCCTCTCTGCGAGCCGGATCAGCATCTGGGACTGGGCCGGCGTCTGCGCGAGCTGGAGCGCTTCGACGCACGACCCCGCCAGGAGCAATTGGCGATTCAGGAAAAGCGCATCCGCGCGATTCTCGATCACGCCTATGAAACCTCTCCTTACTACCGGCTGATCTTCGATGAAATGGGATTCCGCGCGGTCGACTGGCAGCCCGGGCAGCCGATCCCTTTGCCCGAACTCACGCGCGAGCGGCTGTGCACGAATCTGGAGGACATTGGCTCGCGTTCCTTTACGCCGGAGAAAATGCGCAGGACGATGACGCGCGGGACCACAGCTTCTCCCATGGCGATTTGGCGCGATGTGGAGGGGATGCGCAACAAGACGGCGATGCAGATTCACCTGAATCGCGTGTCCGGCTACGAGCAGGGGATGCGCGTGCTCCGCCTGTGGGGGGCGGAACGCGTCCAGGAACATCCCTCCAGCTGGCACCGGCGATTCTATGAGGAGACGCTGCTGGGGCGCGTGAATTGCGGCGCGGGACAACTGAACGACACAACCTGCGGCAGTTTCCTCGATGCACTCAATCGGCAGGAATCCGAAGTGCTGTACGGATACCCGAGCACGCTGGTTGCTTTTGCGAAGTGGCTGCAGGGTTCCGGAAAGCGCTGGCACAAGCCGCGGCTCGTCATCGTCACGGGCGAGATGATGACCGGCGAGCAGCGGCGGATTGTTGAAGAGACTTTCGCCTGCGAAGCGATCGTGCATTACGGCAGCCGCGATATGGGCATGGTGGCTGCGGAATGTGAGGGCGGACGGCTGCACTTTCATCCATGGGCGTCTTATGTGGAGTTGCTGCCCGCGGGCCAATCCCCCGCGGGCCCGCTTTACAGGCTCGTGTTGACCGATCTACTGAATTACGGCATGCCGCTCATCCGCTATGACACAGGAGACTGCGTTCTTTACGACGAATCGCCCTGCTCCTGCGGCTCCTGGTATCCATCGGTCACCGAGGTGCTCGGGCGCACGGTCGACCACCTGATCCTGCCCAACGGAACCCTGATGGCCGGGCTTCCCATCGTGATGCGCGCGGGGCGGACCTTCCGCACCATTCGTCAGGTGCAGCTCATTCAGAAGAAAGTCGACACCATGCACCTGCTATTCTCATCCGCCGGCGACGGCGCCAGCGCCGAGCGGGAGCTCGCGGAGTTCTTCTCTGACGTGGAAGACGCATTCCGAATCCCGCTGCAGTGGACGACCGAGCGCGTGCCGGAGATTCCGCGAGGACGCTCCGGCAAATTGAGGCTCGCGATATGCGAAGTGCCGACCGACCCGTACGCGACGGCATGGCATCCGCGGAGCGAGCATACGGCCGCCGCCAGCTCAGCCGCTCCGAACTGAGGACGTCGTCGGGTTAGTCCGACCATGGAGCTGGTTTGCGCTCCCACCGGTGCCTGCGTATCTTTTCCATCGCCGCAGGCTCAAGACCGCCGGCATCGCTGAGCGCCAGATTGCCGCGCACATGGTCTTCCTTGCGCATGCCCACAATGAGCGTGCTAACGACCGGATGCGCGAGGATAAAACGGATCGCCGCGTCCGGCAGCGACATCCCGGGAGGCAGATCCTCGCGCAGGCGGTCCACCCGATCCATCGTATTGCGAAGATTTTCCGGATTGAAATAGCCCTTGCGCCAGTCACCGTCGACGAAGGTCGTCTCCCGCGTCATCTTGCCGCCGAGTGAACCCTCATCCAGCGGCACGCGCGCGATCACGCCGACGTTGTACTCCTCACAAACCGGGAACAGCTCGTCTTCCGGACTCTGGTCGAAGACGTTGTAAATCACCTGCACTGCGTCGACCAGTCCGGTTCGGATGGCGCGAATGCCATTGGCCGGTTCCCAGCGGTTCAGGCTCAGGCCGAAAGCATGAATGATCTTGTCGCGCTTCAGCTTCTCGACCGTGTCGCGGAACTCGGGGCGATCCGTCCACGCATCCTGCCAGACGTGAAACTGCAGCACGTCGATGGTGTCGACTCCGAGGTTCCTGCGGATCTTGTCCGCATAGGTGAAGACGTGATCCGGAGAAAATACCTCGTTGTAGTCGTAATGCGGCTGGGCAGGCCATTTGCGGTTCCCGGGCGGAATCTTGGACGCGGCATAGAGGCGTTTGCCGGGATTGGCCGCGATGACCTTTCCGAGAAAGCCGTCGCTCTTCCCTTCTCCGTAGGCCCAGGCTGTGTCGAAGAAATTGCACCCCAGATCGACCGCCAGTTGCAACGCCTGGAGCGACTCAGCATCGTCGGACCCGCTCCATCCGCTCATACCCCAAAGCCCGCAGGCTACATCGCCGACCTGAAATCCCGTGCGTCCCAAAGCGCGATAGCGCATGACTCTCCTTTTCGCGTTCCTCAGGGATTCTTTCACTCGACGAGAGATGGAACAAGTGCGCCGCCATTTGCCGCGCAGAACAGGAAAGCCAGCCCGAAGGCTGGCTTTCGCACGCTCGCAGAAGAAAGGGGGGTTAGTTGCTCCCGGTGCCACCGCTGCCGCTGTTGCCGCTCCCGTTGCCGCTGCTGTCGTCGCGGCGATGCAGCGTTGGCTGATCGCTGCCGTTGTCGGTATCGCTGCCATCCGAACCGGACGAAACGCGGCGCAAAGAAGGCTTACCCTTTTTGTTGTCCGTGATGCGGCGCTTGTTCTCAATGCGGGCCAGGCGTGCCTTCACGTCGTTGAATTCCGACGTCGTCACCAGATACTGGTCCTTCGGCGGCAGAAGCGTGGCTATCTCTTCTTCGGTGTGCTGGATGCGATCCGGTGTCTGCGGATGATTTTCGAAGACGCGCGCAACGGCGCCGGGCTTCGTCTTCTCGAGGTTCTCAATCTTTTCAAAGAAAGTCACGAAGGCCTGCGGATCGTACCCGGCGCGATACATGTACTGCACGCCCAGGAAGTCTGCCTGCGCCTCGAATTCGCGGGAGAACTCGAGGAAGGTGATGGGAATCAACAACTGCGTTGCTTCATAGATGCCGTATCCGGTCCAACTGTAGCCGGTCAACATGATCAGCGGCACCATGCCGATCTGCGCGTAGTTGGCGCGGGTCATCTCGCGCGCCGCGTGGTGCGCGCAGACGTGCGCGGTCTCGTGCGCCATCACGCCCGCCAGTTCCGCTTCCTCATCCGCGGCGAGAATCAGCCCCGAATTCACGTAGAAGAAGCCCCCCGGCAGCGCCATCGCGTTGATCTCATCGGTGTCGATGACTTTGATGGTGAAGGGCACTTTGCAATCTGAGTTCTTGACGATGTTCTGGCCGATGCGGTTGATGTATTCGGTGATCACCGGGTCGGTGATAAAGCGGGTGCTCTTCTCAATCTCGTCGGCGTACTGCTTGCCCATCTTGATTTCGGATTCGGTCGAATACCAGTTCCCCATACCGCGCGCGCCGATATTGCGCGTGCCCACGGCGTTCACATCGTCGATGCTGCCTGCCTTCACGCCGGGCATCATGCCATTCTTATCGGGCTGCGCCTGGGGGAACGGGTTGACGTTCGGATCGGTCAGCGAACCTTTGCCGCTTGCCTGAGCCTGAGTCTGGTCCGTCTCGTCGCCAGGCGCCTTCACCGGCGTCTGCTGGGAGCAGATGTCGCCTCCTGCATTCGGGGCGCGATGCAGGACCGGACCTGGACAATCCTGATCGGCCTGGGCCTGATCGTTAGCGGAAGCCGCGGCGGCCGGCTGCTTCGTCTGATCTGCAGGGGCAGGAGCAGGCGCGCTCTGCGAGGCAGCCGGCGCCGTGCTCGGCGTGCCGGAACTCTGGGCGTACACGCAGGCGCTGGCCAGCGCCACGGTCGCGCAAATCAGCAGATTGAGTGGCATGTTGCGGATGGGCATGAAAAACCCCTCTCCAGGGCGGCGAAACCCTGCTCACGTTAGACGTAGTATGCACCTTTTGAGTCGTGAGCGTCGCGGGGTTTATTTTCCGGGGTTTCCGGCGAACTTCCGGGCTGAATCGAGTGCTCCGGAACCGGAGCCTGGCGCGACGGAAAACCCGCTCGCGCCGCCCGCCCCGGGGCGAATCCGCGGCAGCCAGGACGGCCGCCGCGAACGCGCCGCATTTACTTCCAGGTCACTGTCGGCATCATCTGCGCCTGGTCCACGCGGTCTTTGTACCGGATAGCAAAGTGCAGCAGCGAGGTCAGCAGCGACTCCGACAGGCAGTGCGGCACCAGGCCCAGGTCCCTCAGGGCCGTGTTTTTGGCGTTGTAGTAGTGCGTTTCCTTCTCCACGCGCGGATTTTTCACGTGGTCGACCTGCACCGTCATGCCCGCATCCTCGCCGACCTTTTTAACCATCATCGCCAGATCGAGAACGCTAAACTGCTCCGTGAACTGATTGAAAACACGGAACTCGCCCTCGGCGGCAGGGTTCGCCACGGCGATTTCCATGCAGCGGATGGTGTCGCGGATGTCGAGGAAGCCGCGGGTCTGCCCGCCCGCTCCGTAGACCGTCAGCGGATGCCCGATCGCGGCCTGGACGCAGAAGCGGTTCAGCGCTGTCCCAAACACCTCGTCGTAGTCCAGCCGGTTGACCAGCAAGTCGTCTATGCCAGTCTGGTCGGTCAGAATGCCGTAGACCACGCCCTGGTTCAGGTCCGTCGCCCGCAAGCCCCAGATTTTGCAGGCGAAGCGGATATTGTGCGAGTCGTGGACCTTGCTGAGGTGGTAAAAGGAGCCCGGCTGCATCGGATACGGCAGCCGGTCTTCCCGGCCATTGTGCTGGATGGTGATGTAGCCTTCTTCGATGTCGATGTTCGGCTGGCCGTACTCGCCCATCGTCCCCAACTTGACCAGGTGGATCGCCGAATTGAACTCCCTGATGGCATAAAGCAGGTTCAGCGTCCCGGTCACATTCGTCACCTGCGTCATGACAGCGTGTTCGCGGTCGATCATCGAGAACGGAGCCGAGCGCTGCTCGCCGAAGTGGAGGATCGCCTCCGGCTCAAACTTCCGCATGAAGTTTTGTACGAAGGGGTAATCGCAGATGTCGCCGACGAAGACGTCGATCTTCTTGCCGGTCAACTGGTGCCAGCGGTCCACGCGGTGCCGTAGAGGCGCAATCGGCGTCAGGGTGTCGACGCCCAGGCTCAGGTCCCAGTGCCGCCGGATGAGGCTGTCGACAATGCCTACGTCGTAGCCGCGTTCAGAGAGGTACAGCGCGGTTGCCCATCCACAATAACCGTCGCCGCCAACTACCAGTACTTTCATCGGTACGCCTTTTCGTTCGTAATTTTGCGAGCGCCTGCCCACAACGGCGGCAAAGCGGTCGCTTCCAGCTTTATGTCCGAATGAGGAACTTCGGTTGCGGACCGGGGACTGCGTTCCGGTCGCGTTTGCAGGTACCTGAGGCGGATTTCAGCCAGGGATCTCCGCAAGCAGTGCTGACGTGCAAGTGCAGGATTTAGTTTACCTGCTGCAAGCGCTCAATCAGCTTTCCGGCCAGATTTTCGCCGGATTCCGACCACAGCAGCCGTGTGGAAATCCCGCCATGTTTCTGCACGCCATGCGTGAAGGCCACCAGCTTCTGGACGTTCTGCTTCACGCGCTCGATCGCGGCATCGTCCAGGTCCATGTCCTCGTACAGAAAGGGCGTGTCCAGGCCGAAGTCCACGCGGATGTGCCCGTTCGTCTCCCATGCCTGATCGTCGAACTCGGGGCCGAAGGCGACAATCCGCACCGTTCGCGCCTCCTGCCGCCACATCGTGTCAAACCCGGCGGCCTGTTCCGGAACCCATAGCTCCCAGACCATCTCGAACTCCCACGCATAGTCGTCATGCGCGGTCTCCATCGCCGCGGCGATCACCGCTCTGGGTTCTGCGGCATCGTCATCGGTTTCATTCCGATAGACGCGCTGCCACACTGGATTCTCGTTCCACGAGATCGGATAGACGGTCGCTGCCGCAACGCGCGTCGAACCACCGGCTGCGGAGAATTGTTCCATGACGCGATCCACGGCCACGGGCAGCGCGTCGAGCCGAAAATTGGGATACCACAAACTCAAATAAAGCTGATCAGCCATCCCTTACTCAATCCTTTCGTGTCGATACCCGGCCTCGGTTAATGCCTGCTCAATCTCACCGATGTGACCTGCGCCGCGCGTCTCCAGCGTGAAGTCGATCACCGTGTCGCCCAGGCTCACTCCATAGTAGGCACGGTCGTGGGAGGTTTGCACGATGTTTGCACGCAGATCCGCGATGATCTTCGTTAGATGATGCAGGGCCCCCGGCCGATCCGTCAGGTGGATCCGGAGCCGCGTGCGTCGCCCATCCTTTACCAGCCCGCGCTCGATGATCTTCGACAGCAGCGTGACGTCGATGTTGCCGCCGCAGACCAGTACCGCCGTCCGCTCGCCAGTGAGGGATGTTTTCTTTTGCAGCAGCGACGCCAGTGCAGCCGCGCCCGCACCTTCCGCAAGCGTCTTTTCCCGCTCCAGCAAAACGAGGATTGCGCTGGCGATCTCCTCTTCGTCGACGGTCACCAGCTCGTCCACGTACTGCTTTACCAGGGGCAGCGTCCTGGCGCCGGCACGCCGCACCGCGATGCCGTCGGCGATGGTCGCCTCGGCCGGGATGGTCACCGGCCGTCCTGCCTCCGCAGCACGGATCATCGAGGGCAGCCGCTCCGTCTGCACGCCGATCACGCGGACCCTCGAATTGGACTCCTTGATCGCGCACGCGACTCCGCCGATCAGGCCGCCGCCACCGATCGGCACCACCACTGCCTCCAGTTCCGGAATCTGCTCCAGCAACTCGAGCCCGATCGTTCCCTGCCCGGCGATCACCTCGTCGTCGTCAAACGGATGCAGGAATGTCAGCCCGTCGGCTTCGCCTTGCCGAATCGCCTCCGCACACGCCTCGTCGTAGTTGGCGCCGTGCAGGATGACATCCGCGCCATAGCTCGACGTCGCTGCCACCTTCACCAGCGGCGTCATCAGCGGCATCACGATCCGCGAACGCAGCCCCTCGCGGCTGGCGTGGTACGCGACCGCCTGGGCATGGTTGCCGGCGCTCGCGGCGATCACACCGCGCCTGCGTTCTTCCGGCGTGAGCGTGAGAATCTTGTTCAGCGCGCCGCGCTCCTTGAACGCGCCCGTCCGCTGCAGGTTGTCGAGCTTTAGAAAGACCTGCTGCCCGGTCATCTCCGACAAGCCCGCCGAATGCCGCGCCGGCGAAAGGTAAAGGTGGCCGCGAATACGCCCGCGCGCGGCCTGGATCGATTCGAGTGTGACGCCCACTTCCATTCCCCCCTGTCCCTGCTTGTGCCAAGAAAAAAGCCATCGGCGCCTGGAGCGCGATGGCTGCTGGTTTCACTTCTGCGAAGTCTCGCTAGCCGCCCGCTCCCGTGGAGATGGCCGTGCTAATTCGCGCAATGGCGATGGGAACGGCGGCGCGCATGAACGGCGGACAACGCATGTTCATGCGATGTAAACAGAGCGGTAAGGCAATGTCAATCCGCAGAACGGTCTGCGAACCCCTCTGCATTCGCCGGCGCAGGCTTTCCAGACCCCTGTCCCGGAAAATCTGCGGGACTATTGAACTTTTTTGGCCTGAACCACGTCTTACTAGACTCGTGAAGAACTCGCTCATCTACAGCGCGCCGGGGAAACGGCGCGCCGGTACTGAACACGAACGGGAGAGCTTCTTCTTATCGCCGCCCTGCCAACCCGCAGACTGCGGCCGTGTATCTTTTCTGTTACCCCCAAATTAATGGACACTTTGCTTATAAGGACTCTCATTCCTCTTTACTTCAGTGCTACTATCGCGCGATGATATACGAGCATTTGCCTGCGCCAGCAGATCAGGCCGATAAGCTGGTTGAGGTCGCATTAGCTCACCTGTTGCCACCGACAACGACTCATCGTGTTGTTGGTCGGAAGAATGCGCTCCGCCAGATTTCCGAATGCGCGGAGTTCTCGATCAATCAGGCCGAAGACTGAACATCTTTTGCCGATACAGCAGCCGAAGCGACAACACAGATGAATGAAATTGCAGGCTTCGAGGATGGCGCGGAACCATCGGCAAGGGCCGGTTTGCGTACCGCAGTAACCGGCATGCTGGCCGTGGTTGGCAACAACGCCCGTGCGGCGTTGCGTCTTTTCAGAAACCTTTCCGGCGAAATTGAGATTCTTCGTCTCATCATGATGAAATATCCGGTCTTTGCCGGAGTTCTGCCTTCGAGTCCCAGATTCCCTCTTAAATTTGTTTCGCCTGGTTATCTGGCACGGGGTCTCTCCGTCGCCGAACGCAAAGATTGCTTCCTGCATCATTACAACCGGCTGGGAGAGGCTTTACCGAATACGTTGTTACGCCGGATACTCCATGACCGCGTTTCCATCTTCGAGGTCCGCGAGGGCGAGAGCGTATACCGCGTTACGGCTCATTTGTCGCGAGCCCGGCACGGCGACACCGAAGGCGAACTCTGTCTTGGTCTCGAACTGAACGGAGAGGCAATCTATATCCTTTCCTTCTCGATCGTACCTGGACGCATCGTGAACTCTGAGGCGCGTGAAGTCCTTCTCCTTGCCCGGATCCAGGGGACAAAGGGGAAGTATGGATCGATTCGGCAGGCTACCAAGGCGATGAAAGACATTGCGCCAGCGTCTTTGTTGATGGCATCCCTGCAGGGATTCGCCGAGGCCTTTGATGTGAGTGAGATTGCTGGTGTCTCCGCAACGCGCCAGTCGATCTACACAGAAGATCTCGCAGAGCGGTTTCGCGAGGCATACGACGATTTCTTCACCAACCTGGGCGCCGTCGCGAGCCCCGAGGGCTTTTACCGCTGCCCGGTTCCCCTCCCGGAGAAGCCGCTAACGGAAGTGAAACGCGGCCACAAGCTGCGGACCAGGGAAAAGCGGGCGATCAAGCGAATCATTGCTGATGCCGTATGCCGGTACTTTCGACAGTGCTGGCGGAGAAGCGATGATGCTGCACGCGAGGATAGCTCCAGCCTGGAACAGGCAGTAGAACTTCCGATTCAGTTAGAGTTTCAAGATGCAGGGCTCAAGGAGCTTCGCACCCAATCTGCCGGGGAGGATGCAGGACGTCCTGATGCAGGAAGTCCTGATGCAGGAAGTCCTTTTGAGGGCGAATTGTGGAGCAGTCCCGCGAGGCCGCGCAAGACCGGATAATGAATGAATGGCGCTTCTGCCTGCCATTCCGCTGCCCATCTCCGCCGGCGCTCCACTCGAGTGGGACAAATTCGTTATCTTCCTCGGCACATACAGCCAGTCCGCGCTCGGCAGGGCCTGGATTCAGGCCCTCACGCCCTCCGCCGATCGCGCATGGATCGGCCGCCAGCACGCGCTCGTCACGGAAATGCGCATCCTCACCGCAGGCGGGACCCTCCCCGTCACCCGCGCCCTCTTCGATCCCTCTGAGCTGCTTGCCAAAGCTCGGATTGAGGGCGTGGCTCTCGAGTCAGACGAACTCCGCGCGCTCATCGGGCTGGCAGATGAGATCGCGGCGTGGGCCGACCTGATCCGCACGCCGCCGGAGTCCGCGCAGAGCCGGATCCCGGAGTTGACGGCGCTTTCCCAGGAGCTTCTCGCCACCAGCCTGCGCCCCATGACCGAATCGCTCCGAGAAAAAATCCTGCCCGACGGTTCCCTCGCCGATGATGCCTCGCCGGAACTGCGCCGCATCCGCCGCGAAATGGAGCGCCAGCAGCGCGCCATTGAGGAGAGCCTGCGCTCGGCCCTGCGCCGTTTCTCCGAGGGCGGATCGACGCAGGATGAACTGATCACGATCCGCGGCGAACGCTTCGTCATCCCTGTGAAATCGGAATGGAAGCGCCGCGTGCAGGGCGTCGTCCACGGCGCCAGTTCCTCCGGCCAGACCGTCTACGTCGAACCGCTCGAAACCATCGAGCTGAACAACGATCTGGTGCGGCTGCTGGAAGACGAGCAGTCAGAAATTCACCGCATCTTCCTGCACATGACGCGGCAAATCGCCCAGTTCGCAGGGCCGATCCTCTCCGGCGCCGCAGTCCTCGCCAACGTAGACACATTGCTGGCACGTGCGCGCTTCGCCCACGACTACGATTGCTCTCCCCCGCAGTTTTCACCCGAATCTGCGCCCGAGTTTCGGCTCAAACAGGCGCGGCATCCGCTGCTCGAGCGCCGTCTGCGCACCGAGAAGAAAGCGATCGTCCCCATTTCGCTGGAGCTGTCCAGCGAAAATCGCCAGCTCATCATCAGCGGACCGAACACCGGCGGCAAAACCGTCACGCTCAAGACCGCGGGACTGGTGGCCATCATGGCGCAGGCCGGTGTTCCCGTCCCCGCTGAGGAAGCGGTAACGCCAGTCTTCGACGCCTTCCTCGCCGACATCGGCGACGCGCAGTCCATCGAGCAGGATCTGTCCACGTTCTCCGCGCACGTAACCAATCTGAACCGCATCGCCACCCAGGCCACGGCGCAATCGCTCGTCCTGCTCGACGAACTCGGCTCCTCAACCGACCCCGAAGAGGGCGCGGCGCTCGCTGTCGCCATTGCCGAACATTTCCTGCGAGCCGGGACCTGGTCCATCGTCTCGACTCACCTCACCTCGCTCAAGGTCTACGCCGAGAACGCCGCCGGGGCTGTGAACGCCGCCGTCGGCTTCAATGAGGAAACGCTCGCCCCGACCTACGAACTGCGTCAGGGAGTGCCTGGCACCTCTTCCGGCATCAACATCGCGCAGCGCATCGGCCTCAGCTCGGCCATTATCAACTCTGCGCGCCAGCGGCTCACCACGCAGACCCAGGACATCGCCCGTTTCCTCGACAGCCTGCACGACCAGCTCACGGCGCTCGATGGGGAGCGGCTGCGCGTGCGCCGCCTCGAGCAGGAACTCGCCCAGGAACGCGCTCGCCTCTCCGCAGAAGGAATGAAAGAGTGGCGCGCGAAGGTGCGCGACCTCGAAGCCCAGCTCGAATCGCTTCTGAAGGACTTCACCTGGCAGGCTCGCGAGACGGTGCGAGCCATTGAAGACCGCGCCGCGCAGCAGAAGCTCTCGAAGCAGGCCGAGCAGCGCATCGCGCGCCTGCGCCGCGAGTTTTCTCAAAGTTTCAACAGCGCTGTGGTAGCCCAGCACACCGGCGCCGATCGCGGGGATCAGAACGCGCAGCCGCACATCCCGCGGCATGTCGCGGAGGGCGATACGGTTCGGCTACGCACGCTGGGCAAGACTGGCACGGTCCAGCGGCAAATCGACGACAAGACCTTCGAAGTCGCGATTGGACCTATGAAAATGCGCGTGGCCCGCGACGAAATTGTCGAAGTCATTGCCGCCGCAGCGAAGCAGACGCCCATCCAGGCGGCGCGTCGCCGCGGCATCACCGTTTCCGTCGCCGAGCCGGACGCGATGAGCGGCGAGATCAATGTGATCGGCCAGACGGCCGATCAGGCGCAGGACGCGGTGGAGAAATTCCTCGATCGCGCCTTCCTCGCCGGCCTGCCGCGCATCCGAATTATTCACGGGACGGGCATGGGCGTGCTGCGCCGTACGCTGCGCGCATGGCTCCAGCATCATCCCCAGGTGGCATCGGTCACCGAACCGGGGCAAAACGAAGGCGGAGCCGGCGCCACAGTGGTGGAACTTCGGGAATAGCGCAGGTCAAATCCAGATTGACGTGGCCGGCCAAAAAGTTGCACTATCTGGTCGAAAAGCAAACGCGGGGCGGCGCGGAACGCAAGAGGCAAGTCATGATTCAGGTCATCACGGTGGAGCGGGAATACGGCAGCCAGGGCGCGGAGTTCGCGCATCACCTGGCGGAGCGTCTG
>Ga0209380_10001813_pt1 | contig 14101 bp, 10 predicted proteins | sample HubBroMetageWFT6_FD_188347 | JGI IMG/M metagenome (GOLD analysis project Ga0209380, IMG submission 188347) | Warmed and freeze-thawed soil microbial communities from the Hubbard Brook experimental Forest, New Hampshire - Hubbard Brook CCASE Soil... | ecosystem: Environmental > Terrestrial >...
TACTGAAGCTCGCCAACATCAAGTTGGCAAACGTGGCCATGGCCGAATGATGTTGCGAGCTCTAATCGAAGAAAAAGCGCCCCCCCAAGAAATGGCCGAGCTGGCCAAAGGGCTTCTACGCAAGAAGATTCTTGAACCGCAACTGGCTCTCAAAGGCAAGTTCGAAGAACACCATCGTTTCCTGTTGGAGCTTCAGCTGCAACGACTCGAAACGGCGGAGAAAGACCTGGCAGCTCTGGAACAACGCATCGGGCAGAAGCTTGAACCTTATGCGGCGCAGCTGGCCTTATTGGATACCCGCAACCCGTGTCTTTTCATGGATGTGGCGGGTATCCCTCAACCTCGTCCCGATCGCGGCGGCGTCCATTACCGGGTCCGCCAGCAAGCGATGGTGCGCGAAGTCCCCGACTACGCCCGCCAATACCCGATCGAACACCCCGAATTCGGCCCCTCCATCGAACCCCGTGTAGCGCAGGCGCCCTCGCCCGCGAGGCGGCAAAAGCCGTAGCCCAGCGAGAAGCAAGAGCCGAGCCGCAACCCGCACAGCCTCGCAGAAAAGTGTGGCGACAGACCCAGCCGCGGAGCGGCGAAAGAACGCTTCCCACGGCGCAAGCCGTGGGAAGAACCCGAAAACAATCCAGCTCCAAAGGAGCGAAAGAACCCTCGCGATCCATCCTCGGACAAGGTCGAGAACTCGAAAGAATACGAACGGATCCAACCAGCCGAAGCCGCGATCCCCGGCGCAATGGCAGGAACCTGGCGCGATCTCCGCACCGTATTCGAGTTCGCCGGAATCAGCGAACCGAGCAAAGAAGCCCCTACGGCTTCTGAGTCGGCCGCATCAGAACCTCGCTGACAAACGATTGCGGGGCTTGCGTCACTAGCGTGGACACAACGTGGGCCACGTCATCCGGCTGCAGCATCTTGGTTTTGTCCTTGCCGGCATGCGGAGTCAATTCGGTATCCACCGAACCGGGACAAATGACGGAGACCCGAATATTATAGGTGCGCAGCTCCTCGGCGACTGAGTAGCTCAACCCGTTCAGTCCCCATTTCGACGCGGCGTAGGCCGCGCCATTGGGTAACGCGTTCTTACCGGCGAGCGAGGAGATGTTAATCATGTGTCCCGTACGTGCGCGAATCATCATGGGAGCGAAGGCGCGAATGCAGTAATAGACTCCCCGCAAGTTGGTATTCAACACCTGGTCCCAGGACTCGGGCGGCACTTGATGCAAGGGACCGCCAAATCCACCTACTCCGGCATTGTTGACCAGAATGTCGAGCCGTCCCAAAGTCTTGTTCACGTGCGCGGCTACGGCTTCGACGGAGTGCAGATCGGTCACATCACACACCAGTGCTTCGGCGCGGCCGCCGGCCTTTGAAATCGCGCTGGCAGTGGACTCGATCGGCCCGCGGGTGCGTCCGCAAAGTACCACCGAGGCGCCCAGACGGGCGAGTTTAGCGGCGATGGCGGCGCCGATGCCGCGCCCCGCACCTGTGATCACGGCTACTTGGCCGGCCAGACTAGCGTTATTAGTAGTCTCGTACATCGGACCTCTTGGGCTATGATTGTTATGTTGGCGTGCCCTATAACGGTTGGGCACCTTCTCGCATCTTACAAGATTGGCAGCAACGTCCGCGAAAGTAAGCTTGCCTTAGTCGAGGTACATACTTATAATCCGGCTCACCGGAAATTGTATCTTGGCCTGGTTGACGTTACCGGGGGGCGCTAGGCTTTTCCGGCCGTCGCATGGGCGCAGGCTCATGCTCCTGGCAAGCCGGGTATTTGGGCTTGGGTATACCCGGGTACGAACGCCGTCTGTTTTCCCGACAATTCAAGGAGCCATTTCAAAATGAAGACGAGTCTAGTGGCGATTGTGATTATGTTTGCTGGAATAGCCTCGAGTCAGCAAGCAACAACGCAACCGCAAACGCAAACCGCGGCGCCTGCACAAACGCAACCTGCGGCGCCCGCACAGGCGCAACCCGGCGCATCACAACCCCAACAGAAGAAAGAGATCAAGAATCCGGCGGAGTACAACGCCTACGTCGGAGCACTGCAACAGACGGATCCGACCGCCAAGATCAGCGGTCTGGAAGCTTTCCTCACTCAGTACCCCAACAGCGTGATGAAGGAAGACGCGCTGGAAATACTGATGGGAGCTTACCAGCAGACCAGCAACCAGGCCAAAGTGATGGACGCCGCGAACCGGTTGTTGGCGGTTAATCCGAATAACGTTCGCGCGCTGGCCCTACTAGCGTATAGCGAGCGTGCCGCGCAAAAATGGGCGGATGCCAAGAAACACGCTGAACAAGGTCTGGCGGCTCTTGACAGCATGACCAAACCGGACGGAGTTTCGGACGCGGATTTCCAGAAACAGAAGACCCAGTTGGGAGCCCTGCTGGAAAGCGTGGCCGGTTTTGCCGCTCTCCAGTTGAAAGATAACGCCACGGCAGAGAAGGATCTGCGCGCCGCGGTAGAAGCCGACCCAACCAATGTCGAAAATGTTTATCCTTTGGCACTCGCCAGTCTCACCGCCACTCCTGAAGATGACGTGAACGGACTGTTTTTCATCGCCCGCGCCATCAATCTGGTCAAGGACCCGGCCGGCAAGGCGCAGATTACAAAATTCGGGCACGCCAAGTACGTGAAATATCATGGCTCGGACGAGGGCTGGAACGAACTTCTGGCCATGACCGCAACCACGCCGCTGCCACCGCCGGGTTTCACTATCAAAGCATACGTTCCTCCTACCCCGGCCCAGCAAGCGGCGGATCTGGTCAAGAGCAAAGCTCCGAAGGAAATGAGTTTCGCCGAGTGGGAGTTGGTACTCTCCGCGGGTGCACCCGCTGACGCAGAGAAAGTTTGGTCTGCGATCAAGGGAGTGCCCTTGCAGATGGAAGGTACGGTCATCAAGGCCTCTCCGACCGAGCTGCAAATCGCGGCTAGTCAGGATGACATCGACGCGAAGAGGGCGGATATCGTGGTCGCGATGAGCGGAACCATTCCCGCCAAGCTTATGCCGCAGGAAGGGTCTACCTTGGACTTCGAAGGCACGCCTGTTTCCTACACACCGAGCCCGTTTGTGATGACGATGGAAAAGGGTGCGCTGTTAACTAAGGCAGCACCGAAACCCGCCCCCCATCACCATTCCACCGCGCACTGAGCCCGGATTTGTGAATCTACCAGGGCAGCGTTCTAACGCTGCCCTTATTCTTAGGTGGGATTTCCAGAAGGCTACAGCAGGATTTCAACGGACGGCTTTCTTATCGTAAGCGGTAGGACGAGCGCTGCGGGGAGGACGTTTGACGCCAGCGCGCAGCTGCCGTATGTCGATCTTCAATTCGGAAATGGTGCGGCTTAGCGTGTTGCGATGCATCCCCAGTTGACGCGCGGCGCGGCACTGATTGCCGTTGTTTTCCTGTAGAACGGTGAGGATGAACCGCTTCTTGAATTCGCGCACCGCCTCGGAGTACAGAATGTTGCTTTTGTACATCTGCAGGACGAGTGCTTCGAGCTGATCTCTCACGGCATCCCTCTTTCTCTTGAAAAGCTGCTCTTGAAACCTGCCAGCTAGGCTTTTCTCTGTTTGCCAGATTCCGTTTCGGACGCCGCAACCGCGAGTTTTACTTGTGTAGCTCCTCACGGCGCAGCAAGTCGAGTCCTTGATAAAAGCGGGCCCGCAATTCTGAAGGCGCCACCCAAATGGCGGCGCGTCCTACGACCAGAAAATAAGGCGCCAGCTGCGAACCTTCCAGCCAGTGCGACGAAGGCGTGAAGGCCGCCATGCTCATAAGAACGACTGCCACCATCAGGCTTCCTCGCACCAGCCCCAGCGCTCCACCTAAAATCCGGTCAAAAAAACTCAGTCCAGCCTCTTGCACGATATGGCGGGTGATCCGGCCTGCGATTCCGGCCACGACCAACACCGCCAAGAAAATAATCAGAAACGCCGCGATTTCGCCCAGCCACTCGGACTTCAGGTGAGGCGCAAACCGGGCTGCTAGCCGCGTGTAATTCCAGGCCGCCAGCAGATACCCAAAAACTAAGCCCGCGATTCCAAAGGCTTCATGAAAGAAGCCGGAAATCGCGGCCTGAATTACCGAAACCACAATTACAGCCACGATGACCCAGTCGGCACCCGTCATCGCGTTCTCCAACGGATCGCTTCGCTAAACATCCAGCTTGTGCCCGGTGAGCTGCTGAAAAGCCTCCAGGTATTTCTCGCTGGTCTGGCGCGCCACCCCGGTGGGGAGAGCGGGTGCGGGCGGCTGCTTGTTCCAGCGGATTTGTTCAAGGTAATCCCGAACATATTGCTTGTCATACGAGTCTTGCGCCCGTCCGGGCTGATACTTGTCCGCCGGCCAGAAACGGGACGAGTCAGGAGTAAGCACTTCATCCGCAAGGGTGATCCCCTTGGAGGTCATCCCGAACTCAAATTTCGTGTCGGCAATGATGATGCCCTTCTGAAGGGCGTAATCCGCCGCCTTGCTGTAAATCTTCAATGTAAGATCCCGGAGTTGGCGGCTTAGCTCCACGCCCACGATCCGAGTCATCTCATCGAAGGGAATATTCTCGTCGTGCCCAGTGGTCGCCTTCGTGGCAGGAGTAAAAATAGGCTGCGGTAGTTTAGCTGACTCCTTGAGTCCGGCGGGAAGCTCTATTCCGCACACACGTCCGCTAGCTTTGTATTCTTTCCAGGCCGATCCGGAAATATATCCTCGAACCACACACTCAACCGGGATCATCTCCGCGCGCATGACCATCATCGACCGGCGGTGCAGCTGATCGGCGTATATTTGCGCCGCTGCGGGGTACTTTTCTACATCGGCCGTGACCACATGGTTGGCGACAACGTCGCGAAGGAAGTTGAACCAGAAGAGCGAGATCTGGGTCAGTACGCGCCCCTTGTGGGGAATGCCAGTGGCCAGTACATAATCGAACGCGGAGATGCGATCGGTTGCACAGAATAGAAGATGTTCGCTGTCGAGCTCGTACACGTCCCGGACTTTACCGCTGGCGTGGAGCTTGAGTTCAGGGAAGTCGGTGCGCAGCAGAACGGAATCGAGAAGCTGGGGGCTCATGTTTGAATTTTACAGTTAGAAAACGTCGCGTATTCTATCCTGCCAGAAATATTTGTCAACGACTTAAGTTACAGTCGAAGGTCAAGTCTGTGCATTCGCTTGAAAGAAAAAGTGTTGGAGTTGCTAGGGCCCTGGAGATCGCGTTTCTGATGCAGCTTTTCGAGAGAGCCAGTTTGTGGAAAAGCTGAGGAAAGCAGAGGATAACCGGGACGCGAGAAAAAAACTTCCTTCAGCGTAAGTCTTAAGCAAAACTCAAAACCGCGTAGGCCATCTGCGGACGGTATGAAGACGCGTAATACTTCCAGGGTGTTGCCCCGCACGCGGTAGGGAATGATATAGGACGTGTCAGGAATTACCAGTTCTCGAGTGCCAAGGACCCGCCCGGGGCGGCCCAATCCAGGATATTCCCGAAGGCGCTCCATCCCCACGGTGATTGAAAACACCACACGAGCGGCTGCCGACGGATTGTCACGAGCGATATATTGAGTTTCCCTATCCAAGTTCGCGCGGGCTATGCGGAGCTACTCAACCCGCAGGACCGGTCCATTTCTTCACAGTGGGTTCCACCTCCCTGTCGCTGACGAAGTCTCCGCGGTCGGCCTCCGCTATACCCTTCTTAATATCCGCGATCTGCCAGTCGTTCAGCGAGACGCATTCTCGAATTGCCTCCGTTGCCACAAATGAGCGGCTGCGACTCATCGAACGCGACAACCGGTCCAATTGCTTCTTTAGTTTTGGACCATGCCGCAAGGGTTAGAACCGAGGATTCCGCCATAGGGCCTCCTGTATTACAGGCTACAGCACCTGTATGCAGATGTAGGCATCCATCTGAGAGGTGGTCGGATTCGGCGGCCGGTCCGTTAAGCGGTGGCTCCAAAGCGTACGGACACCAGCTTGGAAACTCCCGGTTCCTGCATGGTGACGCCGTACAGCACCGGGGCGATACTCATCGTCTTCTTGCTGTGAGTGATCAATACGAATTGAGTTTTTATACTCATCTCTCTAACTAGTTCGGTGAAGCGCCCGATGTTGGCTTCGTCGAGCGGCGCATCGACTTCATCGAGAATGCAGAATGGGCTGGGTTGATACTGGAATATTCCCACCAGCAAGGCCAATGCGGTCAGGGCTTTTTCACCGCCGGAGAGCAGCAGTACGTTCTGCAGCTTCTTTCCCGGAGGTGAGGCCACGACGTCAATGCCACTTTCCGCGCTGTTCTCTTCATCGGTCAAACGCATGAAAGCATGCCCGCCGCCGAACAGCTTACGAAACGTGGTCTGGAAGTTCTCGTTGATTTTGTGAAAGGCCTCTTCGAACTTCTGCCGCGAGAAAATATCGATCTCCTTGATGGTCGCCTGCGTGTTCTCAATCGAATCCAGCAGATCTTTTCTTTGCGTGTCCAGAAATGCGTGCCGCTCGGTGGTTTCCTTGTATTCCTCCAGAGCCATCATGTTCACCGGGCCCATGGCATCGAGCCGGGTGCGCATCTCGCGGTAGACCTGGTCTTCGGCAGCCAGGGAATCCCCGCTGGTGATCGGAATTGTGCGGTCGGCCATCAGTTCGTGACGCTGTATGCCCAATTCGTTCAGGCAGGTTTCCGCCATGTATTGCGCGTCCGATTGCAATTTGGCTGCGGTTGCCGAAAGCTCACCACGGCGGTCACGAGCCTGATCGAGTAACTGACGTGCCTCGCGCAGGGCGTCCTCGATCTCCGCCAACCGGGCGCGCACCTGGTCGGACTCGAATTGCAGGAGTCCATCGCGTGCTTCGGTTGTATTGCGCTCCGCTTCGAGCTCTTCCAGTTGGGCGATCATCTGCTGATTTTCGGTCTCGCGTTGCAGTTTCTCGACGGCTGAGGATTCGATCTGCGTCCGCAGGGAAGTAGCGCGTGCGTCCATGTCTGCGACTAAGGCCTCGATCTTCTCCAGCACAGCCGTCGCAGACCGATGTCGTTCCTCGAGGGTCGCGACCCGGGCCATATGCTGGGAAGCGTTCTGCGCAGCCGAGTCGCGCCGCTCGCGAGTCGCCGCCAGCGCTTCGTTCGCCGTAGCGGCCAGCGCTTCGAATTCTTCGCGCTGTTTCTGCAAAGTCGACAATTCCGCTTGCCGCGAAGTGATCAACGCTTCCTGTTCGGCACGCTCAGAATTTAGGCGTTGAATCTCGTGACGACAGATATCCAGACGCTCGCTCACTCGAACCATTTCTGAATCCAGTTGCCGCAGCATGTGACCAGAAGTCATCGCCTGCTTTTCGGCTTCTCGCTTCTCTGTCTCCAGGCGATCGAGGCGCGAAGTGAGCTCCTTAATCTCACGCGCCAAAGTCAATACGCGCAGTTCGTCATTGCGCAGAGCCGCCTCCAACTCGTTCAATAGGCGCATGACATCCCGTAGTTCTCGTTTCATCGAGAGCGGTCCTTCGGCACGCTGTTTGCCACCAGTGACAGTCACGTTATGGAAACATTCGCCCGATTGCGAAAGGAAAAACGCGTCCGGGTTCGACAGCGCAAGCTCACGTGCAGACGCGGGCTCGGGTACGATGTAGCCATCGCGCAGCTTAGGCAGGATGACTTCCAGAGATCGCCCGAAGCCGTTCAGCACACGAATTGCATGCTTGAGTGGAACGATCGATTGGCCAGGCGATGCCGCGCGCGCCACTTCGTCCACCGCGAATGAAAACTTTGCCTGGGAATCCTCTGGGTGTACCAGGAATGTCGCGCGACCATCCACGTCGGTTCGCAGCAGGCGCAAACCTTCGTCGGCCGCGTCCCAGGATTTCACCACGACGTAATTCAACTCATCGCGAAGAAAGTCTTCGACCACGCCTTCGTAGCGCGGCTCAACCTCGAGGAAATCAGCCAGGACTCCGGCCGGAGCGAATCCGCCGTCCATTACTCCTGATTGAAACAGGCGGCGAACCGACTCGGTCGAGTAGCCGTGCTCGGCGATCACAGCTTCGAGCGAGCCTTTCTTTCCAATCGCGGAAGCATATTCGGCGCGCAGGCTGTCCAGGCGGCTCTTGGCTTCCGTTTCTTCGCGGCGCTTCGATTCGATGGATTGACGGGCCTGAGAAATCTCTTCGGTCAATCCTGCAACGCGCTGGGAGACAGACTCGAACTCCAAAGCAAATTGTCCGCGCTGTCCGCCGAAAGCCTCGACTTGAGAGTTCGCAGTCGCCATCTCCACTTGCAAACGCTGCGCCTCGCGGCCCACGGCGGCCAGACGTTCTTCCGCTTGCGTAAGCATGTTTCGCAAGTTGGAAGCGGACGCGACTATTTCCATGATCGCGCGGCGGGATGCCTCTTGCCGAGATTCCAGCTCCGCCAGCGCGTTGGCGGCGTCCGTGGCCGCTTGCTGGCATTGTGCCAACTCCTGCTGGGCCGCAAGGAAGTCCGCCGCTGCCGACTCCAACAGTTGACGATTGGAGTCACGCTCATTTTCAAGAGCAGCAACCCGATGCTGTGCCTGCGCCAACTCCGCTTCGAAAGCAGCGGAACGCACCACTAACTCTGCGCAGCGCTCTTCATTGTGACGACGCTGAGCATGAGCCCGTTCGCTCTCCAGTTGGATCTGGTTGAGGCGCTCGCGATTTTCGCGAATCTCGGTCTCGATAGCGTATCCACGCTGGGTGCGTTCACCATGCTCCACTTCGAGTTGCTGGACTGTCTCAGTGCGGTGATGCATTTCCTCCGACAGCCGGTTGATCCGCTCATCTATTTCAATGCTGTCGCGATCCAGTTGCGCAAACTTGCTGGCCAAAACGACACGGTGCTTAGCTCGCATCTCGTCCCGCAGCTTGGCATAGCGCTCGGCCTTCGAAGCTTGCCGCTTCAGGGAGTTCATCTGCCGTGTAACTTCCTCGAAGATGTCGTTCACCCGCGACAGGTTCTGCTTGGCATCTTCCAGACGGGCTTCGGCGAGCCGTTTCTTGGTCTTGAACTTCGTGATACCTGCAGCTTCTTCGAGGATGGCGCGGCGATCCGTCGGACGGCTGCTCAGAATCTGTCCTATCCGTCCTTGCTCGATCAGGGCGTAGGATTCTGGCCCGAGGCCAGTGCCCATAAACAACTCCTGAATATCTCGCAGGCGGCAGAGCTTGCCGTTGAGCAAGTATTCGCTGTCCCCGGAGCGAAACAGCCGGCGAGTTACGGCGATCTCTCCAGCCCGGAATTGCTGTTGAAACTTGCGGCGGCGGATCCTGAGCACGACTTGCGGGCCTGCGGCCTGGTTTGATTCGATGGAGGTCCGGGCGTCTTCGCCCGGTCCGACGGGCGAGACACCCGTCTCTCCATCGGAAATCCCTGGTTGCGCTTCTTCGGTCAGACGCTCAACTTCCTCGGCGGCCTTCGCACGGACTTCAGCCTCGTCCCAATCGTCCGCACTTGCCGGCAAGTCATTCTGGACTTCGATCTCGGTGGCATCGTGCGCGTCCGGCCCGCTGTACACTTCCGGATCAATCAAGGTGAGCGCAACTTCTGCCATGCCGGTGGGCTTGCGGTCGCGCGTGCCCGCGAAGATCACGTCCTCCATGCGCGAGCCGCGAAGAGTCTTGGCCGACTGCTCGCCTAAGACCCACGAGATCGCATCCGCGATGTTGGACTTGCCGCATCCATTGGGGCCGATGATGGCCGCGATGCCGTCTCCGTGGAACTTGAGCTCGGTGCGATCGCAGAAAGATTTGAAACCGAGAATCTGAAGCTTTTTCAGTTTGAGCAACTGCTACTCCTTGGGGAACGGGTTAACCAATTAGATTCCTCCACAGCTCGCTCCGAGAAAACCTTCCTGTGGCTGGACAGGGCGGGCACAGATGCAAGCTACTGTAACGGTGAAATTGCACCGGGGTCAAGCAAGAAAACACCATATATGGGGTCCCCTTTTGCACAACCACGTCATTTTGCACACACAATGCAGCAGTTGCTTGTGAAATGGGTGGGAAAGAGCAGAGGAAGGGAGACTCGCGAGAGCAAGATAAGCCTAGCGCAGCCAGAGCGAAAAGGAAACACGCATTTTATCTGGAAGTATCGAATTCGGTGTGCGTGGGGACAGCCGCCCTCGGATCCTCGGATGGTTGGATCTAGGCAACTCTGACGAAATCCCGCCCGAGTCCTGATCGCAATCTTTTGTTGCTGTCTTCGCCCCGTAACCGGGTTGCCGTCACCTATGTGTCCGAGTTCGTGAGCTGGTAATTTACCGGGTCACCACGAATTTGCGATTGCTCTCGAGCTTGCGTTGGGGCGTAGTCACAGATATAAATCCCGTGGTCGCACCCTGGGGAACGGTGGTCGTGATCAAGGAATTTGAAACCACCTTGAAGACAGCCGCCGTGCCGTTAAACGTCACGCTGGTCGCACCCGTTAGTTTCGTTCCCAGAATCGTGACGGCCGCTCCCACCTTGCCGGAGGTGGTCTGCGTTTCCACAAACGGGTGTAGACCTACCGACAGCCTGAAGACCGTGCCATAGGTATTGGACCCGTTCGTCAGCGTCGTCCCGTAGAAGCTGCCATTGGTGTCCTGAACCAGGGTCGCGTAGGGGTCGGAGCCGTCCGTGGCATCGAAGCTGTGCAGCGTGGTCAGGGTGCCGCTTAGGGTGATTTTGAAGATAGTGCCATCGTTGTTGGCTCCGCCAAACTTCGTCGTTCCGTAGAGGTTCCCATCGGTGGCCTGGATCAGCCCGGCGAAGGGTTGAGCGCCGTCCGTGCCGGCGAAGCTGAGCAGCGTGGTCAGCGTGCCGCTTGGGGTGATCTTGAAGATCGTGCCCTCACCGCCGGCCCCGCCCAACACCGTCGTCCCGTAGAGGTTCCCATCGGTTGCCTGAACCAGCCCCGCGTAGGGGCTGGAGCCGTCTGGGCAACCAGTTTGGGAGCAAAAGCTGTGCAGCGACGTCAGCGTGCCGCCTGGGGTGATTTTGAAGACCGTGCCCTCGTTGTTGGTCCCGCCCCCCTGCGTTGTCCCGTAGAGGTTTCCATTGCTGGCTTGGACCAGCCCCGCTTGGGGTTGGATGCCGTCCGTGTTGGCGAAGCTATGCAACGTCGTAAGCGCGCCTGTCGGGGTGATTTTGAAGACCGCGCCCTCGCTGTTGGCCCCGCCAAAGTAAGTCGTCCCGTAGAAATTTCCATTGCTGGCTTGGACCGGCCCCGCATAGGGGTACCGGCCGTCCGGGGTGTCGAAGTTGTGCAGCGTGGTCAGCGTGCGCTTAGGGTAATTTTGAACACCGTGCCACTACCGTTGTTGGGCCCGCCTTGCTGCGTCGTCCCGTAGAGGTTCCGATTATCAACTTGGACCAGCCCCCCGGATAGAGCGTTCCCATCCGCGCACCCACTTAGGGAGCAAAAGTTGTAAAGGGTCTTCAGGGTGCCGCTTGGGGTGATTTTGAAGGCCGTGCCACCGCCGTTGGTTCCTCACTGAAACGTCGTCCCGTAGAGGTTCCCATCGGCGGCCTGGATCAGGCCCGCATAGGGTAACGAGCCGTCCGAGAAGTCGAAGATGTGCAGGGTGGTGAAAGTCTGCGCCGGCGACGCGATTGCCGTCGTTACGCACAGGAGAAAAATACCGCAGGCCGTCTTCCATCTGTTCACTACGAGGGCAAAAATTTGGGAGATTCGATTTCTGGTCATTTGGGACACCACACGGTGAGAAGTCACGAAAGCAGACACAAACCAGTACTACCAAGAACCAGAGCGCCACTCGGTTTCGTAGATGCCATCTGGGGAGATGGGCCGAGCTCTGCGATTTTCTTCCAACCGGCACAGGGTGTCAAGTAAAAGCTCTGCCAGACCGCCCAGAACCCTGTCCCAGTAAGGGTTTTGGCCAGCCGCTCCCTAAAAAAGGCGATCGTGGCGCTGGCGCCCTAGCCCGCCTGCGAGTCGCGCTGCTACTCGCCCAGCTTCTCAAAGAACAGACAGATCGATTCAATCCCGCGGTGGAAGTTCGGAATGTGAAACTTCTCGTTGGGAGCATGTAGATTGTCGTCGGGCAGGCCGAAGCCCATCATTACACTTGGGATTTTCAGCACATCCTGAAAGTCGGTCACGATGGGAATCGATCCGCCCGAGCGAATGAAGACTGTGTCCTTCTTGAAGACCTCGTGCATGGCCTCGGTGGACGCTTTCACATATTTGTTGTCCGTGCCCACCACGCAGGCCGGACCTTTGCTCCACACTTTGATCTTGGTCTCGATGCCCTTGGGCGTCAGCTTCTTCACAAAGGCCGTGTAGCGCTTAAGAATATCGTCGGGATCCTGGTTGGGTACCATGCGCATGGAAACTTTTGCCGCGGCCTTCGCGGGGATCACCGTCTTGGCGCCGGGTGCGGTGAACCCGCCGGGCATGCCGTGGACTTCGAGTGTAGGACGTGCCCAGGTTCGGTAGAGCACGGAGAAGCCCGGTTCTCCGGTCAGCACCTTGGAACCAACTTCTGTTTTGCGATAGTGCTCTTCGTTGAATGGCAGACGCTTCCATGCTTTAAGTTCGGCCGCGGTGGGAGCCTTCACGTTCTTGTAGAAGCCCGGAATCAGCACCTTGCCTTTTGCATCTTTAAGCTTGCTGATGATTTCGATGAGGGCGAAAAATGGGTTGGGCGCCGCGCCGCCGTACATGCCGGAGTGCAGATCGGTCTTGGCCCCGAATGCTTCGATTTCTGTGTACACGAGGCCGCGCAGCCCGACACACAAAGTGGGAAGATCGGGCGCAAACAGTTCGGTATCGCAGACCAGCGCGAAATCAGCCTTCAGCTTGCTTTTCTGCTTGCGCACATATTCGGCAATCGATTCGCCGCCAACCTCTTCTTCGCCCTCGATGATGAACTTCACATTCAAAGGCAGCTTGCCGCCGTGGCCTTTCATTAAGGCTTCGATGGCTTTGATCTCCATCCAGAGCTGGCCTTTGTCGTCCACGGCGCCGCGGGCATAAATGTTGTTGTTTCGTTCCGTAGGTTCGAAGGGGGGACTGATCCATTCGTCGAGCGGATCGGGTGGCTGCACATCGTAGTGCGCGTAGCAGAGCACAGTCGGCTTGCCGGGAGCATGCAGCCAGTCGGCGTAGATCAGCGGATGGCCTTTGGTCGGGACGAGTTCCACGTTCTCCATGCCAATTCGCCGGAGCTCGTTGGCCACCACGTCGGCGGCCTTCTGCACGTCGGACTTATGCTCGGGCGCGGTGCTGATGCTGGGAATACGAAGGAGATCTTTGAGTTCATTCAAGAATCGCTGTTGATTCGAACGAGCATAATCCACTGCTGGGGAAGCCATAGATGTGCCTTTCTCTCGGACGTGGTCTGTCAGGTTGAGTTCGTATGAAACCGATAAGTATACCTGAACAGGTGATGGGAGTTTCGCGGTTGATTATCCTGCAAGATGTGACGGAAGCCGCAGGTACCAAGGATGAAAAACGGCGCGTAGGGTTGTGCTTCGATTGCGTGAACGGACAGCGAATTCAGTCTGATCGCGGATCGACATTCTATCGTTGTAAACTCTCGGAAACGGATCCCACCTTTCCGAAATATCCCCGCCTGCCGGTTCTCCAGTGTGTCGGATACACCCGAAAGCCTTAGCGGTCGCGAATTGACTGATTCTGGAGATGGTTGAGACGATCTCCCCGAAAGAACGCCAGCCCCATGTACAATGCCCTCTGTTTGGGAGTCGGAGCACAGAGTTTCTGGGGTCGACATGTCTGTGAGGGTGAAGTCCGGCAACCAACGGTCGGAGACGAGAGAACAGCCCGCCGCGCCAACGACAACTGGCATTCGCCAAAAAGTTGAGCGCGAATTGCTGGTGTCGCCGCGGAAACGCAATCTTGCAATTTGTGTGCTACTGGCAGTTGCAACGTTTGCTGTGTACAGTCCTGCCATTTGGCATCCCTTCATTTTCAACTACGACGACGACAATTACGTCACGAACAACTCACACGTGCAGGCTGGCTTGGTGTGGGACACGGCGAGCTGGGCGTTGAGATCGACCGAATACTCTAACTGGCATCCGCTCACCTGGCTTTCGCACGCTCTGGATTGCGAACTGTATGGCCTGAATC
>Ga0209380_10001815_pt1 | contig 14096 bp, 25 predicted proteins | sample HubBroMetageWFT6_FD_188347 | JGI IMG/M metagenome (GOLD analysis project Ga0209380, IMG submission 188347) | Warmed and freeze-thawed soil microbial communities from the Hubbard Brook experimental Forest, New Hampshire - Hubbard Brook CCASE Soil... | ecosystem: Environmental > Terrestrial >...
ACCGGCCGGGCGCGCCAGGGCAGCCTGCGCTCGCCGCAATTCCGCGGCGGCGCCGTCATCTTCGGCCCGGTGGTGCGCGATCATGGCTTCGGTCTGCAGAAGAAGGTGCGTCGCCTCGGCCTAAAGACGGCGCTGTCGGCGAAGCAGGCCGAAGGCAAGCTCGTCGTCATCGACGCGGCGAAGGTGACCGAGGCCAAGACCAAGGCACTGCGGGCCCAGTTCGACGCGCTCGGCTGGGAGTCGGTGCTGATCATCGACGGCGCCGCGGTTGACGAGGGCTTCGCCCGCGCCGCCCGCAACCTGCCCAAGGTGGACGTGCTGCCGCAGCTAGGCGCCAATGTCTACGACATCCTGCGTCGCGATCTGTTGGTGCTGACCCGCGACGCCGCGCAACAGCTCGAGGCCCGTCTGAAATGAGCCCGCTCAAATGAGCCGCTTTCGCGTCATTCCGCCGGCCGAGACCAAGCTCACCCGGCAGCAGATGTACGATATCGTCCGCGCCCCGGTGATCACCGAGAAGGCGACGGCGGCCTCCGAGCATAACCAGGTCGTCTTCCGGGTCGCCCTCGACGCCAACAAGCGCGAGGTCAAGGCCGCGGTCGAGGGGCTGTTCGACGTCAAGGTCGAAGCGGTCAACACGATCCGGGTACAGGGCAAAACCAAGCGGTTCAAGGGCCGCATCGGCCGCCGCTCCGATTACAAGAAGGCGATCGTCACGCTGGCCGAAGGCTCGCGTATCGACGTGACCACCGGGATATGAGTCGGGGAATCTGAGGCATGGCGCTCAAGACATACAACCCGACGACGCCGTCGCAGCGGCACCACGTCGCCGTCGACCGCAGCGAGCTTTGGAAAGGCAAGCCGGTCAAGGCGCTGACCGAGGGCCTGCGGCAGAAGGGCGGGCGCAACAACGCCGGCCGCATCACCGTGCGCTGGCGCGGCGGCGGCCACAAGCAGCGCTACCGGATCGTCGATTTCAAGCGGCGCGAGGACGACGCCCCGGCGACCGTCGAGCGGCTCGAATACGATCCGAACCGCACCGCCTTTATCGCGCTGATCCGCTATCCCGACGGCGAGCAATCCTACATCCTGGCGCCGCAGCGGCTGCGCTCCGGCGATATCGTCGTCTCCGGCGAGCGGGTCGATGTGAAGCCGGGCAATGCGATGCCGCTGCGCAACATGCCGCTCGGCACGATCGTCCACAATGTCGAGATGAAGCCGGGCAAGGGCGGCCAGATCGCCCGCTCGGCCGGCACCTACGTCCAGCTGGTCGGCCGCGACCAGGGTTATGCACTGTTGCGCATGGCCTCGGGCGAGCTGCGCATGGTGCGCTCCGAATGCCGGGCGACGATCGGCGCGGTGTCGAACCCCGATCACCAGAACATCGTGATCGGTAAGGCCGGGCGGAACCGCTGGCTCGGACGCAAGCCCTCGGTGCGCGGTGTGGCGATGAACCCGATCGACCATCCGCATGGCGGCGGCGAGGGGAAGAGCTCCGGCGGCCGCCATCCGGTGACCCCGTGGGGCAAGCCGACCAAGGGCAAGAAGACACGGCACAACAAGGCGACGGACCGGCTGATCGTCCGCCGTCGCCAGCAGTCAAGATAGCAACGGAGAGAGCGCGTGGCACGCTCGGTATGGAAAGGCCCGTTCGTCGACGGCTATCTGTTGAAGAAAGCCGAGAAGTCGCGCGCCTCCGGCCGCAACGAGGTGATCCGCACCTGGTCGCGCCGCTCGACCATCTTCCCGCAATTCGTCGGGCTGACCTTCGGCGTCTACAACGGTCACAAATTCATCCCGGTGCTGGTCACCGAGAACATGATCGGCCACAAATTCGGCGAGTTCGCCCCGACCCGCACCTTCTACGGCCATGCCGGCGACAAGCGGGCGCGGCGGGCGTAAGGGGAGAGCCTGATGAGCAAGCCCTCCGCCGAGCGGCGTCTCGCCGACAATGAGGCCTCGGCCTTCCTGCGGGCGCTGCGCACCAGCCCGCGCAAGCTGAACCTCGTGGCGCAGATGATCCGCGGCAAGGACGCCGCGAAGGCGGTCGCCGAGCTTACCTTTTCGCGCCGCCGGATCGCGCAGGAAGTGAAAAAGGTATTGCAGGCGGCGATCGCCAACGCCGAGAACAATCATCAGCTCGATGTCGACCGCCTCTATGTCAAGGAGGCGACGGTCGGCCGGGCTTTTGTCATGAAGCGCTTCCACACCCGCGGCCGCGGCCGCTCCGCGCGGGTCGAAAAGCATTTCGCGCACCTGACCGTGATCGTCCGCGAGCGCGCCGAGAGCGAAGCAGAGGAGGCGGCCTGATGGGCCAGAAAGTCAATCCGATCGGGCTTCGGCTCGGCATCAACCGCACCTGGGACTCGCGCTGGTTCTCGCGCAAGGAATACGGCAACCAGCTGCTCGACGACATCAAGCTGCGCAAGTTTCTCGGCGGCCGCCTGACCCAGGCGGCGATATCCAAGGTGCTGATCGAGCGCGCAGCGAAAAAGACCCGGATCACGCTGCATTCGGCCCGGCCGGGCGTGGTGATCGGCAAGAAGGGCGCCGATATCGACAAGCTGCGCGCCGATCTCGCCAAGGTCACCAACAGCGAGGTCAGCCTCAACATCGTCGAGATCCGCAAACCCGAGATCGAGGCCAAGCTGATCGCCGAAGGAATCGCCCAGCAGCTCGAGCGACGGGTCGCTTTCCGCCGGGCGATGAAGCGGGCGGTGCAGTCGGCGATGCGGTTCGGCGCGCAGGGCATCCGCATCAATTGCGGCGGCCGGCTCGGCGGCGCCGAGATCGCGCGCATGGAATGGTATCGCGAGGGGCGCGTGCCTTTGCACACGCTGCGCGCCGACATCGATTTCGGCACCGCCACCGCCAAAACCACCTACGGCACCTGCGGCGTCAAGGTGTGGGTGTTCAAGGGCGAGATCCTCGCCCACGACCCGATGGCGCAGGACAAGAAGCTCGCTGAAGGCCAGCCGCCCGCGCAGGAACGCGGCCGGCGCGAAGGATAGGCCGAGGGGACGATGCTCCAACCGAAACGAACCAAATACCGCAAGGCCCACAAGGGCCGGATTCACGGTATCGCCAAGGGCGGCACCACGCTGAACTTCGGCGCCTACGGCCTGAAGGCGGTGGATCCCGGCCGGCTCACCGCGCGCCAGATCGAGGCGGCGCGGCGAACGATCACGCGCCATATCCGGCGCATCGGCCGCGTGTGGATCCGGATTTTTCCGGATGTCCCGGTGTCCAGCAAGCCGGCCGAGGTGCGCATGGGCAGCGGCAAGGGTTCGCCCGAGTTCTGGGTGTGCCGGGTCAAGCCTGGACGGATCATGTTCGAGCTCGACGGCGTGCCGCCCGAGATCGCGCGCGAGGCCTTCGAGCTGGCGGCGGCGAAGCTGCCGATCGGCACCCGCTTCGTGACCCGGCAGGAGGAGGCGCGGACATGAAGGGCAGCACGCCGTCCGACCTGCGCGCCCGCACCGAGGACGAGCTTGGCGAACAGCTCGATACCCTCGGCAAGGAGATTTTCAACCTGCGTTTCCAGCGCGCCAGCGGCCAGCTCGAAAACACCGCTCGGGTGCGTCAGGTGCGGCGCAACATCGCCCGCATCAAGACCATTCTCTGCGAGCGTGGCCGGGCCCAGGGTTCTGGCGCGGCGAAAGCCAGCTGAGGCACGGAGTAGATATGCCTAAACGCGTTCTCCAAGGCGTCGTTGTCAGTGACGCCTGCGACAAGACCGTGATCGTCCGCGTCGATCGGCGCGTGATGCATCCGATCTACAAAAAATTCATCTCGCGCTTCAAAAAATACGCCGCGCATGACGAAGACAACCGCTATTGCGCCGGCGACGCGGTCAAGATCGAAGAAAGCCGGCCGATCTCGAAGCGCAAGAGCTGGATCGTCATCGACGGGCCGGCCGACGCCGCGCCCGGACGGGGCCGGAAATCCGCGCCTGTAGCCGAGCCGGCGCCCGCGCCGGAGACCGCCGCTCCCCGGCGGCGGCGCAAGACCGCGGCCGCGGCTGCGCCAGCCGAGCCCGCGGCTGCGAGCGAAGAGGCCGGAGGCGCCGCATGATCCAGATGCAGACCAACCTCGACGTCGCCGACAATTCCGGCGCGCGGCGGGTGCAGTGCATCAAGGTGCTGGGCGGGTCGAAGCGCAAGACCGCCGGGGTCGGGGATGTCATCATCGTCTCGGTCAAGGAGGCGATCCCGCGCGGCCGCGTCAAGAAGGGCGACGTGCACCGCGCCGTCATCGTGCGCACCGCCAAGGAGATCCGGCGCGCCGATGGCAGCGCCATCCGCTTCGACCGCAACGCGGCGGTGCTGATCAGCAACCAGGGCGAGCCGATCGGCACCCGCATCTTCGGTCCGGTCACGCGCGAATTGCGAGCGCGCCGGTTCATGAAGATCGTCTCGCTCGCCCCGGAAGTTCTGTGAGCGGTGGCGTAACCATGCCGAAGATGAAGATCAAAAAGGGCGACAACGTCGTCGTCATCAGCGGCCGCGACAAGGGCAAGCAGGGCGAGGTGCTGCGGGTGTTCCCCGATGCGAGCAGGCTGATCGTGCAGGGCGTCCACATCGCCCGCCGGCACGCCAAGCCGCGCATGGGCGATCCCGGCGGGATCGTCGAGAAGGAACTGACGATCCACGTCTCCAACGTTTCCCATCTCGACCCGAAATCGGGCAAGCCGAGCCGGGTCGGCTACAAAATGCTCGATGATGGCCGCAAGGTCCGCTTCGCCCGGCGCTCGGGCGAGATGATCGACAAGTGAGGCAGCCCCGATGACCCGCTTGCAGGAGCGCTATGACGGCGAGGTCCGCCCGGCCCTGATGCAGGAGTTCGGCTACAAGAACCCGATGCAGGTGCCGCGCCTCGATAAGATCGTGATCAACATGGGCGTCGGCGAGGCAGTGCAGGACGCGAAGAAGATCGACGCCGCCGTCAGCGATCTGTCGGCGATTGCCGGGCAGCGGCCGGTGGTGATCCGGGCGCGGCAATCGATCGCGACGTTCAAGCTGCGCCAAAACATGCCGATCGGCGTCAAGGTGACCTTGCGCCGGCGGCACATGTACGAGTTTCTCGACCGGCTGATCACCGTGGCGTTGCCGCGGGTCCGCGATTTTCGCGGCGTGTCGAGCCGCAGCTTCGACGGCCGCGGCAACTACGCGCTCGGGCTCAAGGAGCAGCTGGTCTTCCCCGAGGTCGATTACGACAAGGTCGATGCCGTCCGCGGCATGGACATCGTCATCGTCACGACAGCGAAAACCGATGCCGAAGCCAAGGCGTTGCTCAAAGGCTTCGACATGCCCTTCCAGAATTGACCGCCTGCGGAGTCTTGATTCCCGATGGCTAAAAAAAGCTCGATCGAAAAGAACAACCGGCGCGCCAAGCTCGCCAAGCAGAAGATGCCGCAGCGCGACCGGCTCAAGGCCATCGCGCGCGACCGCAATGCGCCGGGCGAGGAGCGTTTCGCCGCGCAGCTCAAGCTTGCCGAGATGCCGCGCAACAGCTCGCCGAACCGGGTGCGCAACCGCTGCTCGCTGTCCGGCCGGCCGCGCGGCTACTACCGTAAGTTCAAGTTGTCGCGCATCGCGGTGCGCGACCTGGCGTCCTCCGGCCAGATCCCGGGCATGCTCAAGTCGAGCTGGTGAAGGGACAGAAGCGATGACGATGAGCGACCCGCTCGGCGATTTGCTGACCCGCATCCGCAACGGGCAGCAGGCGCGGATGGCCGTTGTGGCCGCGCCGGCCTCGAAGATGCGCGCCAACGTTCTCGATGTCTTGCAGCGCGAGGGTTATATCCGCGGCTTCAGCCGCGAGCAGATCCGCCCCGGCGTTGCCGAGCTCAAGATCGAGCTGAAATATGTCGATGGCGAGCCGGTGATCCGCGAGATCGCGCGGGTGTCGAAGCCTGGGCGGCGGATCTATTCCAAGCTTGTCGACCTGCCGCGGGTCTATAACGGCCTCGGCATCTCGATCCTGTCGACCCCGCGGGGGGTCATGTCGGACAATGAGGCCCGCGCCGCCAAGGTCGGCGGCGAAGTGCTGTGCCGGGTATTCTGAGGCGAAGACGATGTCGCGTATCGGTAAAGATCCCATAGCGATCCCGAGCGGGGTCCAGGTCGAGCTGTCGGGCCAGACCCTGACCGCCAAGGGGCGGCTCGGCAGCTTGAGCCTTGCGGTCCACAACGAGGTCACCGCGACCGTCGCCGACGGCACGGTGACGATCGCGCCGAACAATGAGACCAAGCGAGCGCGGGCGCTGTGGGGCACGACCCGGGCGCTCGTCAACAACATGGTCACCGGGGTGGCGAGCGGTTTCACCAAGAACCTGGAGATCAACGGCGTCGGCTACCGCGCCGCGGTCCAAGGCAGCGCCTTGAACCTGCAGCTTGGCTACAGCCACGACATCAATTATCCGATCCCCTCGGACGTGCGGATCGTCTGCGAGCGGCCGACCGCGATCACGGTCACCGGCGCCGACCGCCAGCGCGTCGGGCAGGTCGCGGCCGAGATCCGCGCCTTCCGGCCGCCCGAGCCCTATAAGGGTAAGGGGATCAAGTACGCCGACGAAACCGTCCGCCGCAAGGAAGGCAAGAAGAAGTAGGCGATGTCGAACAAACCCGAGGCACTCTTCCGCCGCCGCCGCCAGCGCGTCCGCTACAAGCTGCGGCAGGCGGCCAAAGGCCGGCTGCGGCTGTCAGTGTTCCGCTCGTCGCGGCATATCTATGCCCAGATCATCGACGACGCGGCCGGGCGCACCTTGGCCGCCGCCTCGACCCTCGACGCCACGGTCAAGCCGAGCCTCAAATCCGGCGGCGACCGGGAAGCGGCGACCGCGGTTGGCAAGCTGATCGCCGAACGCGCCAAGGCGGCCGGGATCGAGCGCGTCATCTTCGACCGCGGCGCCTATCTCTATCATGGCCGGGTCAAGGCCCTGGCCGACGCCGCCCGCGAGGGCGGCCTCGAATTCTGATGAGGTTCTGATGGCACGTACCCAGGGCGAGCGGCGCAGGCGGGACGGCGACGGTCAGCAGCGCGACCGCGAGGAAAGCGAGTTTGCCGAAAAGCTGGTCAACATCAACCGCGTCGCCAAGGTGGTGAAAGGCGGCCGGCGCTTCGGCTTTGCCGCGCTCGTCATCGTCGGCGACAGAAAGGGCCGGGTCGGCTACGGCGCGGGCAAGGCGCGCGAGGTGCCGGAAGCCATCCGCAAGGCGACCGAGCAGGCGCGCCGGAGCATGATCCGGGTGCCGCTGCGCGAAGGCCGCACGCTGCACCACGACATCGCCAGTTCCTACGGCGCCGGCAAGGTCATCGTGCGTGCCGCCAAGCCGGGCACCGGCATCATCGCGGGCGGCCCGATGCGCGCCATCTTCGAGGCGCTCGGGGTGCAGGACGTGGTCGCCAAATCGGTCGGCAGCTCGAACCCGCACAACATGATCAAGGCGACTTTCGCCGCGCTTACCGAGGTCACCAGCCCGCGCGCCGTGGCCGCGCGTCGCGGCAAAAAGGTCGCCGAGATCCTTGGCCGCCGCGACGCCGAGGCCCGGGAGACCGCGTGATGGCCAAAGGGGCTAGCGACAATAGCGTGCGCGACAAGAAGACCGTCACGGTGGTGCAGACCGGCAGCCCGATCGGCCGCCGCGCCGACCAGGAAGCCACCTTGAAGGGGCTCGGGCTCAACAAGCGGCATCGCCGCCGCACGCTCGAGGACACGCCGTCGGTGCGCGGCATGATCGACAAGGTGAAGCACCTGGTGCGGGTCGAAAGCGAGGCCTGACGACACTATTTGAAGACAGCGCGGGTTGAAGCCAACCCGGGTTGGCGACGGTGCGGGCTGAATAGGGCACGGGGCCTTGGGGCCCCCAGGACAGCGGGACGATGAAGCTCAACGAGATCAGAGACAATCCGGGGGCGCATTACCGGGCGAAGCGGGTCGGGCGCGGTATCGGCTCGGGCAAGGGCAAGACCTCCGGGCGCGGCGGCAAGGGCCAGACCGCGCGCAGCGGCGTCGCCATCAACGGCTTCGAGGGCGGACAGACCCCGCTGCACCGCCGGCTGCCGAAGCGCGGCTTCAACAACAAGATTTTCCAGAAGGATTTCAAGGTGGTGAACCTCGGGCGGCTGCAGCAGGCGATCGACGCCGGCCGGCTGACCAACGAGGGCGCCATAGACGCGGCACGGCTCGTCGCCGCCGGGGTGGTGCGCCGTCCCGGAGACGGCATCCGCCTCTTGGCGAAAGGCGGCCTTACCGCGGCGCTGACGATCGAGGTCGCGGGCGCCTCGAAGGCCGCGATCGCGGCGGTCGAAGAAGCCGGCGGCAAGGTGGTGCTGCGCGGCGGCGCCAAGCCGGAAGCCGAGGCGGCGCCGGCCTGAGCGGCAGCCGCGTTACCGGCGGCAATTCGGCCGGAGGAAACATTTGCGCAGGCCCGTTTGGGCTAGGGAATAGGGCACATGGCGTCAGCCGCCGAACAACTCGCTGCCAGCATCAATTTCGGCGCCTTTTCCAAGGCGACCGAGCTGAAGAGCCGGATCTGGTTCACGCTCGGCGCACTGGTGATCTACCGGCTCGGCACCTACATCCCGATCCCCGGCATCGATCCCGGTATCCTGCACGACATCTTCTCGCGCAATTCCGGCGGCATCCTCGGCATGTTCGACATGTTCTCGGGCGGCGCGCTCGGGCGCATGACGATCTTCGCCCTCAACATCATGCCGTACATCTCGGCCTCGATCATCATCCAGCTCCTGACCGCGGTATCGCCGACCTTGGAGGCGCTGAAGAAAGAGGGCGAGAGCGGCCGCAAGAAGCTCAACCAGTACACCCGCTACGGCACGGTGCTGCTCGCCGCGGTACAGGCCTATGGCATCGCCGTCGGCCTCGAGGGCATGCGCTCGGGCGCCGAGACGGCGGTGCTCAACCCGGGGATGTTCTTCCGCATCGTCACGATGATCACCCTGACCGGCGGCACGGTATTCCTGATGTGGCTCGGCGAGCAGATCACCGCGCGCGGCATCGGCAACGGCATCTCGCTGATCATCATGGCCGGCATCGTCGCCAATCTGCCGCATGCGCTCGCCTCGACCCTCGAACTCGGCCGCACCGGCGCGATTTCGACCGTGTTCATCATTTTCTTCCTGCTGATGTCGGTGGTCGTCGTCACGGTCATCGTGTTCATGGAGCGGGCCCAGCGCCGGATCCTGGTGCAATACCCGAAACGCCAGCAGGGCAACCGCATGTTCGGCGGCGAGGCCTCGCACCTGCCGCTCAAGATCAACACCTCGGGCGTCATCCCGCCGATTTTCGCGTCCTCGCTGCTGCTGTTGCCGGCGACCGTCGCCCAGTTCGAGGCGGCCGGCCAGGGTGCCCCGGGCTGGATCAGCGAGATCACCGCCTATCTGGCGCATGGTCAGCCGCTCTACATGGCGCTCTATGTCGGCCTCATCGTCTTCTTCTGCTTCTTCTACACCGCGATCGTGTTCAACCCGGCCGAAACCGCCGACAACCTGCGCAAATATGGCGGGTTCATCCCCGGCATCCGACCCGGCAAGAACACCGCCGACTACCTCGATTATGTGCTGACCCGGATCACGGTAGCCGGCGCGGCCTATCTGGCGGCGGTGTGCATCCTGCCCGAGATCCTGATCTCGCAATATTCCGTGCCGTTCTATTTCGGCGGGACCAGCCTCCTGATCGTGGTCAGCGTCACGATGGACACGGTGGCGCAGATCCATTCGCACCTGCTGGCGCACCAGTACGAGGGACTAATCAAGAAATCGAGGCTCCGAGGGCGCAGAGGGTGATTTTGGGATGAATCTAATCCCATGCATTTGATCCGATGAATCTGATCCTCTTGGGGCCTCCCGGAGCGGGCAAGGGCACCCAGGCGAAGCGCCTCGAACAGGCACACGGGATCGTCCAGCTCGCTACCGGCGACATGCTCCGCGCCGCGACCGCCTCGGGGAGCGAATTGGGGCACCGGCTCAAGGCGATCATGGACGCGGGCCATCTCGTGCCCGACGAGATCATCATCGAGATGATCGCGGAGCGCATCGCCCAACCCGATTGCGCCGGGGGCTTCATTCTCGACGGGTTCCCGCGCACGGTGCCGCAGGCCGAGGCCCTCGACGCGATGCTGGCTGAGCGCGGCCAGTCGCTCGATCACGTCATTTTGATGAAGGTCGACGAGGCCGCGCTCGTCGATCGGCTCAGCGGCCGGTTCAGCTGCGGCAATTGCGGCGCCAGCTACCACGAGCGCTATCACCGGCCGCGGGTCGACGGCGTGTGCGATGTTTGCGGCAGCACCAACCTGGTGCATCGCCCCGACGACCGTCCGGAGGCGGTAAAGACCCGGTTCGAGGCGTATCGCAACCAGACCGCGCCGATATTGCCTTATTACCGGGCCCGGGGAATTCTTCGCTGCGTCGACGGCATGGCCGATATCGATGCGGTGACGCAGCAGATCGAGCAAATCCTGCAAGATGGATCGGGTGCGTAGTTGCACGCCGTCGTGCCGCCGGGCCCGACGCTGTCGATGATCGCCAAGCTTTTCGATCCGGTGCTGACGCGTCTCGCAGCTTGGATCGCACCGGCTGTCGCGAATAAATTGGCCGATCGGCTTGGTCATACGCCGCGGCAGATAGCGCGTCGGCGGAGCGAACCGGATACCAGTGGAGCCCCCCTATCGCAATCGTCGCACCCTCACACTATCTAGAGACAGGTTCGGGTCTTTCGCGGCGTCCGTGCGGGCGGCGCCGTTGACGCGGCGGCGGCGATTCGTATAATCGCCGGCTTGCTTGGAGGCGTGCCCGCCCCTGGCTCTGACAGGCTGCCCGATAGTGTGAAGGAGATGCGCAGGTGGCGCGAATTGCCGGCGTCAACATCCCGAACCAGAAGCGCGTTCCGATCGCGCTGACCTACATCCACGGCATTGGCCGAACCAAGGCCCTTGAGATTTGCAATCGGGTCGGCATTCCGCTCGATCGCCGGGCCAACGACATGACCGACGACGAGGTGCTGCGCGTGCGCGAGCTGATCGACCGGGAATACACGGTCGAGGGCGATCTGCGCCGGCAAGTCGCGATGAACATCAAGCGGCTGATGGATCTCGGCTGCTATCGCGGGCTGCGGCATCGCAAGGGCCTGCCGGTGCGAGGACAGCGGACGCACACCAATGCGCGGACGCGCAAGGGGCCGGCTCGCCCGATCGCAGGCAGGAAGAAATAGCGCGCTCGCCTAGACCCGAGCGGAACGGCGGAAGAGTTCAATGGCAAAAACGGCGGCAGCGCCGCGTCTGCGTCGACGCGAGCGCAAGAACATCACTTCGGGGACCGCGCACGTCAACGCGAGTTTCAACAACACGATGATCACGATCACCGACGCCCAGGGCAATGCGATCGCGTGGTCGTCTTCGGGCAGCCAGGGGTTCAAAGGCTCGCGCAAATCGACCCCCTACGCGGCGCAGGTCGCCGCCGAGGATGCCGGGCGCAAGGCCATGGAGCATGGCATGCGCACCCTCGATATCGAGGTCAAAGGCCCGGGCTCGGGGCGTGAATCGGCGCTGCGGGCCTTGCAGGCGGTCGGATTTTCGATCACCTCGATCCGCGATGTGACGCCGATCCCCCATAACGGCTGTCGGCCACCCAAACGCCGCCGCGTCTAAGCGCGGCCACCCCGGCCCGCCGCCAAACCGAGCGGGCGAGCGCTTTATAAGACATGCCGGCGGTTGAGCCGCCGGTCCGTATTTTGCGGATCGATCCGCGCTTTTCGACCGAGGACGTCGTGCTTCAAAGAAATTGGCAGACCCTGATCAAACCGAAGCAGCTGGAGATCGAGCCCGGCGAGGACCCGGCGCGCGTCGCCACCGTCGTCGCCGAGCCGCTCGAACGCGGTTTCGGCCTGACCTTAGGCAATGCGCTGCGGCGCGTGCTGCTGTCGTCGCTGCAAGGCGCGGCCGTCACCTCGATGCAGATCGAGGGCGTGCTGCACGAGTTTTCGTCGCTTCCCGGCGTGCTCGAGGACGTGACCGACATCGTCCTCAACGTCAAGAGCATCGGCCTGCGCATGCATGGCGAGGGGCCGAAGCGGATGCGGCTGCGCGCCAGCGGGCCGGGCGAGGTCCGCGCCGGCCAGATCGAGACCGGTCACGACATCGAGATCCTCAATCCCGACCTGGTGATCTGCACGCTCGACAACGGCGCCCGCGTCGCGATGGAGCTGTCGGTCGATAACGGCAAGGGCTACGTCCCGGCGACGCAGAACCGCCCGGAGGACGCTCCGATCGGCCTCATTCCGGTGGACGCGCTGTTCAGCCCGGTGCGCAAGGTCTCCTACCGGGTCGAAAATACCCGCGTCGGCCAGGTCACCGACTACGACCGGCTGGCGATGCGGGTCGAGACCAACGGCGCGATGACGCCGGAGGATTCGGTCGCGCTGGCCGCGCGCATCCTCCAAGACCAGCTTCAGCTCTTCATCAATTTCGAGGAGCCGCGCCACGCGGTCGAGAAGGAGATCACCGGCGAGCCGCTGATCAACAAGAACCTGCTGCGCAAGGTCGACGAGCTCGAACTGTCGGTGCGCTCGGCCAACTGCCTGAAGAACGACAACATCGTCTATATCGGCGATCTGGTGCAGAAGACCGAGGCGGAGATGCTGCGAACCCCGAATTTCGGCCGCAAATCGCTGAACGAGATCAAGGAAGTGCTGGCCAATATGGGGCTCCATCTCGGCATGGAAATCCCGAACTGGCCGCCCGAGAACATCGAAGAGCTGGCCAAGCGGATCGACGAGCCCTATTAAACTCCATCGTCATCCCCGGGCTTGACCCGCGGATCTCCGAGATGGCCGGGTCAAGCCCGGCCATGACGGTTAAAAGGTCGAGCGAGGTGCCGGAGTAGGATTATGCGCCATCGAATGAGCCATCGCGGCTTCAGCCGCACCTCCGCCCACCGCAAGGCGATGTTCGAGAACCTCGCCGCCGCTCTGCTCAAGCATGAGCAGATCCGCACAACCCTGCCAAAGGCTAAGGATCTGCGGCCGTTTGTCGAGCGGCTGATCACCTTGGGCAAACGCGGCGGGTTGCACGCCCGTCGGCAGGCGATAGCGACCTTGCAGGACAGCGCGCTCGCCGAGAAGCTGCTGACCACGCTGGCCGAGCGCTATGCCAGCCGCCAGGGCGGCTACACCCGGATCATCAAGGCCGGGTTCCGCTATGGTGACGCGGCGGCGATGGCGGTCATCGAGTTGGTCGATCGCGACCCCGACGCCAAGGGCCAGGATTCCGGCCCAACCGGCACCGAGACCGAAGAGGAAGCCGAGGCGGCATAGCGATCCCACCTACACGGTCGGCTTTGGCGCAAACCCGACGCTGCCGTCGTCCTCGTCCTCGCTGACTGCCACATCGGCGACGCGGGCGGCGGGCGGCCCCTTCCGGCAAGCCTCGATCATCGCCGCGACCGCGTCGGCGCCGCCGGTAATGTGCGCCTCGACGCTGCCATCGGCCCGGTTGCGCACCCAGCCGCACAGGCCCAGCCGACGCGCCATCTCGACTACCCAGGCGCGGTAGCCGACACCCTGCACCCGGCCGGTAATCCGCAGGCGCACGCTGCGCACGGATGCAGCCTCACTCGAATTCGAGGATGACCTGATCGACCGCGAGGCTGTCGCCAGGTTTGGCGCGCAATTTGGCGACCTTTCCGTCGCGCTCGGCGCGCAGCACGTTCTCCATCTTCATCGCCTCGACGACGACGAGCGGCTCGCCGGCCTTGACCTCCTGGCCCTCGTCGACGACGACCGCGGTCAATAGGCCCGGCATCGGCGACAGCACCAGGCGTGAGGTGTCGGCCGGCGCTTTCTCCGGCATCATGCGCAACAGCTCGGCGGCGCGCGGCGGCAGCACCTGGGCGCGGCGGATCACCCCGCGATGCACCAGCCGGAACGCGCGGCCGGGCAACCGCTCGATCTGCACCGTCGCCAGCCGGTCATCGAGGCGCAGACGCAGCAAGGGTTGCCCCGGATGCCAATCGGTCGCCGCGAGCCAGGTCTCGCGGTCGCTGTCGATGATGTAGCCGGTCCCCTCGGTGCGCACCGAAAC
>Ga0209380_10001817_pt1 | contig 14090 bp, 12 predicted proteins | sample HubBroMetageWFT6_FD_188347 | JGI IMG/M metagenome (GOLD analysis project Ga0209380, IMG submission 188347) | Warmed and freeze-thawed soil microbial communities from the Hubbard Brook experimental Forest, New Hampshire - Hubbard Brook CCASE Soil... | ecosystem: Environmental > Terrestrial >...
CGTCGATGCCTATGCGGCCCAGCACGCTGATGGAGGCACGAAGCCGATCGTCATCGTGTTCGGGCTGATCGGCCTGTACCTGCATCTGGAGAAGAATTTCACCGGAAGACAGGTACAGCAGGCGCATATGCGGCTTGCGAAGCGGCGTAAGAAGTGGCCTCACTTGATTCCCCCTAGGGACCTGGGAGCGATTACAGTCTCTGCAGTCCTGGCAGCATCGCCGGGTAGAGAAAGAGACGAAATGATTCGCAAATGGTGCGAGTCGGTGTGGGAAGCATGGAGAGACACTCGCGATCAGATCAGGGCTCTTTTGAAAAAAGAGTTGGACATTGTTTGATGGAGGCTGGGATTGATCAAGACTGGTTGATCGAGATTCGGTGATTTCTCACCAGGGTGGCTTAGGCCCTGGCGGCGAAGAAGACGAGCATTCAGGCTCTCTGCGCCTCGCGTTTCAAGGCGCGCTCCAGGGTTTGATCCAGAGCGGACTTGGCCTTTTCGTATTCGGCTTGCGAGATTTGGCCTTGCCTGCGCTCAACTTCGAGTTGGAAGAGTTCTTCCTTCAATCCTTCAAGCAGCATCGAGGTGGGCCGTGAGGGGCGGGCGCTGCTGGTCGCCAGATTTTCGTCAGATTCGAAGTCGTCCTCTCGCACAAGCGCCACGGCGGTGCCAGTTCTTTGCCGCGCCAGGGCGCGCGCGGCTGACTGTTGCCGCGACGCGACGTAAACTCCGCCGATGAGCAAGAGTGCGGCGAAGCCGCCCAGAATCCACCAGCGATATTTCTGTAGAGGGTCGGGAGCGTCGATGGGTGGGCCGAGGCCGCCGCCGGGACGGTCCGTGGTTTGCGCGCCTTCGCCCGGAGCTTGTGCGCCTTCTGAACCCTGTCCCTGGCCTTGCCCGCCTTCCTGCGGAGTTTCCAACGTTCCTGTACCGGAGACTTTGAAGGCCAGATTCTCGCCGGGGGTAGTGTTGGAAGCGACCTGCACGCTGGCGGTGGGCTCATTGGGATAGTTAATCAGTTTGAAGCCGGACGCGGCAGCAGCCGCTGCGAACTGCATCGTCTTCGGAGCCATGACCACGAAGTGCTCCAGGGGATAGATCGACTTGGGATCAAGGTTGGCACTGCCGCTGTAGGGAAGCTGGTAGGCGACCTCGAAGCGCGTGAGTCCGGGGCGCAGCGGAAAGATGAAGGAGAAGCGGTTCTTCTCGCCTTCGGGCACGGGGGCGGACTTTAGCGGGTTGCCATTCTCCGTGGTGGCTGTTGCCGAATCTTCGATGATCTGGGCGCCGTTGGGAATGTAGAACTCGAGGTTGTGCTCGTTCATCTGGGTGCGCGGCGGCTTGGAGGTGTTCTGCACGCCGAACTCGCGCACGATTACGAGCTGTCCCTGCTCGACTTGCAGGCGCATGATGTCGGCGACTACCTGGATGCCTTCAATCTTCTTGCCGACATCGTAGACTTCGAGCTCCACCGATGTGGTTCCGGGAGGGGCCACGCGGTGGTAGGTGACGTCCTGATGGATGGCGCGCACCAGGTGCGGGGATTGCGCGTCGTCGAGCCTGAAGCTGAATTGGCCTTTGGCGTCGGTCTTGGTGCGGCCGGCTTCTTCCATGCCCTGACCGAGCTTGAGCAGCACGACGTCATCTCCGGCGGCGGGCTTGCCCGTGGTCGCGTTCTTGACCGTGCCGGTGAGGGTTTGAGCGGCGGCTAGCGACGTGAGAAGCAGCGCAGAGACGACGGCATACAAGATCCGGCGTCGGGTGCCAGCGTGATGATTCAAGATCGGGGTCCTTTTGATGGCGCAGGATTTTCCAGACGCGCGATTTCGGCCAGGATGGTCGCGGCCTCGTCTTGCAGGGATGACTTCAATGAGGCGTAATCAGCGTCGGGAACCTTTCCGGCTTTGTATTCGAAGTTGAGATCGCGCAGATTTTCGTAGACGGCATCTTTGCGTTCGCGCAGATAACCCGCACGAGTTTTCTCGGGACCAAGAAAAAGTCTTCCGGGCAGGTAGAAAACATAGAAAAGCGAAGCCGCGGCGAGCAAGATGCAAATCGGAAGCCACGTCATAAGTCAGTATCCTTGCGGGCCTGATCGCGGAACTGTTCGAGTTCGGCGCCGCGGACGGGGCGCAGGCCATCAGCGATCGCGGGCGCCGGACGGTTCCTCCAAGAGCGAACCACCAGCACAACCAGGCCAAAGCCAAAGAAAAGAGCGGCGAAGGGGATGATATATGCGGCGCGATCGAAGCCCTGGGTGGTGGGCGCTGCCAGCACCGTTGGCCCGTACTTTTGCACGAAGCTTTGCTCGACCAGGCTGTCGCTGTCTCCGCGCGAAACCGCGGCCATGAGTTCGTTGCGCATGCCGTCGGAATCAGGGCATCCGACGTGATTGCATTCCAGAAGAATCTGGTTGCAGCCGCAGATGCACATCATCTGGTGGCCAATTTCGTTGAAGCGTGAGGCGGGATCGCCAGCGCCGAGGAGGGCGAAGATGGCGAGGCAGAGCAGGAGCATCTGGGCGAGCTTGCGACCGGGCTTGGCCAGCTTCGATTGCGGGTTTGAATTCGTCATCAAGTCTTTGCCCGGAACATCTTCATTGACGCTGCTATCAAAACTGCCAGGCTGCGCCCCGCGGACAGCCGAGGGCGGCTGTCCCCACATTTAACTATCTACCATCCCAGACCGTCACATCAGTCTCCCGTTACTGCGGGAGCGGTATGCGCTTGCTTAAGCCGTGCCGGCGCTGGAACGCGAGCCTGCGCGGGCGCATTCGGAACCAGGGCCAGGACGGTTCCAATCAGCATGATCCAGACACCCATCCAGATCCACATCACCAGCGCGTTCAGATGCGCCTTCAGAATGGGATGGCCGTTATCCTGATTTACTCCTTCAAAGACCAGATACAGATCGTCGTTGAGGGTGGAGCGGATGTAGGGCATGGTCGAGGTTTGCTGGCTGGCATGGTAGAAGCGGCGCTCGGGGCTCATGGTACCGACCGGCTTGCCGTCTTTGTAGACATCGAGCAGTGCCCACTGGCTGAAATAGTTGGGATTGTCGTCTTCAGTGGAGGAGCGGCAGACTAGGGTGTAGGCTCCAATGGTCATCTTGTCGCCGTTCTTCATCTCCATCTCTTTATCCTGATTAAATGCGGCGCCGGCGAAGCCAATGATGACCACGACCACGCCGAAGTGGACGATGTATCCGCCATAGCGGCGGGTGTTGCGGTGCGTGAGCTGAACCATCGAGGCAAACATGCCCTGGCCGGTGTGATTGGAAATAACGCGTCCGCCGCGATAGAACTCGCTGGCCACGGTCAGAGTTACCAGCACCGAGAGTGAAATGGCCATCAGCGAATAGAAATAGGAAATATCCTGCCAGGGCCTGAGGCCGAAGGCCGAACCCCAGCTTTGCGGCGTGACCATTAGGAATATCGCGACCGCGATGGCGCCGATGGTCGGCCACATGAAGTTGCGCTTCAAGCTCTCGAGCGAAGTCTTGCGCCAGGCCAGCAGCGGGCCTACCGCGGTGAGGATTAAGAGGAGCAAGGCCACGGGGATGGCGACCCGGTTATAGAATGGAGCGCCAACCGTAACTTTGTTGCCCTGTACGAGTTCGGAAATCTTGGGGAACCAGGTCCCCCATAGAACGGTGAAGCAGAGAAGAACGAAGAGCAGATTGTTGAACAGGAAGCTCGACTCGCGCGACACCAGCGATTCGAGCTTATGCTCGCTGCGTAGGTGCGACTTGTTCTTGAAGAAGAAGCAAACGAATACAACTAATGTGATCGCTAAGAACCAGGCGAACCAATCTCCGATGGAAGACTGCGCGAAGGCGTGTACGGAACTGATGATGCCGCTGCGGGTCAGGAATGTTCCCAGAATCGCCAGCCAGAACGTGGCGAAGACCAGCCACATGTTCCACATCTTCAGCATGCCACGCTTTTCCTGCATCATTACCGAATGTAGAAACGCGGTGCCGGTGAGCCAGGGCATAAGCGAGGCGTTCTCGACGGGGTCCCACCCCCAATAACCGCCCCAGCCCAGGACCGAATACGCCCAGTGCGCGCCAAGAAAAACTCCGCAAGTGAGGAAGGCCCAGGTGACCATGGTCCAGCGGCGGGTGATGTGAATCCACTTCTCGCCGGGATATTTCATGATCAGTGCGCCGAGGGCGAAGGCGAAGGGCACGGTGAACCCGACATAGCCGAGATAAAGCATGGGCGGGTGTATGACCATCTCGGGATATTGCAACAGAGGATTCAGGCCACTTCCATCGGCGCGGAGCGGACCTTCGATCAGGCCAAATGGTCGGGCGGCGAAGTCTAGCAGCAACAGAAAGAAAATTTGCACGCCCGCCAGAACTACTGAGGCGTAGGCAAAGAGGCGCGGGTCGGTCTTGTAGCGTAGCCGCAACACAAATCCGTAGGCCGCGAGCAACAGTGACCAGAACAGCAGCGAACCTTCCTGCCCGGACCACAGCACAGCGAACTTATAAGGACCGGGGAGGTCGCGGTTGCTGTGGTGAAAGATGTAAGCGATGGAGAAGTTATCCTGGAAGGCACAGATCACCAAAACCAAGGCGGCGAGGAAAACCGCGCCGAAGGTGGCGATGCCGGCGCGACGCGCGGTTTCGCCGATGCGCTCGGAGCCTCGGCGGAGCATTGCGACGAATGAAGAGTCGGCGGAAGTAGCAGCAACGCCGTGGTACCCCAGCGAAGTGCCTGGCGCCAATGCGAAGGAAGAACTTTGCTTCTGAAACACCAGCGCGATGATCCCGGCAACGAAAGAATAACCGCTTAGAGCCAAAGCCAGCAGAAGCGCGAAGCTGCCAATTTCCGCCATGTGGGGGGACCCCGGCTATTTTTTCAGAAACGCCGCCGCGAGGCAACCGCGAAGCAGGAAGGCGGCGGCCGAAGTTGAGCCGCCGCCTTCCTGCTTAAGATCATCAGATGCTTTAAGCGCTCTGCTGGTGGTAGCGCTGCATAACTTCGCGTTCCGCAGCCAGCCAGTCTTCCGCTTCGCTGCCCGATCCGCTGCCGCGCTGCTCATAGAGTTCGTAGGCGCGGCGACGGATTTCATCTTCCAGGTTGATCGGTACGATATTCTTGCGGCTTTCGCCCTTCACGACTGCCAACTTACGAACTTCCGGAGCGGTTCGGGAGGGCCCCGTTTCGGCCGCGACAGTTTTCGTTTCGGGGACACTGGCTGGGTTGCTGACGCCGGTTTGCTCTTTACCGACTGTCTTTCCGCCGGAGATGGATTTTGACCTTGCCATATTCGGATACTCCTTGCATATACCTAGATTTAGGAATGAATTGAGTGGTTTATTGAACCACAAACACTTCGCCCACAACTTACGAGAACATTGAAACTTCTATTGGCGGAGTTGGTGCCAGTATAAACCTTTAGAGCCTGTGGAAGGCGGATTTCTCGAAGAAATCAGGGCTACTCGCTTTGCTATAATCGGAACTCTCGATGGCGCTATCGTCTAGGGGTTAGGACGGAAGATTCTCAATCTTCAAACCCGGGTTCGATTCCCGGTAGCGCTACCAAAACTCTCATCCTGTCTTCCTACCTGCAGGAAAGCGTGAAGCGCTTTACGGATTGAGCCCCGGGCCACGGGCCTCGGAACTGCGTGTAGTACACGTAGAAGTCTTTTCCAAGCAGGGTAGGGTCATCGCCCAAGCCGATAGGCCCTGAGTAGCCTGCGACATCGGGGACATAACCCAACATTCCCAAAAAGACCGTATTCGTCCAATGTAAGCCATCCGGGGACTCGGCATAGCTGTAGTTCTGTGAATCGCTGTCGAACATCATGTAACGGTGAATGTAAGTGTTGTAAGCCACATTGTTTCCTCCGCCGTAGTGCGCTTCGGGAATGAGATCGGTAGAGGCGCCGCCGATGCCAGGTTGATCCCACGCTCCCCGGTAATACTTCTTGAAAGGCGCCGCGAAATGTACGCCACCGCCGAAGGCGTCTCGAAGCACTTCATCGATGGGTGCGCGCGCAACGGAAGTGTTTGTGTACACTCCGTTGATGAGCCAGTCCTGGAAATAAAGATAGAAGTATTTTCCATCTGGTGATGTGACCAGAGGAGGGTCGCCGATTGCGGCCGAAGCGGGCGAGCCCTGATAACTGAACGGCATATTGAAGCGAATGACTTCGCCGATATCCGTCCAGTGCAAACCCTTATCGGAAGAAATGGCGAGACCAAGCTGGTAGTAGTTGGGATTGTTGTATTCGGCGTGGTAGACCAGTAGCCAGTTTCCAGCGCCAACCCGTCCCGGAGGCACTTGGTAGACGGGCCCTCCACCAATGTAGGTGTAACAGCCGCTGTGCGGATGCCTGGTGGGATCACAGTTACGAGGATTTACCTTGGGATCGGGGTTGCGGTCGATGACTACGTCGATCGGTGCCGCCTCGCCCAATGGATTGTCCAGCGTGCCGAGCGCCCGCACAACGGATCCGGAATTGTTGTTGCCGAACCAGTGTCCGTGCCAGAGCTGGCGATAATGGATTCCGGCGTCGATGCTGAAGAAGTAGTAACCATCGTCAGTCTTGAGGACGGAGAGTTGCGCATCCGGCCAATCGAAGCCCTGGTTCTGAGTTATCGGCGGTTGCGCTTTCGTTCCAGCTACGTAACGTTGATGGGAGGTAGCCACTTCGATCGGCGCCGACATGGTGGGACGGCAGATAGGCTGAAGCGTCTGAGCCCCCGTCGGCCCAACCATAATGGTGGTTAGAAGAAAAGCTGTCCCTGCGGGGGAAATGAATCTTGGAACTGGCATAGTCTTTGTCCCTCTTCAGGTTCCGTCATTGCTTCTGCGACTAATTATTTAGCTGGATTTGGAAAACTGTGCCCCAGCCGTCGGGGCCAGCCGTCGACGCCGTACCGTAGAGGTTGCCCGCCGAATCCATGATCAGTCCGCCCACGGGGATCTGGCCGTCGGGATTCGCTCCGTTCGGAGCCCCACTAAAGCCGTACAAAGGTGTCAACACGCCGCCGGAGAACTCAAATACTGATCCCTGACCACAGCAGCCACCCTGGGAAGCCGTGCCGTAGAGATTTCCCGAAGTATAGAGACTTCCAGAAGTGTCGACGACCAGGTGCGCATAGGGATATGCGCCATCGGCCCCGCCGGTAAAACTGTACAAGACGCTCTCGTCGCCCACGGTATCTACCGTGAAAATGGTGCCGAAGAAGTTGACACCCGCCGCCGCTGTGGTTCCGTACATATTCCCGGCCGCATCGAGAACCGGCGCGTCGAGGGGATTTGCTCCGTCGTCCCCGCCCGCAAAGCTGTGCAATACAGCCTCGTTGCCGCTGCTGTCGAGCTGGAACACAGTTCCGAAGCTATAGATGCCTCCCAGCCAGGTTGTGCCGTAGATCGTTCCCGAGGAATCAACGGCGACGCCGCCGAGAGGACTGGCACCGTCAGGAACGTCGCCAAACCGATAGAGTATCGTCTCCTCGCCGCTGGGGCTTATCCGAAATACGGTACCGCAGCCCTGGCCATAGCATCCTCTGCCGCCGTACTGGGTAGTACCGTAGAAGTTTCCGGCTGCATCCTGTACCAGTCCTGCGTTCGGTCTGGCGCCATCCATACCGCCGGCGAAGCTGTGTACGATCGTCTCAATGCCAGCCGCGTCCACCTCAAAAACCGTGCCGCGCCCATACGCGCCGCCGTACGCGGTTGTGCCATACAGATTGCCGGCCGAATCCAGAATGACTCTTGCGGTTGGATTCCATCCATCCTTCGCTCCGCTGAAAGCATGCAGCACAGTTTCAATCCCAGCGCTGTCTAGCTTGAAAACAATCCCGCAGCCCGCGAAATAGATGTCGCATCCCACGCCGAGTCCACCAAAGAAGGTAGTTCCGTAGAGGTTGCCGGCTGAGTCTCTCGTTACGCCAGCCTCGGGCTGACCTCCGTCGGACAAACTACCGGTGCTGTTAAACGCGTAAAGTTCGGTGAAGGTTTGTGCCGCAGAAGATCGGACCAGGAACAAGACCGGTACAAGGGCAAACAGCCAAAGTATAGTGGCGTGAACCGGGGCTGTGATGCTAGAAGTCCGGAGTCGGCCTGGCGATGCGGTCATACGCGCTCCCTTGTCTATTATCGCGAGACCGCGACGGCAGAAGAGCCCGTCAATTATCGCGCGAAACTGCCCATACTAACCCTGACTTCCAGCGAAAGTTTTCTCGCCGAGAAAAGGCCGCGTAATCATTGGGAATATGGCGTGATAAACTGTGGCACCGTGGACGTGCCTGCACCACCTCCGATTCCTCCTTCCTGCTCCGAATGCGCTACCAAGACGCAGGCGCCCGGCGGAGGGCCCCCAGTACAATCCCCATCGCGCATGTGGCGGTCGAGTGCAGGGAAGATGCGGATTGATACTCCGAATGCGAGCATCATTACCGACCCGGCCGGCCTGCGCGCCATCATGCTCGATCACGTGAAGAAAGTGGCAATGGTGATTCCGATGCCTGCGGTGACGCCTCCCGCGCCGCCCGGAAGTCCGCAGATGCCGGGAGCGCCCAAGCCTCCAACGATGCAGGTGCATGATCTGGGCAAGACTCTCATCGAGGGCCATGAAGTGGAAGGCAAGCGCTATACGCTTCCGCCCCTGCCTGCGCCTCCTAAGCCCCAGATGCCGAAGATGCCCCAGATGCCGAAGCTCCCGCAGGCGCCGGGTCTGCCGAAGCCGCCGCATGCACCGAAGGCTCCGCCGCTGCCCAAGCTGCCTACGCCCACCGTGACCGAGATCTGGACGAGCGTAAAGCTCAAGATGCCGGTGTTGACCAAAGTCACGACCGCCGCAGGAGAGCAAACTACTTATTGCAAGCCCACGTCCACAGAAGAACCCCACCCCTCGTTGTTCGAGATACCGCCTGGGTATAAGTTAAAGAGTTCATGATTCCCGGCTCGATTTCGAAGAGCCTGGTGCGAAATACCGCGCGATAGCTTTGCGACTGCGGGTATAATCTCAACGCCATCATCAACCGGCTGGTTCGCGGCGGGGCGGCGACTCCGCCGGTTTCGCAGTGCCGGTCGGCCTCGGTGTGGGTTTCTAAGAATGAAATTCGGGGACAAATACGAACTCCTTCAGTCTGTTGCGGATGGTCCGGTCGAAACCTTCGTCGCGAAGGATCTTCGCCGCGGCGAGGATGTACTTGTGCACATCCTGGATTGTGGTGAGCAGAAGCCCAACCAGCCGACCGTTCAGTGGGTCATGGAAGCGTTCCGCAGGGTTGCCCCTGAACCTGCGGCGCTAGTGTTGGAAGCCGGAAGGTATAGCGGAACACTATATGCCTACCTGGTGACACGGCTGCCTGAGGAAGCAGCACTGAAGAACTGGGTGCAGCTCTACAAGGCTCAGATGCTGGACACGCAGGAGGTTGAAAGCCCAGTCTCGAAACCAAAAGGCGCGAGCGATTCTCCCACCGGAGACTTGCCTCCGGTTACGCCCGCGCCGCCGGCGGGTGCGTTCACCCAGGCATTCCAGGGTTTTGGAATGCAAGCGTTGCCGCGTACAGACGCGTCTCCCGAGTTAGAGACTCCACCGCAGCCGGTAAGCACGACATTTGGGGAAGAACCCATATCGCGAGTTGAACCGTACCGCTATACCAACGGACCGCAACCTGCCGAAGAGCTTTCCACTCCCACCGATCTCTTCAAGAGCGACTTCAAAGCGGCGAAACTTCCGCCCCAGGAGTTCGGTCCGGTGGTGAAGGAACTAAGTCCGAAGCCGGGGGAGTTCACCAGCTTTTGGCAAGGACCCTTCGCCGGAGGGCAGGCAAGTGAAATTCCGGCTCTTTCCGATCAGCCTTCAACGCCGCCACGAAAGGTGATCGGAGAATTTACCGCGACGTTTGGACCAATGATGAAATCCCCCGAGGAGCGGGGGCCGGATTCAAGCGTGGCTGGAAGCGGGAGCTTTTCAGACGACCCCGGCAGCTTTACCAAGGCGTTCGACCTGGACCGGCCGGATCGGGATCGGCCAAGTTTTGATCGACCAAGTTTCGATCGAGCGAATTCGGATGGACCCGTCAAGGCGACCGAGAATCTTAACCCCAACCCGCTGGGATCGTTCGGAACGATTGGAGTGATGTCTGGAACGGTTGGAGAAGCTTCCAGAGAGTCTTTCCTCGCGCCGAATCTGCCGGCGTCTCCCGTCCCGCTCGCCCCGCCGCTACCGATCCCGGCGATTCCGGAAACAGAAGGCCGGCCATCCGCGGTTCCCGCGGTAACGGCCTCATCTGAGGGACTGCCTCACGGAGCGACACAGGTATTTCGAATGCCGAGCGCTAAAGCCGAGGTTAGTGAGCCAGCGTTCGCAAGCGGACCCGGAGAATACACCCGAATCATTTCGGCGGTGCGAAGTCAACCTATTCCGGTAGAGGCGTCGACGAGTGAAGAAAACGCTTCGGGTACGAAGGCCGGAGTCGCGATCCCATCGGCTTCTTTGCCCAAGCTTCCGGCGATGGCTCCGCCGCCGCTTCCCGCCCCTCCCCCGGCTCCTCCCATGAAGAAACCGGCAGCGCCAGCCGTGCCGAAGCCGAAGCTCGACTCAGTAAAAGCTCCCAAGCCGCCGATGTCTTATTGGCCGCTCATCATTACGCTGGCGGTGCTTGTTGTGGCCGCGGCGCTGCTGGTGGTTTACTTCGTGATCAAGCACTGAGGCTCTTAGACCTAGCTTAAGCTTTAATTCGGAATTTCGAATTTCGATCCCGAGTCCGCTTACGCCACGTTGGGAAGAACAATCAGCAATTCCAGTGTGGGATTGGGAAGATCCCCCGGGACATAGGCGGCGAAATTGCGCGCGCGATTGACGGCCTCCCATGCCGGTCCGGTCTGGTTGAGGCTGAAATATTGGTACTTCAACTTCACCGGAATCACGCTGGGAGGATTGCTCAGGTGCCTGAGTTGTATCCCCGGCAGCGCCTGCTTGACCAGATGGTCGATGTGGGTTGCCGAGCACGCCTTCACCAACTGCGGCACTTTCTGAATTACGGTCTCTTCGCTGGTTTCGGCGCTCACGGCCAGATACATCCGCGTGTTCGCCAGGTATTTGTCGTTGTCAATAGCGGTCGCATAGATCGAGTTCTGCACCAGCTTTAATGGCAGCGACACCAGGTTCGTGGGCACCACCGTTTCGAGCAACAAGCGAAGCTTCTCATCGAGCTCGGAAAAGACAGGCCCGAGAGAATCATGCGCGTAGAGCGGAAGATCACGTGGCCGGATTTTCTGGGAGAATGTTGTCAACGAACCCGCGAGGGATGCCATCGCCGCGTAAAGCTCTTCAGGATGCCCCTTCCTGCTTTCAAACAGATGGCTGAAGACAGGGAAGTTCGAATTTACGGTATAGAGCAGCCAGAAATTCGCAATGTCGGCGGCGGTAAAATCCGCGAGGCTCTGATTCTTTTGCCGCCGGCTGCCGGAAAGCTGGCTGCTGCGAGCGGAGAGCAATTCAACCAGGCCCCGCAGCAAACCAGCCAGATATTCGCTGGCTCCGATCTCGATGAGCGGAGGAACAAAACGGGGATTCAGCTGAAAAGTGCCGGCCGGACTGCGTTCCACGTTCGCGATCCGCAGCACGGATGATCCCTCGCGGTTCTCGGTTTCGGCCAGCAGGCGCATGTTCTTCCGCGCAACCTGGATTGGCTTCTCACCCGTTCCTGTGTTTTCGTCGCGGAACGCAGTAACTTCCGCCAGGTAACGCGTGCCCCGCTCCTGGCTGGTAGCTACGTTGAGGCCACGCTGGCGATAATCGGGAATTGTAAGATAAACATCCAGACTCTTGACCCCTGGTTCGAAGAAGTCCGCTAAACCCTTGGATGGCGGCGCCGCGTCTGCATCGGGAACAGCAAACAGCAAACCATCGGGAAAGATGCCGGCGGCGCGCGACACCACGAGCTGTCCCTCCGTCAGCATTTCCTGATTGATGGCGAGCTCGCTAAAACCCCAGGGGCAAAACTTGAGAGTCTGCAGGCGGAAGTTGAGCGCATCCTCGATGAAGCGGTCCTGCACCTGCAAGTGCTGCGGAGTCAGGAAGGTTCCCTTGGTCCAGAGAACGGGTTTCAATTGCTTCATAGGCATTGCCCGAGCAGGTCGCTGGGTGGAGGGCCTGGATGCGCTTTTTCAGGCAATTTCCCGGCGGCTGCCCACAATAACAATTCTTGAGCCAGGAAGCAAAGGTCAAATCATGCGCGGGGTTAGGTCGTTGCTACAGGGATGCACTCGGCGGGCCGGGAACACTGCCAGGAAGGCTTACTGCTCAGTTTCAAAGCGCGGCTTCAGCAATCTCTCCATGAATTTCAGCCAGTCTTGGTTCCCGATTGCGCGTTGGCTGGGGAAACGATTGGAGAAAACCGCGAGGCCGAACTCTCCACGCGCTCGACGCAGGACGAGTTGAATTTCCTCCCGCAATTCGTCGGTAATAGAGTCGCTGTTCTCGAGCTTCTCCAGAAGTTTGAACATGTCTGGAGCGGTCGCGATCAGACTAGGATCGACTTCTGCTTCCACTGACGCGACAGTTCGGCCGAACTTATCGATGACTCGCGTCCGCTTCTTCGGATCGATTCGCCACATTCCGGAAGTGACTCTAGTTTTGGGCATGGCCGATTTTCTCGATTTAACAGCTTCGCCTTCTCTTCCTCGGTGATCCTTTCCTATACTGTAAGATGCCGCTTGATCCTTCAAGGTTACCGAAGTTCTCGTGTGGTCCGGAAGTGCTGCATTAGTTTCCTCTCGTCCAAATCCTTCCCAATCTGGGAGTTGCAGAGTTTCCAGAGAGACTAAAGTTTCGGGGGCAGGCGATTAGGGGCAGTGCAGTAGGTCTGCTCAATCGGAAGGGCCCCCGATGAGGGGCGCGACTCGCAGGAATCAGAGAGAGCGCCTGGAGGCCGAAATAACCGTGAGCAAGGTGTCGTCAGCGCCTGCTGAGCTTAAGCGTTGCCGGAGATCAGCGGTCAACGTAAAGTCCACCTTGAACTTATCGATCAGAGTAGCCAGCCGTTTGCACGTGATTCCACCAGAAAGTCCCTTTTCTACTTCGGCGAGAGAGAACGCCTTTGACGCAGCAGTCTTGGCGTCGACCACCTGATCGGGAGCGCGCCAATTCGCCTCCTGCTTGGAGATCAGGCCGGCAGCCAGCATCTGAGCGAGACGGGTTTGAGCGGGAGCATTCTGTTGTCGGGCTGCTTTGCGAAACCAGAGCGCAGCTTGGTGCGGGTTCTTGGGAATGCCGGTGGTGGGGTATCCGTCTTGATACATCACTCCTAAAGCCTTTTCTGCCCAGTCATATCCCTGGCTCGCGGACTTTTTCAACCACAACAATCCCTGCTGTGGATCTTTTCCGACACCCGTCCCACTGTAATAGTCGCCAGCCAGTTCGTATTGCGCTTTAGCGTTTCCTGCCTGAGCTTTGCGCAGGGTTTTGGCAAAATCCTGAGCTTTGGCTTGCGTTGGGACGAAATGCCCGCATGCGGCGATGGCACAAACCAGAGTTACTCGAAGCAGAGAACGGCTTGTGTTCATAGAATAAGGCCCGTTAAGGGCCGATCTTAAGTCTGCCCCGAACCGAAGTCAATTGCGTTTCCGATGACAGTTCGCGCACTGAAACTGAGGGCCGACCGGACGATAAAGGCCTTGCACGGCAAGGTACCTCCGGCATTGATTCCGTGCTACTCTACGCCTTTCGGGGCGTAGTCGCGCAACTGCCGCGCTGTTTGCGTCGTGACCAATGAAATACTGCACTGCATGTCAGAAGACTTATCCTACGGACCATGACGTGTGCCCCACGGATTCGACCAAGTTGCTGGTCGCGCACGAACTTCAGCCCGGCATGATCATCCGCAATAAGTATCAGATTATCAGCCGCATCGGGATTGGCGGCATGGGCCTGGTTTACCGCGGCCGGCACCTCACCTTCAACGAGTTGTGCGCCATCAAGATTGTGAACGACGACATTGCCGGCGATCCGAGTTTCCTGCAACGGTTCCAGACAGAAGCAGTCGTCACGCGGAAGCTGCGGCACCCAAATGCAGTGCGAGTCGACGACTTCGACTACACCGAAGACGGACGCCCCTT
>Ga0209380_10001820_pt1 | contig 14061 bp, 11 predicted proteins | sample HubBroMetageWFT6_FD_188347 | JGI IMG/M metagenome (GOLD analysis project Ga0209380, IMG submission 188347) | Warmed and freeze-thawed soil microbial communities from the Hubbard Brook experimental Forest, New Hampshire - Hubbard Brook CCASE Soil... | ecosystem: Environmental > Terrestrial >...
CCGGTGATCACGGGCAGGTCCTTGAGCGTCACGATGCCCGGATCGGCCGCCACGACGGACGGAATGGCGTTCGTGGCAGGCATGGCGGTGTAGATCATGCCGGTGCCCATGAACCCGTCTTCCTGCCAGTCGCGCGGCGGCAGGCAGTGGATGACTGTACGCATGTTCGGGCGGCCGAATACCTGGATGACATGTCCGTGCGCCAGCGGCTTGGGAGGCGTGACGTGATGTCCCATGATCCAGTTGAAGCCGACGCTTACCACGTTGCGGTCGCCAGCCCAGCCGCGGTGGTAGCCGAAGGCGCCCGCGACCGTGCCCGCGGGGATCTGCATGAAGCCGAGGTCTGAGTCGTCGGTGGCCGCGGTGAAGGTCACGTCGAAGGTCATCCGGTCCAGGGTGATGCCCATGGCATCGGCCATCATCGCCGCGGACTCGCCGAACACCCCGCTCTCGACCCGCAGGCTATCGACCAGGCCCGGCGTGTCCATGGGCTTGCCGAATCCCATCGCCGACTGCGTGCCCGCCGACTCATAGGCCGAGCAGTCCACCGACTCGGTGATCCTGATCTCCTCGACGTGCTCGCAGGCGCCGCTCAGCACCATGCCCACCATGTTGGTGACGCCCGGGTGCGCGCCGCTGCCGAACATCGTCGACTGGCCCGCCGCGCACGCGGCGCCGATCCGGTCCAGATCGGCAGCCGACTGCTTCCCGCCGGTTATCCAGGCCGCCGTGCTGCAGACGTTGATCCCCGCGCGCAGCAGCGCCTCGAGCTCGTCGATGCTCGGCCACAGCGGGTTATAGCTGCAGGCATCAGGCCGGAGCGCGATCAGCTCCTCGATGCTGCCCGTGGCAATGATGCCGGTGGGCTCCGGCCAGCCGCACAGCTCCGCCGCGTCCAGCCCGGCCTTGCCCGCCCCGTAGGCGTACACACCGACGAGTTCCAGGTCGGGCCGAGCCAGGATCGCGTGCAGTGACCGCCGGCCGATGTTCCCCGTGGTCCACTGAATCACCCGCAGGCGCCGGCCCGGCAGCTCGTTCGACATCCGGCAAAAGTAGAACAGGTTCCAATTTAGCGTCAAGCCCCGCGCAGCCGTTCCGTCAGCATGCTGGCTGTGCTTGGACGTGGCCTATACGCATCGGACGTTGTGGCAGTTGATCTCCGCGTTGCCCTTTGCGTGATTGTCCTTGCCCGCGGTCGGAATCTGGGAGTACAGGCCGAATCCGTTGTCATCGGCGACGTTGTCGCTGAGTGCGGCCGAGTCACCGCTGGTGTTGTCCACGTGCACGTAGATGCCGGCCAGGGTGTTCCGGCTGGTCGTGTTCCTCGTCAGCGTGTCGCCGACCGGATCTCCGACCTCGATTCCGAACGCTCCGTTGCCGAAGGTGTTGCGGGCGTAGGTCGCGTGGTTGTCCTCGTAGGTGAGCACCCCGTGCCCGTCGCCGGTTCCCTTGTTGCCGCTGAACGTGTTGTGTGAGCCCTGGTCATCGGAGATCCCGTCAAGCAAGCCGCTGAGGGAGTTCCCGGTAGCGGTAAGCCTGCTGCCTTGGTTGTCGTATATTCCCGTGGCCGCAGCGCCGCTGATCGCGTTGGAGCTGATCACCATGTGCGTGGTCTCGCTGGACTCGACGCCGTTGTCCGTGATGCCGGTCATCGTGTTGTGGGACACGACGTCAGAGTTGCCGAGATTGTCATAGACCCCGTCGGACGTACCTGTGAACTTGCTGTCGTTGATGCTGCTGTGCCGGCTGTTGTCGAGCCCCACGCCATCGCCGGTGTATTTGACTGACAGGCGGGAGATGCTGGCTCGGCTCACGAAACTGCCAGAAACGCCGTCCCCGGAGTCGCTCAGGGAGTTCACCGTAACCGTCAGGTTCCTGACCACCAGCCGGGTCAGGTAGCTGGTGCTGGTGCCGGCCGCGTCGACGCCCGTGTAGAAGTTGCTGATTGCTCCGTTTTCTACCGTGACGTTGCTGTAGCCATTGTCCAGGATGGCCACCGTGTCGTTGGCGTCACCCGGGCCGCGGATGGAGTGGCCGTTGAGATTGACCGTGATCCCGGCGGCCCCGATGGTGATCGCATCATCGACTTTGTTTTTTGTGCAGTTCACGTCGCGAGTCAGGGTCACGCTGGCCCTGATGGTGGTCCCGCAGTTCAGCGCGGCCGCCTGCGCCGGCGCTGCCGCCGCCAGCATCCCGGCTGCCACCGCGCCGCAGCCGCCGATTAGCGCCGCGGCGCGCCCTGCGCGCAGGCCAAAAACCCCATGCATGTCGTGTCCTTCCTGAATGGGGGCGAAGGGAGAGCGGGACTCACATAACTATCGGCGGTCCACCTCGTGCCGCCCCGTTCCATGCGTAACGAGACGGGCAGCGCGCAGCGCCAGGACAGCGTCCCGGTTCTCTGACCCGCTTCCGGCACCTCAGTTCGGCGGCTGCCGGTAGGTTCGGGACAGCCTGGTGACGGGGAGGAACGTGCGATGGTGATGCCGTTGGCCGGGCGCGCGGTGGCGGCGGTAGTCGGGGGCCTGCTGGTGCTCGTGGCAGTATCCAGCGTCACCGTCACTCTGATCGTGTCGCGGCCGGTCAACAGCCTGCTGACCCGGTGGGTGGACCAGATGATCGAATGGGTCTATCACCTGGTGGCGGGACGCGTCGCTGATCACCAGCGGTGGGATCGGCTGCGCGCTACTCAGGCCGCGGCATTGTTGCTGGCCCAGCTCGCGGCGTGGCTCATCGTGGCGTACGTCGGGTTCGCCCTGTTGCTGTGGCCGTTCGCCGCCCGCGGCGTGGCGTCCGCCTTCGTTGACTCCGGATCCTCGCTGTTTACCCTCGGCTTCGCGGTGCCAGGGGGGACGGTGCCGGCGGTGATCGTCTTCCTGGCCGCGGCCACCGGCCTGGTGATCCTCACGCTGCAGATCGCCTACCTGCCGACTCTGTACTCCGCGTTCAACCGCCGGGAGACTCAGGTAGCTCTGCTCAACGAGCGCGCCGGTATGCCGTCGTGGGGCCCGGAACTGCTGGCGCGCACCCACTACGCGCTGGGATCAGGGGTCTCGACCTTGGATACGCTGCCCGATCTGTACGAACGGTGGGAAACCTGGGCCGCGGACGTCGCCGAGAGCCACACGAACTACCCGGCCCTGGTCCGGTTCCGCTCGCCGGGAATCATGTCGTCCTGGGTGACCGCGCTGCTGGCCGTGCTGGACTCCGCCGCGCTCTTCCTGGCCCTCTCCCCCGGCACCGCGCCGGTGGTCCCGGCCCGGCTGTGCCTGCGGGGCGGGTTCAGGTGCTTCAACCGGATCGCGCGGTCAATGGGCTTCGACATCCCTGACGAGCCCCACCCGGACGCCGGGATCAGCGTGACTTACGCCGAGTTCCTCGAGGCGGTGGCCCGGATGGACGAAGTAGGCTTCCCGATCGAGCGCGACCCTGCTGACGCCTGGCCGGATTTCGTCGGATGGCGGGTCAACTACGAGGCAGCGGCCTACGCGGTGGCCGAGGCCGTCTATGCCGTGCCGGCCCTGTGGTCAGGCCCGCGACGGCACGCGGTGACGCCGATCCCCCCCATCCGTCCCGGTCGGGGCCGCCCGCCCACGTAGGAGAGGCGCGCGAGACAGCCTGCGGCCCGGCTCTCAGGTACGCGCCTGCAGGCCGGTCAGGTCGCGACTGGCCTGCGCTGCCAGAGTGCTTAGTTCTTGCCCGAGATCGCGTAGCTCACCGGCTTCGTCCCGGTCGGTCTGGACGCGCGCGCGCACCAGCCGGGTGCCCAGGCCGATGGCCGCGCCGAGCGGGTGAACGTTCACCGCGAGTGTGGTACCCAGGCTGACCGCGTGCGAGATGCCGGTTTCCTTCAGCTGGTGTGTCGCCGCGGCCTCGGCTGTGCGCGGGGTTTCTGCCGCGGCCTCAGCGCCGAGTAGCGGCGCGCCCGCCAGGTGCTGTGCGACCAGTTCCCAGTGGTCGACGACCTCGCAGGTGCCAACCACTCGGTCGTCTTTGATCAGTTCCAGATCCCCGCCGCGTCGCTGGCCCTGAGGGCTGAGCCGCACGCTGTCGGCACGTCCGCACAGAGGGCCGAACGCGCCATGGTTTATCAAGTCGACGAGCAGGTGCGCGAACTCGGACTTCCGGTCGTGGCTTCGCAGCGACGCCCGCTCGGACGGCGTCAGCTGCGCGTCGAGGCCTCGCCGTGTCCTCGGCGCCCACCCGGCCAGGCCCAGCCGCTGCATCGGCTCGGCGAGCTTCGCCGCCCAGCGCGCGGGCACCAGGTCGTCGTCTCCGTCAATCACTCCCGCAAGCAGCGCGCTGTAGAGGTAGTACGTAGCGAACCGCTGCCGCCCAGCGTCCTCGATGAGCTCGGCGAACGCGGGCGGGCGGGGCACGCGACGGCGCACCTCGTCGCACAGCGCCGCGAGCGACCCCTCAGCGGTCATGGCTGGTCCCGGCCTGATTTCCCGCCCGTGCCTCAAGCTCGGCAACCCGCTCGATCAGGTCGACCAAGACCGCGTGGTCAGCACGCGCGACCTCGGTCAGCATTGCAACGTCGCCGCGCAACTCGTTCCACGCGTCCTCTTGGGTGACCTTCCGCGAAACGGACTTGGACGCTTGCCCGGCCCGCGACGCTACGTCCTTGGTCACGGCGGCCGCCTGCTGGACGCGGTCGTCCTGCCCCACGTTCGAGAGCACCGATCGTGCCCTGTCGGCGAGCGATTTCACGCTGTGATCTCCGCTGTCAGACACCGGTATCGCCTCCCTGGCGGTCGCCGCTAGTTCCATGATCGTTTCGGGCGCAGCCAGCTGTCGTCACACGAACCAGGTGAAATCGAGCGAGCGGGAAACGGCCGGGGCCAGCAGCCAGATGACCCGGCGGAAGACCCGCCGCACTGCCGTCCTATTTGCTCATATCGCATCGTTATATCGCCGGACATAGTAGCAGTTTGGGTTGATCATCCGCCCGATTTGCCCCGGTTCTTAACAACCCAAACTGCTACTATCTGGTGCGATATAACGTTAGCCGAGCTAGTCAAACTCGGCTAACGCGACATTGCTGGCGCGTCAGGCTGCGCGCACCTGGCCGACCTGTCGGCGCTCGTGCGGCTGCCAGCTCGGCGAAGCCTCCGCGCAGACATCGTCAGTTAGGCCCGCTAGCGCGTGAAGAACATGTGGGTGGCTCCGCTGGGGAGGGTGACAGTTTCCACGGTGTAGCGCTCCTGCAGACCCTCGAGGCCATCCCAGAGCCGGACGCCGCGGCCGAGCACGATCGGGACCAGCACGACGTGCAGGTAGTCGACCAGGTCTGCCTGCAGGAACTCGTTGATCGTGGTCGGCCCGCCGCCGAGCCGTATGTCCAGCCCTCCGGCCGCCTTCTGCGCCTCACTCAGTACCTCGGCCGGCGTGCCGCTGACGAAATAGAAGGTGGTGTCGCCGACGGCGAGCGGTTCCCGCTCGTAGTGCGTCATCACGAAGCAGGGCGTGTGGAAGGGCGGGTCCTCTCCCCACCAGCCGCGCCAGCCGTCCTCAGGCCAGGGGCCCGTGGTGGGCCGGAACTTGTTCCGGCCCATGATCTCGGCACCGATCGCGGTCCCCCAGGCCGACGCGATCGCCTCGTCCGGCCCGAGATGCCCATCGGGTTGCGTCCCTCGCCAGATCCGCATCTTCCCGAACCACTCCATGAACGCCTGCTGCGCGTGCCCGAAGGCCGCGTCGAGCGACTGCCCCTCGCCCGTAGCGAACCCGTCCAGCGAGACGACCACGTTGTGCACCCGAAGCTTCGACACCCTGATCTCCCCTAGCTGATCGACGTAACCACAAGTCCAGACTCCGCCAAACGCCCGGCTTCATCGGTGCTCTCGTCACAAATCGATCAGTGCGCCGAACTGCCGGATCAGCTGGCGTCTCCCGCCGAGATCTGCCGCCTGCGCGAGCGACGGCGTGTGCCGGGGCTGGCGGCCGGGTCCAGTGGAACGGCAGCCAGTACCCACGGCGCTCCGCCGTACCTGAGCTGGGTGTCATGCACATGACAGAGCACGGTCCTGCGCCAGCCCTGTTCCTGAGCGATTTCCCAGGCCGCTGTGCCGAGTTCCGTGCACGGCGTGTGCCAGGTCGTCCTGGTCAGAACGTCGGGACAGATGATCCGCCGGCCTGCACCGCACATACCCGTGAACTCGCGACAGCGGTCACAGAACCCCAGTTGCGCGACGACCCCATCCCGGATCCGTAAGCCACAGGCAGGACACGCATCGAGGCAGTACGGACGCGCAGGCATATCGCGCCGATAGCGCAGTATGCGGATCCGGCCGCGCTCCAGCCCGCGCTGGCTGTCGTCCAAGACACGGGGGTCAGCGTCGTTTCGGGCGGACTGAACGTTGGGTGCGCCATTAGCCTTCAGGGACATATTTCAAAAACCTGCCTCTCGTTTGGCCCGCCCGGTCCCGCGCAGCCAGGCCCTGGATCGCCGGCTTGCGTTCGCGGGCAGGTAATTCCCCGGTCAGGTCTTTATGCCGGGATGCGCTGCAGCATTCCGGCGATAAAGATCTGGGTAGCTGGCGAGACTGGCGGTGCGTGACGGCCGCCGAGTACGGCATCGGCGGCAACTCCGCACTCGGCATACCGCGTCCCAGCCGTAACGGCGCGCATCGCCACCAGGTGCGGGGCGAGGATCGCGGCTAGGCGGCGCGCGGCTTCCGGTGTCATTGGAGGCAGATCTCCGCCCGGCTCAATGTCAGGCTGGTCGTGGTATCCGGCAGTTTTATCGGCTTGATCACGTTCGATTATCATAACGAGCCCCGTAGTATGGCCGGTCCTTTGCCGACCGCCATTCGCAGCCAAGCACACTGTGGGCCATTCCGCGACTTGTTCACCGACAACGGCACCGCACTTCGGCATTTCTCCGCGAGAGAATGTTTCGTAGGCTTAGCGCAGTGTTTTTCGTGCGATCAAAAGGTGAATCGTATTATTCGTAAATACCGCGATCACACGATTGCATGCCGTTTTCGGATGCGCATTTATCCACTTAAAAGTGAAAAGCAGGCGGTCAGGCGCGGTTCACGACGCGATCGCAGCAAGCCGCGGCTGATGCCTGCGGGCGCGGACAAGTCTGGCCCTCCGGGTGACCGGCGGCCGGGATGGTGCTGTGCTAGTCACGTGACTGATCAATCAGCTGCTGCATTCAACGCGCTCCCCGAGGACTGGGCGTCCGACCCGAGCCTGATCGCCGGGCTGCGGGTGGACGACGATGATGAACACGACGACCCGGTTCTGCGCTGGCCGGACGGCCGGGTAGTCGATACCTGGCGCGAGGATTACCCGTACTCCGAGAAGATGACGCGGGACGAGTATGAGTACCTCAAGCGGCCGCTGCAGATCGAGCTGGTCAAACTCCAGAACTGGGTCAAGTCCGTCGGCGAGCACATCGTGCTCGTGTTCGAGGGACGCGACGCGGCCGGCAAGGGCAGCACGATCAAGCGGTTCACCGAGCACCTGAACCCGCGCGGCGCCACCGTGGTCGCACTAGCCAGGCCGAGCGAGCGGCAGCAGACCCAGTGGTACTTCCAGCGCTACGTACCGCATCTGCCCGGCGCAGGCGAGATCGTCATGTTCGACCGGTCCTGGTACAACCGAGCGGGCGTGGAGCGGGTGATGGGCTTCTGCACCGATGAGGAGTACCGGGAGTTCATGCGGGAGGCGCCAGAGTTCGAGCGGATGCTAGTCCGTTCCGGGCTGCACCTGACGAAGTTCTGGTTCTCGGTGACACCCTCCGAGCAGCGCACGCGGTTCATCATCCGCCGGATCGATCCGGTCCGGCAGTGGAAACTGAGCCCGATGGACATCGAGTCGCTTGACAAGTGGGACGCCTACACCGCGGCCAAGGACGCGATGTTCCACTACACGGACAGCCCGCAGGCGCCGTGGACGGTGGTCAAGAGCAACGACAAGAAGCGCGCCCGGCTCGAGGCCATCAAGCACGTGCTCAGGGAGTTCGACTACGACGGCAAGAACGACGAAGCCATCGGGGAGCCGGACAAGAACCTCATCGGACCGCCGTCAGCGCTGTCCGAGCACAACCCCGACATGTCCTTCCCCAGCCTCTAGACCCGGCAGCCTGTCCAGGTCCCGGCCGCCGTCGTCGTGCACCGGCGCTGCCGCCGGCCGCTTACGCGGCCAGGACGGCGTAGCGGCCGTTGCCGGCGAGGAGGCTGTCGTGGGTGCCGGTCTCGGCGATCTGGCCGTGGTCGAGTACGACGATCTGATCGGCATTGCGCACGGTGGACAGGCGGTGGGCGATGGTGATGGTGGTGCGGCCGCGGGCGAGGACGTCGAAGGCCTCCTGCACGGCGCGCTCCGTCTCGGTGTCCAGGGCGCTGGTGGCTTCGTCGAGGACGAGCACGGGCGGGTCGCGCAGCAGCGTCCTGGCGATGGCGATGCGCTGCTTCTCGCCGCCGGAGAAACGGTGCCCACGGGCGCCGACCATCGTGTCGTAGCCGTCGGGCAGCCCGGCGATCAGGTCGTGGATCTGGGCCGCGCGGGCAGCGTCCTCGATCTCGCCGTCGGTGGCGGTCGGCCTGGCATAGCGCAGGTTCTCGCGGACGGTTGTGTGCAGCAGGTAGGTCTCCTGGCTGACGACGCCGACGATGGCGGCCAGGTCGGCAAGCCGCAGGTCGCGGATGTCGATACCGTCAATGCGGACGCTGCCGCTGGACGGGTCGTAGAGGCGCGCGATGAGCGAAGCGACGGTGGTCTTGCCGGATCCGGTCTCGCCGACCAGGGCCAGGGTGGTGCCGGCCGGAATGTCGAGGTCGATGCCGCTGAGCGCGGCCCTGTCGGCGCCGGGATAGCTGAAGCTGACGTTCTCCAGGCGGACGTGCCCGCTGACCGCGGCGGGGTCGACCTCGGCCGGACGGGCGGGGTCGTCAATGTCGACGGGCAGGTCGAGGTACTCGAAGATCCGCGCGAACAGGGCCAGCGAGCTGATCACCGAGACTCCGGTGCTGAGCAGGCCGGTGATGGGCCGGAACAGGTTGTTCTGCAGCGTGGTGAAGGCGATCAGGGTGCCGATGGTCATCAGGCCGGCGGTGATCGGCAGCCCCGCGGCAAGGTAGATGATTGCGGGGATGGCGGCGAAGATGATGCTCATCGAGGCCATCCGCCAGCGTCCGGCCAGCTGGGACCGCAGTTCCAGGTCGATCAGGCGGGCCGAGGAGGCGGTGAACTTCCCTACCAGTGCCGGGCCGGTGCCCATCGTCTTGGCCAGCTCCACCGCGTTGATGGACAGGCCCTCCTCGATGCTCACGTTCAGGTTGGCCAGCTCGCGCTGCTGCTCGGTCGTGATGGCCCGGCGCATCCGGGCAACCTTGCGGCTCAGGTAGATCGCGGGCGGCATGACCACCAGCGAGATGAGCGACAGCCGCCAGGACAGCGCCACCATGGCGACGGCGGTCGCGACCGCGGTGGTCAGGTTGGACGCGATCGAGGTCGCGGTGGAGGTCACGACGGACTCCATGCCGCCGATGTCGTTCGTGATGCGGGACTGGACCTCGCCGCTGCGGGTGCGGGTGAAGAAGGCGACCGACTGCCGCTGCAGGTGGGCGAAGACGCTCGTCCGCAGCCCGTGCATGACCTGCTGGCCGACCTTGGTGCTGATCCAGGTCTGGATCACGCCGAACGCGGAGCTGATGACCGCGACGCCGATCATGCCGGCGACGAGCCACGCCAGCAGCCGGACGTTGCGTTCCGGCAGCGCCTGGTCGATGACCGCCCGGAGCAGGAACGGGGAGGCGACCGTCACGATGGACGAGGCGACAATGATCGCGGTGACGAAGATCAGCTGCCAGCGGTAGGGCGCGAACAGCCGCCCGATGCGGCCCAGCGAGACCTCATGCGCCTGGGCCCGCTCGGCGGCCGTGACCGTCCTCGCGCCGCGCATCCTGCCGCTGCTGGTATCTCGGTTAGGTATAGGTGCTGCCAAGTCGATGCTCGATTCTGCCGGAACGGGCTCGCGCTGCGGCGCGCGGGCCCCGGGAAACTGACGTTACCATATCTTGAGGTAACCTCAATATGAGGCTACAACAAGAAGGACTGGTAAGCTATTCCGATGACGAGGGACCGTGATCCGGCGGGCCGCAGCGAAGATAGCGGCGAGGAGTCGCTCGCGGAGGCCTTCAGCGCCGTCGCACGTCAGCTGCGCCATACCTCCCAGGAAGTGCTGGCGCCCTGGGACATCACGCCGTCGCACGTGCGAGCCCTGCGCGTAGTCGGCCACGGCCCGCAGCGCATGTCGGAACTCTCCGACCATCTGCGCATTGCGGCTCGCTCGGTCACGGAGGTCGTGGATGCGCTGGAATCCCGTGACCTGGTCCGGCGGCGGCCCGATCCCGGCGATCGGCGGGCCACCCTGGTGGAGCTGACCGAGCACGGCGTGAGCGTGCTGGAGGCGGTCCGCGCGGCGCGCGGGATGGAAGCGGAGCGGACCTTCGACCGGCTCACCGACACCGAGCGTGACCAGCTCGCGCGCATCCTCCGGAAGCTTCGCGACTGATCGTGGACCGCGGACGGCGCGGAGCCTGGCCGACCGGCCTGTCTCAGCGTGCCCGGAAGGAACGCAGGAGCGGGCTCCGGCGCAGCCGACTGACGACCCAGCTGGTGGGGTTCTCGGCGCCAAGAGGAGGCCGCCCGCTCTTGAGGCTGAACGCCCGTCCCGACCTGACCGGGCTCGGCTTGCTGACCTTGGCCAGCTCGTTTCGCCGTCGCCGTGAGCTGATCATGCGCGGCCTCTTCCTTCCACGAGAGGATCTGCAGCGGGTATCTCCAGAATTCCGGCGGCCACCTCACCCGTAACGGGCCATCCGCCGGCGCCCTTAGCCGAGTATCAGGAACTGCTGGCGGCTGACCCAGTCGGGATAGCGGTTCACCATGGCGTCGAACAGGTCCTCGTCGGCGAGGTCTGCCTCGCGTAGCTCTCCGTAGTACTCGATGTAGCCACGGGACTCAGCCAGAACCGATGGCGGGTTGCCCTGGGTCGGGTCCTTGTGGCCGGTGACGACGGCCGCGGGATTGAGCGCGGCCAGCTTGTCGAGGGCAGCGATCCATTCGGCCCGCCTTTCGGCGGTAGTCCCGCCGACGTACATGTGGCAGTGGTTGTAAGCCACGTCGCCGCTGACGATCAGGCCCAGGTCCGGCACGTAGAGCGAGGTGCTGTCCGCGGCATCGGTCTGGCCGGCTTCGATCGCCTCAAGCGGGAACCCTTCAAGCTCGAAACGGCCGGCGTCGAGGGGTTCGGGCAGCGGGATCGTCTCAGCGATCTCACCAGGGAACCATGAGCGGTAGGGGTGCGCTGTGGCGCTGCCGATGCGCATCTGCTCCACCGTTCCCGCCGTGGCCACCGCTCGCGCTCCCGGGAACCGGTCCAGCAGCACGGGCAGCCCGGAGTAGTGGTCGCCGTGGCCGTGGGTGATGTAGATCGTCGTGAGCCGCCGGTCGTGCAGCTCAATCCAGTCGGCGAGCGCCGTGGCCTCGCGTACGGTCATGAGCGCGTCCACCAGGACGGCGTCGCGGGCGCCGAATATCAGCGTGGACGTGCTGGGATCCCAGGCTGCCGGGTCACCGAGGCGCGGCGGCGGAGCCTTGGCCAACTTCGACGGTGCGACGAATACGTCGTATGAGAGGGCAGGCCGGCTGCTCTGCATGTCAGCTCCTAGGTATGCGGGCCAGGCTTACTTGCCCTGGTAGACGGGGGGACGTCCGTCCGCCTCGGCCTTGCGTCCCTCGAGGAAGTCCTCGCTGTGGAAGAGACCGCCAAATTGTTCATCGAGTTTGGCGAACGCCGCCGCTTCGGACTCGTCGATCGAGAGGTGAGCGGACTCCAGCGTGGTCTTGATGCCGAGCGGCCCGCACGCGGCGACCTTGCGGGCCAGCCCGATCCCGGCTTCCAGGGCGTCGGCCGGGCCGGGCGCGATCTCCTGGATCACGCCCATCCGATAGGCCTCCTCCGCGCCCCAGTGGTCGCCAGTCAGCATGTAGCGCATGGCGTTCCCCCATCCGGCTTCCCGCGGGAACCGGACGGTCGAGCCGCCGCCGGGGAACCGTCCGTGCGTGTTCTCGTCCTGGCCAAAGCGCACGTCGGCGCTGGCCACCCGGATGTCGGCCACCAGATGCAGTTCGTGGCCCATGTTCCAGGTATCGCCGTGAACGACCACGACCAGAGGCTTGCTGAGCTGCTGCGTCCTGGCGAAGGGATCGATCATGCCGTCCTTCACCGCGAACGGCCTGCCGGTCCTGGCCAGGGGCGCGAAGGCGTCCACGTCGATGCCGCGGGAGAAGTTATCGCCGTGGCCGAATAGCACCGCCGCCCGCAGGCCCTGGTCATTGTCGAAGTCGTAGTACGCCGTGGCCAGGCCGAAGAAGGCGTCCGGGTCGAACCGGTTGTGGGCCTGCGGCCGATTGATCCCGATCAGGACAATCTCGCCACGCCGCTCGACGGTGACCTTAGCCTCGGAGGAAACGGGAATGTCGGCCATGCGACCTTTGTCGTTCAGCGTGGGAACGGCCATCGAACCCCCCGTCGGCGTTGGGATTTACGAGCGCGCCCGGACCTCCGGTTCCCGACGCTAGTCCTCCCGGAGGGGACAGGGCTCACCTGGTCCTGGTGATGCGGGTTCACCAGCCCGGCACCGATCATGGCTATGGGGACACGGCATCGATCAGGACAGGGGGAAGTCCGACATGAACGTGACACTCACGGGCGCCACCGGCTTCATCGGATCGCACATACTGACCGATCTGATCCAGAACGGCCACGAAGTGACTGCGCTCGTCCGCGATGACGCCCAGGCGGACCGCGCCGCGGCCGCCGGCGCCACGCCTACGGTGATCGACCTCTACGACCGGCCGGCGGTCGAGAGCGTGTTCGGCAGCTCTGACGCCGGCATCCATACGGCCAGTCCCGGCGACGCCACCAGCGCGAACCTCGACGCCGCGGTGGTCGATGCGGCAACGGAGGCGTTCGCGGGCACAGGCAAGCCCTATCTGCACATCAGTGGCGACTGGATCTACGGCGACAATCTCGGCATCACCGAGGAGTCTCCGATCAACGCACCGCCCATGGTGGCGTGGAAGGAGCCGATCGAGCGGCGGGTGCTCGACGCCCCGGGCATGCGCGGCGTCGTGATGGTATCCAGCGTCGCCTACGGTGACGGCGACGGCGGGGTTCCGGGGATCATTCTCGGCTCTCCCAGGGACGACGACGGCAATCTGATCATGCTCGGTACCGGGCAACAGCACTGGTCCACTGTCCACGCGGCCGACCTCGCCGACGCCTTCCGGCGTGCCCTGGAAGACGAGGCAGCCATTGGCCGCTTCATCATCGGCGACGGATCGAACCCGACCGTGGCCGAGCTGACGGATGCGGCCGCCGACGCAGCGGGCGCGACCGGCGCGGTCGCTGGCTCCGACGATGAGGCCATGGCCCGCCTGGGCGAGCCTTTCGCCGAGGTCCTTCTTCTCGACCAGGCAAGCGAAGCGGCCAGGGCCCGGGATGAGCTCGGCTGGCAGCCAACCCATCCCCCGCTTGCCGACGACTTCCGGTACGGGAGTTACCGGAAGAACGGAGGCTGACGGGCCAACGCGGCCTGGCGAGGCAACTAACCGGGATTCGGTGCCTGATTATATCGTCTCCCGGTATATCGGCTCACTTAACATCAGTTCCGTTCGCGCAGACCAGGGCAAGCCGGGCGCAGAAGCGAACGGAAGCGGGGGTAAGTTGATCGGCGCTCCAACTACCTTCCGCTTCTAGTCAATCTGGCGACCTTTTTGATCTGGTTTGCGCAACGCAAACAGTTACGAAGTCGTGCGATGCATCGGCAGACGACTGACCCTAAAGCGGCAAAAGCCCCGTAGTTCGCGGGTCTGGCGCGCCATGCGGACTGGCAGGGCCGGGCCACGCGCGCGGGCTGGCGGGCGCGGTGCCGGTGCGACGCTTCACGGCGTGCTCAGCAACAGCACCGGCACCGCGCACGTCTGGACGGCCCGGTCCGCGACCTGACCAAGCCGGGTCTTCCGGCGGCGGCCATTGCC
>Ga0209380_10001821_pt1 | contig 14052 bp, 11 predicted proteins | sample HubBroMetageWFT6_FD_188347 | JGI IMG/M metagenome (GOLD analysis project Ga0209380, IMG submission 188347) | Warmed and freeze-thawed soil microbial communities from the Hubbard Brook experimental Forest, New Hampshire - Hubbard Brook CCASE Soil... | ecosystem: Environmental > Terrestrial >...
GCCGAGGACGCCGAACCCGTTCGCGGCCAGGTCGCCGAACAGCCCGGCATAATCCGATACGATCACGCCTTTCCCGGTCAGCACCACGATCGCGCCGTGCCCCGGCGCCGGCGGCTTCCACCAGCCATAGAGCCGCTCGCCATCCTCGGTCGCGATCGCGACCGCGGCGACGTCCTTCAGCCCGGCCGCTTCCGGCGTGGTGCTGATGCGATGCACCGGCAGGAACACAAGGGAGCGGGCGTTGACCGCGAACCAGACGCAGACCCCGGCATAGGCAACCCCGGCAAGTAGCAGTAACGACGCGGTCGTGACGAGTGTGTACCTGGCGATGCGCCGCCGTCTCGGCATCTTTAGCTCAGTGGCGGAAAGACGTGCTCGCGGGCGGGGCCGAGCGGCAGCGGCTCGACCCACGCTACCTCGGCCGGATCGAGCGCACCGTAGAGGTGCGGGAACAAGGCGCCGCCGCGCGACTTCTCCCATTTGAGCCGGTCGCCGAGACGCGCCGATTCGACCGCGAGCAGCAGCAGCCCCGCCTGCTCGGCACGGTGCCGCCGCGCGCTCTCGGCGATTTGGTCGGCGGTCGAGAAATGAATGAAGCCGTCGCGCAGATCGTCGTCGGTGCCGCGATACCCGCCGGCACGGACGGCCGCTTCCCATGTCTCGGCCGGGCACATGTGATAGATCATCCGGGTCATGGCGCGATGCTATCGCCCCTTCTGCCCTTTGCTAACCGAAATCCCCGTGCCCGGACTTGTTCCGGGCACCCACGTCTTGTTGCAAGAAGGAAGGCGTGGATGGCCGGGACAAACCCGGCCAAAGGGCATTAAGCGCGGGTGGCGCTGAGCCGGATGTTACCTCCGCACCTTTTAGAGCGGGTTCTCGTCCCACGCGCGCCGGCGCTCGTCGCCGGCTTCCGCGAGGTGATCTGGATGTCGCCCGAAGGCGAGATCGAGACATTGTCGCCAGCCGAGGCGCGTGCCCGGCTCGATTCGAATGCCGGTGGCGAGATCCCGCTGGTGTGCCACGCGCGCGCGGTCGCGCGCCGGCTTGATATGGCCGGGTTTGCCGCCTTCGACCTGCTCGAATTGTTCGCCTTCGTGCGCCCGGCGCGCTTCTGCGTGCCGACCCCGCGCGGCATTGCCGCCGCGCTCGGCCTGGGTACCCCACGCGACATGGCCGAGGCCTGTGTCGCGCTCGCCACTGCCGCTCGCGCGCTATTGCAGGAGTTGGGCGCGGAAACGGATGCCGAGGCACGCGCCATCGCGGAGGCGGCCGAGCGCGCCGGCTGGCAGTGGGGGCCGGCGGTGCTGGCGGCGCTGCCGGTGGCGGCAGCGAGCGCGCCGCGCCGCGCTCCAGGGTCCATGGCCGGTTTGCGCGCCTGGCAGGAGCTGCCGGAGTGGCAAGAGCGGCCACCCCCGCCGCCGCCCGGCAATCTGCCGGTCGCGGCCGATGACGCCCGCCAACGTCTCGCCGCGCTGCTCGGCGACGGTGCCGAGGCGCGGCCGCAGCAAGCGGATTATGCCGCCGCGGTCGCCGCCGCCTTCGCCCCGCGCGAACAGGAGGATAGGCCGCGGGCGGTGCTGGCCGAGGCCGGCACCGGGGTCGGCAAGACGCTCGGCTACATCGCGCCGGCGAGCCTTTGGGCCGAGAAGAACCAAGGCAGCGTCTGGATTTCGACCTTTACGCGCAATCTGCAGGCGCAGATCGCCACCGAGCTCGACCGCCTCTACCCCGACCCGGACGTAAAGCGCCGCCGCGTCGTGATCCGCAAGGGCCGGGAGAATTTTCTGTGCCTGCTCAATTACGAGGAGGCGGTGCGAACGGCGCTCGGCCGCGCCTCGCCGGGCGCGGCACCATTGGCGCTGATCGCGCGCTGGATCCGCGCGACCGGATCCGGCGATCTCGTTGCCGGCGATTTTCCGGGCTGGCTGGCGGAGCTGATCGGCCGCGGCCGGGTCAACGGGCTCGCCGACCGGCGCGGCGAATGCGTGCATTCGGCCTGCCCGCATTTCCGGCGCTGCTTTGTCGAACGCAATGTCCGAGCGGCGAGACATGCCCGCATCGTCGTCGCCAACCACGCGCTGGTCATGGCGCAGGCGGCGCTCGGCGGCCTCGACGATGCCAGCGTGCCGACCCGCTATGTCTTCGATGAGGGTCACCACCTGCTCGAAGCCGCCGATTCGGCGTTTTCGGTGCGGCTGTCCGGGCAGGAAGGGCGCGAACTCAGGCGCTGGCTGCTCGGCGCTGAGGCCGGGCGGTCGCGTGCCCGGGGATTGCAGCGCCGCATCGGCGATCTCGTCGCGGCCGACGAGGAAGCGGGCAAGGCGCTGCTGGATACGCTGGTCGCCGCCCGCATCCTGCCCGCCGATGGCTGGCATCAGCGGGTCGCCGAGGGTCGCGGCCTGCCTGGGTTCGAGGCATTTTTGGCCCTCGTGCGCCGCCACGTACTGGCGCGCGCCACGACCGCCAGTGACACGGGCTACGGCATCGAGGCCGAGGCGCGGCCGCCTATCGACGGCCTCGCCGAAGCGGCCGAACGGCTGGCTTTTGGGCTCGACCGCCTTGCCGCCGCATTGCGACGGCTTTCGGCCTGCCTGCGCCGGCCGCTCGAAGACGCCGAGAACCCGCCCGAGTCGGCGATGCGCCAGCGTCTCGACGCCACGGTGCGCATCCTCGACCGCCGCGCCGAAATCTATCTCGGCGCCTGGAGCGCCCTGTTGCGGGAGCTCGCCGGGCCGCCTCGCCCCGATACGGTCGAATGGATGGCGCTCGATCGGCTGGACGGTGCCGAAACCGATGTGTCGGTCAACCGGCACTGGATCGATCCCGGCGCGCCCTTCGCCGAGGCGGTGGCACAGCCGGCGCACGGTCTCGTGGTGACCTCCGCGACCTTGACCGACGGCGAGGCCGAGCCGGAGATTGCTTGGGCCGCCGCCGAAGCCGCCACCGGGCTCCGGCATCTGCTGGAACGCCCCGCGGCCGCGCGCATCGCCTCGCCGTTCGATTATCCGGCGCAGACCCGGATTTTCATCGTCACCGACATTCCGCGCGACGATAACGGCCAGGTCGCCGCCGCCTTCGCCGCGCTGATGAGCGCGGCCAAGGGCGGCGCGCTCGGCCTGTTCACCGCGATCTCGCGGTTGCGCGCGGTGCACGAGCGGATCGCGCCCGTGCTGGAGGCGAAGGGGTTGCTGCTGCTTGCTCAGCATGTCGATGCGATGTCGACCGCGACGCTCGTCGACATCTTCCGGGCGGAGGAGGATTCATGCCTGCTCGGCACCGACGCGGTGCGCGACGGGGTCGACGTGCCCGGCCGCTCGCTGCGGCTGATCGTCTTCGACCGAGTGCCATGGCCGCGGCCCGACATCCTGCATCGCGCCCGGAAAGCCGAATTTGGCGGCGCGCAATACGACGACCGCATCGCCCGGCTGCGGCTGCGGCAAGCCTATGGCCGGCTGGTCCGCCGCGCCGACGACCGCGGCGTTTTCGTGATCCTCGACAGGGCATTGCCGTCGCGGCTGCTGGCGGCTTTCCCAACGGGAGTGCCGATCGGGCGGGTGCCGCTGGTCGAGGCGGTCGAAGCGACGGCGCACTTTCTTGCCGACGGCGCTTGACAGCGACCGCGGCGGTCTGGTCTTTCGCGCCCGGCATGCATCAACCGGCATGCTGATAAGGAGCGGCAATGCTCGACCCTCACGGCGCGCTGATCTGCACGATGGTGATCGTTTCCGCCGCGACCCGCGACACGACGGACGCCGAATTGACGATCATCGGCGACATCGTCGGACACCTGCCGGTGTTTCGCTCGTTTCGCCGCGACGGTCTGCCGGCCGTGCTGGAGGAGTGCACGAAGCTGCTCAGCCGGGAGAATGGCCTGGACGCGGCGTTTGCCGCGATCAAGAAGGCGTTGCCGGCGAACCTGCGCGAGACCGCTTATGCCATCGCCTGCGATGTCGCCGCCGCCGACGGCGAGGCGAGCCAGGAAGAGCTGCGTATCCTCGAACTGATGCGCGACCGCCTCGTCATCGACCGGCTGATCGCCGCCGGCATCGAGCGCGGCGCGAGAGCGCGGTTCCAGACCCTATAAAATCGCAACCGTCTCGGCCGTATTCGCTGAAGCGGGCGGGGACGGCCCGCGATCCGGACTACGGCTCCTATTTTCCCGCCGGCGGCAGGGCCTTGCGGATCGCGTCGCGGATCTCGGGCGGCTGGCTTTCCAGCGCGGAACAGAGGCGACGCATCTGCCGCCTGAGGCTGTACACCTGATCGAGCAGGCCCAAGACCAACGCCATCGACTCGTCGTCGACCGCGTATTCGCGCTTGACGTGGAGGATCAGCTCGACCCGGGCGATATCGACCTCGTGGAAGACCCACCGCTCGCTTTCGCGCTCGCCGTCGCTCTCGGGCAGGATCCAGTGGTTCTCGACCCAGCGCGATAGCTCCGCCCGGTCGAGTTCGCCGTCGAGCCCAGCGAAGCGGCGCAGCAACTCGTCGATGGCGATCATGCCGCGGCCGCCCCGCCGGTTGTGCTGACGAACATGTCGCGACGAGGATCCGTGGGATGCTTTTTCGCCCAGTCCTCCAGAAATTTCGCCAGCTCGGGATCGCCGCTCGCGCCGATGACGACCTTCAGCGTCACGTATTGGTCGCCCGTGGTCTCGGCGCCGCGCCGCTTGCGGTGAATGCCCTTGCCGCGCAGGCGCAGCTGCGTTCCGGTGTCCGACCCTTTGGGGATCGTCATCGTTACCGGACCGGTCAAGCTCGCGACCGGCACCCGCGCGCCCAGCACTGCCTCGGCGAGACTGACTGGCAATTCCATATGGATGTCGTCGCCTTCGCGCCGGAACCACGGATGCGGCTCGATATGGATCTCAATGAGGGCGTCGCCCGGCGGGCCGCCGCCGAAACCCGGTCCGCCCTTGCCTTTGAGGCGCAGCACCTGGCCTTCCTCGATGCCGGGCGGGATCGTGACGTCGAGCCATTCCTCCGGCGACAGCGCGAGGCGCTGCTTGCCGCCGGTCGCCGCGGTGACGAAATCGATCGTCAGCGAGAAATGCCGGTCGGCACCAGGCATTTGCAAGCCTTCGCCCGGCCGTCCCGTACCGCGGGCGCCACCGCCGCGGCCGAACATCGCGAACAAATCGTCGAGATCGCCGGCATCGAACTCGCCCTCGGGCTGGTATTTCCACCCTTGCGCGCCTTCGGCGTGCGGCCGGTAGGAATAGCGCGGGCGCTCGGCGCCGCTCTCGTCGATCTCGCCGCGATCGTAGCGCGCCCGCTTTTCCGGGTCTGACAGCAGATCGTAGGCGCTCGAAATATCCTTGAACCGCGCCTCGGCCGCCGGCTTGCCCGGATTGAGGTCCGGATGGAACTGCTTGGCCAGATTGCGATAGGCCTTGCGGATGTCGTCGGCGCTGGCGTCCTTCTTGACCCCGAGCACCTCATAGGGCGTTTGCGTTGCCATCGTGCGTGGATTTCGCGGCTCAGCGCTGCTGCTGTTGGGAATGCTGACGCGAAGCCGTCGCGCTCGCCTGGGCGACCCGCACCGGGACACGCTGTTCGGCGCCGCGCCGGTCGATCGTCAGATCGACCTCGTCGCCGATCCGGCTGAGCCCGATCATGTTGCGCAGCTGCGTGCCGCTGCGGATCGGCACGCCATTGGCGGCGACCACCAGATCACCGGTGCGGAGTCCCGCGTGCTCGGCCGGCGAGCCGGACTCGACCCGCGCGATGACAGCGCCGGTGGTATGCTGCGTGCTCATCGCCCGCGCGAGATCGGGGGTCAGATCCTGGATCGCGACCCCGATGCGGCCGCGCTTAACTTCGCCGTAGCGGACCAGTTGCTCCATGACCCGGCGCGCCATGTTGATCGGCACGGCAAAGCCGATGCCGATATTGCCCCCGCCCGGTGCCAGGATGGCGGTGTTGATGCCCACCACCTGGCCTTGCAGGTTCACGAGCGGCCCGCCGGAATTGCCGGGGTTGATCGAGGCGTCGGTCTGGATGAAGTCCTCGTATCCTTCGATGCCGAGCCCGCTGCGGCCAAGCGCACTGACGATGCCGGAAGTAACGGTTTGGCCGAGGCCGAACGGGTTGCCGACGGCCAACACGAAGTCGCCGACCTGGAGGCGATCCGAATCGCCCATCGGCACGGCGGTCAAGTTCTCGGTCGGGATCTGCAGCACCGCGACGTCGGTATCGCTGTCGGTGCCGATCAGCTTCGCGGTAAAGCGGCGGTTGTCCTTGGTCGTCACCTCGATGCGGGTCGCGTTCTCGGTGACATGGCCGTTGGTCAACACATAGCCGTTCGCCGCGTCGACGATGACGCCGGAGCCGGTCGCCTGGGTCTCGCGCTCCTCGGGCTGCGAGTGCTGCGGCAGATTGAAAAAACGGCGGAAGAACGGGTCTTGCAACAGCGGGTTCTCTTCCTTGACCCGGCCCTTGACGGCGATGTTGACGACGCCCGGAGTGACGCGGGCCAGCATCGGGGCGAGGCTCGGCACCGCCCCACCGCCGACCTCGGGGATCGGCGCGGCGGCCAGGGCGGGGTGGGGTTCGGGTGCGAGCACGGCGACGCCGCTCAACAGAACGAGCGCTGTCAAAATCCGATTCATCGTACGGAAGACCTTGCGATAGTGCGGGGCGCCGTCAGCAAAACGACGCCGGACGTGAACAGTTTCGCGGCTTTTCTTATGTAAACCTGGGCGCGAGCGCTTCAAGGACGGGTTCGCCCGCCGGTCATGAGCCGCGGGATTTAGCAGCAGACTCCAATCCGTGCTGCTAAGATATTGTTATAATTATTGTTTTCTATTGCTGCGGAGCGATCGCGGCGGCATCCTCATTGTTTAGGGGCTTGGGGACCGAAAGAGGCGGACGTGAACGCATACGAGTTGCAGATGCGGGGGTATCGGCTCACCACGGCGGAGATCATCTATCATCTGCCGGATCATCCCGCACTCCTGCAAAGCTTCATCTGGCAGAAATTCGACCTGGCGCCGGATTATCCCGAATTGCAGCGATTTCTCGAGTTCTGGAGCCGCAGCATCGACGGCAAGCTGCATTCGGTGAATGTGCGGCAGAGCAGCCGCTTCGGGCCGGCCCGCTTTCGTCATTTCAAGCACGCGCTGACGCTGCATTAATTTCAGCGCTTTTCCGGGGCTGAAACCGGCGTGGGCGCACGCCCGCGGTGGGTTTCGATTCCCACCGCATCCAGCAATCCGCGGTTGTCCGACGCGAACACTCCCAGAGGGCGACCTTAATTCTGGCGCTAATTCTATCGGGGCGGCGGGGAGGTTCGCCCGTTCGCCGCATATAAAAAATCAGCGTCGGCCGAACTCGCTTTGCCGGCGGCAGTCGAACATCGCGGATGAGCCAGTGATGCGGTCGCTGCTGACCCTGACGAAAAGTTACGTTGTCCATCGCCTCCACCGCGCTCTCAACCTGAGTCATTTAGAGGCGGAAATCGGCTCGTGTCGGCGCGCGGTAGAGGAAATTGCCGGACCGCTGGGTGCCGGCGGCGCGGTTTACGGATTCATTCGCCAGGGGCAGATGGTGTCGCCGATCCCGGAGCTGACGTTTGTGTGCTCGCGCGGCCGCACCGGGACGCAATGGCTGACCGAAGCTCTGAACCACCATCCGGGCGTCCTCGCAGCGCACGGGCCCGGCTCGCCGCCGTTTTGGTTTCCTGGCAAACCGAGCGCGCGCACCCGGGTGATCGAGGATCAGCAGTGGCACAGCCGGATCGGCGACTTGTCGTTTGCGGAAGCCCGCGCGGAGATGAGGCGGGTCGGGGACGCCCATCACTACGCCTTGGTGCATGCATTGACGGTGCCGGAACTGGCCGAAAAACTAGGTAGGGACCTCACCGTCGGACGAATCGCCGTCGTCAACCTGGTGCGCCATCCCGTCCCGCGGATCAATTCGTTTCACGCCGAATGGCTGCTCGGAGACACCACGCATTACGATCGGATTCGCAGTTACCTGAGCCAACGCTGGTGTGAGGAACCGATCTTTGCTCGCTACCGCGAGCGAATTCTACAAAAGTTCGCGATCGATTTTACCTCGCTCAACGAAATGCTTTTCGTCATGGCGTGCCATTGGCTGCGCTACGATCTGGACGACTTCAAATATCCGGTGCGGCATTTCGCCTTTGAAAGGCTGGTTCTGAACCGGTCTTATGTTGCGGAACTGCTGCAGGCGAGCTTCGGCCCGGCATTCATTGTCTCGGGCGAATACCTCGAAACGATCGGCCGCGTGCGCCGCCGGAACGCACGAACCTTGAAGCCGCTGGATTCGCGAGGCGCCTATCTGGCGTGGCAAGACTGGCAGAAATACTGCTTTTCGATCGTCTTCGAGGATGTCGATCTGTCCCGAATTTATGCGGAGTTCGACTACGATTTCTCATTCATTGCCGATCCGTCGACGCGGAGCGTCGGTGTCGGCTATCGCCCAGGTCGCGACGAGGCCCGCATGCATCAGAATCGCCACCCAATCGGCCAGGCTCATGAAGCCGTTCCGCCGCGACCTGCAGCGGCAGCGGAATAGTGCGAAATAAGCCGTGAGCAACGTAAGACGGCGCCGATCAATCTTCGTGTCGTTCGGGGCGCAACCCGCGCGCGCCCGGTGATCGCCCGCGCGTTGTGGCGAGGCGCAACAGCCTTGCCATCGCTAACCATCGTGGTCACCTTGCCGGCATGTCGATCATACACGAAAGCGCAAGCGAAGCGCTGGCGAGCGGTCGACTAACCGCGACGACGAGTGCGCGGTCGGTCGCTGTGTGGCTGCTGTGTTGCTGCGGCATGATCTTCATGATGGTGGTGATTGGCGGCATTACCCGGCTGACCCTGTCCGGACTGTCGATCACCGAATGGCAGCCGGTCGCCGGCATTGTGCCGCCGCTTTCCGCTGCCGCCTGGGCCGCTGAATTCGAGAAATACCGCCACATCCCGCAATATAAATTGCTCAACGCGGGCATGAGCCTCGACGAATTCAAAACGATCTATCTGTGGGAATACGTGCATCGGGTATGGGGCCGGCTGATCGGGTTCGTCTATCTCCTGCCGTTTCTCTATTTCCTGGCGCGGCGGCAGATCCTGCGCCGGCTGGTCGCGCCTCTCGCCGGCATTTTCACGCTCGGCGCCCTCCAAGGGGCGCTCGGCTGGTACATGGTCGAGAGCGGCCTTGCCGACCGGGTCGAGGTCAGCCAGTACCGGCTCGTCGCCCACCTGGCGCTGGCGCTGGCAATCTACGCGCTGACCTTGTGGATCGCGCTCGGCCTGCTCGCCGAGCGCCCGCGCGAGGCGGTCGTGGCCGGGTGGCGGCGCGGGGCCGAGGCGGTCATTGGGCTCGTCGCGCTGACCGCGGCGGCCGGCGGCTTTGTCGCCGGGCTCAATGCCGGTCTCGTCTACAACACCTTCCCGCTGATGGACGGCAGTTTTGTCCCCGCCGGCTACGCCCAGTTGCAGCCCTTTGTCCGCAACTGGTTCGAGAACATCTCGGCGGTGCAGTTCGATCATCGCCTGCTGGCGATGACGACTGCCGGCGCTGTCGTGCTGCTCTGGCTGGCGGGGTGGCGTGCCGCGCTGCCGCGCCAGGCCCGGTTGGCGTTGCACGCGCTTCTCGCTGCGGCGGCGCTGCAAGTCGCGCTCGGAGTCTCGACGCTGCTTCTGGTCGTGCCGATCCCGCTCGCCGCCGCGCATCAGGCCGGCGCGGTGTTGCTCCTTACCGCAGCGATCGTCTTTCGGCATGCGCTGCGGGCTCCGGGATAGCGTTGCAATCCTGTGCGCTCGCCGGCGCCCGCGGCGGGTTCACGAACGAGACGAGAATGAAGCTGATGATCATCAGCAAGAACCACGAACCATACTTGCCGGCGCGCACCAATTCCCAGCCATTCGCCTGATGCGGGTACAGCCAAACGGTCGTGAGGGTGCCGATGTTTTCGGCGGCCCAGATAGAGAAGGCGATCAGGCCGAAGCCGAGCAGCAGCGGCATGCGGCGCCGTGTTCGGTATGGCCGGTAATAGACCCAGGTCGGGCCGAACGCGACGGCGGTCAGCAGGAAAAGCAGGCCGCGAATGTCGGGCAGATAATGGTGGGTGAAGAAGTTGACGTAGATCAGCACGGCGAGCAGCACCGTAAGCCGCCGGCCGGGGTAGCGCGAATAACGCAGGTCGAAGATCCGCGTGATGCGCGCGAGATAGCTGCCGATCGAGGCGTACATAAAGCCGGAAAAGAGCGGCACATGGCCGATGTGAAAGATGCTCGGCTCGGGATAGGTCCATGAGCCGACGTTGGTCTTGAACAGCTCCATCACCGTGCCGATGACGTGGAAAATTAAGATGATCTGCGCCTCCCGGACGGTTTCCATGCGGAGGAGGAGCAGCATCGCCTGAATGGCGAGAGCCGACAGGAACAGAAAATCGTAGCGGGCGAAGGATGCGCCGGCCGGCCACAGCCATTTCGTCAGCAGCAGCAATGCGAGCAGCGTGCCGCCAAATAAGCAGGCCCAACCCTGCTTGAACCCGAACAGGAAAAATTCCCACAGAAACCGCTGAGCCGCAGTTCGGGGAGTGTAATTCTCGAGCCTAACCCGGACTTCGTGAAATCGGCTCTGGGTTCTCGCCAACATGCTATCGAGACAACGCGAGGCGGTGCAGGAGCCGGTTATAGAGGAAAACGTGGCGACGGCGGGTTGCGGCGTTCGGAAGCTTGAGGGCGGGATTGCCGCCGTGCCGAAAATGGACTGAAAGCGCGATGCGCCCATATAATTACCGCAACGGCGGAATAGGCGCTGTCGCCCCGGAGATTCCGATGGCCAGAAAAACCAAGCCAGTAAGCCGCGAATCTGAATCCCCCGATCTTGCCCGGTGGCAGGCAGTGGCCACTGCCGACTTGAAAGGAAAGCCGCTGGCAAGCCTCGATTGGCACACCCCTGAGGGGATCACCGTAAAGCCGCTCTACACCGAAGCCGATCTCGAGGAAATCGAGGCAGCCGGTTTTCCCTGGCGCGAGGCACTGCCCGGCATCGCGCCTTATCTGCGCGGGCCGCGCGCGACGATGTACGCCAACCGGCCGTGGACGATCCGTCAGTATTCAGGGTTCTCGACCGCCGAGGAATCGAACCGCTTCTATCGCGAGAATTTGAAGGCCGGGCAGATGGGGCTGTCGATCGCCTTCGACCTCGCCACCCATCGCGGCTATGACAGCGACCATCCGCGCGTCGTTGGCGATGTCGGGAAGGCCGGGGTCGCGATCGATTCCGTCGAGGACATGAAGATCCTGTTCGATGGCATCCCGCTCGACAAGATGAGCGTGTCGATGACGATGAACGGCGCGGTCCTGCCGGTGCTGGCCGGGTTCATCGTCGCCGCGGAGGAACAGGGGGTTGCGCAGGAACAGCTCCAGGGCACGATCCAGAACGATATCCTCAAGGAGTTCATGGTCCGCAACACCTACATCTACCCGCCCGCGCCCTCGATGCGGATCGTCGCCGACATCATCGAGTACACCGCCCGGCACATGCCGAAGTTCAATTCGATTTCGATCTCCGGCTATCACATGGAGGAGGCCGGGGCGACGTCTGTGCAGGAATTGGCGTTTACACTGGCGGATGGGCTCGAATACGTGCGCGCGGCGTTGTCGCGCGGGCTCGATATCGACGAATTTGCGCCGCGTCTGTCGTTCTTTTTCGGCATCGGCATGAATTTCTTCATGGAGATTGCCAAGCTGCGCGCCGCCCGTCTGCTGTGGGCGCGGCTGGTCGAGCCGTTCGGCCCAAAAAACCCGGTAAGCCTCGCGCTCAGAACCCATTGCCAGACTTCCGGGGTCAGCCTTACCGAGCAGAGCCCGCACAACAACATCGTCCGCACCACGATCGAGGCCCTGGCCGCGGTGCTTGGCGGCACCCAATCGCTCCATACCAACTCGTTCGACGAGGCGCTGGCCTTGCCGACGCCGTTCTCGATGGGGATCGCGCGCAACACCCAGCTGATCCTCGCCGAGGAAAGCGGCATCCCGCATGTGGTCGATCCATTGGGCGGCAGCTATTACGTCGAGAGCCTGACGCATTCGATCGCGACCGCGGCGATGGCGCTGATCGAGGAGGTCGAGGCGCTCGGCGGCATGACCAAGGCGGTCGAGAGCGGCATGCCGAAATTGCAGATCGAGGCCGCGGCGGCGCGGCGGCAGGCGGCGATCGACCGCGGCGAGGAGGTCATCGTCGGGGTCAACAAGTACCGCACCGAGGACACGGCCGAGGTGCAGCTCCTCGATGTCGACAACGACAAGGTGCGCAAGGCGCAGATCGCCCGGCTCAACCGGACGAAGAAGATCCGCGATCCGGGGAAATGCGCGGCGGCGCTCGCGGCACTGACCGAGGCGGCGAAGAGCGGCCGAGGTAATCTGCTCGAACTGTCTATCGCGGCGAGCCGGGCGCGCGCCTCGGTCGGCGAGATTTCCGACGCGCTCGAAGTCGCCTTCACCCGGCATCACGCCGCGACCCAATCGGTTACCGGCATCTATGGCGGCCAATATCGCGACGACGAGAACTTCCACCGCATTCAGCGCGAGATCGACACCTTCGCCCGCGAGGAAGGTCGGCGGCCGCGCATGCTGGTTGTCAAGTTGGGCCAGGACGGCCACGACCGCGGCGCCAAGGTCATCGCCACCGCCTTTGCCGATATCGGCTTCGATGTCGATATCGGGCCCTTGTTCCAGACGCCGGAAGAGGCTGCCCGCCAGGCGGTCGAGAACGACGTCCACATCGTCGGCGTGTCAAGCCAGGCGGCGGCGCACAAGACGCTCGTTCCGGCGCTGATCGAGGCGCTGAAGCAAGAGGGTGCCGGCGACATATTGGTCGTGTGCGGCGGCGTCATCCCGCCCGCCGATTACGACTTTCTGAAGAAGGCCGGTGTCGCCGCGATCTACGGTCCCGGCACCAATATTCCCGCCGCCGCCGCCGAGATCCTGGCACTGATCCAACGCCAGCGATTGGCGGCGTAAGAGGAGATAACCGGGCTGCCGGCGCAGCTGACTTAGCGGCGGTGCGAACTCAGAGCCCGCCCGCATGCGCGGGCGGGCTCTGAGTTCGGCCTCGGGTCAGGGAGCGGGGACCGAGGCGATCAGGTCGTTGGCCTGCTTGATCAGGAATGCCGCTTCCGCCTCGTCGATCGGGCGGTTGCGGAACGCGGCATCCTCCAGCATCGCGATCATCTTGCCGGCGATGTCGTTGCGCTTCGCGGTGATTGCCTGGATCTGCGCCTCGAGCAGGCCGTAGGTGGCGTCGTCGCTCGCCAGCGCGGTGGTCGAGATGCCGGTCAGCGTGTTGAAGCCGAGCGCGCCGAGCGGGGCATTGATCGCCTTATAGGCTTCGGCGAGGGCCGACAGCGTGTCATGATGCGCACGGAGCGCCCCGCCCGCGGCATCCGGGGTCAATGCCTCAAACACCACGCGGCCGTCATGCGCGTAATCGTCGGTCAGGCCGACGAGGTGTATCAATGTCGGACGAATGTCGGCGTGATCGGTGAAGACCTGGCCGAACTCGCCGAGCTGGGCCACCCCGGGGCCGACCATGCCCAGCCACGTATTGGTGATCTGCGGCTGAAAATCACCGTGGTTCCAGGCAAAGCCCGCTTCCTCAACGAAGCAGCTCGCAGCGTCGAACATCGGTGTGCAGGTCGCGGTGCTGCCGGTGGCAAACAGGAAGTAATCGGGGTTGCCAAAGAGAATGAAATTGGGCGTCCGATTCGGATCGGCCGTGATCATATGCAACAGTGCCTGCTCGGCCTGGTCGGCCAGCGCTTGGCTCACCTGGTTGACCGAACCGCTCGGACCCGCGGTGATGTCGAAGCCGAGCATCGCCGCAGCTTGCTGCTCCAGCGTGCGTGTCTTCGTGTCGGTCTGGCTGGGGTTGCCGTTGATGTAGAAGGTCGGCGCGTCGTCGCTGTGTACCCGGAACGGCGTCACGTTACTGAATTCCGTGGCGTACACCTGGCTCAGATCGGCGTCGATTTCGCCTTTTAGAGCGTAGGTGCACGGCGTGGTCACGCCGTTGCAA
>Ga0209380_10001825_pt1 | contig 14016 bp, 13 predicted proteins | sample HubBroMetageWFT6_FD_188347 | JGI IMG/M metagenome (GOLD analysis project Ga0209380, IMG submission 188347) | Warmed and freeze-thawed soil microbial communities from the Hubbard Brook experimental Forest, New Hampshire - Hubbard Brook CCASE Soil... | ecosystem: Environmental > Terrestrial >...
CAAGCCGTGCCGGACAGCATTACGAAGACAGGCACGAACAGCCGGCGCGTGCCCATGCCGCGCGCCCCAGGTCGGGGCCCCAATCAGGCGTCGAAAACGAAAGTGCTTTGCAGGGCGTTGTGCCCGGCGAGGTCGAGGTTGTGGCCGAGACCTGGATGATGCGAGCTATAGCGGGTCGCCTTGCCGACAAAGACCGGCGCGCCGGGCACGGTCGAGAAGATCGTGTTGCTCAGGACCGTCGTCGATCCGTCCGGACCTTTGTAGGGCTCGAGTTCGGCATGGCTGATGTCCCCGACCGTCAGCGTGCCACGACCGTCGCGCACGTCGAAGGTGATCGGCGTGCGCTCGACCGAGATGACTTCGCCGACCAGCTTCGCCAGCTCGGCGACCGGCCCGCCGAGCTTGCCGCTATAGACGTTGACCAGCGCTTCCTGCTGGGCGTCTGAGATGCCGTCGTCGAGATAGAGGGCGATGCGGAAATTGCCGTTCAGCACGTTGCCGGGAATGTGCGAGACCATCGCGATCGTGCGGCCGGTGACGTCGACGCCGTCGATCGTCCCCGCGTCGAAATGGTAGGCCAGAACCGAGTCGCAGGTGCCGTTGTCAGGGTCCTCGCCGATCCAGCACGGGCATAGCACCCGGCAGTCGCACACCTCAAGCAGACGCCCTTCGAGATGATACGCCATGACCGCCTCCCGAAAATTGTTTCATTGATTTTTTGCAAGCTTTGCGCTGGCGCGAACGCGAGTCAAGCGACGCGCCCGAAGGGGTGCGGGCTACTGCGCCGGTCCTGCGGGGGCGGGCGCCGGGCGCGGCGACCGGCGTCGGAAGGCCTCATGGCGGAGCAGATAGAGCCCGGTCAGGGTCACGATCGTCGCGCCGACGATCATCGGCACCGTCGGCAGGTCGCCCCAGACGGCGAAGCCGATCAGCGATCCCCAGACGAGCGCGGTGTAGTTGAACGGTGATACCGCTGCCGCCGGTGCGTAGTAGAGCGCCTGCGTGGTCCAGTATTGCGAAACGCCGCCGATAAGGCCAATCGAGCAGAACAGCGCGAAGTCGATCGGGCTCGGAGTCACCCAGAAAAACGGCAGGATCGGCAATGACAACAGCGTCATGAACAACGCGGTGTAGAACACGATCGAGGCGGTCGAGTCGGTGCGGGTCAGGTCGCGCACGGTCAACGTGCCGACCGCGTTGCACACGGCGCAAAGGATTGCGTTGCCCATGCCGACCCAATTGCCGGCGCCGCTCGGATGCGCCATCGCCAGCACACCGACAAAGCCGATCGTCACCGCGATCCAGCGCGCGCGCCCGACCGGTTCCCTGATGATCGGCCAGGACAAAGCGGTCAGGAACAACGGTGCCGCAAAGGTCAGCGCAATTGCGTCGGCAAGCGGCAGCAGGTGATAGGCAAAGAACGAAGCAACGTTGGAGCCGCCCCAGATCGCCGCGCGGCCGAACTGGGCGCCGAGCCGGCTGGTGCGCAAGGTCGAGATGCCGCCGGCATGCAGGACCAAGAGAAATGACGGCAACAACGCGACCGCGCTGCGGAAGAACACCAGCATCGGGATCGGGTAGCTCTGCGCCAGCCATTTCCCGATCGCGTTCTGGATCGAAAACAGGAAGACAGAGGCGAGCATGTACAGGATGCCGAGCCGGACATCCTCGATCCGTGCAGCAGGCCGCATGCCAGGGGGCGCCACAAAGGTTTCCTCAGATGCCGGTTGGCGCGCCATCGGCGGCGGTTTCAGGAGCGGCGCCGAACCAATGAAATGCCAGCGCCATCGCCTTATCCTGTCGCCCTTTTCGGGTATTCTAGGCGTCTCTGGCCGGCGGGTAAAAGGAACGGGTTCCATGCGACTGGGGTTGCTCGTGATCGCTGCGTTGGCCGTGATCTGCCGGTGCGGGTCGGCGCAGGCCCAGACGCTGTCCTCACAGCCGCTGCTTGCGTGCGCGCATTTCACCCAGGATGTGTTGCCGGCGCCCGAACCGCGTGAAGCCGCCTCGGCCCGGCAGCGCTTCGAGGAAATCAACGCCGCGGTCAAAACCCAGCCTTATCGGGTCCTGTTTTTTGGCGACTCGCTGACCGAGCGGTTCGAGGCGTGGGATGCTCCGCAGGTTTGGCGCGAGCACATGATGCCGCGCAGCGTGCTCAACGCCGGGGTCAACGGCGACCGCACCGAGCACCTACTGTGGCGGCTCGATAACGGCAATCTTGCCGGCCCACCGCCGCAGGGGGTGGTGTTGTGGATCGGCACCAACGATCTCGGCCATGACCGTTCGGTAGAAGATACTGCCGAGGGCATCCGCGCCGATCTCGCCAGGCTGCGCGGGAAGTTGCCCTCGGCGCGCATCCTGCTGCTCGGCTTGACCCCGCGCGGCGCGGCGCCGAATGCCAAGTTTCGCGCGCCAATCCGAGAGGTCAACAATCTGATCCGGAGCTGTGCCGACGGCACGTCGGTGACCTTCGCCGATATCGGCGGCGTGCTGCTCGATCCGCAGGGCCGGCTGACCCCGGAGATTTCGCCCGATCGGCTGCATTTCAGCCGGCTCGGCTATGAGCGGCTGATGCCAAAGCTCGATCCGCTGATAGATCGGCTGCTCGGCCGATAGGCTTGTTGCCCGCTCTACTCCCGCGCGGCCATGCCGGCCAAGAGGCCGGCGCCCTCTTGCTGGTTCCTGCGGCGAATGGCCCGATCGCGAACGATGGGGGGGAGGCGGCGTTTATCACAATCAGCCCGCGCTTTTCTGATGGGAGGCCCGCCATGCCCGACCGGGAGCCGCGAAAACAGCTGACGTCGGTCATCGCTGAAAAAGCCGCCAAATGAGCGCGCCGATCGAAGATTACGGCATCATCGGCAACACCTATACGGCCGCCCTCGTCTCGCGCGAGGGCTCGATCGACTGGCTGTGCCTGCCGCGCTTCGACTCGGAAGCGGTGTTTGCCGCGCTTCTCGGCAAGCCTGAGCATGGGCGCTGGCTGATTACGCCTGTCGACCCGCTGGTGCGGCTGTCGCGGAGTTACCGCGGCGAGACCGGCATCCTCGAGACCCGGTTCGAGACGCCAGAAGGCTGCGCCAAGGTTGTCGATTTCATGGCGCTGTCGGACGAGGGCGAAGATCAGGTCGATCTGATCCGGCTGGTTTGCGGCGAAAAGGGCCGAGTGCGTATGCGCACCGAGATCATCCTGCGCTTCGATTACGGCCGCGGCACCCCGTGGGTGCGCCAGCATCTTGGCGGCCCGCTGGCGGTCGCCGGTCCTAACGCGGTCCAGTTCATCACGCCTGTTGCATTGAGCGGCACGCCCGACATGAAAACCGTGGGCGAGTTCACCGTCGAGGCGGGCGAAACGGTGCCGTTCACGATGAGCTGGTACCCCTCACACCACAAGGCGTTCCGCTACCGCGACCCCTGGGAGACGCTGCTCGGCACCGAGACGCGCTGGCATGACTGGTCGGGCCATTGCAACCTACAGGGTCCGTGGCGCGAGGCGATCATCCGCTCGCTGATCACCCTGCGGATGCTGACCTACGCGCCGACCGGAGGCATCGTCGCCGCGGCGACGACGTCCCTGCCGGAATGGATCGGCAGCGTGCGCAATTGGGATTACCGGTTTTGCTGGCTGCGCGATGCGACCTTGACGCTCTACGCGCTGCTGAGTTCGGGTTACCGTAGCGAGGCGCGGGCCTGGCGCGAATGGGTGCTGCGCGCCATAGCGGGGCATCCCGCGGAGATGCAGATCATGTACGGCCTGGCCGGCGAACGCCGGCTGACCGAGTACGAAATCCCGTGGCTGCCGGGCTATGAGGGCAGCCGGCCGGTGCGGATAGGCAACGCCGCGGTTGAGCAGTTGCAGCTCGACGTCTACGGCGAATTGATGGACGCGGCGCATGCGGCGAACCGCTACGGGCTTGAAGCCAGCCCCGATGCCTGGAGCTTCCAGGTGAAGCTGCTCGAATATCTGGAGACGATCTGGGAGCGGCCGGATCAGGGGATGTGGGAAATCCGCGGCGAGCCCCGTCATTTCACCTTTTCAAAGATCATGTGCTGGGTTGCCTTCGACCGCGCCGTCAAATCGGTCGAGCAGTACGGGTTCGAGGGACCCTGCGCGCATTGGCAAACCATACGCGACAAAATATACGCGCAAGTCCTCGATCGCGCCTACGACCCCGCGCGCAACACCTTCATCGGGTATTACGGAGGGCGCGATCTCGACGCCTCGCTGCTGCTGATCCCGCAGCTCGGCTTTCTGCCGTGCGAGGACCCGCGGGTCCGCGGCACGATCGAGGCGATCGAGCGCGAGCTGGTTCAGGACGGCTTTGTTTGCCGTTACCCAAGCCGCCCGGGTGCCGACGGGCTGCCGCCCGGCGAGGGCGTCTTTCTCGCCTGCAGCTTCTGGCTCGCCAACAGCCTCGCGCTGATCGGCCGGCGTGACGACGCGATCGCACTGTTCGAGCGGCTGCTCACGCTCCGGAACGATCTGGGCCTGCTCTCCGAGGAATACGACCCGGTGGCGAAACGGATGCTCGGCAATTTCCCACAGGCTTTCTCGCACACCGCTATCATCAACACCGCGGCGCATTTGGGCGATGTCGAAACTGCCTCGGCCGCGCGCGGCAACGACGACTGACAGGTGCGCCAGCCCGCCGAACCCGCACGGGACGTTTTGCGACAAAATCGGAACCGGTACTTGCGCTCCGCGTATGCTCGGAACGGCGCGGCTTGGTCCATGTTGAAGGCTAAGGCGTGCTGATGTTGGACCCAGACTGATCATGACGGGCGACGACAGGCTCTCGAGGGCCGAACACTATCGCGAGATTGCAGCATCGCTTGCGCGACTGGCGGGGCAGATGCAATTTCACGAGGTCCGCCGACAACTCTTCGCGCTGGCCGAGCAGTTTGAGCGGATGGCCGAATTCACCGAAAAGTGGGAAGAAATCGACCGCTAGCGGGCATCGAACGCGGTCTCACCCGCGTATCACGAAGATACGAGTGATCTTGTGATTGGTGCGCGGCGCGGATCGCAACGATCTGGCGTTGATGATCGGGGTGCGCGGCCTGCGCGCCGTAAGCGGATGGATCTCGATGCGTTCGATCGCGGGCGACCGCCAGCCCGACAAATCCCGAGCTAACAATTTCGACGCGGTGCGCCTGCTCGCGGCGCTGTCGGTGGTGTTTTCCCATTCCTTTCTGATCGCCGATGGCAGCGAGGCGAACGAGCCGTTCGTATGGCTGACCCGCAATCAATGCGTCCTCGGGCTGGTCGGCGTCTTCATCTTTTTCATCATCAGCGGCTATCTCGTGACCGCCAGCTTTTGCCGAAAGCCGGCGCCGGGCCACTTTGCGCAGCGGCGCTTTCTGCGCATTTACCCCGGCCTCGTCGTCAACGTGCTGGTCTGCGCGTTTCTGCTGGGGCCGGTCGTCACTTCATTGCCGCTTCAAGCTTATCTTGCCGGCCCGGATCTGAGCGATTTCCTCTACAAGGCGCTGACCCTGAACCCGGGGCCGTTGCAGCTTCCCGAGGTCCTGTTTGTCGACAATTCGGTCGGGCTCTTGATCAACGGTTCGCTGTGGACGCTGCGCTATGAAGTGATGATGTACATTGTGGTGCTGATCCTGGGATTGGCCGGGCTGTTGCGGCTGTCGACCGCGATTGTCCTGACCGGCCTCGGCGTCACCGCGGTGTTATTCGAGCAGCACCTGAAGCCGTTCGGCGATTTCGGCGAAGCCGCCTGGTTTCTCGGCTTCTTCGGTTCCGGGATGGTGCTCTACTTCATCCGTGACCGGGTCGCTTTCACTTGGTGGGGCGCGTTGATCGCACTCGCGGCGCTGGTGGTGTTCGTGCTGATCGGGCGCTTCATCATGCTGTTTCCGCTCGCCGGCGCGTATCTGGTGATCGGCTTCGCGCGGCGGCACGACCGCTTTCTCGACTATTCCCGGTATTTCGGCGACCTCTCCTACGGTCTGTATGTTTATGGCTGGCCGGCGGAGGAGCTGATCATGTGGCTGTCGGGCGGGCGCGCGAATTGGTGGCAGATTTTTTTCGGCGCGCTTGGCCTGGCCTTACCGGCGGCTTGGCTATCCTGGCACAGCGTTGAAAAATGGGCGCTGCGGTGGGGCAATCGCGCGCCGGTTCCGGCTCTCGCCTCGGCCGCGCTTTCGGATTGAAGCATCCCCCGCACCCCGTCCATACGCTATTCGCATTCGACAGCGCCCCGGGCGCGGCCTACGGTTTCCTCAGCTTTGGAGGGGATGCTCGGATGGCCTACGACCTGCTGATCAGGAACGGAACCGTCATCGACGGCACCGGCGCGCCGCGGCGTCAGGCGGATATCGCCATCGCGAACGGCAAGATCGCCGAGATCGGCAGGGTCAGCGACGGCGCAACGAAAGTGATCGACGCAGATGGTTGCGTTGTCGCGCCCGGCTTTATCGACCCGCACACGCATTACGACGCGCAGATCTGCTGGGACCCGGCGATCAGCCCATCGCTGTGGCACGGCGTCACCTCGGTGGTGATGGGCAATTGCGGCGTCGGCATCGCGCCCTGCCGGCCAGAGACCCGCGAAGTTGCAATGCGCGACCTCGTCAATGTCGAGGCGATCCCGTTCGAGGTGCTGAACGAGGGCATCACCTGGGACTGGGTCACCTTCCCGGAATTCCTCGACGCCGCCGAGCGGCGCGGCTCCTCGCTTAATCTCGGCTTTATCGCGCCCTTGACCCCGTTTCGTCACTGGGTCATGGGCGAGGCTTCGATGGAGCGCGCCGCGAACCCGGATGAGACGGCGAAAATCAAATCGCTGATCCGCGAGGCGGTCGATGCCGGCGCCTTCGGTTTTTCGACGACGACGCTCAATCAGCATATGGGATACCAGGCGCGCCCATTGGCCTGCCGCAACGCTGATCGCAGCGAGTTGAAGGCCTATGCCAATGTGCTGAAGGAGACCGGCAAAGGCGCGATCGAGATCGCCCTGACCCAGAAGATTTCGGTGATGAGCGACGACGAGCACGACCTCCTCGCCTTCCTTCTCTCCGAAAGCGGTCGGCCAGTCACGTTTCTCGCGCTGTTCCAGCGCGACGACATTCCCGAGGCCTGCCCCGAAACCTTGCAGCGGACGAAATCGTTGCCGGGCGCAGTGCCGCAGACCTCGCCCTTGGCGCTGACCCGCGAAGTCAACATGCGCAACCCGTTCTCCTTTGCCGCCTTCAAATGCTGGAGCCGGGTGTTCGCCGACAAATCCAAGGACGCACAGCGCGCGGTCTATGCCGACCCGGCATTCCGCAACGCCTTCCGCGAGGAGCTGAAGCACGCCACCGGCTTCAGCGGCGATTGGCGCCGCATCACCGTGCACGAGACGCACAAACCGGAGCTGAAGCGCTACGAGGGACTCAGCATCGGCGATATCGCCAAGGAGCGCGGCAAGGACGGGCTCGATACCTTCCTCGATTTGACGCTCGAGGACGATCTCGACATCGAGTTCGTCCTCGCCCAGTTCAACGTGAACGTGGACCTTGTGAAGGAAAACCTGACCGACCCGCGTGTCTTGATCGCGCTTGGCGATGCCGGCGCGCATGTCGACATGCTGTGCGATGCCGGCTATCCGACCTATCTGCTCGGCACCTGGGTGCGCGAGCGCCAGATCATGAGCCTGGAGCAGGCGATCCCCAGGCTCACCGCGCAGCCGGCCGATCTGTTCGGGATCAAGGGCCGCGGCCGGCTCGCGCTCGGCAACGCCGCCGATATCGCGATCTTCGATCCGGAGACGATCGGCTCGGCAAGCCGCGGCGAGCGCCGGCACGACCTGCCGGGCGGCGCCAAGCGCATGGTCATGCCATCCCGCGGTATCGAATACACGATCGTCAACGGCATGGTTGTCTATGCCGGCGGCCGCGCCACCGGCGCCACCCCCGGCACGGTGCTGCGGTCTTAGGGGTTAGCTCACGGCAGCCCATACAGGGCGGCGGCGTTGTCATGGGTCAGCTTGCGGCGCATGTCCGCTGATAGGTGGCCCATCTGCCGCTCGATGGCGGCGCGAGAGTTTGGCCAGACGCTGTCCGGGTGCGGGTAGTCCGACGCCCATAACAGATGCCCGTCGCCGAAGAACGGGATCAGCGCCATCGCCGCATAGTCTTCCTGGAAGGTCGCCCAGATCTGCCGCTTGAACAATTCGCTGGGCTTGGTTTCGAGCGCGGCACCGCCCTTGTCGGCCCAGAACTCCTTGGCTTCCCAGAGCCGCCAATGGCGGTAATCGAGCTCCTGCACCAGCCACGGCAGCCAGCCGGTGCCGGCCTCGGCCATGACCATCTTCAATTTCGGGTGGCGCTCCAGAATACCCCAGGCGAACAGGTCGACGAAGGGTTCGAGAAAGTTGTTGAGGAACCCCTTGGTATTCTCGAACACGCTCGCCGCCTTGCCGGCGGCGCGGTCGCCGGGCTTCACGCCGAAAACCGTGATGTGCCAGGACAGGATGATCCCGGTCTCCTCCAGCGCTGACCACAGCGGCTCCCAGGCCGGGTCGTCGAATTTTGGGGTGACCTGCGCGCACATCAGGCAGACTTGGCGCACCCCGCCCTTCTGCGCGAGCCGCATCAATTCGCCATGCGCCGCGACCGGGTCGGTCTCGGGCAGCATCGGCACGCCGATCAGCCGATTGGGCGCGGCGGCGCAGAATTCCATGAGCCAATCGTTGTAGACGCGGTAGCAGGCCTCGCGCAGCATCGGGTCGTCGGTCGAAATCTGGAAGATCGGGCCGAAGATCACCTGCGTCTCGACCCCGTCGCGGTTCATGTCCTCCAGGCGCAATTCGGCGACGGCGGGGCGCCGCTCGCTCTGGTCGTAGATGCCGCCGCGGTCGAAGGCGTTGTAGATCGGCTTGACCGCCCATTTGTCGCCGGTCGGCGGCGCCTTCCCAACCCAGGTGCCCCAGGGCTTGCCGTCGCAGATCCATACCGCCTGGCCATCACGCTCCTCAATACGCGGGGCGCGGTCGCGCAGGGATGCGGGCAGGCGCTCCAGCCAGAGATGCGCCGGCAACTGCCCGAGATCCATGTGGTCGTCGCAGGAGATCAGCTGATTGGCCATGCCGCGCTCCGATCCGGTTGTTGTCGGTGAGTATAGCGGAAAGAGCTGCGGTCAGGACCTCGCTTCGAGCGCCGGCTTGCCGCCAGCGACAGCCGCCGCCGCACGCGCAGCGCGGCCGATATTGGGCAGGAACACGGTCAGCAGCCCGATCAGGGGCAGGAAGGCGCACACCTGATAGACGAAATCGATGCTGGTCGCGTCGGCGAGCTTGCCGAGCGCCGCGGCGCCGACCCCGCCCAAACCGAAGGACAGGCCAAAGAACAGCCCCGCCATCATGCCGATCTTGCCCGGCACCAGATCGAAGGCATAGACGATGATTGCCGAGGAGGCGGAGGCCAGCGTCATGCCGATGACGACGGTCAGAATGCCGGTCCAGAACAGGCTGGCGTAGGGCAGCGCGAGCGTGAACGGCAACACGCCGAGGATCGAGCCCCAGATCACCCATTTGCGGCCGATCCGGTCGCCGAGCGGCCCGCCGATCAAAGTGCCAAGCGCAACCGACGCCAGAAACAGGAACAAATAGAGTTGTGCGCTCGCGACCGAGACATGGAATTTGCTGATCAGATAAAAGGTGTAATAGCTGCTCAGGCTGGCGGTGTAGAACGATTTCGAGAAAACAAGCGCCAGCAGGATCGCGATCGACCAGCCGATCTTGCGGCGCGACAGAGCCGGCGCGTCGAAATGGTGCGCGGACCGCGGCCGCGCGGGCGCCGCGCGCCATCGGCGGTGCCAGTTGCCAACACCGAACAGCACGCCCATCGCAAGCAAAGCCGCCGCGCTGAACCACGCGATGCTTCCCTGGCCCCTCGGGATTACGATGAACGCGGCGACGATCGGCCCTATCGCCGATCCGACATTGCCGCCGACCTGAAACAGCGACTGCGCCAGACCGTGCCGCCCGCCCGAGGCCAACCGCGCGACCCGCGAGGCTTCCGGGTGGAACACCGCCGAGCCGGCGCCGATGAACATCGAGGCGAGCAACAGCGGCAGGTAGCCGTCGGAGCCGGCGAGCAGCAGCAGCCCGATCAGCGTCACCCCCATGCCGACCGCGAGCGAATAAGGCTGCGGCCGGCGATCGGCAAAGAAACCGATCGCCGGCTGCAGCAGCGACGAGGTCACCTGCTGGGTCAGCGTGATCAGCCCGATCTGGGTAAAGCTGAGGCCGTAGGACTGCTTCAGCATCGGGTAGAGAGAGGGCACCAGCGACTGGATCGTGTCGTTCAGGAAGTGCGAGAAGCCCAGCGCCAGCACGATCGAGAAGGCGGCGCCCTCCGCCGCCCTGCGTACTCCGTTGTCGGTGTCCGAGACGCTGGTGCTCACAGCCGCTCCAGCATCGCCTCGGCGCTGGAGATTCCATATTCGCCCGACGGCTCCACGTTCAATTCCTTCACCACGCCATTGTCGACGATCATCGAGTAGCGCTGCGAGCGGATGCCCATCCCGGCTTCCTTGCGGTCCACGGTCAGGCCGATCGCCTCGGTGAACTCGCAGCTGCCGTCGCCGAGCATGACGAGCTTGTCGTCCGTGTGATGCTCCTTGCCCCAGGCATCCATCACGAAGGCGTCGTTGACCGACAGGCAGGCGATCGTGTCGATGCCTTTGCGCTTCAGCGCCTCGGCGTTGCCGACATAGCCCGGCAGGTGCCGCGACGAGCAGGTGCGGGTATAGGCGCCGGGGAGGCCGAACAAGGCGACCTTCTTGCCGGCAAAGAATTCGTCGGACGCGACCGATCTCATCCCATCCGTTGTCAGATAGTGCAATGTCACCGAGGGGATCTTGTCGCCGACCTTGATCGTCATGCTTGGCTCCGTTCAGTGCTGTTCGATATGGAAGACGGCCTTGCCGGCGATCTGGCGGGTTTGCAGCAACGGGCCGATCCGCGCAAGCTCGCGCCAGCTGTGCTCGACGATCCGCGGCTTCAGCGAGCCGTCGGCGACGAGCGACGTTAAGAGCGCCAGATCGGGGCCGAAACGCTCCTCGGGCTCCGAGGTGAAATAGTGGAACGCCTGGATGCGGGCGTTCTGGTGCTCGGCGAAGTCGCGGAAGTTGATCTCGGCCGGCTCGCCCGAGGAATTGCCGAACACGACAATCGTGCCGCGTGCCTCGATCCGTTCGATCGCCGCTTTCAGCGAAGCTCCGCCGACGGCTTCGAGGATTAGGCCGAAGCTGCCCTGCGAATCCTCGATGCGGGTGACGATCTCGGCGGCGCCGAGGCCATCGATGACGCGCGCTCGCCCAGCATTGCCGACGATCGCGGTGACATGGGCACCGGAGCGGGCGGCGAGTTGCACCGCGAGATTGCCGACGCCGCCGGCCCCGCCGGTGATCAGCACGCGCTTGCCCAGGAGCGGTGCGCCGTGGCGAAGGGCGCGCAGCGCGGTCAGTCCGGCGACCGGCAAGGCCGCGGCGGCGGCGAACGGCACGTTGTTGGCGAGCAGCGCGATGCGGTGGCTCGGCACCGCGGCGCGCTCGGCCCAGCCCTCCCAATCGCACAGCGCGACAACCCGGGTGCCGGCGGCAGGGCCGGTGCCGTCGGCCGCCTGTTCTACGACCACTCCGGCGATGTCCTGGCCGGGCCGCCAACCTTCCGGACGCACCTGGAACAGGCGCAATTCGCCGCGGTTGAGCGAGAACGCGTGCACCGCGACCAGCGCCTCGTTCGGCCGCAATCCCAGTTCGGCGACCTCGCGGATCGCGACCGGTTCCGGACCGCCGGGGGTATTCACGACGGCGAGCATGCAGCACCTCGCGCTTCGAAACCCCTCTCCCGCGGTGCGGGAGAGGGGCTTACTTCGTCAGACGAGCCTAATTCAGGCGTAAATCGGTGATGTGCTTCGGATCGGGCTTCAATTCGCCCTTTTCCACGCGCAGCACGACGTCGGTGAGGATCGCGTTAGTCGGGGTCGGGATGCCGATCTCCTCGCCCTTCCTAACAACAAAGCCGTTGAGGAACGGGATCTCGGTGCGGCGGCCCTTGACCATGTCCTGGCCCGTCGACGGGCGGTGCTCGCCGCCGCCGCTGTTCGCCACCGCTAGGCGATGTTCGTCGATCTCCTTCTGCGCCGCCGGGTCACCCTCGCCGGCGCGGGCCAGGGTCTCGGGGTCCATGTGGCTCACTTCGTCGAAGGTGTAGCCGAGTGCCTGGCCAACCCGGATCGCCTCGCTGCCGAGCCGGTTTGAGAAATGCCGCAGCGCGTCGTTCTTGACGACCTCGCGGCCGATCAGGCCGGTGCAGGCCGAGAGGCCGTTGCCCATCACGTTGGTGACCAGCTTCGACCAGCGCTCGCCCCAGATGTTCTCGGTCACGAAAGCGCTGTCGGCATTGGCCAAGAGGCCGCAGACCTCCTTCGCACGGTCGGTGATCCGGCCATGCACCTCGCCGACCCGGAACACGGTGTGCTTCGAGCCGGACTTGCCGGCGGCGCGGCGGATCTGCCCCGGCGCGTGCAGCTCGACGGTAATCGAGCTGGCGATCGAGCCCAAGGTCTTGCCCCAGCCGACGACGCCGGCGATCGTCTCCTCGTTCATGCAGTTCTGCAGCGAGACGACATAGCCGTCGGGCGCCAGATACTGCTTGATCATCATCGTCGCCCACGCCGTGTCGTAGGATTTGGTGCAGACAAAAGCGATGTCGATCGGCTTCTCTTTCGAGAGATGCTGCAATTCGGTGATGTGGAGGGCGCGCACCGGCACGGTGAAAGGCTCGACCTCGCGGATATGGGTGATCGTCAGCCCTTGCTGTTTCATGTGCTCGACATGCTCGGGCCAGAAATCGATAAAGGTCACGTCCTCGCCGGCCTTGACCATATGCGCGCCGGCATAGCCGCCGACCGCCCCGGTGCACACCACCGCAATCTTCTTGTTCGTCGCCATCAGCCTTCCTCCAAATCGCTCCGGCCCACGGGTCGCCCCACGATCTGCCAGGGGCACCGCGGTCTCCGCGCGCGATCCTAGTACGAGCCGGGGCCGAGGGGGAAGCGATGCCGGGCCGCAGGGTCAGAGCTTGGCCGCCGGTTCGACGAAGTCTCGCGCCAACCCTTCGAGCCCGGCGATCAGTTCGGCCTCACTGGCGCGCCGGCCGCGCATCAGCAGGGCAACCTCGTCGGCGCCGGCATCCCGGTAGCGCTTCAGATCGTCGGCGGTGATCGGGTCGGTGTAGGGCGACACCGCGAGGGTCACCTCCGAGCGCTGCCGGCCATTGGCTTTCAGCATCTGCTCGATGTGCCGGATCTTGTCGCCCGCCGCGGCCGGCGACACCTTGAAGCCGAGCCAGCCGTCGCCGTATTCAGCCACCCGCCGCAATGCCGCTGTGCTCTCGCCGCCGAACCAGACCGGCACGCCGTTCGGTGCGGCCGGCTTCGGGTAGCTCAGCACGCTCTCGAATGTAACGAACTCGCCATCGTGCGAGCTGCGCGGCTCGGTCCACAGCTTGCGCATCACCTCGATATATTCGCGGGTCCGCGCGCCACGCCGCTCGAACGGGATGCCGAGCGCGGCGAACTCCTCGGCCAGCCAGCCGACGCCGACGCCGAGGATCAAGCGGCCGCCGCTCAACCGGTCGACCGTCGCCACCGTCTTCGCAAGCACCAGCGGGTTGTGCTCGGGCACCAGACAAACCCCGGTGCCGAGGCGGATCGTGCTGGTGCAGGCCGCGACATAGGCCAGGGTGGTGAACGGATCGGCGATCGGGATGCTCGCCGGGCCCGGGAATTCGCCGCTCGAATAGGGATATTTCGAGGCGTATTGCTCGACCAGGACGACGTGCTCCGGCGCCCAGACCGTCGCAAAACCGAGCCGTTCGGCGGCCGTCGCGACCGTCCGGAGCGGGCCCGGCTCGGTTGTCGGGCCGATGCCGACCGAGAAAAATCCGATCTTCATGCCACCTCTCCTCTCCGGCTTCATTGCGAGCCCACGGATCGGCGCGGAGCGCC
>Ga0209380_10001827_pt1 | contig 14006 bp, 17 predicted proteins | sample HubBroMetageWFT6_FD_188347 | JGI IMG/M metagenome (GOLD analysis project Ga0209380, IMG submission 188347) | Warmed and freeze-thawed soil microbial communities from the Hubbard Brook experimental Forest, New Hampshire - Hubbard Brook CCASE Soil... | ecosystem: Environmental > Terrestrial >...
CCTCACCGTCCCGGCCAAGGAAGCGAGCGGCACGGTGCTTTTCTTCGCCGAGGGCTAATACACCGCACCCCTTGCGGTGATCGGCCAGAGGGCTTCGACCCGGTCGCCGCGGATCCCGACATACCAGTCGTAGAGGTTGACGGTCGGGTCGCAATGGCCAGGCACAAGGCGGATTTTGTCGCCAAGGTTGAGCCGATTGGTCGGCGCGCCGATACCAAGCCGGCCGTGCTCGTCGGAGGCGCGCTCGTAGGTGGCCGCGGGCTCGTCCCACACGGTCGGCGGTCCGGAATCCATGCCGAGCGCCTTCAAGCCGGCATCGACGATCGCGTGCTCGGTGCGCGGCCGGCTCATTACCGTCGCCCAGACGAACAGGCTCGGCTCGAAGGCGCGGGTCGGTGCGCCGTCCTTGTCGAGATTGCGACCGTAATCGGCGTCCATGAAGATGTAGGAGCCGCATTGCAGCTCGGTGTAGACGCCGCTCCCCACTTCGAACTCGAAGGTGCCGGTACCGGCACCGGTGATGTTGTCGCAAGCGAGGCCGTTCTTGGCGAGCAGATCGCGGGTGGTCCCGGCCTTCTCGGCCGCGCCGGCGATGGCCTTCTGCCGCTCTTCCCAGGTGCGCAGATGCTGAGCCGAGCCGTGATAAGCCTGCAAGCCGGCGAAGGTCAGGTGCGGCGCATCGGCGATGCGGCGGGCGAGATCGAGCGCCGGCTCGCCCGGCTCAACACCGCAGCGATTGCCGCCCATGTTGACCTCGACATGCACCGGGAGGGTGACCCCGGCCTCGGCGGCGGCGGCTTCAACATCGCGCACCTGCGCCGGGTCGTCGACGCAGACGCCGATCCGCGCGGTATGCGCCAGCCCCATCAGCCGGCGCAGTTTCTGCCGGCCAACGACTTCGTTCGTCACCAGCACGTCGCGCACCCCGCCATAGACCATCGCCTCGGCCTCGCTGACCTTTTGGCAGCACACCCCGACGGCGCCCAATTCGATCTGCTTCAACGCGATGACCGGGCATTTATGCGTCTTCGAATGCGGTCGCAGCCGCAACCCGCTGCCGCGGGCCCGGTCGGCGAGGCGACGCAGATTGCGCTCGAACGCGTCGAGATCGACGATCAGCGCCGGGGTGTCGACCTCGTCGAGCGACATGCCGATTTCGGCGGGTGGGCGGGTGGTCATCGACAGGTTTCTCCCTATTTCGCTGGTTGGCGGCTGATCGAACTGGAGCGAGATTGGTTGCTCGTTTCAGTTCTTGCAAGCCGAGTTGACGCGACCGAAGGCAGCAATGCGCCCGCGGCGGGTGACGCGCGGCGCCAATTCGCGCAGTCTGCGGCGATGAGCGAAATCGCCCTGTCTTCGCCAAAGCAAGGGCCGCAACACGCCTGGCTGATGCTCGGCGGCGCCTTCGCCGCGTTCACGATCAGCGCCGCGGTGATGCACTCCTATCCCGTGTATCTTGTGGCCTATATCGAGGAATTCGGCTGGGGCCGGGCGGAAACCTCGATCGCCTACTCCGTGTCGCAACTGGTCGGCGGCGCCAGCTCGCCGCTGGTCGGCTTTCTGGTCGACCGGCTGGGGCCGCGCCGGCTTTTGCTGCTTGGTGGCGGCATCCTCGTGCTGAGCCTTGCCGCCAGCGCCTATGTCGCGACGTTGTGGCAGATCATCGTTCTCTACGGCGTCGTCATGACGATCGGGGCGAATTGCCTCGGGCTCGTGGTGTTCGTGCCGCTGTTGTCGCGCCATTTCGTGCGCCGGCGCGGCATGGCTATCTCGATCGTACAATCGGCCAACGGCATCGCCCGCGGCGTATCCGCGCCGATGGTGCAGCTGTTGATCTCGGTAATCGGCTGGCGCTCGACCTACCTCTGCCAGGCCGGGTTCATGGCGCTGTGCATTCTGCCGCTGGCAGCACTCTTCCGCAGCAGCGATCCGGCGCGGGCGACGACCGTGCGGGAGAGCGGCCGACCGTCCCCAGGTATTACCGATCAGCACTCCATTGAGCGCCACGGCTGGACCGTCGCCGAGGCGATGCGCACGCCGCATTTCTGGCTGTTGTTCGCGGTCTACCTGTTCACCGGCCTCGGCAGCTTTTTCGTCTCGCTGCACCAGCTCGCCTTCGCGATCGATATCGGCTTCGATCGGCTCTACGCCGCCGAGGTGCTCGGCATGGGCGCGTTTCTGGCGGTTCCGGGGATTATCGTCACCGGGACCTTGTCGGATTATCTCGGTCGCGAGGTCTCGGCGCTTCTGGCCTATGGCATCTCGATCGTCGGGGTGATCCTAGCATTGTTGATTACCAGCCCCGATCAGCACCTTCTCTTATGGCTGCACGCCTGCTTCTTCGGGTTGACCTGGGGCGCCCGCGGCCCGGCGATCACCGCAAAAACAGCCGATCTGTTCCCTGGCGCGCAGCTCGGCACGATCCTTGGCGTCATTACAATCGGCAGCGGGCTCGGCGCGGCGATCGGGTCGTCGGGCGCCGGCTGGGTCTTCGACCTGTCAGGCAGCTACCGGGTCGCCTTTATCTGCTCGATCGTGTCATATGTTGCCGGCTGCATCGCGTTCTGGGCGTTGCGCCGGCCACCCGTTCGGCTCGCTGCCAGCTCTACGGGGCCGGCTTCGTGACCAGCGCCTCGATCGCTACCCCACGGTCGTCTTCTATTGTGCGGATCGAATTGAGCTGCATCTCGCGGGCGTGCTCGCCCATGATGATGTCGACGGCGATGCGCGGCATGTCACCCCGCTCCAGCCGCTCGCGGGTACGCCGCTGTGTCTCCCGCATCGCCTCGGTGATATCGCAGAAGGAGGCGATCTCAAACCCGGCGGCGAGCAAATCCGTCTGCATCTCCTCCGGCGTCGCCAGAAAGCTGGTGTCGCGGGTCGTCGCCCAGGGCACCGGGAAATAGGGCTCGCCCGCCGGCCCGGCGCACAAATTCGACAGCGCCAGCCTGCCACCCGGACGCAGCGCGCGGAAAGCCTCGCGGTAGAAGAGCTGCTTGTCGGCGATGTTCATGATCACGTTTTGCGAATAGGCGGCATCAAAGGTAGCGTCCGGCACCGGCAGCGCGAGGGCGCTGCCCTCGATGATCGTGACCCGGTCGGTAAGGCCGGCCATTGCGTTGAGCGCCTCGGCCGCGGCGCAGAATTCGGGCGTCAGATCGACGCCGGTGACATGGACGCCGCAATGCGCGGCGAACCATCGCGCCGGGCCGCCGATCCCCGAGCCGATGTCGAGAATATGTTCGGCGAGCCGAGGCTTCAGCTGCGCCGCGAGCTCCTCGGTAGCGACGATGCCGCGGCCGTGGAAATGATCGAACGGCGCCAGATTTTCTGGGGTCAGCGGAGCGTCAGCCCCTTTTGCCTCGCGAACGGCGGCAAGGACGCGGTCGGCGATACCGCCGCTGCCGTAGTGCCGTGCAACTGGATTTGACGACGCCATGTCGCCTCTCCCCCTTCCCTTCAGCGCGAGCCGATGCTACGGCATCGGGCTGGGAAAACCTATCGAGGGAGCACGCCGATGCCCAAGATCGAGCGCATGCAGCCGCCAGGAATGAACGTCCGGATGCAGCAGGGCAAGGCGGCTTACTCGCATGTCGTCACCGTGACCGGCCCGGCTAAGACGATCTACGTCGCCGGGCAATTGGGCCGCGATGCCGAAGGCAATATCGTCGGCGACATGCGGGCGCAGATGGAGCAGACCTTCAAGAATTTGGAGGCGTGCTTGAAGGCGGCCGGCGCCACCTGGGCCGACGTGGTCAAGACCAATACCTTCGTCACCGATTACGCGGAATTCTCCAAGCACAGCGATGTGCGCATGCGATACATCGGCGTCGCCAGCCCGACCAGCACGACGGTGCAGATCAGCCGCCTCGCCCAGCCCGGGGCGATGGTCGAAATCGAGCTGGTCGCGGTGGTGGACGCCTAGCGCGGCTCGGTCCAGCTTTCCGAGAAGGCGAGCGCACAAGTGCTGAAGGGGCGCCCTTCGCGCTCCAATGGCCATGGCTTGCCCTTGGCCTCGACACCGCTCTTTGCGAGGCGAGCGCCGAGCGCCGGGATCAACAACGTGCACACTCCGTATTTGCGGCCGCCTTCGCCCGGATTGGTATGGATCAGCAGCGGGTCGCCGATCTTGTACCAAGTGAGGGTGATGTCCTCGCGCGCCGTGTCGATCCGCTCGGTCCAGAAATAGCGCGGGTCGCCTTCCTTGCTGAAAGCGGCGTCGACGATCGGGATCGCCAAGTCGGCGGTCTCCGGGTTGAGCATCCCCTGCACCGTCTCCTGCAGCCAACGCGCCATTGCGATGTTGTCGGAGTAGATCAGCCAGCGGTTCTCGGTCAGCTCGCTCTTCAGGTACAGCACATGCCCCGGCCCGGCCGGACAGCTGATAATCCGCCAGTAGCTGGCGTTGGTAGTGACCGCGCCGCCACTCTCTTCGCTGAGGCGGATGAATGGGTTCTCGCCGGTCAGGATCACGCGGTTCGGGTCGGCGGCCATGAACATCCCCCCTCGGTTGCAACGAAGCCCGATGGTAGAGCATGGGCGGCACGCGATGCTAGACTCGGCCCGCAACCGCAATTGGGATGCTGATCATGACCAAGGCGCTCGACGGCATTCGCATCATCGACATGACGCACAACCAGGCGGGGCCCGCCTGCGCCCAGATCCTGGCGTTCCTCGGCGCCGATGTGATCAAGCTGGAGGAGCCGAAGGCCGGCGACGTGGCGCGTACCGTGCACGCCGACAAGAAAGACAGCGACAGCCTGTTCTTCCTGTTGTTCAACGCCAACAAGCGCAGCCTCACGCTCAACCTGAAGACGGACGAAGGCAAGAGGCTGTTAAAGCAGGTCATCGCCAAGTCCGACGTGCTCTTGGAGAATTTTGGACCCGGCGCGCTCGACCGGCTGGGTCTCGGCTACGACGCGTTGCGGGACATCAACCCGCGGCTGATCTATGCCACGATCAAGGGTTTCGGCAGTTACGGGCCGCACGCTCATTTCAAGAGCTACGAGCCGGTCGCGCAGGCAATGGGCGGAGCCATGAGCGTCACCGGCTTTCCGGAGAACCCGCCGACCTTGGTCTTGCCGGCGATCGGCGATTCTGGCACCGGCATGCATATGGCGATCGGCATCCTCGCAGCGCTGCAGCAGCGCCACGCGACCGGCCGGGGCCAGCATGTCGAGGTATCGATGCAGGACGCCGTCGTCAATCTGATCCGGGTCAGCCTGCGCGACCATCAACGCGCCGGGAAACCCATGCCGCGCTCGGGCAACCAGCTCGGCCATACCGTACCCGGCACGACCTATGCCTGCGCGCCGGGCGGGCCGAACGACTATGTCATCGTCCTCGCTCAGCCGCAGATGTGGCCGGCGCTGGTCAAGGTGCTCGGCCGGCCCGACCTGGCCGATGACCCGCGGTTCAAAGCGGCGGAGGCGCGCTGGGAGAACCGCGCCGAATTGAACGCGATCGTCGAGGAGTGGACAGGCCAACGCAGCAAGCACGAGGTCATGCGTCTGTTGGGGGATGCCGGGGTGCCCTGCGGCGCCTGCCAGGACACCGGCGAGGTGCTGGCCGACCCGCATCTGAAGGCGCGGGACATGATCGTCGACATCGACTACCCGACCCGCGGCACCTATCAGACCGTCGGCTGCCCGGTGAAATTGTCCGACTCGCCGGCCCAAATCACCCGCCCGCCGCTGCTCGGCGAGCACACCGCCACGCTGCTGAGCGAATTGTGCGGGGTCGGGCGGGACGAGGTGACAAGGCTGCGCGACGACGGGGTTGTCTGAGCGGTGCGCCCCCGTTGTAGCGGGCTGCGGGCATACCTATCATCAAAGGACGCGCTGCGGAGGAAACTCGATGGCCGACACCGCCGAACTCGAAATCACCCCCGACACGATTGAGGCGAGCCTCACCTATCTCGCCAACACCGGCGAAAAGCTGATCACCCAGGTCGCTGAACCTGGCGGCCGCGACAACCGCAGCGGCGGCGACAACGAAACCCACCGGGTTAGTATCCATAACGGCCGGCCCCTCGCCGACCGCTTCGAGTTCGAGCGCGAGGGCTTCCGCTTTGTCGATCACAACACCAGGGTCGCCGATTTCTTCGACGAGGAGGAAATACGGCGAGTCTACTACCCGGAATGCGAGGCGCTGATAAAGCGCGTCAGCGGCGCCAAGCGCGTCATCGTGTTCGATCACACGCTGCGCACCGCCAGCGACGAGCAGCGCGAAACCCAGAAGATCCGCGACGTCGTCAGCCGGGTGCACAACGACTACACCGAATGGTCGGGGCCGCAGCGGGTGCGCGACATCATGGGCGGCGAAGCGGAAACGCTGCTGCGCGGCCGCTTCGCGATCATCCAGGTATGGCGGCCGATCAACCAACCGGTCGAGAGCCACCCGTTGGCGATTTGCGACGCGCAGACGGTGTCTCCCGAGACGCTCGTGGTCAACGAGCGCCGTTACCAGGACCGGGTCGGGCAGACCTACGCGATCACGTACGATCCCGGGCAGCGGTGGTACTGGTTTCCGCATATGCGGCCGGACGAGGCGCTGGTGTTCAAGGTCTACGAGTCGCTGGGCGACGGCCGCGCCCGCTGGACCGCGCATACCGCCTTCGCGGACCCGACCGCGCCGCCGCATGCCCGGCCGCGCGAGAGCATCGAGATCCGAACCCTCGCCTTTTTCTGAGCTGGCCACCGCCTGCCGCTTTCGCATGGCAAAACCGGCAGGGCTGGCTTACTGTTCCGCGATGATCGCCAATGCGGCCGCAGTAACGAGCAGGCGGGATAATCGCCCTCGGGACATCGAATAGTCCGTCGACCGGAAGGTCGGCGAAGGGAGGTGCGCGGGATGCTGCAGCTGCTGGAACAACAAAAGAAATTGACGAAGCATCAATGGTTGATCGCCGGCGCGGCGACGCTTGGCGACATGCTCGATTTCTTCGACTTCTTTCTGATCGGCTTCGTGCTGGCGTTCATTGTCAAGGACTGGAATCTGACCTATGGCGAGTCGGGGGCGATCTTGCTCGCCTCCGGTGTCAGCGCCCCGTTTGGTTCCCTGTTCTACGGCTGGCTGGCCGACAAGGTAGGGCGTCGCACCGCGCTGATCGCCAGCATCCTCAATGTATCGCTCGCCACCGGCGCGATGGCGCTGACCCCGAGCGGGGGGTGGATGTACCTGGTGTTCTGCCGGTTCATCGTCGGGTTTGGCGTGACTGGCCTCTATTCGGTCGACATCACCCTGATGCAGGAATTCTCGCCAGCCAGCAAGCGCGGCTGGTTCACCGGGATCACCACGACGATGCTCCCGGCGGGATCTCTGCTTGCCGCGCTGCTCGGCGCCTTCGCGGCGCCCTATATTGGCTGGCGCGGCCTTGTCGCGGTCGGGCTGCTGCCGGCGCTGCTGTGCCTTTATGTCCGGGCTTTTGTCCCCGAATCACCGCATTGGTTGCTCCGCCGCGGCCGTGTCGAAGAAGCGCGCAAATCGCTGGCCTGGGCCTTGATGATCGACCCGCGAGAGATCGCCCTGCCCGCCGTTCTTCCCCAGGTCGAGAAGACCCGTTGGATCGAGCTTTTCAAATACCCGCGCAGCATTATTGCCGGCTGCCTGACCGGGCTTACGCAGACCGGCGGCGTCGCGCTGTCGCTGTGGATGGTGACGCTGTTCGTGATGGTGTTGAAGATCACCCCACCCGAGGCGTCGAAGCTGGTGATCTGGGTCAGCATTTCTGCCATCGCCGGTCGGTTCTTCTGCTCGTGGATCTCGGACGCGTGGGGACGCCGTGCCTCGGGCATCTTCAGCTGCCTGACCGGTGCGTTCTTCATGTCGCTGGCCGGCTATCTGCATGATGTCTTGCTCGGCGGCGTGTCGATGTTCTTCCTGATGATCGTGGTCCAGAACTTTTTCGGCAGCGGCAACTACTCGATCGTCGGACCCTATATGGGCGAGTTGTGGCCGGCGCGGTTGCGCGGCAGCGGCATGGGCCTCGTCTACGGCGTCGGCAATCTCGGCAAGTTCATTGGGCCCGCCGGGCTAGCCCTGATCGCCGGCTCGGACAACTTTGTCAGCCCGAAGGCGACGCTGGACGCGCTGATCCCCGGTTTCAACTATTTCGCCTTCTGGTACGTACTCGGCGCGCTCGCTTTCTGGCTGATCGCCATTGAGACGCGCGGTCGCACGATCGACGAGATCGACAGCGAGTTGCGCGCACCCTCGACAGAACCGGTCAAAGCGCCGGCGGTTTGACTAAGGCGCATAGCCGGGTTACCGTTGCTGCACGGCTCGTCTTAGACGAGCCGATTAATCGGAGAGCGGGATAACCCGCCTCCATTTTGAACAGGAGGTCATGTCGGCTCACGGCATCGGGCGTATCGGCCGCGTCGAGCGAGGCGTCACGAGCAGCAAACCCAGAAAACAAAGTCCAGCAAGAAAATAGCGCTTTATCCGCTCGCGCCGGGCCCCTAGCCCAATGCCGTGCTCCGCCGACCAGCGGAGGCGCGCGTCATGCTGGAGCGTCTGGAGCAGCAGAAAAAGCTGACCGCCAATCAGTGGCGGATCATCTTGACCGCCAATCTCGGCGACATGCTCGATTTCTTCGACTTCTTTCTGATCGGCTATGTGCTGGCCTTTATCCTGAAGGACTGGCAGATAACCTACGGCCAGTCGGCGCTGATCCTGATCTCCGCCGGCCTCGGCGCGGTGCCCGGCGCCTTCTTCTGGGGATGGATGGGCGACCGCATCGGTCGCCGCACCGTGTTCATCCTGACCGCGCTCAACGTCTCGCTCGCCACCGGCATCATGTACTTCACGCCGGGCCAAGACGCGCTGATCCCCGGCTGGATCTTCCTGGCGTTCTTCCGCTTCTTTGTCGGCTTCGGCAACGCCGGGATGATCGCGGTCGACATCCCCTTGGTGCAGGAATTCGTGCCCGCCCACAAGCGCGGCTGGGTCAGCGGCTTGACCACCGTGCTGCTGCCGGCCGGCAATGTGATGGGAGCGATCGCCGGCGCCTATCTGGCGCCGGTCATCGGCTGGCGCGGTCTGTTCCTCGTCGGCCTCACCCCGGCGCTGCTGGTGTTGTTGATCCGCTACTGGGTGCCGGAATCGCCACGCTACCTGATGCGCATGGGCCGGTTCGAGGAGGCGCGCAAATCGCTCGCCTGGGCATTGCAATGCGATCCCAGCGAGATCGACCTACCGGCCGCACCGCCCGAGGAAGAAAAGACCCGGTGGCGCGAGCTGTTCCGCTACCCGCGCAGCATGGCGGCGGCCTGCCTGGTCGCGCTGAGCCAGACCGGCGGCGTCGGCATCCTGATGTGGATCACCGCGCTGTTTGTGATGGTGCTGAAGATCACCCCGGCGGAAGCCTCCTATCTGATGATCTGGGTCGGCCTCCTCGGCATCGTCGGGCGGCTCGTCGCATCGTGGATGTCGGACGCCTTTGGGCGCCGCATGTCGGGTTTCGCGATCGGCATGGGCGGCGCGATCACGATGGCGCTGGCCGGCTATTGGTACGATCTCTACATCGGCACGCTGTCGGTGTTCTTCCTTCTGATCATGATCCAGCGCTTCTTCGGCGACGCCAGCTACGCGATCATCGGCCCGTACATCGCCGAAGTCTGGCCGAACCGGCTGCGCGCCAGCGGCATGGGTTTCAGCTACGGCATTGGCAATCTCGGCAAGATCATCGGTCCCCTGGGCCTCGCCATGATCGTCGGCTCGTCGAACTATGTCAGCCCGAAGGTGACGCTCGACGCGATCTTCCCGGCATTGCTGTTCCTCGCCTTCTGGTACGGGCAGGCGGCGCTGGTCTTCCTATTCCTCGGCTTCGAGACCAAGGGCCGCTCGATCGAGGAGATCAGCCGCGATCTCGACAGCCCCGCCGCCGCCGCGCCGGCAGCGGTCCGAGCGCCGGCGGTTTAATCCCTCTCCCGCAACGCGGGAGAGTGTCAGAGCTCGGCGAGGGCGGCGTCGATGTCGGTGGAGGTCAACTCCCAGGAATTGTCGAGCTCGGCCACGACGAGCCGCATGAACCCGTCATAAAGCGCCAGCGCGCGCCGGTCGTCGCCGAGATGGTCGGCGAGCAAGGCCAGCGCCAGCTGCGCCGGCCCGGCGCCCTCATAGGTCCATTCGAACCCGGTCGCCGACAGCCGCTTCAGATCGTACCGCGGCGCCAGCGGCTTCTCGTCGACCGTTACCACCGCGCCGTCGAGGCTGCGCCCGCCGCGATAAACCTTCATGCCTCAGCCCCGGATGGCTTCCGGGTCGTTGAAGCTGGCGACCCCGGTGCCGCGGTAGAGAATGCGGGCGTTGCGCTCGGCGATACGGCTGTGCAGCGCCATCATCGCCGGGGTCATCTCGCCATCCGGGCGCGGCTCCAATTCGAAATGGCCGTATCGATCGCTGCCGCGCACCAGGGTGGCGCTGTCCTCGCCCTCGAGCTGGCGGATACGCGTCGGGAGGTAGCGGATCGCGAAGCCGATGCGGCGGTCGCAGGACGGGTTCGGCGCCGAGCCGTGCACCAGGCGGACGTGATGCAATGACATCTCGCCCGGCCGCAGGATCAGCAAACCCGCCTTACTCTCATCGACCTCGACCGCGATTTCCTGGCCGCGGGTCAACAAATTATGCCGATGGAATGTGTCGCGGTGCGGCACCTGGTCCATCCGGTGGCTGCCGGGGATGACCGCCATCGCGCCGTTCTCGGCATTGCTCGGGGTCAGCGCCACCCAGGCGGTCGCCACCTCCGGCGCCGAGAGGCCCCAATAGGTCGAATCCTGGTGCCAGGAGACAAAACCGGGATTGGCCGCCTCCTTGATGAAAAAGCTGCTCGACCAGCATAAGATATCGGGGCCGATCAGATCCTCGACCGCGTCGAGCAGCAGCGGGTGCCGCACGAGGTCGGCGAGAAACGGAAACAACAGGTGCGATTTGTGGCGCAGATCGCCGCGCAGCGGACCGCCCATGCGGGCCTCGACCGATTCCAGCGCGGCCCGCAGCCCGGCCGCCTCGGCCTCGCCGATGACCCGGATCGGCGCGAGATAGCCCTCATCGCGATATTGCGCGATCTGCGAATTGGTCAGCATTTTCGGCATCGGCTCTCCTCCGCCGTCACACGCGGCTTTATAGCATCTCCCCCTGCCTCATTTCCTCAAACGCCATTCCGCCGCTCACCAACGGGCGCCGGCGGCGGGCGCATACGACAATTCGCCACTGGAGCCGCGCCAGCCAATGCGGGCATCGTCGATCCGGATGTCGTGACGCACCACAGATCGGAGAGCATGACCGAAACAACATTTCAGATCAGCCATCCGCGGCTGCAACGGCTTTACGATTATTGGCTGGCGAAGCGCGGGCAGCGGAAAATGCCGTCGCGGGCCGACATCGACGCGTTCGAGATAACCTATGTGCTCGGCGACGTCATGCTGGTCGATGTGATCGACGGCATACCGCCGCGCTTCCGCATTCGCCTGCACGGCACCAACCTGGCCGAGCGCGCCGGTTACGAGATTACCGGCAAGATGCTCGACGAGCTGCCCGAGAACGAGTTCCGCAAGCGGGTGCGCGAGCGATGGACCGAGGTCGCGGCCACCGGCGCGCCGCTGCACTGCACCCGCGACGGCGAGTTCGACGGCCGGCCCTACCGCTACGAATCGATCATCCTGCCGCTCTCCGCCGATGGCGAGCGGGTGAACATGGAGCTGGTCGCGCTGATCCATCACGACCCCGGGCGCTGAGCCTCCACGACCACAATCTTAAGTTGTGCGCTGCTTTTCTGTTTGCTGCATCTACAAGGAATCAGCAGCAAAAATTCGTGCAGGGGTTGTAGCGATCCAGCCCCAAGCCAGGGTTTCCGCCGCGAATCGGGCTTTCGTCGAATTTTGCGCTCTTGGCGCTTGCAGCAAAATTGCCGCTGCTCTGCATTGCTTTCGCACCCCCAGCCCTGCTGCTGCGCCGCTGCCCCATCACGCGACGCACCATGCCATAGGATTGCGGCAATTTTATCGTCGCTGCTTCAGCAACGATTCGGGAGCCTTACGCAGCCTGCTGTAAGCGCTCCATTTCCCGGGCGAATTCGAAACGCAGCTGCGCGGCCTCGTCCTCCGGCAGCCAGTTGGCCATGTTCGGAAACACGATCTGCCACATCCGGGCGTCGCGCTCCGACCAGGGCATCTCTTTGGCCGATCGCGCCTTGTCGAGCAGCAGGTTCAGCCGGCGGCGGACCGTCTCTGGGTCGGGCCGGTAGCGCTGTACCGGAGCTTGCAGGCGATCCTCGCCGATCCCGAACAGGCTGCCTTGCGCCGGCACGTGCCCGAAACGATCAGTTTCCTCTGACATCTGAGGGACGTTATCGGCTCGGGAAGGGAGATCAACCAACTCGGCAATGAGCCAGCAAACACGCCGGTTTCGAGGAAGGGGCGTCAGAGCCGGGCGCCCGCCGATCCGCGACTCACTCCGCCCGCAACGCGGGTCGCCGGGCGGCCGATGCTCAGATAGCGCATGACCTCGGGGTTGGCCTGCATCGCCGCATAGGCACCGATATCATGGACGCGAAACGCCCGCAGCCGCGCCGCCACCACCGTCGGGATCTCGAATTTGGCAATTTTTGCTGCTTTCATGGGCGGCAACTCGGCGAGGAACAAAAGGTTGGCCCCTTGAAGCGACATGCGTCAATTGTCATCTTATCTGCGACAGATGTCAGGAGATACCATGACGGCCTCGCGAGGACCGGAGCTGGAGCCTGCCGAAGGTGCGGAAATCCAAAGGGTGGCGCAGCTTTTTGGTGGCCCGAAGGTTCTTCGCCACAAATTGCGCGATCCGTTCGACGCGCACGAGGCGCTAAAGGAGGGCCTGCCGGGCGCAGCAGTGACGCACCTGATCGGCCAAGTTCACAACATCCTCGGCGTTCCCGACGATGTCCTGCACGCCGCGATCGGCATGAGCGTGCGCACCGTTCAGCGCCTCAAGCGAACGCCGCGCAAGCGCCTCAGCCGGGCGCAGAGCGGACAGGTCTGGAATTTCGCAAGGATTCTGGCGAAAGCCACCGACGTGCTTGGTTCGCGCGAAGCGGCAGAGCAATGGCTCGCGCGCCCGGCAATGGCGCTCGACCGGCGACAACCGATCGAGCTCTTGGGAACCGCCGCAGGGATCCAGCTCGTCGAGGATCTGCTCGGGCGGATCGAGTACGGCGTCTATACGTGACACCGCTTCCTTCGCCGTTGGGGACGGGGGAACTCGTTGCTTGGCGGCTGGACAAGGAAATCTACCGGACGCGTTGGGACAGCGGCGAAGGTGCCTTCAGGTTCGGCGGCCGCTGGAGCAGCAGAGGCGTGCGGGCAGTGTACTGTTCCCTCGATCCGGCGACCGCAATCCTCGAGGTGGCGGTGCACACCGGCTTCGACGCACTCGATACTGTGCGTCATGTGTTAACCGCCGCAACGGTAACGGATCTGTCAAAAGTCAACGTTGTCGATCCGACCTCCGTACCCAACGCCAATTGGCTGAGGCCGGGGAGCGTCAGCGCCGGACAGCAAGCTTTCGGGGACGGCCTGCTCGCGCTACATCCGTTTGTGATCGTTCCCAGCGCCGTCTCGACTCACAGCTGGAACCTAATCTTCGTGGCTGCCGCCGCGACCGGCGCCTATGCGATCGGGCTTCAGGAGGATTTCGCGCTCGACCCCCGGCTCAACCCGCCGCCACCCTGAGCGCTTGTCGGCCGCGGAGCCGTATGGCCGGTGACCAGGTAGCGCATGACCTCGGGGTTGGCCTGCATCGCCGCATAGGCGTCGAGATCGCCGGCCCGAAACGCCCGCAGCCGCGCCGTCACCACCTCCGGTATCTCGAACGCGGTCATTTGCTCGTCTCGACCCATTCGATAGGCGAGCCGGTCGCCGGGCGCAGCTCGATGCGAATCAGATCATTGAGCATCATGCCGGTCCAGCCGTTCACGCCATCGTAGACCTGAAGCGCCGTTTGTCCCTTGAACTGGAGCTCGAAGCGCATTT
>Ga0209380_10001829_pt1 | contig 14000 bp, 10 predicted proteins | sample HubBroMetageWFT6_FD_188347 | JGI IMG/M metagenome (GOLD analysis project Ga0209380, IMG submission 188347) | Warmed and freeze-thawed soil microbial communities from the Hubbard Brook experimental Forest, New Hampshire - Hubbard Brook CCASE Soil... | ecosystem: Environmental > Terrestrial >...
AGTGCGATCGGCATCCCCGACCACCAGTGCGCCCATCCCGGCAGCCGCCGCCAGCCCCAGAGGTAGATTCCGGCGAAGATCGCCTCGAGGAAGAAGAACAGCCCCTCGATGGCGAACGGGAAACCGAGCACCGCGCCGTACTGTCGCATGAGCCCCGGCCACAGCAGGCCCAGCTCGAACGACAGCACGGTGCCGGTCACAGCTCCGACGGCGATGAGCACTCCCATCGCCTGCGACCAGCGGCGGGCCAGCCGCAGCGCGGTCTCGTCCTGCCGCCGCAGGCCGATGAACTCCGCGAGCAGCACGATTGCGGGCAGGGCGATCCCGAGGCAGGCCAGGATGATGTGGAACCCGAGCGTGGTCGCCATCTGCGCGCGCGCCGGCACTACCTCGCCGCTGACCCGCGCTGCCAGCAGGAGCGCGCCGCTGGCACGTGTCATCGCGTGCCTCCCTCTTACTACGCGGGTGGCTTGCCGCAACAGCATTGCAGCCGGCGCTTCAGGCGGGTCCGCCGGGTCTTAGGGGTGATCGGGGCGCCGGCGGAGCGGGGTGTAACGATGGACGCTGGCACGAGCCGCCGGGGGCGAGGGCGGCTTGAATCCGGATGAGACGGGGCGTTATGCGGATTGCGGTCATGGCCACCGGCGCCGTGGGCGGCTACTTCGGCGGCAGGCTGGCTCACGCCGGTCACGACGTGGCGTTCGTGGCCCGCGGGCGGCAGCTCGAGGCGATGAAGGCATCTGGCCTGCGCGTGGAGAGCGCGCTCGGCGACCTGCACCTGACCGGCGTCAACGTGACCGACGATCCGACGACGATCGGCACCGTGGATCTTGTCCTGTTCACGGTGAAGCTCTGGGACACCCAGGAGGCGGCCGATGCCATCAAGCCCCTGCTCGGGCCGGACACCGCCGTCGTGTCGTTCCAGAACGGGGTCGTGAAGGATGACATCCTGCGGGATGCTCTCGGCGCCGAGCACGTCCTGGGCGGCGTCTGCTATATCTCCGCGACCATCGCCGGGCCGGGCCTGATCCGGCACTCAGGAACGATGGCGAAGCTGGTGTTCGGGGAGTACGGCGGATCGGCGTCGCCCCGCGTGCAGCAGTTCCACGACGCGTGCGCCGGCAGCGGCATCGACGCTGAGATCAGCCACCACATCGAGCAGACTCTCTGGGAGAAGTTCGTCTTCATCGTCGGGCTCTCCGGGACGACCAGCCTGGCCCGCTCGACCGTCGGCCCGATCCGGGGCAACCCGCGGTCGCGCGCCTTCCTCCGGCACACCTTCGACGAGGTCGTCCAGGTCGGCCGGGCCCAGAACGTGGCGCTGCCGGCCGACTACGCCGATCAGCGACTCGCCTTCGTGGACCGGCTGCCGGCCGGCATGACCTCGTCGATGCACAACGACCTTGAGAACGGCAACCGCCTCGAAGTTCCCTGGCTGAGCGGCGACGTCGTGAGGCGCGGGGCGTCGCTGGGCCTGGCGACGCCGTGCAACCGGGCGATCTTCGACATCCTGTCGATCTACAGCGAGGGGCCGTCAGCGCAGCCGTCCGGGAGCTGAGGCTGACGGCCGGCGGCCGAGCAGCGCCCAGCCGGAGGCGGCCACGCCGAGGGCGACGAGGATGGCGAACCCGAGCACGGTGTTAGGCGAGCTCGCGCCGAGGTCGAGCGCGACTCCGGCCCCGATCACCGGCACGGAGAGCCCGACGTAGAGCGCGATGACCAGGGCCGAGGTCATCGCGATGCGGCTTTCTGGCGGGCTGGCCGCGAGCACGAGCCCGGTGGTCCCCTTGAAGACGGCGCCCGAGCCCGCGCCGATCAGCCCGCCGGCGATGAGGAACAAGGCGAGGCTGGGCGCGGACAGGCGCACGGAGACCACGAGCAGGGTGAGGCCGGCGACCATGGAGGCCATGCCGAGTCCGAGCACGCCTGAGGCCGGCAGCCTGACCGTTGCCAGCTGGGACGCCACGCCGCAGGTGAACACCACGAAGAGCGCGGCACCGGAGAGCGCGTGCGCGGGATGGTGCAGCGTGGTCGCGAGGAAGAGCCCGGACAGCCCGGCGAACAGACCGTTGGCGGCGAAGCCCGCGAGAGTTCCGGCCGCGGCCGGGACCGGTAGCCGGGCCCGCGATCGCGGCCCGGCCGGCGCAGTCGCCGCGGCGGCCGGCGCTGATCGTGCGCCGGTCTCGGGCACGGTCCAGAGACCGGCCAGGGCGATCGCGCCAAGCGCGACGAACACCAGGTACGGAACGACAAGCGGCTCGCCGGCCCACTGCGCGAGGCAGCCGGCGATCAGCGGGCCGATGCCCAGCCCGCCGACGGTCACGCACGTCCCGATGACCTGGGCGCGCGCGGCCGATGCGCCCGGATCGGCGCGCAGCCGCAGCTCGATGAGGTACGTGATCGCGGTGCCCGAGGCCAGCCCGACCGCGATCCCGGTGAGGAAACGCCCGATCAGCAGCCCGGGCAGCGCCTCCCACGCCGCGAGCAGCCCCACCGCGATCATCATCATCGCGACCGCGCCGAGCATCACCCGCCGCCGGCCCAGCCGGGCGGCGAGGACGCGGTCGCCCAGCAGCGCGGCGATCGTGCCGGCGGCGAAGATCGCGAAGACCACGGTGATCATGAAGGCCGAGAGGTGATCCCGGATCCGGTAGAGCCCGTACAGGGGGCTCGGCAGCGTCGCCACTGCCATGACGATCATGAAGGCGTACGCCACCGTCCAGAAGCCGGACCGGTGCGAGCGTCCCCGCGCGGCAGGCGCCGCTGCGGTATCGGTGCCTGGTATCTGCGCGGCCATAGGCCCAGACTGGCCGCGGCGAAGATGACCGGTCGTCACCAGATCCTGGTGATTCCTAGCCAGTGAGGCCGGCCGAGAGCAGCCGCATCTCGCGAGCGCGCTGCACGGCGGTCGACCGATCCTGCGCCTGGAGCTTCGCGTAGATGTTGCGAATGTGCGTGTTCACGGTGTTGACCGAGACCGAGAGCTCGCTGGCGATCTCCGGCCGGGACAGGTTGGTCGGGAGATACCGGAGCACCCGCAGCTCGCTCGGGCTGAGCTGGTCGAGCTCTGACCGCGAGGGCTCGTCGCGGGCGGGCAGGGAGTTGCCGTGCAGCACGTCGATGATGTCGGTGAGCAGGGCCGCGTGCGCCGTCTGATGCCGGGGCATGGCTGCGAGCACCGCGAGCGAGTCCGTCATCGCGAACGGCAGGACGAGCCGGTCAGCCTCAGCCAGCGCCAGCGCCCTCTCGGTGGCCGTGATGGCAGCGCGCTGGTCGCCGAGTTCGCGGTGCGCGAGCGCGGCCCGGAGATTGACCTCCACGAGCGTCACCGCTCCCATCGCCGGGGCAGTCCCGGAAAGGACATCTCCCGCCGCGGCCAGCGCGCCGGCCGGGTCGCCCTCGGCGAGGCAGATGGCCGCCCGCGCGTTGGCGACCTCGCCGGAGCCTGCGAGGCCGGCATCCAGGGCCGCCAGCGAGGCCCGCGCCTCCGCGTGCTGCCCGACCCGGGCCTGGGCGCTCAGCCGCCAGCCGGCCAGCTGACCCGCGAGCGCGTGCGAGCCATCCAGCTGGGCATGCTGTTCCTCGGCCGCGTTGAACTCGGCGAGCGCCTCCGCCGGCCGGCCCCGGCCGGAGAGCAGCATGCCGCGGCCGTGATGCAGCAGCAGCCGGAAGGCGGGCCCGGTGTCGGCTTCCAGGGCGCGGGCGGCCCGCTGGAGCCAGTGCTCGCCCTCGTCGAAGTCACCGATCCAGATGAGCGTGCCCGCGAGGTTCACGAGGGCGGGCGCGATGACCGGCTCCGCGCCCCAGCCGTGCTGCTCGGCGAGCGCAATCGCCTCCCGGCATCGCCGGCGGGTAGTAGCGAAGGGCTCGATCTTCGATGCGAACGCCAGCTCGGCGAGGCAGGCGACCTCGAGGAACGGCCGCCCGATAGCCCGGGCGAGTTCCGCGCCTTCCTGCAGGTGCCGCTCGCTCTCCCGGTTCGCCAGGGCCCACGCCTCGACGATGCCGAGGTTCATAAGTGCGACCGCGCGCAGGTCGCTGTCCAGCGCGATGTCCTCGTCGGAGGCGCCGCTCACCGGCGAGGCCAGGAACCTGACCTGCTCGATCACGTCGGCGAGGTGACCGCGCTGCCGCGCCAGCGAAAGCCGCAGCGCCGCCGTCGCCACTTCGAGGCGGTGCTTGCGGTCCGGCGCCGTCGCGCCGATCGCGGCCTCGGCGACGGTCAGGTGCGCGGCCGCCCCGTCCAGATGCCCCTGCGCCAGATCGCTGGTCGCGCGCGCGAGCGGCAGGTCCGGGCCCTCCGTTACGGCGCCGGGCGGGAAAGCCCGCAGCAGCATCTGGATGGTCTGGGCCTGCCCGTCCAGCGTCAGCCCGAAGGAGTGGTCCGCGAGCAGCCGCGCCGCATCGGACCAGTCGCCCGCGGCCTGCGTATGCCGGACGGCGTCGACGGTCTCGCCGTGCTCGCTGAACCATCCGGCGGCGAGGCGGTGCAGGCCCGGCAGTTCTGCTGGCAGCCGGCGGCGCAGCTCAAGCCGGAGCAGGTCGGCGAAGAGGTGGTGATACCGGAACCAGGTGCGGGCCGGGTCGAGCGAAACAACGAAGGCGTTGGCGTCCTCGAGGTCAAGCAGCATCCGCTCGGAGCCCGGGTGCCCGGTCAGCAGATCCGCCAGCTCCCCGTTCACGCGGTCGAGCAGGGATGTCCGCAGCAGCAGCTGCTGCACTCCGGCCGGCTGGCAGTCCAGCATCTCGGCGAGCAGGTACTCGGCCACGGTGCGGTTGCTGCCGGAGAACTCGGCGACAAATCTCTCCGGGTCCGGGCTGCTGGCCAGCGAGATTGCCGCCAGCCGCAGGCCCGCCGCCCAGCCTTCCGCGCGCTGGTGCAGCCTGGCGGTGCCGGTTTCCGACAGCGTGATGCCCGAGGCGGCCAGCAGGTCGCGGGTCTCGCGCTCGGTGAAGCGCAGGTCGGTCGCGCGGATCTCGGCCAGCTCGCCGGCCAGGCGAAGCTTGTGCAGCCGGAGCGGCAGGTCGCGCCGCGTGGCGAGGATCGCGTGCACGTGCGGCGGCAGCCGTTCCAGCAGCCGGGTCAGCTGCGTGAGCGCTTCCGGGGAGGTCAGCTCGTGGAGGTCGTCGATGACGAGGAACGTGCTGTCGCGGTGCCCGGCGAGCTCCGTCAGGATCCGGTCGGCGATCGCCGCCTCATTGAAGTCGGGAGTGGCCGCGAGGTGCTCCGCATCGCCCGGCTTGCCGGAGGCCTGCCGCACCGCGCCGAGCACTGCGAGCCAGAACTGCTGGGCGTCCTGCTGGTCGCGCTGCACCTGAACGACGGCCAGCCGGTGCGCCCGGCCAGGACCATCGGCCCAGGCCCGCAGCAGGGAGCTCTTGCCGCCGCCCGCGGGAGCCGAGATGAGCGTGACCCTCGCCTCGGCCGCGCGATCGAGCGCGGCGACCAGCTCTCCCCGCGGAATCAGCCGCGGAGCCGCGCCAGCCTGCCGCTCGCCGCCTCCCAGCATTTAGTTAGGTTACGTGCCCTCACCAGATCCCGGCGATGCCCGCTCACCCGACGCCGCCTGACAATGGAGCGATGGACCCTGCATCCGCCAGGTACACGATCCGGGTCAACGGCCATCTCGGCGACACGCTGCTGTCGGCGTTCCCAGCACTGACCTGGCGGCGGCAGGACGGCGAGACGGTGCTGACCGGCGTTCTCGACCGGCCCGGCCTGCACGGCGTCCTGGCCGAGATCGAAGCGCTCGGCCTTGACCTGCTCGAGGTCCGCCAGGTCGGCGGCGGCCGGGCCGACTCGCTGGAGACGGCGCGCAAGCACCTGCGCACAGCCGATCCGGTGCTGGCCGGGCTCATAGCTGACCGGCCGGACTTCGACCCGCGCCGGTGGATTACCGACCTGCCGCCGATGGACCTGTTCGGTGCTCTCCTGTTCCAGATCGTCGGTCAGCAGCTGTCGGTGGCGGCGACCCGCCGGATCCTCGGCCGCATTGAGGATCGCTTCGGCGGCCGGCTCCCGTCGGCGGAAGAGGTGCTAAGCACGGATCCGGCGCGGTTCCGCGACGCCGGCCTGTCCTGGCGCAAGATTGGCACGCTGCGCGAGCTCGCCGCCCGCCTGTCCGACGGGCGGCTTGACCCGAAGGCCCTGGCCGCGCTGACGGACGAGGAGCTGATCGCCGAGCTCACGGAGATTCCGGGGATCGGCCCGTGGACCGTGCAGGGCGCGCTCATCATCGCGCTCGGCCGCGAGGATGTTGTGCTGCCCGGTGACCTCGCCCTGCGCAAGGCCGTCCGCGCGGCGTACCGGCTCGATCACCTGCCTGCACCCGACGAGGTGCTGACGATCGCGGCGAAATGGCGGCCCTACCGCAGCCTGGCGACCGCGTACCTGTTCTCGGCGGCGTTCGAATCACCATGATCCGGCGATGCCCGCTCACCTGGCAGATGGCGACCGTGGACAGGACGCACAGCGCACGGCCGCGACGGACGTGCCCCCAGGTGTGAGGGAGATGTCAGTGACCAGTGAACTGCCTGACTACGCGCCCATCCCGCGGTCGGCGCTCGGGCCCGCCCTGAACGAGCAGGGATACTACGTCGGACGCGTCGAGCGGAACCTGTTCTGGGTTACCGACGGGGTGTATCAGTCGGCGTTCCTGGCCACCCGCGACGGCGTGGTGCTGTTCGACGCGCCGCCCAGCATCGGCAACAACCTCCGGCGGGCCGTCGACGAGGTGACGGCCGCGGAGGGCCTCCCCAGCACCGTGACGCACCTGGTCTACTCTCATCACCACGCCGACCACGGCGGCGCCGCGTTCCTGTTCGAAAATGCCGTCAGGATCGGACACGAGGAGACTCGGCGGCTTCTGATCCGGGACGGCGACGCGGCCCGTCCCGTGCCGGAGGTGACGTTCGCCGACACCTACACGCTGGAGGTGGGCGGGGAGCGCGCCGAGCTGGCCTGGCACGGCTCGAACCACTCGCCGGACAACATCTTCATCCACTTCCCGGGCCACGACACGCTGATGCTCATCGACATCGTCAACGCCGGCTGGGTGCCGATCTACAACACCAACCTCACCGAGGACGTTCAGGGCTACATGCAGGCTCCTGACATCGCGCAGTCGTACTCGTGGTCGCATTTCATCTCCGGGCACGTCGGCCGGCTCGCCACTCGCGAGGACGTCGCCCTCCACCAGCAGTACATCGCCGACATCGAGGCCGCCTCCAGGGAGGCGCTGGCGAACGTCGACCCGGTGCCGTACTACATGCACTACGGGGAGAACTTCTGGGCCGGGATACGAGGCCACCTCAACGCCGTGACCGAGCGCGCGGCCACGCCGGTCATCGCCAAGTACACCGGTGTGCTGGCGGCGGCCGACATCGTGGACTACACGTGGACGACGACGTTCGCCATCATGCAGTCGCTGCGCCTGGACAAGGGGCCGAGCGGACCGGTGCACCCCTAGGTTAGGCACATGCCGACTGCTGATCGATCCGGGCCACTGGCTGCTGTTGCTGGACTGCCAGCGGCCATCGCCGTTCGCGGCGCGAGGCACAACAACCTGCGCGACGTCGACGTCGACGTGCCGCTGTGGCGCACGGTCGCCGTCGTCGGCGTGTCCGGCTCGGGCAAGACGTCGCTGGCCATCGGCACGCTGTACGCCGAGGGCATGCAGCGCTACCTGTCCGCGCTGAGCACGTACAGCCGTCGCCGGCTGACCCAGGCGCAGCGCCCGGACGTGGACCGGATCGATCATCTCCCGTCCGCGCTTGCCCTCCGGCAGCGGCCGCCGATCCCGGGCCCGCGCAGCACCGTCGGGACGATGTCCGAGGTGCTCAACGTCCTGCGGCTGATGATGTCGCGGCTGGGCTCGCACCTGTGCCCGAACGGGCACCTCGTCGGCCCGTCGGTCGCGGCGTTTGCCGAGGAGATCGTCTGCCCGGTCTGCGGCGCGCACTTCGAGCATCCGAGCGCCGAGTCCTTTGCGTTCAACTCCTACGGCGCCTGCCCAGCGTGCCAGGGCCTGGGCGTGCGGTCTGAGGTCGACGAGAGCACGCTCGTGCCCGACCCGGACAAGACGATCGAGGAGGGAGCGGTCCTGCCGTGGAATTCCGGCGGGCGGCGGCTCTCGATGTTTGCCGCGGGCGAGCTCGGGGTGCGCCTCGACGTGCCGTACCGGTCGCTGACCGAGCGCGAGCGCGACACCGTCCTGCACGGCCCTCCCGTGCGCCAGGAGGTGACGCTGCACTCGGGCCAGGGCGAGCGGACCGTGCGGCTGTCGGTGAACTATGACAACGCGGTCGCCGCGGTGCAGCGCTCCCTGGCCAGTGATAACGAGCGCACCCGGAGGCTCGCGCAGCGCTTCGTCATCACCCGCACCTGCTCGGTCTGCCACGGCACGCGGCTCCGCCCGGAGGCGCTGACGTCGCAGCTCGGCGGCCGGAACCTCGCCGAGATCAGCAGCCTCAGCCTGACCGAGCTGGGCGAGTTCACCGCCGGCCTTCCGGCCGGGCTTCCCGATGAGCTCAGCCGGGTGACGACCGGCCTGCTGGCCGAGCTGCACGGGACGCTGTCGCCCTTGCTCGACGTCGGCCTCAGCTACCTCACGCTGGACCGGGCGGGCTCGTCGCTGTCGACGGGGGAGCGGCAGCGCATCGAGCTCACCTCGACCGTCCGGGCGAGTACCACCGGCATGCTCTACGTGCTGGACGAGCCGTCGGTCGGACTGCACCCCAGCAACGTCACCGGCCTGCGCACGATGATCTCGGCACTCGCCGGGAACGGGAATTCGGTCATCGTGGTCGAGCACGAGCGGGAGATCATCCGCGCCGCCGACTGGGTCATCGAGCTCGGCCCCGGAGCCGGCGCCCAGGGCGGCCACGTGATCGCCGCCGGCAGCCCGGGCGAGCTGGAGTCCGACCCGCGCTCGGTCATCGGCCCGTTCCTGGCCGGCGCACCGGGCGTCCCCGGCGACCGGCCCTCGCGTCCCGCCGGCGCCGGGCAGATCGCCATCGAGATCTCCGACCTGTACAACCTGCACGATGTCGCGGCCGGGTTCCCGCTGAACCGCCTGACCGCGGTCGCCGGACCGTCCGGCGCGGGCAAGACCGCCCTGGTGCTGGACAGCCTCATCCCCGCGGTGCGGGCGCGCCTGAGCGGATCGGCCGGGCCTGCGCACGTCCGCCGGCTCGATATTTCCGACATCCGCCAGGTGGCCCAGATTGACGCCTCGCCCATCGGGCAGAACGCGCGGTCGACCCCGGCCACCTACTGCGGGGCGTTCGACCACATCCGGAGCCTGTACGCGGCGTCGGCCTACGCCCGGCGGCGCCGCTGGAAGGCCGGTCACTTCTCGTTCAACACCCGCGCCGGCCAGTGCCCGACCTGCCGTGGCATCGGGCACATCGACCTTGACGTTCAGTACCTGCCCGACATCACGGTCCCCTGCCCGACCTGCGGGGGCGCGCGTTTCAACGACGCGGTCCTCGCCGTCCGGGTCGACGGCCTGACCATCGCGGACGTGCTCGCCCTCAGCGTGAGCGAGGCCGTCGAGTGGTTCGCCTCTTCAGTGTCCGCGGGGGGCTCCGGGGGGTCGTCCTCCCGGGCCAGCACCGGTCCGATCGCCGCGGCGCTGCGGCCGGTCAACGATGTCGGCCTCGGCTACCTGAAGCTCGGCGAGCCCACGCCGTCGCTCTCCGGCGGCGAGTCGCAGCGCCTGAAGATCGCCTCCCGCCTGCGCAGCAGCCAGCGCGGCGCGCTCTACGTGTTCGACGAGCCCACCACCGGCCTGCACCCGCTGGACGTGGCGACGCTGGTGAGCGTGTTCGACCGGCTGATCGACGCCGGAGCGACGATCGTCGTGATCGACCACGACCTCGACCTCCTGGCGGCAGCCGACTATCTCATCGACATGGGTCCCGGCGGCGGACCTGAGGGCGGCCGCATCCTCGCGGCCGGACCGCCGTCCGAGGTCGCGAGCGACCCGGCCAGCGTGACCGGGCCCTGGCTGACGGAGTATTTCGACCTGGCCGGGGCCAGCCGCTGACGCTAGCGGGGGCGGCCGGGCGTCGCTGCCTTCTCGGGATCGCACCAGCTGTCCGATGACGGGGAGTGCGGCCCGGGCGGGCTCGCCGATCCGAACGCCCGCAGGACCACGAAGAAGGCGACCCCGACGATGACCGCGACCAGCGACGCCGTGTAGACGCTGGCGTCGATCGGCCCGGTCGCGACGGAGATCAGGCCGGTCAGGACCGCGGGCACGCCCAGGCCGAAGTAGGCGACGGCGAAGAACGTCGAGACGACCGCCGCCCGGCTGCGCGGCTCGGCGATCCGGTTCAGCTCGCTGAGCCCGCCGCGGAAGATGAAGCCGACGGCCACGCCGCCGGTGATCGTGGCGACCAGGAAGAGCCAGAGCGCCTTGGCGAACAGTGCCCCTTCCAGCGTGCCCAGGCAGACCAGCAGGAGCGGCACGCCCAGGCTCACGCTCTGGCGCGCGGGCAGCTTCGCCGAGACGGCCTGGCTGATCGCGGCCGTCACGAAGATCAGGAACGACCCTCCGCCGATCAGGGCCAGGTTGTGGACGCCGAGCACGCCATTCAGGAACGTCGGCACCAGGCTGCTGAACAGGCCGAGCACGCTGAAGGCGGCGAAGCCGCCAAGGCAGGCGCCGAGCATCACGGTGCCCCTGCCACGCGGAACGGCGAGCCGCGGCCGCAGGCTGATGACGCCGTCCGGGTGCCTGACGGTCTCCGGGATGAGCATCAGTGCGGCCAGCGTCAGGAAGCTGGCACCGAGGTAGGTCCAGAAGACGCTGTGGGTGGGCATCGCCACGTACTCGGCGAACAGCCCGGCGACCAGCGGGCCGAGGCCGAGGCCAGTCATGTTGGCGCCCGACGCGACCACGGCGGCAGCCTCGCGATCACCCCTCGGCTGCAGCTCGGCCAGCGCCGCCGTGGCGGTCCCGGTCGCGAATCCGGCCGCCATGCCGCTCACGATCCGGGCCACGATGAGCTCCCCGATGCCGGATGCGGCCAGGAACACCCCGCTGCTGATCGCCGCGCAGAGCGCGGCCAGGGCCAGCACCTTCTTCCGGCCGATGTGATCGCTCAGGTCGCCCAGCGCCACCAGCACCGCCAGCGTGCCGAGCACATAGGCGGCGAAGACCACCGTGACGCCGAGCGCTCCGAAGCCCATCTGCTTCTCGTAGAGCACGTACAGCGGGACCGGCAGCGTCCCGCCCAGCATCATGACGAGCAGCACGGCCGCGGTCATCCGGTAGCCGCGGCGACTCACCGGGGTATTCCTGCTATCTGCCGACGAATGCGACATCAGACGTATCTCCGGTACTCATGCGGCGACGCGGCAACCCCTGGGTGTTCAACCCCTAGGAAGTTCCCGCACGCAGCCGGCCTACGCAGACCGAGGCCGCCGGATGGGTCACGTCTACGCCCGGCCCGAGGCGGGAATGGGAGATGCATGTCAGAATCTGCGCCCGGCATCGACTTTGCCAACCTGCCCGCGCCCGACGAGGGCTTCCTGGCCACGCTGTTCATCACCGTCCGGTCGGTTGCGCGGTCACGTGACTTCTACTCGCGCGTCCTGGGCGGGACCGTCGTCCTGGCGGAGAACCCGTGCATCGTCAGGCTGTCCAATTTCTGGATCCTCATGAATCCCGGCGGTCCGCCCACTCCCGACAAGCCGGGTATCTCGGTCGTCGACTACGAGCCCGGTGACACCACCTCGATCTTCCTGAACCTGCGGGTCGCCGACATCCAGGCCTGCTACGAGGAGTGGAAGTCGAAGGGAGCGGAGTTCGTCACGCCTCCGATTGACCGCAAGGCGGAGATCCGCTGCTATATGCGCGATCCGGACGGGTACCTGATCGAGGTCGGCCAGGCCACTGGCGTGCTGCAGGGCAAGCTCGCCGAGAAGCGGCCGGAGGATCTCCCCGGCTGAGCGGCGCGCAGGCCGGGCTAGAGACCGGCGCTCTGGCCGCCGTCAATGTGCAGGATCTCGCCGGTGACGAACTGGGCGGACTCAAGGTAGAGAATGCCGCCGACGACGTCGCTGACCTGGCCGACGCGCCCCATGGGATGCAGCTTGGCCAGCTCCTTGAAAGCTTCCGGCGGGTTCAGCGGCGTCTGGATGACGCCCAGCGAGACGGCGTTGGCCCGGATGCCGCGCGAGGCGTACTCGATCGCCAGCGACTTCGTGGCCGCCACGAGGCCGCCCTTGGTGAGCGTGGCCAGCAGCGCCGGCGAGTCTGAATGCGCGTGGTCCACCATCGAGGTGGAGATGCAGACCACGTGCCCGCCACCACCCTTGAGCATCTCGGGGATGACGCGCTGGGTCATCAGGAAGAAGCCGGTCACATTGACGTTCACGGCCAGCTGGTAGTCGTCGGTCGTGTAGTCGGTGAACGGCTTGCCGATGAAGACCCCCGCGTTGTTCACCAGCGTGTCGATCCGCCCGAAGCGCTTCAGCGCTTCGTTGACGATGCGGTCGGCCGTTTCGGCCTGCGAGACGTCACCCTGGACGGTCAGCATGTCCGGGTCGTCGGACGGCTTGATCGACAGGGAGTTGGCAACCACGGCCCAGCCCTGCGCGCGGTACCCGGCCGCCAGACCGGCCCCGATGCCCTGCGCGGCACCGGTGATGATGGCCACCCGCTGCCCGGTGCCGGTCATGACGGCCCCGCCGACGCCGCCGCCGGCCGGCTCCCGGCGGCCGCCGGGTCGCTCGGATGCGGGACCAGCGGCGTAATCTCCTCGGTCAGCCAGGGTGCCAAGGGCAGGGAATCCAGCATTGCGCGCACGTCCGCGGTGTCCTGACCCCGCCACAGGCCGAGCGCGTGCGATTCGTCCGGCCAGGCGGGCAGCAGCCAGAGCCGGGTCAGGCGGCCCTGGTCGGCTAGCTCACGTGTCCGCTTCGCCTCGCCGGCCCTGGCATCGCGGACGGCCGGCGCGGGCGTGCCGTCCGGGATGTCGGTGACGAACGTGGTGAGGAACTCCGGGCGCCCGGGTGCCGGCCGGCTCTGAGCGGACGCGGCCGGGTCGTTCGGGTGGTGCGCCAGCTCCGTCACTTCATCGGAGCGCCAGACGTGCAGCGGCATCGAGGCCAGGACCTGCTCGAGCTCGGCGCGATCGGCGGCTGCGAACAGCCCAAGGGTGCGCCATTCGCCGGGCGCCAGGGGCGGCCGCCACAGCCGGAGGATGTGATCGTGCGCCGCGAGCTCACGGGTGTGTGCGGCCTCGCGCTCGCGGACGTCGGCCACGGCCTGTTCCGATGTCCCGTCCGGAACGTGCGTGGTCATCGTCACGAGGTACTCCATGGTCCGCCTCCTGCGCTTCGGCTCGGGTTACAGGCGCGAGGTGAGCTCGGTCACGATCTCCGCCGCCGACTGCGGCTCGCGCACGAGGGCAACGCTTTGTCCGGCCCACATCGAGAGCGCCTCGATGTCACCAGTCGTCCCGACCATCGGCGGCGCTCCCTCGTAGCGCACGATTGCCTCGCCGGAGGCGAGGTGGGCGATCACGTCGCCTATTCCCGGCCGCTGGTCGTCTGGGGGACAGCCCGCGGCTTCCCAGGCCCTCGCCGTTGAGTTGCGGAGCGCGCGGTGGGGAGAGTCGGGCCACCCGACGTCGTACAGGTTGGGATACCACTGCGGGTCGGTCTCGGCCGCGGCTATCAGCCGGCGCCGGTAGTCCTCGTGGATCGGCATCTCCTCGGCCAGCAGGAACCGCGTGCCCACCCACGCGGCCTGGGCTCCCAGGGCGAGCACTGCGGCGACTCCGCGCGCATCGCCGATCCCGCCCGCCGCGATCACCGGCACGGGCGTCACCGCGTCGACCACGGCGGGCACCAGCGGCAGGGTCGCGACCGTGCTCCCCACGTGCCCGCCGGCCTCCCACCCCTGGGCGACGATCACGTCCACGCCGGAGCCGACTGCCCGCCGCGCCTCCTCGGCGCTGCCGACCGTGTGCATGACGATCCCCCC
>Ga0209380_10001832_pt1 | contig 13998 bp, 11 predicted proteins | sample HubBroMetageWFT6_FD_188347 | JGI IMG/M metagenome (GOLD analysis project Ga0209380, IMG submission 188347) | Warmed and freeze-thawed soil microbial communities from the Hubbard Brook experimental Forest, New Hampshire - Hubbard Brook CCASE Soil... | ecosystem: Environmental > Terrestrial >...
CGCCGCCTATTTCCGCTTGCTCACCGGCGAGGAGCTTGTCTCGTTCTACGATGCGACGCCGGGCACGCATCGTGGCTTCTGCATAGTGAGCGGCGCATCGGTGCTGGTGAAATTCGACGAACACTCGTGCAACGCGCAGACCGACCCTGCCGCGCCGCGCGCTATGGCGTCGCGCCGGCGACGCTCGACGATGACCCCGGCGCCCGCCCCGACGCACACGGGTTTATCGTCGATAAGGCGCTGTGGTTCATGGCGACCGATGATCTGACCCAATACCCGGCCCGTATCCCCGGCCAGAATGCACGCACAGTGGGCGTACCGATGGATCTGCGCGGGAGAGGGCGGCTGCCGCACGAGCGTCGTCAATACCGCGGAACGAGGTGCGGGTCGCCTTTTTGAGGCGCCCGCCGCGGCCTCATCTCAACCGCGCTAGCTTATGCTAAATGGCTCTTCGGGTCGGCCTTCGCGGTTAGATTTTCGTCGTGGCAGTGGCCGCTTTCGGCGCAGAGCCTCAGGGTGAGCTTGGATTTGGAATTTCCTCCCGCTACGCTCCTGGGCGATCTGGCCGCGCCGAGGGAAAGCGTGTTGACCATTCATGACCGGGCGCTTCGTCCTACGAACGCTAGGCGAGCGCTGGAGACCGCCGAATGCGAGTAGTGATGACGGCGCCTCGGAAGGCTCGGTGATCGGCGAGGAGACGCAAACCCCGCTTGCCGTGCTGAGCCGCGTGTTCGGCTATTCCAGCTTTCGCGGACAGCAACAGACAATCATCGAGCACGTTGTCGGTGGCGGGGATGCGATCGTGCTGATGCCGACGGGCGGCGGCAAGTCGCTGTGCTATCAGCTTCCGGCATTATTGCGCCCCGGACTTGGCGTCGTCGTCTCGCCGTTGATCGCGCTGATGAAGGACCAGGTGGATACCTTGCGGCAGGCAGGAGTCCGGGCAGCCGCGCTGAACTCGGGGCTCCCGGCCGGCGAAGCGGGCGAGATCGAGCGCGCCGTCCGGGATGGTGCTCTCGATCTCCTCTACGTCTCACCGGAACGTTTGGTCATGCCGTACTGTCTCGATCTGTTGCGGCACTGCCGGATCGCGCTGTTCGCAATCGACGAAGCGCATTGTATCTCGCAATGGGGCCACGATTTCCGCCGCGACTACCAGTCGCTCGGCATCCTCAAAAAGAGCTTCCCCGACACGCCCTTGCTGGCTCTGACCGCGACCGCGGACGAACCGACCCGTCGCGATATCGCCGAGCGTCTGCATCTCGGCGCGGCCCGGCTGTTCGCCGCAGGCTATGACCGCCCCAATCTGTTCTATCGTGTAGTTGCGAAGCAGAATGCGCGCGACGATCTGCTGCGCTTTCTCGGTGACGAGCATACGGAAGACGCCGGCATTGTTTACTGCCTGACGCGGCGCGCGGTCGAGGACACCGCAGCCTGGCTGACTCAGCGGGGGCGCGCGGCGCTGCCATATCACGCGGGTCTGACGGCCGAAACGCGGGTTCGGCACCAGAACCGCTTCCTGCGCGAGGAAGGCGTCATCGTCGTCGCGACAGTCGCCTTCGGCATGGGTATCGACAAGCCCAATGTCCGCTTCGTCGCCCATCTCGACGCGCCGAAGAACCTCGAAGCCTATTACCAGGAGACCGGCAGGGCCGGGCGCGACGGGTTGCCGGCAGATGCCTGGATGGCGTACGGCATCGCGGATGTAATGAACCTGCGGCGCCTGACTGAAGCGAGCGACATCGGCGAGCGGCAACGCCGCATAGAGCGTCAGAAATCCGAGGCGCTGATCGGTTTCTGCGAAACGACCTCGTGCCGCCGCCAGGCACTGCTCGGCTATTTCGGAGAGCGCGATCACCCGCCGTGCGGGAATTGCGACAATTGCCGCAACCCGGTGGCCAGCTGGGACGGCACGATCGCGGCGCAAAAGGCCCTCTCCGCAGTCTATCGCACCGGCCAGCGGTTCGGAGCGCATCATTTGATCGATGTGCTTGTCGGCAACGCGACCGCACGAATACGAGATTTAGGCCATGACCGGCTTAAAACGTTTGGCGTCGGTACTGAATTGGACGGCCGCCAATGGTTATCGGTAATCCGCCAGTTGCTCGCGCAAGGGCTTTTGCTGCTGGATCCCGACGGCCATGGCGGGTTGGCGCTGGCGCCGAGTGCCGGAGATGTGCTGCGCGGCGCTCGCACGGTGGGCTTCCGTCAGGAAGTGCCGCGCGAGCGCGTGAACCGGCGCAAACCTGGTAAGAGGGCATTGCCCGATCTGGCGCTCGATTCGGCAACCCAAATCCTGTGGACGGCATTGCGTGCCTGGCGGCTCGATGAGGCTCGGCGCCAGGAGCTGCCACCCTACGTGATCTTTCACGATGCGACGCTGATCGAGGTTGCCCGCCGTCGTCCACGCACGCTCGAAGCCTTGGCCGACATCCCCGGAATAGGCCACAGCAAACTCGACCGCTACGGTGCCGCCGTGCTCGCAATTACAGCAAACGGGGCATAGCTTTGACCACACGAGCTCATGGTCGAAGTCGCAACCCCAGGCGTGGCTAAGGACTACGAGGAATTCCTGACCGTATCGCGGATTGACTCGCGTATCTCATCGCGCAAGCGAAGGGCGGTTTGAAGAGCGCCGGTTCGATGTGGTCCGAATGGCCGGAATCGGCGCTCAGCCGGCACTCTCGCACGGCCGGTCGGGGGTCTCAAATGCGCCGATTCCGGACCTTGCCGTCCTCGTTGCATTACCGGGCTCACCGAAGCCGATCGGAACGGCGTCATCAGTCATCGTTTCGAGTTGGCGCGGCTCAGCCTACGCCTCGGGCGGAATGCCTGGTTTGACGGAGCCCGGACCGTCCGTGAGCGAACGGTCGTCATCGGGAGGTGAGCTAAGGTTCCAGTGTCGGCATCATTCCCTCCCGGTGCGGATGTCGATCGGCATCATTACCGAACTGGCGCGATCGCGTCTGCTATAGTGCGGGAGTGAAACCTGCGCCCTTCACCTATCATCGCCCGGAGACGCTGGAGGAGGCGATCGGGCTGCTTGCGGATTTAGCGCCGCAGGACGGCAGTGTGTTGGCGGGCGGCCAGAGCCTCGTCCCAATGATGAATTTCCGGCTGGCGCGGCCGGCCCATCTAATCGACATCAACACCGTTGGCGGGCTGGACCTGTTGGCAGCGGAAAATGGCGTCTTGCGGATTGGCGCGCGGGTACGGCATGCCGCTTTCCACATCCCTGCTGAGCAGGGCCCGCTCGGGGCGATGCTGGCTGCCGTGGCGCGGCATATCGGGCATTATCCGATCCGCATGCGCGGCACATTCTGCGGGAGCCTTGCGCATGCCGACCCGGCCGCAGAATGGGGCCTGGTTGCGGCGACGTTGGACGCCGAACTGGTTGCGGTCAGCACGGGCGGCGAACGCCGGCTGGCAACCAGCGATTTCTTCCAGGGTGTGATGACGACGGCGCTGAAACCCGACGAAGTGCTCGCCGAGGCAAGATTACCAATCCTGCCGGCCTACACGCGCTTCGGCTTTGCCGAGTTCAGCCGCCGCGCCGGCGATTTTGCGATGGCGATGGCGCTGGCGGTGCTGGAGATCGAAGGCGGTGTGATCGCCGCGCCGCGCCTCGGCGTCGGCGGTGCCGAGGCAATACCGCACCGCATCGAAGAAGCCGAGGCGGCGCTCCGTGGGGAGAAGCCAAGCGAAGCGGTGTTCCGCGCCGCCGCGGAGGCTGCCGCGAGAACCATCGATCCTCTCGAAGATCCGCAGATCGATATGCAATACCGGCGCGAACTGGTCGGCGCGATGGCGTATCGCGCGCTGCGGCAGGCTTGCGCATGAGCGAGTCGGTCGAGGTTACCTTGACCGTCAACGGTCGGCCGTATGCGTTGCGGCTGGAACCGCGCCGCACGCTTCTCGATGCCCTCCGTGACGAATGCGGCCTGACCGGCACACATATGGGCTGCGAGCACGGCGTCTGCGGCGCCTGCACCGTGCTTATCGACGGCGACCCTATCCGTGCTTGCCTGATGTTTGCGGTGCAAGCGCAAGGGAGCGCGATCCGCACGGTCGAGGGGTTGGCGCAAGGCGAAGAACTGCACCCGCTGCAACGCGCCATGATCGCGCATCACGCCGTGCAATGCGGGTTTTGTACCCCCGGCTTCCTGATGCTTGTTGCCGGCGTCCTGGAGCATGAGCCCGATATCGGCGACGAGGCATTGCTCGATGTGCTGGGCTCGAATTTGTGCCGCTGCACTGGGTATCAGGGCATCGTTGCCGCGATGCGTGCGGCCGTCGCCCAAATGCGTGGACCGAAAGGCTCGGAATGACCCGGGAGACGACCCCCGGCCGCGTTCTCGGCCGCTCGGTGCTACGGCTGGAGGACCCGCCCCTCGTCGCCGGGCGGGGTCAGTTCGTCGGCGATATTGGATTCCCGCACCAGCTTCACATGCGCGTCGTCCGCTCACCCTATCCCCACGCCTTATTGCGCTCCGTCGACATCGCGGCGGCCGTGACCGCACCCGGTGTCGTTGCCGTCTGGACCGGAGCGGACCTCGCCGATTTGCCGCCGATCGATTTCCGCGACCCGGCCGCCGAGGCGCTGCGCCCCTACCGCCAGCCGCTGTTGGCGCGGGAGCGCGTGCGGTATGTCGGCGAGCCGGTCGCGGTGGTGTTCGCGACCGATCCCTATCTGGCCGAGGACGCCGCCGAGCTGGTCTCGGTCGAGGCCGATGAGCTGGCACCGATCCTGGATGCCAGCGCCGTCCCCGGCAGCTTCGCACCGGACCTGTCGACTGAAGCCTTAGTCCTGCGCGCCGGCTACGGCGATGTCGAGGCGGGCTTCGCCGCGGCGCATGCGGTCATCGCCCTGGACCTGACGATCGGCCGGCACAGCGGCGTGCCGATCGAGACTCGCGGCGCGCTCGCCCGGTTCGACGCGGCTCGGGACGTGCTGGAATTGTACGGCGCGGCCAAGGTGCCGCATCGCAACCGTGACGCGTTGGCCCGCATGCTTGGTCGCAGCACTGCCGAGGTTGTGCTGAAGGAAGGCAATACCGGCGGCGGGTTCGGCATCCGCGGCGAGCTATACCCCGAAGATTTTCTCGTCTGTATCGCCACCATGCGATTGCGCCGTCCGGTCAAATGGATCGAGGATCGGCGTGAGCATCTGATGGCCGCCAACCAATCGCGCGAGCAGCATCACCACATCCGCGCCGCGGTCGATGCCGAGGGCCGCATCCTGGGGCTTGAGGACGAGTTCGATCTCGACCAAGGCGCCTATGTGCGCACGCATGGCGCCCGGGTCGCTGACATGACCATCGCCATGGTGCCCGGGCCATACCGGATCCCCTCCTATCGTGGCATCTGCCATTTCCGATTGACCAACAAGACGCCGGCGGCGACCTATCGAGCGCCGGGACGGTTCGAGGGCACGTTCGTGCGGGAGCGGCTGCTCGATGCGGTCGCCGACCAGCTCGGCATCGACCGGGTGACGGTGAGGCGGCGTAACCTAATCACAGCGACTGAAATGCCGTTTAACCGTCCGCTGCATGCGCTCGGCACCGAAGTCATCTACGATTCTGGAAATTATCCGCTCCTGCTCGATAAGGCGCTGGCTCACATCGGTTGGGCTTCGTTGCAAGCGGAGTTGCGCCGCCGCCGCGCCACCGGCGAACTGGTCGGGTCGGGTATTGCCATCTTTGTCGAAAAGGGCGGGCTCGGCCCGCTGGATGGCACCCGCATCACCATCGACACCACCGGCGCGGTGGAATTGGTGACCGGCGGCTCCGCCGTTGGCCAGGGGTTCGCCACGGCGATGGCGCAGATCTGCGCGGACACGCTCGGTGTCGACTATCGCATGGTACGCGTCGTCTCGGGACAGACCGACCGCATCCAATACGGGATCGGCGCGCACGCTTCTCGCGCCTCGGTGATGACCGGCAGCGCGACGCATGCCGCGGCGCTGAAAGTCCGGGGCAAGGCGCTGGAGATGGCAGCCTCGCTGCTGCAGGCGGCTCCCGACGAGCTCGACATTATCGAGGGGGTTGTCGTCCATCGCGATCGTCCGGGCGGCGCGTCGATCAGCCTGGCGGAGGTGGCCCGCCATCTGGGCCCCGACTCACCGACGCTCGGCGAGCGCGATCCCGGCCTCACCGCCGAAGGCTGGTTTCGCACGGATCACATGACCTACCCCTACGGCGTGCAGATTGGCGTTGTCCGCGTTGATGGCGAGACCGGCGAGGCGACGATCGAGCGCTTTCTGCTCGCCTATGATATCGGCCGGGCGATCAATCCGATGCTGGTCGAGGGCCAGTTGGTCGGCGGCTTTGTGCAGGGGCTCGGCGGCGCGTTGTACGAAGAATTCCGCTATGACGAGCGCGGCGAGCCGCTCAGCGTGACCCTGGCCGATTATCTGCTGCCGACCTCTCGGGAAACTCCCGCAGTGGAGACGCTGGTGACCGAAGACGCACCGAGCCCGCTCAATCCGCTCGGCATCAAGAGCGTCGGCGAGGGCGGCATAAACGGGGTCGGCGCGGTCATCGCCGCTGCGATTGACGAGGCGACCGGCATGCCCGGCGCGGTGACCCGGCTTCCGGCGACGCCGCATCGGATCAAGGCGCTGTTGCGCGCGGCGGCGCTGCGCCGCAGCGCTGCCGACGGCGAGGAATAGAAGGAGGGGTGAACACGATGAGCAATCTCGACGCCCTGATCCAGGATCTCGTGATCGCCAATCGCGTCCTCGCCAGGGAGGAGGTCGTCGACGCCTACGGTCATGTCAGCGTCCGTCACCCGGACAACCCCAACCGCTTCCTGATTGCCCGCTCGCTGGCCCCGGAGCTGGTCGGTCCCGAAGACATCCTCGAGCTTGACCTCGATGGTCAGCCCGTACGCGAGGATGACCGCAGTCTCTATCTTGAGCGTTTCATTCATGCGGCGATCTTCGCGGCGCGGCCGGATGTCATGGCGGTCGTTCATGCCCATGCCGAGGACACGCTGCCCTTCGGTATCGCCGAGGAGACAAAATTGCGGCCGGTGATCCATTCGGGCAGCTTCATCGGCACCGAGGTGCCGGTCTGGGACATCGCCAACAAATTCGGCGACACAAACCTGCTCGTCACCAACATGGTACAGGCGAGTGATCTCGCGAAATGCCTTGGCATGAACAGCGTGGCGCTGATGCGCGGCCATGGCTTCGCTTCAGCCGCGCGCTCGCTGATCGAAGTCGTGCGGCTATCGGTCTACCTGCCGCGCAATGCACGGGCGCTGACGCGCGCAAGACAGCTGGGCGGCGAGATCAAGTACCTGTCTCGAGGCGAGATCGAGGCCCGCAACCGCGGCTACAGCCCGTACTCGACCGAGACTTGGCGCACCTGGGAGTATTGGGCGAATAAGGCCGGCTGCGGACACCTGCTGACTCGGCCCGACAGTGGGCATGTGCACCCGCCAAAAGGCTGATCCAGATGGTGTCGGTTCAGCGGACGCCGTTGCTGACGCTGCTGAACGCGCCGACTGTTGCGGCCTATACCGCTGCCGGGTTCTGGCGCGACGAGACGATCTACCATCTCGCCGCGCGACACGCGCGAACGACGCCGCACGCTTTCGCAGTGCGCGACCGCCATCGCCGACTGAACTACGCTGAGCTGGTCGCTGCCGCCGACCGGCTGGCGGCGCACTTCGCCGGCCACGGCATCCGTCCCGGTCATCGCGTCGCCGTATGGATGCCGAGCCGGGTCGAGACCGCGATCGTGCTGCTCGCCTGCTCGCGCAACGGCTATGTCTGTTGCCCGTCCTTGCATCGCGACCACACAGTTGGCGAGATCGTCGCGCTGGTCGACCGCATGCGTGCCGCAGCACTGATAGCGCAGCCCGGCTACGGCGCCGATGCCGACCGCCACGACGTCTTCACCGAATTGGCTGGTTGCGGCTTCCTGCGATGCGCCTGGCGCGCCGGCCCGGCCGATGCCTCACCCTTCGCCGAGTTGTCTGGCCCCGCGCTCGAGATGGAAGCGAGCGCAGACGCCAACCAGGTGATGTATCTGCCCTTCACCTCCGGGACGACAGGCGAGCCGAAGGGCGTTCTGCATAGCGACAACACGCTGCTCGCCACGGCGCGTATGATGGTGCGCGACTGGCTGCTGGACCGCGCCGTGCTCTATACGCTGAGCCCGCTCAGCCACAATCTGGGGCTCGGCGCGCTGATTACCGCGCTGGTCGGTGGTGGCGAGCTGGTTGTGCACGACCCGCCGCGCGGTGCCAGCCTCCTCGATCGTCTGGAGGCGACCGGCGCCGAGTTTCTGTTCGGCGTGCCGACCCATGCCATCGACCTGCTCGCCGAGATGCGAGCCCGCGGCGTGCGGCGGTTAGGCGCGGTGCGAGGGTTCCGGATCTCGGGCGCCGCAGCGCCGGCGCCGATTATTGCCGAACTGATGCAGTACGGTGTCATACCGCAGAGCGGTTACGGCATGACCGAAACCTGCTCGCACCAGTACACGCTGTCAGACGACCCGCCCGAGCGTATCGCCGAAACTAGCGGGCGCGCCTGCGCCGGCTACGAGGTCCGCATCTGGGGCCAGGACGATCCCGACACCGAAGCCGCGCCCGGCGAAATCGGCGAGATCGGCGGCCGCGGCGCCAGCCTGATGCTCGGCTATTTCGACGACCAGAGGGCGACCGAGACAGCCTTTAATGCGCAGGGTTGGTTCATGACCGGCGATCTCGGCTGGATCGACGAAGGCGGCTATCTCCATGTCACCGGACGCAAGAATGATGTGATCATTCGTGGCGGCCGCAAGATCCATCCGACGCGCATAGAGGCGTTGGCGCTACGGCACGACGCGATCGAAAAGGCGGCTGCGTTTCCGATCGCCGATGCACGACTGGGCGAGCGCGTCTGCCTGGCCGTGGTGGCACGCGGCGACATGGAGGCCGATCCGGAAGCGATCCTGGAACATTTGGATGCCTCCGGCTTGTCGAGATACGACATGCCGGAATTCATTCTGCCGCTATCCGAAATGCCGCTTACCGCCAGCGGCAAGTTGCTCAAGCGCGAGCTGGTGCGCCGGGTGGTGGAAGGACGGGTGCAGCCATTGCCGGTGCGCTTCCGCTCCCGGTCTGCGGCGCGGGGTTAGCGCGATGCGGGCGATTGTCGTCGACGGTTTCGGCCCACCCGAGCGGCTGCGCGTCGGCGAGGTGGCAGAGCCGGTACCGGCGCCGGATGAGGTGTTGGTGAGGGTGTATGCCGCACCGGTGAATTACGTCGATCTTCTTGTGGTCGGCGGCAATTACCAGTTCCTACCGCCGCTTCCGTTCACTCCCGGCAAGGGCCCGGCTGGCGTGGTAAGCGTGGTGGGGCGGGAAGTGACGAATTTGCGAGCCGGCGACCGGGTGTTGGCGATGGCCGAACAGGGCGGCTACGCCGAGGCGGTCACGGTGCGCGCCGATCAGTGCTATCGGTTGCCCGCATCGATGTCGTTTACCGAGGCCGCGTCGCTGAGCCTCGTCTACGACACCGCCTGGTTCGCGTTGCGCGAGCGCGCCCGGCTCGAGGCCGGCGAAACCGTGCTGGTGCTCGGTGCCTCGGGCGGGGTCGGCCAGGCGGCGGTTCAGCTCGCCCATGCGATGGGTGCGCGGGTGCTCGGCGGGATTGCGCGGCCGGAGCGGGCAGAAGCAGTATGGGCCGCCGGCGCCGATGCGGTGATCGATCTGTCGACCACCGACCTCCACGACAGCCTGCGCACGCAGGTTTATGCGGTGACCGAGGGCCGCGGCGTCGACATCATTCTCGACCCGCTCGGCGGCACGGTATTCGAGGCGGCGGTGCGTGCGCTCGCCTGGCGTGGCCGGGCGGTAGTAATCGGGTTTGCAGCAGGCGCGATCCCGACACTCAAGACCAACTACCTCCTCTTGAAGAACATCGAGGTCAGCGGGTTACAGATCAGCGACTACCGTAAGCGGCGCCCGGAACAGGTCGCGGCGGCTTACGCGGAGATTTTCGGCCTCTATGAGCAAGGCATAATCAAGCCCGCTCCTGCAACAGTCTTTCCGCTGGCTCGGGCAGGCGAGGCGCTCACGGTATTGCGCGAGCGGCACATCGCCGGCCGCGGTGTGTTGCAGCTGCGCGACGACTCAACGGATGCGTGAATGGCGATGCACCACCTTCAGGCGGTCGGGACGGGTAACGCGGCGCCGGCACCAAAGCTTAGGCCCGGGCTCTTCCTCGAGGCGGCAGCCCGGGCGAGCGGAAGACGATCCGGTGTACTCGCGGCGATGTCGTCGACTACCAGATCAAGACCTTCGGACTTGACAAAACAGTGCGTTCGGTGCGCGGCAAATACGAGCTCCTGATGGCCGACACCTTCGCGCGCGCTGCACGAGGGGATCCGGTGCAAGCTCCGCGGCTGCGATCTCGTCCAATTGCATGTAAATCACTGTAGCAGGCGCGACACCCAATCGGCGACGGGGTCGCCACTGCCCATGTCGACCTGAACCAGCCCGTCGATTATGAAGGTGGGCGATACATGGATGCCGTTCTGGCGGGCATATTTACAGTGCCACTTCACCTCACGGTCGAGATCGGGGATCGCGAAGGCCTCGGTAAGGTTCACGGCACTGTAGCGCTCGATCCGCCTGATGATCTCGTTGGGCGTAGCATCAAGGTTCGGCCCGCTGCAATGGCGGTCGAATTCAAATTCTTCACGATGCGCGGCCACCGCCGCCATAACAGCTTTTGCTGCTGCCTTCCCGCTTTCGAGGGTTGAGGCGGCCAGGATACAGCGCACGATCACGCCCGAGTACATGTGCCAAGGCTGCGACTGAAGGCGGAGCTTGATGGTGATGCGGTCCTCGCCCGCTTGGGCGAGCAGGTCGTCAAGTTTGCCGAACGCCTTGACGGAAAACGGGCAGGTCGGTTCCAGGAACACCTCGAAGATGCGAGGCCCGTGGCCCCAGACAAGTGGATCAGCGTGCCATACATTCTTCATACGATTTTTGCTCCTTCACCTGGTTCGTACGCGGCGAGGCCCGAAGGCGGTGGGGCGCTGGGCTCCGCAAACCACCTCGCTATCCGATCTCGAACAGAGGCCGCTCAAACTCATGTGTCAATCCTCGTCCTGGATGGCGCAGGCCCAGCGCGGTCGGTCAGTGTTCGCGTTAGATCGGGAGACGGCCGATGAAGAGAAGCCCCCCGGCAATGGGACCTTGACCGTATGCAGCCGTTGGCGAATGGCGCACAATCGAGAAGATACGAAGCCGTCCTAGACGACTTGAGCACATCGCGGGTAGGAGACCGTTATGCCGGAACCGAAATGGTCGCTGCGCGGCGAGTACATGGAGAGCTGCAACTGCGATTATCTCTGCCCCTGCATCTATACCAACCCGCAGGAGGCGGCGACGCACGACCACTGCACGGCGGTGATGGTGTTCCGCATCGACGAAGGTAGTTTTGGCGATACCAAGCTGGACGGGCTTAAATTCGCGCTGGTAATCCGCTCAGGCCGGGTCATGGCCGACGGCAACTGGATTTTCGCGGGAGTGGTGGACGACAGCGCCAACGACGTCCAGCGCACCGCGCTTGCCGCCATCGTCGGAGGCGAAGCCGGCGGCACGCCGGCGCTCATCCGCCAGAACCTCGTCAGCGACTTCCGCGGGGTCGAGTTCAAGCCGATCGAGGTTCACATCGAGGGGCTCAAGCGCTCGGCCGCGATCCCCGATATCCTGGCGTTCGAGATCGAAGGCGTCATCTCCCGCAACCGCAGCGGCGACCCGCTCTATATCGACAATACGGCGCATCCGGCCAACCGCCGCTTGGCGCTCGCCCGGTCGAAGGAGACGCACGTCAACGGTTTCGGCCTCGACCTGGACCTGGTCGGCAAGGGCAATAACGGGCACTACGCTCCGTTCGCCTGGGCCGCCTAGGCTACCGGCCCCCCGGAGGTCTCACTTGGAGTCGTAGATCACCTTGCCGGTGACCGGCGCTGTTTCCCCCGGCACCTTCGCGATGAGAACCAGCTCCCATTTGCCGGCCATCCCGGTCTCGATCGAAAATTGATAGAGGCCCCGGTGATCCGACGCGGCAGGCGTCACCTTGCCGAACATCTCGGCCATGCCGGCCGGGCCCATATCGGTCTTGGCCTCGACGATCGTCGCGCCATCGACCGGCTTGCTGTCCGACGCGTGTACAAGACGAACCGCGACCGTGGTCGTGCCAGGTACCCCTGTTGGAGCGTCAACGACCTCAAAACGATACTCGTTGGGGGCGGCGATCGTCAGCGTCGTGATGGCAAGCAGCAGCACGCCCCATGCGGCGACGCCAACCCCGACGATTCGTCCGATCCATGAGCCCATCGGCACGGTCTTCTCCAGCAGGACGAACGCGGCCAGGCCGATAATCCAGAACAGGTTCATGATGCCGCCAAAAAACAGCAAGCCCATCAAAAACCAGCAGCACCCGAGGCAAAAACTACCGTGCTCCAGCCCCATCCGGAACGCGCCGCTGCGGCCGGGCCGCCAGCTCTGCACGAGAAAGCCCATCGGCGACCGGCAATGCCGCAGGCAGATGCCTTTGAGAGGGGTCAGCTGCCACACGCCGGCGGCGAGCAGGATCGCGCCGCCGAGCCAGTGGCTCGTCGTCACCATCATCGGCGACAGCAAGCCGTGCCGCTCCAATACCCATTGCAGGCCGGTCGCGAGCGTGCTGAATCCGCCCCAGGTAACGAGGTAGCCGGCCGCGAAAATCCCGGTAGGGATAAAGGGACGACCGGCGGATTTTTCCTTGCGATTGATGCGGGCGAAGAGCAGCAGGATCGGCGCCGCGCTCGGCAGCATCATGGCGGCCATCATCACCCACCACATTGTGAACATGACGCCCGCGTAGCCGAGGGTCCACACTGCTGGCGCCATCATGCCCGCCATGCTGTCCGCGCTCGACCCGAGGATCATGTCCATCGCCGACATGCCGGTGCCGGCGCCGAACAGGATCCATAACCACGCCATAGCGATGACTGCGATGAGGGCGGCGACGACAACCTGGCGGTCGCGTCGCAGAACGGCTTCGAGGACGGTGTCGGCGACGGCGGCAGTCATCGCGCCGGGAGGGCGTTCAAAACCTGCGGCCGAGAGAGAGGCGACCGGTCAGGGGCCTTCCCAGTCGAACGGGATGTGCTTGGCCGAATTGAGGGTGTAGTCGAACTTGAAGCCATGCGCGTCGACCGAGAGGAGAGGATCGTCGCCTTGCCCCAGGTTACGAGCTGCGGGCCGGGTCCGGTTTCGCTGCCCGGCGCGTTGATCAGTTGCGGATACTTGCCGGGAGGGCTGGTGGGGCCGCTGATCGCCTTGGCCCAGGCCTTGACCTTGCCGATGATCTCGACGCCCCAATGCCCGAGATCGGGCGCGATCTCATAGGTGATCTTGGCGCGCTCGACGCCACGGCTCTGCCGCCCGCCGGCGAAGCATTCGTTGACCCAGCCGGGGAAGCCGCCGGCGCGGCCGCCCATGATCGCCGGAAGCGCCGCCATCTGCCGGTCGTCGGCATGCTCGTCAATATACATGCCGCCGACCCCGGTCGCCTGCTGCGCCCAGAGATCGCCCTCCCAGCGGCCGACCCGCACAAAGCTCAGATTGTCGAGCTTGACGTCGCCGTAATAGCCCTCGCGGACGTGCCAAAACAGCACCGACTCACAAAAACCATTGTCGGGCGCCTGGGCGAAAGTGCATGGACAAGGAACCGCGCAGCTGCAGTTGTCGAACCACTCGCCGACGATGTGCCAACTCGGGATGTCGCTCATCCGGGCTCTCCGATCGGACGCGGTATCGCCGACTATAGCATTTCTGTGGACGCTGTCGGGTAACGGCGGCCGATGGGTGTACAGTCGCCAAGCCCGGCGGCCATCCCGGCGATAATACGCTGCTGGGGCAAAGGGTCGGCTTCTCTATCGCGGCCGGTGTCAAGCCTCGGCCTTCATGCAGTCACCCTTCTTGCGCTCCGGCTGATGATGCCGCACG
>Ga0209380_10001835_pt1 | contig 13994 bp, 9 predicted proteins | sample HubBroMetageWFT6_FD_188347 | JGI IMG/M metagenome (GOLD analysis project Ga0209380, IMG submission 188347) | Warmed and freeze-thawed soil microbial communities from the Hubbard Brook experimental Forest, New Hampshire - Hubbard Brook CCASE Soil... | ecosystem: Environmental > Terrestrial > Soil...
CGAGCGAGTAAATCAAACAGCGGAACCTTGATGTAGGAGCGCGAGATTCCGTAAGCGATCAAGCTTGAAATCATTACCGGAAGAATCGCCGTGTAGTTTCCTGAAACCTCAATGACCATGAAGACCGATGTAATAGGGACACGCAGAAAGCCGGCGAAAAATGTTCCCATACCGACTAGCGCAAATGTGCCAACAGTCCCAGGCAAAGCAGGGAAAAAATGCTGTTCGATGGCTCCCACGGCGCCTCCCAACATCGCGCCTATGAACAGGCTGGGCGCGAACATTCCGCCCGGAGTGCCGCTTAAGAATGAAAACCCGGTGGCCAGGATTTTCAGAGCTGCCAATACCAACAGCAACTTCCAGGTGAATTGGCCGTGCATCGCTTGATCGATGATCGGATAGCCCGCACCCATAACTTGAGGCAGCCGGATCCCAATTATTCCGATCAGCAACCCCGCGACCGCCGGCTGAAAATGCTGCGTCCAGCGAGGAAGCGCTTGAATGCGCGGCCGCGCATAAGCCAGCCATTTCAGAAACACCAAGGAAGCTAAACCGCCGACGATTCCGAGCGCGACGTACGCCAACAAGTCCGCGGGTTTTGCTACACGAAACGGCGGAACGCGAAACATGGATTCCGGCCCCAGAAATGCCCGCATCGTCACCACGCTGGATATCGCGGCCAGAACGATCGCTCCGAGCACGCCTGCGCTCCAGGTTCCGATCACCTCTTCGAGAACAAAGAGCACCGCCGAAATAGGCGCGTTGAACGCTGCTGCCAGTCCCGCCGCAGCTCCTACCGGCGCAATCAAGCGCACCTTTTCTTGCGAGAGCCGCAACCGCCGCCCGAGCAGCGAAGCGATCCCAGCTCCCATCTGCAATGAGGGATCTTCCGGCCCTAGCGACTGGCCGCTGCCGATAGCTAAAGCGCAGGTGATGAATTTTCCAACTACCGTATTGAATGGGATGTAGCCGTTGGAAACGTACACCGCAGACTTCGTTTGATTCACTCCGCTCCCGCGCGCTCGAGGAAACACGTAAATCACGAGTAGCGCTACCGCGAATCCGGCCAGGGTGGGCGCCAAAATCAAGCGTGGAAATGTAGGGGACACAGACGATCCGAGCAGCTCGATCTGCGTCCACTCGATTGCAATTCGAAAGCAAACCACAGCCAGGCCGGAAAGTATGCCAATCAAGACCGCGAGAAATAAAAAGAACCGGTCTTCCCGCATGGTGAAGACGCGGTTTGTCCAACTTTCCCACATTGCGCGAAAGCCAGATTTAGTGATCGCATTTGCTGGCTCGCTTGGAGCGCGCGGAATAGCGCCAGGCGAAGTAACAGCGGCAGGTTCAGTCACTGTGCCGAAACTCCCGGCTGCGACCTAAGAGCCACAGCGCTCGATCCGCACCTTCAGCTTCTCCGCAGACCGCAGCCGCGGCATTCTCCATCTCGAACGCATGACCGATCACTTCGTCCACCGTCTCAGGATGTTTGGCGATGTTTTGCCAACTCTGGTCGGCAGTGAGCTCCTTACTTTCGGCAAAAGCTTTCTGGAGCTGCGACTGCGGGGGCGTTGCCGTAAGTGATTGGCCCACTTGGCCGGCGCACTGCTGAAGTCGAGCAGTGGCGAGGAATAAGTCGTTCGCTGCCCTACGAGCTTTGGCCTCGCGTGAAAGGCCAGGGAGGAACGCGTTCATTTCATTGATCTGCTGCGCGGTTTTATACATTTCGGCGACTCCCGATGCGTCACCCTCCTTCTCGGGCCGTCGATCAAAATAATCCAGCGCCGCACCGTACTGGCCAAGATTGAAAGCCGACGTGGCAGCTCCCAGCAACGCATCCTCGTCGCTAGCATTTGCGGACAAAATCGTGCGGAAAACCTCCAGCGCTCGAGTCCATAGCTTTGCTCTTAGCAACAAAATCCCTACAACTCTGAGTTGTTCCGTATCATTTGCGGGAGTGCTGTCGGCGAGGGCGATAATTTCGGGCACAGCCTGTTGCTGCAATCCGTGATCCAGTAAGTATTCGGCAAGTTCGCGCCGAACCTGCCAGCGCTTGACGATCGGATCATGGTCCCACTCACCGTAGATCGCTCCGTGATAGTAGCGAAGGGCCTCGGAGGTCAAGCCTTTGTGAGCAGCAATCCTGGCTAACGTAAGATTCACGTCTCCACTGCCCGGCGATTCCGACAACAGATTCAGCAGATACGACCGGCCCTCGTCGCCACGGCCCGCCGCAGCCAACGCTTGCGCCAAATGAAACTGAAATTTTGCGTTATCAGGAGCATAAACCAGCGCGTTGCGGTAGTCAGTCAGAGCGGACTTGATATCGCCGGCCCGGAAGCTCGCTTCGCCCTGATCAAACCAATTGTCAGCCAGAACATGAATACTCTTGTGGTACATCCGCGAAACCGCCGCAGTGAAGAGCACGAATAATACAAGCAACAGAATGCAACCAAACAGCACAGCCTCGCGCGAATAAATCCGCGGACTTTTTTTCCCAACCACGATGGCCTTTGCCGGGGAACTCATACGATGCCCAATATTAAAGAATACCTTAACTTGAGTTATTGGCGCAGATGGCGTGAAAAAAACTGGAGGAAAATATTATGCTTGGTCGATCAATCGGTGGTGAATAGCGTAGAGTGCAAGTTCCAGACGATCGGAGACGCCCAGCTTGTCGAAAATATTGTGAAGATGATTTTTTACCGTCTGTTCGCTGATGAAAAGCTTCTCGCCGATTTCGCGGTTGCGGAAACCCTGGGCCACCAGCTGAACGATTTCCTTTTCGCGGTCGCTGAGCAGAGGTTTCTCGCGGCGCTGTCCGGATTCGGCGGATTTCTTAAAAGCGTCGATCACTTCCGCGGTCATGCGATTATCCAGCCAGATTTCTCCGTCAAACACTTTGCGTATGCTTTTCACCAGCAAATCGCTGGCCGACTGCTTCAGCACCACTCCGCGAGCGCCCAAACGCATGGCGCGGACAACGTCGCGGTCGTCTTCAGCAGCCGTGAGTACGATTACGCGGGTAGGCAGCGTCTCGAAATTCACTTCTTCCAGCACTCCCAGGCCATCTTTCTCCGGCATGCGTAAATCCAACAAAAGAATGTCGGGCTTGAGCTTCGCCAGCATCTTGACGCACTCATTTCCATTGGAGGCTTCACCGACAATTTGTATTTCGTCGGCCGCTTCCAGCAGCTTGCGGAGGCCGTCGCGAAAGATAGCGTGGTCGTCCGCGACCAGGATTCGAATCACCTGTTTCGCTTTCGTCATTTTCAATTCAGTGGGATTTCTACCGTAAGACGCGCCCCGTGCCCGGGATTCGACTCCACCGTTAGCGTCCCCCCTACGCTTCGTGTTCGCTCTTTGATCGAAATTGGCCCGAGACGCAACCGGTCCAGCTCTTCGCTTTTAAATTGCCCCGAGAAGCTGAAACCACGGCCGTTATCGTCTACGACGAGTGAGACTTTCGCCTCGTCTTGTTCTAGTTTTACCACGACGTGGCTGGCCGACGCATGCTTTTTTACGTTGTTAAGTGCTTCTCTGTAAATCTGGAACATCTCGCGGCAAATGCGGTCGGGCATGCGCAAACTGCGGTCCTCTATAAAGAGATCCACAGCCAGTCCCGATTCGTTGCGATATCGCTCCGCAAACCCGAACATCAATTCGCGCATGTCGGCGCTCTCCACCCGCACCGGCCGCAGATCCGTAACCATCCTTCGTAGCTCTTCGCTTTCTTGTTTTATCGTGTTTTGCAGGGTTTCCAGCTCTTTGCCGGCCTGTTCTGGAGCCCAGGGGAACTTGCGTTGCAACACGTCGAGCTGGATATTCAAGCTGAGCATCGTTTGCAGGATTCCGTCGTGCAAATCTCTCGAAATGCGGCTGCGTTCCGATTCGACTGCCCGGGCGCGCAGATGCCGAAGCCGAAAGACGTTCTCCATGGGCAGGGCAATATGGCGAACAATTTGTTCCAGCCAATGCAGGTCGGCCGGTTTGAATCGCTTCTCCGGGTTGATCAGCAGAACCCTGCCTGCTGGACGGCCGCTGGCGTCGATCGTGACGGCTAGCAATGAGCGAGCTCCGAACTCTTCGCGCGTGGAGTTTGGCGGCGTGAGCAACGTGCGAATTCGGTGGCCCGTCCGCCGGTCCCAACCAAAGCCCGCATTTTTTCCGTCTTTGTATTCCCAGCACATGGATACTTCGAAGGCATCGGCCAGAAAAGTGTCGGACCGCGAAGGTGACAGAGTTTCCGGCCCAGACGGCTCGGTTTCCGCCGCGCGAACTCTCCACACAAAAATGCGCTCCAACTCGTCATCACGAATCGCCAGGCAAGCTTGCTCGCACCGAAATTCCAGCAGCAGCTCTCCCAACGTTTGACGAATCGACTCAGTCAGCCCTCGGTCGAACTGCAATAGCTGCGTTATTTTTTCCAGGAATTGCCGACGTTCCAGATGGCTTCTTTCGCGCGCGCCCAAAAATCCGATTCCCAGCCCGGAAATTAAGGTGCCCAATCCAATCGATAACCAGTGCCAAAGTCCGCGCCAACTGAAGGCCTCGGTAGCGGCTACGCGCAGCACAACGCCGACAGCCGCTGCGCTCACCAAACCAAGCATAGCGTTTGTGTTACCGCGGGTGGCCAGCGCGAAGACCACAAACAAGAATAGGAACCATGATACGGAGGCGGGCGGATTGAAAATTAGAAAAACAGCCAACGCGGCAACGTCTGCGGCCAGTGGAATCTGAAAATGTGCTTCGCTCACGACGCGCTGATACAAAACAACTGCCAACGCTACAACCAAGTAAACAGCCAGGAACAATACGGGAGCACGTCGCGCTCCTCCGGACATTTCCAAGAGCGCCACCAACGCGAGAGCTACAAGGACGACTCTAGCCAGGGTTACCTGACGCTCCAAATACAATCGTTCGGCGCTTTCGAGAGCCATCGTGGCGGGCGATTCAATCTAGTCTAACAAGCGCAGGCTACAAGCCGGCCGGAGCGCACCGCTCTATGTATGCTTCTAGTAATCGGCGGATTGGCAACCTTCTTCGTGCGAATGAATCAATGTCCACACGAAACTCGTCCACACACGATTTGACAATAGGTGCATAATCATTCGCAGAAAGTGTTCCGCACGTGGGGGCTGGGCGCTTGACGAATCGTTATACCCGTACAGAAGCCGGGCGGATCTTGGGACTTGAGACAAACCGTCTGCGCTATTGGGAGCAGTTGCGTCTCGTGCGGCCCGAAGCACGCTGGGGCGAGCGTTTCTATAGTTTTGGCGATCTGGTTGCCTTGCGTTCGATTCAACGGATCACTCAGAATCACATTCCCGCGAGAAAATTGCGCCGCGCCGTTGCGCTGATAGAAAAACAGCTCGGCGGCTCTTCGCTTCCGCTACAAGAATTGCATTTGGTCGAACTTGGCCGCGATATCTTGGTTATCCCCCCCGGCGCCGAAAAACCATTCAATCCAATTCAGGGACAATGGGCATTTCCCTTCGACATTCCCACGCGGCCGGCGAAATTGCACTCGATGGCCGGTCCCACGCCTGAACAATTCTTCGAGACTGCTCTCAGTTGTGAGACGAAACAGGAAATGCTCCCTCAAGCAGTTGAGAACTACCAGCGTGTCGTGGAACTGGCCCCAGATTGGATCGAAGCGCACATCAATCTTGGAGTGGCGTACTACCAAATGGGCCAACTTTCCGACGCACGCGACGCTTTCGTCGCTGCCGTGGCGCTCGACCCTTTGAATGGCATCTCGCGTTACAACCTGGGCTGCACGCTGGAGGAACTCGGCGAGTACGATCAGGCCATCGACCATTTGCGTCGCGCCGCTCGCGCCATGCCTGCCCATGCGGACGTGCACTTCAACCTTGCTTTGGCGTATGAAAAAAGGGGAGAACGCCGCGCCGCTCGCGACCATTGGACACTTTATCTTCGTTACGCGCCAAATGGCGCCTGGGCCGAACAAGCCCGCGCGCGATTGAGGCAATCTTCAACCCGGCGAAAAAATGCTGCGCCAATTCCCTTCCGCCGTCCCAGCTAGACGCATGCTTCTATTCATTTGAAAGGAATCTTTATGATCCGTGTGATGGTTTTGTCAGTTTGCACTACTCTGTGGCTGGGCTTTTCCGCAATGTCGGCAAATCCGCAAGAAACAAATTCGTCGGCAAAATCGTCCCAGGGCGCCTCGACGCAGAAATTTGCGGCGTTGAGCGATCGCTTCATGAAGGATTCTCTGGCGCTTTCTCCCAGTAGCGCTTCACAGGCTGGCTATCATAAGCATATTGACCCCAAAACCGGCAAGACACTCGAACTCGATGCGTTGCTCGACGATATGAGTTTGGAATCCATAGCGGCGCAGCGCGCATTTTACGCACAATGGCGCGAGCGCTTCCGCAACGAGACACCGGTTTCGGCATTGGACCCCCAGGACGTGGCGGATTGGCAACTGATCGACGATCAAATCGGCTTAAACTTGCTTGAGTTCGACAAAATCCAGAACTATCGCCACAACCCAACCGTGCCCGTCGAGCTAATTGGCAACGCGCTCTTCCTCCCGCTAACACAAGACTACGAGCCTCACGATGTTCGAGTCGGCCACGTCCTCGCAAGGGTCAGCGCTGTTCCGCTCCTGTTGAGGCAGGTAAAAGAATACCTCAATGACGCAGATCCGATTTTCATTGCTACCGCCGTTCAGGAAAATGACGGGAACATCGATCTGATCGAAAACACCATCGCCGCAGAAATTCCGCCCGGATCGCCACTAAAAGCGGAATACGACAAGGTTGCCCCGTCAGCCATCGCCGCGCTGAAGGATTTCTCTCAATGGCTACAAAACGACCTGGCCAAGCGGCCTACGCATGCAACTTGGCGCCTGGGCAAGGAGCTCTACGATCAGAAATTCCGCCTAGTAATGGAAACACAGGTCACGCCTGAGCAAGTGCTCGCCGACGCCGAAGAAGGACTCCGCTCGGTACGCGCCGAAATGCTCGAGCTGGCTCTGCCGATGCACCAGCAGATGTATCCGGACCACACTGATCACTCCGACCTCAGCGTTCACGATCGCCAGAATCTCATCATTACCGAAGTGTTGCGCAAGATTTCAGACGAACACCCGCGTCCCGAAGATTTGCAGAAAACAATCGAAGCCGAACTCGACAGCATCAAGCAATTCATCCGCGAGAAAAAGATCGTTTCGCTAGGCACGCGCGACAACCTGAAGGTGATTCCAACACCGATGTTCGAGCGTGGAATTTATTCCGTAGCCGGATTTCATAGCGCGCCGCCGCTCGAACCGCAAGCGGAAGCGGAATATTGGGTGACTCCCATCGATCCCAAGATGCCGGCAGATAGAGTGGAATCTAAGTTGCGCGAATACAATAATTACACGCTTTATTGGCTGAGCATCCACGAAGCTCTGCCCGGCCACTACGTTCAATTCGAGCACTTGAATAATATTCAGCCGGAGCGCCGCCGCTTGCTGCGATCGCTGTACGCCAATGGAGCCTATGTAGAAGGCTGGGCCGAATACATCGCGCAAGTAATGATGGACGAAGGTTTCCTGAACAATGATCCGCGTTTCCGTATGGTGATGCGCAAAATCCGTTTGCGATTGCTGGCCAACACGATCCTCGACGTAAAAATGCAGACCATGGGCATGACCGATGAGCAAGCCATGGATTTAATGACCAAAGATGTGTTCCAAACCCAAGCCGAAGCAGAAGGAAAACTTGTGCGCGCGAAGCTGAGTTCCACGCAGTTGCCTACATATTTCGTAGGCCTTCGCGAGTGGCTCGCTTTCCGCAAAAAATACCAGGCTGCCGCCGGCAAAAATTTCGACCTGCTCAAGTTTCACGACCTGGTGCTGGATCAGGGACCGCTACCGGTGCCTGTGGTTCAAAAGCTCGTGATGCCAACCACCCAGTAAACCTTTTAGATCGATCATTCATACGAGTAGGGGCTCAGGTTTAGCATGTAGGTCTTGCCCAAGAGATCATCGACGCGAGCCTGCAGTATTCATCAATCTTCTGGGTATTCGCACGGTACGGCAGCGTACTAGCAGGTGCATTAATCGCAGTAAATTCAACCGGCAAAATCCTGTATTTCCAAAGGAGGCTCAGAAAATAATAGTTGCTAAATGTAATAGCTAGGTTATAAACATTGCCGGGCTCGCGTATGTCTCTATTGGTCCTGGACTATGGTAGACAAAAAAGTCGAAGTTCTTCTGTATTTCCAGAATCGTCTAGTTAGAGAGTCGATCGCGCGGATACTAGAGAAAAAGTTTGATCTTCAGATCGTCGCGGCGAAACCACTAACGTCCGTTTCCGAACAGGAAATTAGCCAGTCAAGCGCTGACGTACTTGTTATTGACTCGCTGCAATTCATCCTCGAGATGGCCGCGCCCATCCCGCGATTGGGGTCCAAAGAACGCCCCTTGGGCTGCGTTCTCGTCGCAATGGCTGACGAGCCAAAGCGTTTCCTAATGGCCGTAAGCCGGGGTGTAAGTGGATACGTGCTGCAAGATGCTTCCGCGACGGATGTAACGGCGGCTATTCGAGCGGTTGCGCGAGGAGAAGCAATCTGTCCTCCGCACTACACACGCTTGCTTTTTAATTACGTGGCAGAAATGATGTCAGATGTTCCGAGTAGCAGGAGGAGATCGTGCGTGGGACTTACTGGCCGGGAACAGGAATTGATTCCTCTTATTAGACGCGGACTGACTAATAAGGAGATTGCTTCTCAACTCGGTTTATCCGAGCAGACCGTTAAAAATCATGTCCATCGAATCCTTCGCAAGCTAGGAGCAGAGGATCGCCTCGAGGTATCCGAGGCTTGTGTAACGCAGATGCTAGCAATCTAAAATTATCTTCAAGTTCCTCATTTATAGCGTCTCCAGTCATTGACCCTTTGAACCTAAACGGTGTCTTCACGATTCCAGAGATTCGTCCACATCTGAATCCTCTTTGAACCTTCCGCTGGAAATTCGTTTTCTAGATACTTCGATTTGACTCGCATCCTCATGGAGACGCAGATGAACCGCGCCCGAGTCTTGACAGCGAACCGTCCCCGGCTGATTCGTGAATTTGTGACGAATTGGCTTCTTCGCCGCTTTTTACAGGAATCCCATGGAGGATTCCCAGCTGCTTATCACAACTGCGGGACCAAACCCACTGAGAAAATCTTGGCCCGCAACGGTCTAGAGACAATTACAAAGAAAGTGTATCTCTATCAGTCACATTGCTACTCCAGCTTTTTGCCTATATATCTAATTAGCTTAGGCTATGCTCTTCTTACGAACTTCGCTAACTTGAACTCAATCGCAGCTTCTGTTTGCCTAATCGCGGAAAAACGGTAGTACTTCTCCGAAGTAGCACCCACGCAATAACAGCTCCCGGCTCTCTTGGAGGTCTTCCCCTGGTAGCCCCGAAACGCCCCTAATCTTCCCCTTTCGCCTCTACTTTGCTCTCGGTTCAAAATTGCTATTAGAGCTCGCCGGTATTCCTTAACTCTTACCCTCTCCACCTGGCGGAATTGCGTTCGCGGAGGAGGCTCGGCACAGTGCCGGTGGATGAGGAAAGGCGACACCGCGATTCCATGTACCGAGACACTCAGTTGCAACTCGAATCGCGTGTTCCTCATTCTGAGACTTACATGCTTCACCTAAATCACGAATGAGGGCTGCAGTCTCAAATGGAATTGCAGGTTCATGACGGATCAGCCATATGCCGCTTGCCATAGGTTCCGTGCAAGTTAGAACGATTGGTTCGCGCAAGCGTTCACCTGGCCGCAAGCCGATTATCTTTACCCCGGCTTTCGTGTGGGCTGTTCTCGAAAGCCATTCGTTTAAGCGTTCAAGTAATTCTCTCACCGATAATTCCGGACCTAGGTTAAGCCAATAAATATCTCCGCTCTGGCCAACACAATTTGCACGAAGAAGGAGGGTAGCAAGCTCGCGGGCAGTCAGATAGTATCGGCACGCATTCATATCGGTAACCGGAATTTGATGACCATTTCGAAGCGATTGCGCAACTACCTCAAGAAAACTTCCGTTGCTGCCTAGAACGTTCCCTGAACGTATGGCGAAGCTTCTTGCGCCTCCGGATGCGTGGTCATTTGTGATCAGTTCAGCGAGTCGTTTGCTCATGCCCAACAGTCCCGTCGGTTGTTCAGCTTTATCCGTAGAGATCAAAATAAATGTTGCACCAGCTTCCGCAGCTTGGTGGGCCACGTACTCCGTTCCCAGCACATTCGTCCTCAGGACAGGGATGCAGTACCGCTCAGCGAAATGCACATGCTTGTAGGCCGCGGCGTGATATACAAGGTCTATAGAGTGCTCTCTGAAAATTCTACTGACGTCCGACTCACGACTTATGTCAGCCACAATAGGCTGAATTACCACGTCTAAAAGCAACGAAGAGAGTTCTGATTCTAATCGAAAGAGATTTGATTCTGCGCTGTCCACTATCACAAGGGATTTCGGGTGAGATCGAGCAATCGCCATTGCAAGTTCTCTACCGATGGAGCCACCAGCACCGGTTATCAGGACGCCACGACCCCGAATCGATTCAGGCTCTGCTTCCACCTCACAATATTCAGGTCGACCGAGTAGCATTTGGATCAGGCCTGGATCCCTAATGTCGATGTTGATCGAGGCTCTTGCGCTAAAATTCATAGGCGAGTTGTACTCCGCGAGTTGACGGTCAAAATGAACTATAGACCTTAGTGAGTTTCGGTACAAAACACCATTCTGAATGCGGCTAGATTCTCTTTTTGACGGTTTTAACTATGACTGAAAATTGCAGGGCATGTCGCTGAGAGCCGAACCGCTCAATTGGCGGTCAAGAGCGCGCTGAAAAGCGCCGGAGTTAGGGCCACCGAGTTCACGTCTCGAACCACGAGGCTATGCCGTCTTTCTCAGCTTCCCTGTTTTGGCAGTGCTTCCGCCTTTATTTTCGGCAAGACTTTTCTTGAGCGCAGACATGAGATCAACCACGGGTGCCAACCGCAGCACTTTTTCCGCTTTCGGTGCGGGTTTGCCTTTGCTCTTGCTCTCGATCAATTGGTCGATTCTTTCTGCGTACGTATCATGAAACTGTTCGGGACGGAACGGCTTGACCAAAGCCTTAGCAAATTGCTCCGCCAGATCGATTTCCTGTTTCTTTAGGTTTTTTGCGGTCGTCTTCCCGTAACCTTTCGCCTCGTGAATCTCGTTAGGATAATAAATTGTATGAAGAATTAGTCCGTTCTGATAGGACCGGATAATTACCGTCCGTTCTCTTTGATGTATGGTGACCTTGGCGATTGCCGCGTAACTTAATTCATCCATGACTTTGAGTAGTAAAGCGTAGGCACGTTCTCCCGCTTCTTCGGGTACAGAGAAATATGAAGTTTCAAAATAGACAGGATCGACTTCGCTCAACTTCACAAATTGAATGATTTCCATCGCCGTCGATGAGCGCGGCTGCAATTTCTTTAGTTCCTCCGGATCGACGAGAACATATTTATCTTTCTCAATTTCGTAGCCCATGGCAATTTCATCGCGTGAAACCACTTCCTTGTCATAGGGACAATAAAGTTGCTGATGGACTCGATGGCCGCACTTCCGGTGAATCTCGTGGAAGGCGACGTGGGATGAACGGGCCGCGGGATACAGTTTGATTGGGATGGAGATCAGCCCAAAAGAGATATAACCCTTCCACGCACTAGACGCCATGTTCCCTCCTTCGGATTTTACGCCTTCTCTGGTCGTACCTACAGTTCGGTGTCACGCTCAGCTTCGTGGGGCGGACTCGCAACCGGCGTGCCATTCGTAAGCCCCGCTGGGAATCGGACTTGCGCAGCGATTTCGATGCTTCGATCTGAATCGCTTTCATGGCTGCTTTCCCGCGCGAAGGGGATTGAATCGCAAGCCACGGTTGTAACGATGTTAAATTGGGCCACACTACTAGCCCGTCCACCGCCAGAAGGCGCGTGCTGCTCACGTTTCGAGATGTAACAAATCTGTAATCCCTACGCATTCCGTGAATGCCGCTTAACATTTTCCGAATTGTTTACTTTATTACCTGACTTTGTATTCTCCGCGCGTATATTGCCCCGCCAGACTATCAGTAAGTTTTCGCGTTTCCCCCCCGCGAAGACGAGAACGGTCCATGAGTTTCGTTGTTGAAACTCGTTCATGCGTTTGTGACCGCACGCTAGACGTGTGTCCACGTATTTGGGCCAAGTAAAAAATTAGGAGGAACCATGCGACCCAGCACTTCACGCGCGTGTCCCAGGGCGACAAACTACAACTTTCCGCTCGGCGCGGCCCGGTACTAAGTATCCTTAATTGGGGGCCTCGCGTTGTCTGTTTTGGACAGGGTTGCCCGCAGAATTTCTAACGCATTCTTCAGCCTGTCTTCGAAGTTCTCGCCCAACGCTGCATTGACTGCCTTTGCTGCTTCATTCTTCGAGTAATCCGACTTTCGTAAACCTTTTCCTTCGGCCCGGCAGGACCGCTCGGCTCCAAGAAGAAACCGAGAAACTTTACAAATGGTAGAACCTAAGAGATGTTTTGACTGCCTCACAAATTTTTGGGCCTCTTAAAGGATGTTTCTACTGCCGAACTATTTTCGGGGGCAGAATCGAGGGTGAAATCAATAGGGAGATCAAGATTGCGGGAACCCTATGCTTCCTCTACTTGTTGTGGCATTTGGTTCAAATGCACTTAGCGCACTAGTCCGGTGCAAACGCCTCTTTCTATCATATCTATATCTCATTGATTATAAAATGCTTATATCAATTAAGCACCGTACGCCTCTGAATTCAGGGACTCTTGGCGAGAATAATGGCGAGAATGTGGCGAGATTAACTCTTGACAGTGACGAGAATAATGGCGAGAATATGGCGAGATTAGTGCTTGGACTTGACGAGATTATGGCTGGAACATACATCTACGAACAACCCAATTGGCCGCGCTTTACCTTCGATGCCGGTGCCTTCGCCGGACTCTTGTCCGCGGTCAGGCTTCGACAAGGCGAGTTGCTAGGCAAGATGCGGAGTTACGGACTTTCCTCGCAATGGCACGCCACGCTGAAAGTCTTAACCGAAGAAACGATCAAATCGAGCGCGATCGAAGGCGTTGTTCTGGATCCCGAAAATGTTCGATCTTCTATAGCGCGGCGACTCGGACTTGAGAAATCCGGCGTCCGAAAAGAAAACCGCAACGTCGAAGGCGTGGTCCAAATGATGTTGGACGCCACGCAGAAATACGAAAAGCCCTTAACCAGTGAACGGCTCTTCGGATGGCACAACGCTTTATTTCCGACCGGCTATAGCGACCTTCGCAAGATTCGTGTTGCCGATTGGCGCAATGACAGCATGGATGTTGTATCCGGGAACGAGGGGAAAGAGAAGATTCACTTCACTGCTCCCCCGGCTGATCGAGTTGAGCCTGAAATGACGGCATTCTTTGCTTGGTTCAACAGCAATGCTCAAACCGACCCGCTTCTGAAGGCCGCCATTGCCCACCTTTGGTTCGTCACCATTCATCCGTTTGATGATGGCAACGGAAGGATCACGCGAGCGATCTCGGAATTGTGTCTGGCCCGATCTGATAACAGCCAACAACGCTTCTACAGCATGTCATCTCAAATCCTCGAAGAACGAAAAGGCTATTACGACATTCTGGAAAAGACACAAAAGGGATCCCTCGATATCACCGAGTGGATCACTTGGTTTCTGAAGTGTCTCGATCGAGCAATCGAAAACTCGAATCTGATAACAGACAGTGCATTAGAAAAGGAATCTTTCTGGCGGAATCTGAAAAAGCAAGCGATCAATCTTAATGAACGTCAAGAGAAAGTCATTAAGAAACTGTTCGATGGGTTCGAAGGCAAATTGACAGCCGAGAAGTGGTCAAAAATAACTGATAGTTCTCCGCGCACCGCACTTCGCGATATAGATGAGTTAATCGCTGTCGGGATTCTTGAACGGGAAGAAGGCGGCGGTCG
>Ga0209380_10001839_pt1 | contig 13984 bp, 13 predicted proteins | sample HubBroMetageWFT6_FD_188347 | JGI IMG/M metagenome (GOLD analysis project Ga0209380, IMG submission 188347) | Warmed and freeze-thawed soil microbial communities from the Hubbard Brook experimental Forest, New Hampshire - Hubbard Brook CCASE Soil... | ecosystem: Environmental > Terrestrial >...
CCTCTCCCCACTGGGGAGAGGGGAAGAGGAGCCCGCGGCGCGCTCGAGTTTGTTTATCCCCTCTCCGCTATCGCGGGGCGGGAGATGGTGCGGCGCTAATAAACGTTCGGGATGATGTACAGCGCGATGACGTAGCGAATGAAAATGATGATCAGAAAAAGCACCACCGGCGAAATGTCGATGCCGCCGAGATTCGGCAGCACGTTGCGGATCGGGCGAAGCACCGGCTCGGTGATACGGAACAGAAACTCGCCGACCATGCCGACGACCTGGTTGCGCGTGTTGACGACGTGAAAGGCGATCAGCCAGGAAAAAATCGCCGCGGCGATGACGATCCAAATATAAAGTTCGAGGGCAAGATCGATGACGAGGAAAAGAGCGCGCATGGACGCCTTTCGCGGCAAATGATGCGCAACCTAGCTTGCCGCCGCGGTGCGAACAAGCCGACGCAAAACACCATTCCGAGCCTCAAACCGCGCCGGCGCGGACTTCTTGACACTATCGGGTCGCAGCCCTAAATGGCCGCACTCGCCGTCAGCCGGCATCCCAGCGGCCCGGCTTTATTCCATGGCGGGGCCGTAGCTCAGTTGGGAGAGCGCCTCGTTCGCAATGAGGAGGTCAGGGGTTCAACTCCCCTCGGCTCCACCAGCCTTCGCTCGCTACGCGAGCTACGGCTCGGCAGGCCAGTTTCGGCGAAGAGCGTAGCGAGCGAAGGCTGCCGCGCCGAAGTTGCCCGTCTCGGATTGATTGGCGGGTACGCAATGGGCTGAAAGAATCATCCGGCGTTTGTCGCTATAATGCTTTTGCATTGTGTCGCATGATCTTCGCGGGTCTTGCCTTGATCATATTCGCGACCTAATGCACGACAGGATGCACGTCATGGGTGCGCACCGGGCAGTCAGGAAAGGAACGGGCATGAAACCGAGAGCCGCTTTATGGGCCTTTGTCGTGCTCTGCCTCGGCGGCCTAACCGCGCCGGCGCTCGCGGCGCCGCCGCCCTGCGGCGGCGATTTCGGCGCCTGGCTCGACGGCGTCAAGCAAGAGGCGGCCGGCGCCGGCATTCCCCAAAGCGTCATCCAATCCTCGCTCGCCGACGTCACCTACGATCCCGGCATTATTGCGCGCGATCACGCCCAGGGCGTGTTTCACCAGACCTTTGAGCAATTCTCCGGCCGCATGGTGCCGCCGCGGCTCCAGCGCGCCTCAAAACTTCTGGAGAAATACGCACCGATCTTCAGCCGCATCGAAGCGCAATACGGCGTTCCCGGTGCGGTCATTGTCGCGATCTGGGGACTGGAGACCGACTTCGGCGCCAATTCCGGAAAATTCCCCACCATCCGCGCGCTGGCAACGCTGGCTTACGATTGCCGCCGCCCGGAGAAATTCCGCGGCGAGTTGATCGCGGCGTTGCAGATTGTCGCGCGCGGCGACATGGCCCCGGCCGACATGCACGGCGCCTGGGCCGGCGAGATCGGACAAACCCAGTTTCTGCCGTCGTCGTATCTGAAATACGCCGTCGACTTTGACGGCAACGGCCGCCGCGATCTCATTCACAGCGTACCCGACGTACTCGCCTCCACCGCCAATTATCTGAAAGGCTACGGCTGGCAGAAGGGCCAGCCGTGGGGCGAAGGCACCGCGAATTTCGACGTGCTGCTGCAATGGAACGCGTCGAAGGTCTATACCAGGACCGTGGCGTATTTCGCCCAGCAACTGTCCGGCGGTAATTGAAGCGGCCGCTCGGATCAGTTGGAAATCCACCGTTCGAGAAAGGCGCCGAGCCAGGCCCGCGCGCTGTAGTCGTAGACCGCGCGATCGGCAAAGTGGGTGTCGCGCGGGCGCGCGCCCGGCATCGCCATGCGATCGTGGCCGCGCGTCGTCCATTTGTGCATCATCAGGTGGGTGACGTCGGGATGAAATTGCAGCGCGAAGCTGCGGCCGAAGCGGAACGCCTGCACGCCGAACATGTCGCCTTCGGCCAAAAGCTCGGCGCCGGACGGCAGATCGAAGCCTTCGCGGTGCCACTGGTAGACCTGCTCCGGCCATGGATTGACCACGGACAATCCCGCCGCGGTCGGCCGGATCGGATAATAGCCGATCTCGGCCTGGCCTTGCGGATGCGGGAACACGCGGCCGCCGAGCGCGCGCGCGCACATCTGCGCGCCGAGGCAAATGCCGAGAAAGGGTTTTTGCTCCTTGAGCGGGACGGAAATCCAGTCGATCTCGCGCCGGATGAATTCGTCGGCGTCGTTGGCGCTCATCGGGCCGCCGAAAATCACGGCGCCGGCATGCTCGTCCAGCGTCGGCGGCAACGCTTCGTCGAAACGCGGCCGGCGCACGTCGAGCGGGAAACCGAATTGGCGGAGCGCGTGGCCGATCCGGCCGGGTGTGGAATGCTCCTGGTGGAGAACGATCAGGATTGGCTGTTGCATCGTCGCAAGGAATCGGCGCCCACCCTTTGGTACCGCGTTCGCCTGCAAATTCAAGATGGGACCGGCAAGCGCGCGCCGGATGGCCTCATTCGTCGCTCGTCTCGCCGGCTGCCGCAGTCTCGCCGGAGATGCGCCGGCGCAGATCGATCCGCTCGCGCGGCGACACTCCGAGCAGATCGGCGGCGCGCCACAACAGATTATCCTCAAGCTCATCGCGCTTGCCGTCGGCGTAGACGATTTCCCACATCATCTCGATGATCTTGGCGCGGCCTTCTTCGTCGAGCGTGCGGTTGAGGAGGCTGGTGAAGTGATAAAGGTCGACGGCTTCGTGCTCGGCCGCCGTTGCCTTGTCGATCAATTCGTCGGCGGCAGCGTCGTCGAGCGCGAAGCGGCCCTTGACCAGGGCGTGCAGCTTGTCGCGCTCGGTTTCGGTCATGTCGCCGTCGATCGCGGCGGCGTGGACCAGCAGCGCGGCGGCCGCCAGCCGATAATCATTGTCGGCAAATTGACTCGGGTGTTTGCCGCCATCGACGAATTCGGCGACGAAGTTCCTAAACGATTCGAACATAAGGCTTCCTGGTGAAACGCGGGCGTCCCGCCCTCATATCGCCAGGCAAGGCCCGCCGTTCAAGGCTATTTTTGCAGGACTAGGCCGCCTTGCGGGGCCGATTAAGGAGTTGGAGAACAGCGATGCCGGCCAACATGTCCGCGACCCTCATCGATTCCGTGATTTTCCGCAACATTTTCTCGACCGAACCGATGCGGCGGGTGTTTTCCGATGAGAATCGCGTGCAGAAATACCTCGATTTCGAAGCCGCGCTGGCGCGCGCCCAGGCGCGGCTTGGAATCATCCCGCAGAACGCCGCCGACGAGATCGTGCGCCACTGCCACGTTGCCGAGCTCGATTTTGCCAAGCTGGAAGCGGAGACCGCGCGCATCGGTTATCCGGTGCTGCCGGTCGTTGAGCAGATCGTCGCGCTGTGCCGCGACGGCCTCGGCGAATGGTGCCATTGGGGCGCCACGACGCAAGACGTCACCGACACCGCAACGGTGCTGCAGATCCGCGAAGCGCTGAAATTGATTGAAGCCGACCTTGATCGGATCAGTGCGACGCTGGCGGATTTGGCGCGCAAATATCGCGACACGCCGATGGCCGGGCGCAGCAATTTGCAGCAGGCGGTGCCGATCACCTTCGGCTATAAAATGGCGACACTGCTCGCCGGCTTCGAGCGCCATCGGCAGCGTCTCGCTCAGCTCAAGGAACGCGTACTGGTCGGCGAATTCGGTGGCGCGGCCGGCACGCTCGCCTCGCTGGGCGAACGCGGGCTCGAGGTCCAAGCCGAGCTGATGAAAGAATTGCAGCTCGGCGCGCCGGCGATCGCCTGGCACACCGTGCGTGACAATATCGCCGAGGTTGGTTGCTTCCTCGGCCTGGTCGCCGGCACCTGCGCGAAGTTTGCGTTCGACGTGAAACTAATGATGCAGACCGAGGTCGCAGAAGTCTTTGAGCCGTTTCATTCCGGCCGCGGCTCGTCGAGCACCATGCCGCAGAAGCGAAATCCGATCTCCTCGGTCTACATCACCGCGCTCAATTCGGTGGTGCGGCAACAGGTGGCCGCGCTGCTCGACGCCATGGTCGAGGATCACGAGCGCGCCAGCGGTCCTTGGGAGATCGAATGGATCGTACTGCCGGAGATTTTTTGTCTAACCGCCGGCGCGCTCGCGCACACGCGAACCGTGCTGGAGGGTTTGCAAGTCGACGAGAACAAGATGCGCGCCAACCTCGATGCCACCAACGGGTTGATCGTGTCTGAAGCCGTCATGATGGCGCTTGGCCCGTATCTTGGCCGCCAGCGCGCCCACGACGTGGTTTACGATGTGTGTCGCGAGGCGATCGCCACCGGGCGGCCGTTGGCGGATTTGCTCGCCGAAAATTCAGAAATCGCCGCCCATGCCGACCATGTCGACCGCGCCGCGCTCGATCGGTTGTGCGATCCGGCGAACTATCTCGGCCAGGCCGGCGCCATGGTCGACCGTGTGTTGCAGGCGCGCACGAAACAAGGCTAATGCGCCGTTACTCGCCGGGTTCGAAAGATCGCAAGGCGCGCGGGCTGGATAACGGGGCTTGCCGCGTCGTTTCCGACGCACCGGCTTCGCGGTTTCGCTTTTTACACGCGCTACGGGAAGCGCGTGGTTTACAGCTCGTTTCCGCGCGGCAGCAAATGCAAGCGGCTTTGCAACCGGACATTGAGCGCATCTCAACCCGGCCTACGTGATTTTACCAATCCGTAAGTGGCCCAGGGAACAATCGCGTCCATATTTGTTTGGCACGAAGTCGCGCATATTTGTTTGCTCGAATTCGCGCCATTGGGAGGCAAGTGCGATGCCAATGGCCGCCGTGCTGCGCGCAACCGATACTTTTGCGCCTGTGAAGGCCGCGGTCGCGGCTTCATTGCCGTATGTCATTCATAGCGACGGCGAGTGCGAGCGGCTCGAGTTGCAGGCGAGGCTTGCCAATATCGAAGGTCATTTGCGCCATCTGCCGATCACGCCGGGCGATTGCGTTTTAGATATCGGTTGTGGTTCCGGTTCGATGGCGCGGCTGATCGGGCACTCGTTTCCACGCGCCAAAGTAGTCGGTGTCGACGTCCGCGAACAGTATCTCGAGTTTGCCGAAGAACGCTCGTGCGAGGAGGGACTGCACAACGTCGGGTTTCGCCGCGGCGACGTTTTTGAGCTGCCTTTCGCCGACGGCACCTTCAATGTGGTGTGGGCCAAATATCTGCTGCAGTGGCTCAAAGAACCGAAGATCGCGCTGGCCGAGCTCAAACGCGTGACCAAGCCCGGCGGTTTGGTCGTGTCGTGCGATTATACCGGCTTCGCCACCGAGCATTGCCCGATCGATGCTGATTTCGAGCGGCAGATTCGCGACGTCATGGCGACGGTGGTCGACGTCAATATCGGCCGCAACGTCGCGCCGTTCATGATCGCGCTCGGCTTCCAGGACGTCCGGGTGCAAATGGAAACCGATACTTTGTTCACGGTCATCGGCAGCATCGACGCGGATCGCCGCTGGAATTGCGAAACGCAGTTGCAAGCGCTGCGTCCTCACCTCATCAAATTGCTGGGGTCGGGATCGAGCGCGGATCGCTTCGTGAAGCGCCTCTTGGCGCATTATGACGATCCGGCGACCTGCAGCTTCACGTCGTTGTATTTCACCAGCGGCCGCGTTTGATCGGCGGCGCTCGCCGCCAGATCCAAAAAAATTCCGCGAAGCAAATATTATTCCGCGGCCGCAGCCTTCGCCGCCGCCTGCTCGCGCACGAATTTCTGCAAGGCTACCAGATCGGGCTTGCCGGAGCCGAGCAGCGGCAACTTGTCGAGAATGATGATCTCCGACGGCAGCATCAGCTCGGAAGCGTGCTTTGAACGCGCATAGGCGTGGAAGTCGGAGCGCGTCACCCCCTTCTTGTCGGTGACCATAACCAGCCGTTCGCCCTTGCGCTCGTCTGGAATCGCCACCACCGCGGTGACGTAGTTCGGCCACAGCTCGGCCGCCAGCATCTCGACGGCGGCGAGCGAGATCATTTCGCCGCCAATCTTGGCGAAGCGCTTGGCGCGGCCCTTGATGGCGATAAAGCCCTGATCGTCGATGGCGACGATGTCGCCGGTATCGTACCAGCCGTCGGCGGGCGGCTCGAGCACGCCGGGCTTGTCGGCGCGCAAATACCCGAGCATCACGTTCGGCCCTTTGACGAACATCCGGCCGCCTTCATCGACGCCCTCGACCTTTTCCAGTCTGACCTCGATGCCGGGGAACAGTCGGCCGACAGTCCCATATTTGTTGAACATCGGCGTGTTGAAAGCGAGCACCGGTGAGGTCTCGGTCACGCCGTAGCCTTCGAGAACGCGCAAGCCGAATTTTTCATTCCAGATTTTCCGCGTCGACTCTTTCACCGGTTCGCCGCCAGCGATCAGGCAGCGCAACGAGCGGAAGTCATAAGGATTAGCCATGCGGGCATAGCCGGCGAGGAAGGTGTCGGTGCCGAACATGTAGGTGGCGCAGATGCCGTAAACCAATTCCGGGATGGTTCGGTAATGCAGCGGCGAAGGGTAGAAGTAGGTCGGTACGCCGGAGATGAGCGGCAGCACGATCCCGCCCATGAAGCCGAAGGAGTGGAACGCCGGCAACGCCATGAACAGCTTGTCCTCGCGCCCGAAATCGATGCGAGCCGCAGCTTGCGCGACGTTGGCAAGGACGTTGCGATGCGAAAGCACCACGCCCTTGGGTACCCCTTCGGTGCCGGAGGTGAACAGGATCACTGCCGGATCGTCCGGCTTGCGTTTAACGAGCGGCTTCTTCGCCCGTAGCGCGCCGGAGAGCTTGTCGGACAAGCTCACGGTTTTGCGGACGTCCTCCAGATAGACAATGCGAACGTGAGGCTCGATTGCCGCGATGAGCTTTTCCAACCTCGCTTTCTCGACGAAGGCGTGCGCGGTGAGGATGGTATCGACCTGCCCAGCGCGGCAAGCGCCGAGGACGTTGGCGGCGCCGGCGGTGAAGTTGATCATGGCTGGAATGCGGCCACCGGAGAGCAGCGCGAGAACGGTCACCGTCGCGCCATTCGAGGTCGGCAGCATGACGCCGATAGCGCGGCCTTCGGGCGCCAGCGGCATCAGCTTGGCGCCGAGAATCCGCGTGGCCTGAAGCAGCCGCTTGTAGGTCAGACTTCCGCTGGTCGGATCCTCAATCGCGGGCCATTTGCCGCCGTTATTCTTCTCCGCCTCGATCACCGCCTCGACAACCGTGCGATCGGTTGAGGTGGTGCGGAACATCATGTTCGACATAATGTCGTAGAGCGCCGCGCCGGCGGCGAGGCGGCGCCGGCGTCCGACCAGCGTCGGGTCGACGCGCATTTTCACTGGTTCGAGAATGGTGACCTTGATTTTCGGAAACCAGCGCCGCCGCACTTGGGTGCTCCGCAAGCGGCTGAAAATCGTTTTCTCCGGCCCCTCGATGCGGACCGGGACCACCATGGCGTTCGATTTATCGGCGATCATCGCCACGCCATCGTAAACCTTCATCAGGCTGCCGGTGACCGTGATGCGGCCTTCGGGGAAAATCGCCAGCATATTGCCTTCGCGCACCGCGTTGATGATGGTGCGCAGCGCGATCGGCTTGAGCGGATCGAGCGCCATGGTGCGCACGAACGGCAGGAACGGCTGAATCCACCACCGCTGCGAGATCCCGACGTCGACGGCGAATACTGGACGCTTGGGCAAAATCGCCATGGCGATCGGCGGATCGAGGAAGCTCACGTGGTTCATGGCGATGATGGCGTTGTCGCCGGCCTTGGCGACGTTCTCCAGGCCGGTGACTTCGAGACGGTAGAGGGTGCGGAAAATGATGGAGAGAAGATCGTTGAGCCAGCTGGTCGGCAGCGTGCGCGCGATAATCACGGCCACCACGAGATTGGCGACGCCGATCACCACGAACAGCAGCGAATCGTGGAGGCCGAGCTTTTGCAGCACCGCAAGCACGATCGCGCCCGCGACCATGAATGCGGCGTTGAGCACGTTGATGGCGGCGACCACGCGGGCGCGATGGTCGGCGCCCGCCCATGCCTGCACCGCGGAAAATGCCGGTACGATGAACAAGCCGCCTGACAGCGCGAGGCCGGCGAGATCGATCGCGATGTGAACACTGTAGCGTGCCGCGAAGAATTCGCCGACGCTGAGCGGGTGCGCGGCCGGCGCCATGGCCGAACTGGTCCAGCCGAGGTCGATCGAGAACAAACCCAAAAGAACGGCGGCGACCAGCGTTGGCAAAAGGATGATACGGCCATGGGCAAGCCACGCGGCGAGCGCCGAGCCGATGGCCACTGCGACCGAAAATATCGTGAGAAAGACGGTGACCACGCTTTCGCTGCCGCCGATATGAAACGAGACCATGGGCGGTAGCAGCGACATGACGAGCGCGCCGGTGAGCCAGAACCAGCTCGTCACCAGCGCGCCCCACCACAGCCGCTTATCGCCGCGGATGTATTTGATCAGCGCGCCGGTGGAGGCAAAAATGTTGCGCCTAATGACAAGATTCGGCGCGCCTTCGCCGGTCGGCGGAATGAATCGGCTCGCCACCCAGCAGGCGACCGACGACACCATCATCAGCCAGGCGAAGTGAATCGGATCGCCGCCATCCTTGGCGGCCAATCCGGCGACGATGGTGCCGAGGAGGATGGCGAGGAAGGTGCCGCCTTCGACCAGCGCGTTGCCCGACGGCAGTTCGGACCGTTTTAGGTGATCGGGCAGGATGCCGTATTTGATCGGGCCGAATAGCGAAGCGATCGTGCCATACAAACCAACGGCCACGAACAAAAGGACGATCGAGTGGATGGCGAAGCCGGCCACCGCGAGCGCCGCAACGGCGATCTCGCCCAGCTTCAGGCGCCGCGCCACCAGCGCCTTGTCGTAGCGGTCGGCGAGTTCACCGCCGAGGCCGGAGAGCAGAAAGAACGGAAAGATCAAGGTCGCGCCGGCGAGCGTGATCAGCGCTTCGGAATCGGCGCCGCCGATGCGGAAGAGAATCAGGAAGACGAGCGCGGTTTTGAGAAAGTTGTCGCCGAACGCCGAGAAGGCTTGGCACCAAAACAGGGGTGCAAATCGCCGCGACGTCATCAAAGATGCAGACATGGCCGCTCCGCCCCTTCGCTTCCCGGTTAGCGCGTGCACTACGAGTTTAAACGGCCGCGCAGTCCTTGGCGACGTTGAATTGCCGCGCCGGCAAATAAGCTGTTGGCCGGCTAAACGGTTATCGTAATTCTCCCGGCGGGATCAAGGGGATGGCAGCCCCGCGACATCTCCTCGGGCTGGCGGCGGTTTTTTAGATTGGCATCAGTACCCAATAGTCGAGATCGAGCAGCACCGCGGGGTCATAATCGTCGCCTGATTTCGACGGATAATCCTCGCACGGACGATCGCGCGTCGCGATGGTGCGCAGCCGCAACGCGCCGACGTCGCTCCGCCCCGGCAACTCGGCTTTGGCCAATACTTCCGACCACGCGAAGATGGTGCCGCCGGCAAATAGCGGCGCCACATGGCGGCCGCCATTGATGGCGGCGACATGAAAGGCATTGGCCAGGCCATTGAAGGAGAGGCTACGCGCCAGCGAAATGACATGGCCGCCATAGATCAGCCGCCGGCCGAACCGGCCTTTACCTTCGACAAACTGATTGAAATGGATGCGCGCGGTATTCTGATAGAGCCTGGTCGCCATCATATGCTCGGCCTCTTCGACGGTGATGCCGTCGACATGGTCGATGCGCTCGCCAACCTGATAATCGCCGAAGCGATAAACGCTGCCGGACAGTGCTGTGTCGTAAGCGGCAACGTCGATCGGCGGGGAAGCTTCGCCCAAAACTTTCGGGTCGAGCACCGTCGGCAGGCGCGGCACGTGATCGCCCGGCGCGGGCGCCTTCTCGTCGCGTTTGCGCACCATCACCCAACGCACATATTCCAGCACTGAATTGCCGTCCTGGTTTTGTCCGGTGGTGCGCACGTAAACGATGCCGGTTTTCCGGCTTGAGTTTTCCTTTAAGCCGATGACTTCGGACAATGCGCTGAGCGTATCGCCCGGATAGACGGGCTGACGGAAATAACAACCGGCATAGCCGAGATTGGCGACCGCATTGAGAGATACGTCGGGTACGGTCTTGCCGAAGACGATGTGAAAGACCAGGAGGTCGTCGATCGGCGCGCGCGGATAGCCGATGGCTTTGGCAAAGACGTCGGAAGATTGGACGGCAAAGCGCGGTCCGAACAAGCCATTGTAGAGCGCGACGTCACCGCTGGTGACCGTGCGCGGCGTCGCGTGCCGGATCACTTGGCCGACGCGGAAATCTTCAAAGAAATTACCGGGACTGGTTTTCGACATTTCCTGATTTTTACTCGCAGGCAGCGTGGTTTGCGGGATGGTCATAACGCAGCGCCGCGACGCGCGCAAAACCGGGATATCGCGGCCCGCGGCGCGCTCTCACGCGTCCGTGAGCGCGGGCCTGAAACCCTCCCGCGCCGTGGCCGTATCTGGATGTGATGACGCAATGCCTTGCGTCACGCCGGCCTCGATCCGGCTGTTAACCTTAGCAAACAGGGAGCTTCCCCAATGTCCAAGCGTTTCGCATTGCTGACGGCCGCCGCCATTCTGGCGCTGACCGCCGGCGCCGTAGGCCCGGTGTCCGCTGAAATGGAGAAAACGGTCAATGTCGGTGGCGCGCCGATGTATCCGTCGAAGAATATCGTTCAAAACGCGGTGAATTCGAAAGACCACACGACTCTGGTCGCGGCGGTGAAGGCCGCCGGACTGGTCGAAACTCTCGAAGGTCCGGGCCCGTTCACAGTGTTCGCGCCGACCAACGCCGCTTTCGCCAAATTGCCGGCGGGCACGGTCGACACTCTGCTCAAGCCTGAGAACAAGCCGATGTTGACCAAGGTTCTGACCTATCATGTCGTGCCGGGTCGGATGACGGCGGCCAACCTGATGAAGGCGGTCAAGGACGGCGAGGGCGAAGCCAAGCTCAAAACCGTCGAAGGTGATTGGCTCATCGTTAAACAGGCCGGTCCTGGCAAGCTTACCGTCACCGATGCCAAGGGCGACGTGGCCATGGTGACCATCGGCGACGTGATGCAGTCGAACGGCGTGATCCACGTCGTCGACACCGTTCTGTTGCCGATGTAACGGCCGACTATCGAGGGCGGGCCGGTCTAGCGCCGGCCCGCTCTTTTGCGCTGTAACCGTTTGCGCTTTGACGGCGAATGAAGTGCAAGAGCGCAAGCACCGTTTTGCGCGTGCCGAGACGATTAATGACACGCCGGCTTCAATCGAACGTGATGGCGCTCCCCCGCTACGGGTGGTTGCTTCCGCCACAATTTCCCTTCATGGCCACGGGCGACGGCCGTGTTGGAAAGCTTCGTATGATAAAGGCCGAACCGCGGAATCGCAGCGCCGATGATTTGCGGCGTTCGGCCCAGATGGCGGCAGCGCAGGCCGGCGATCGGGCAGCTTATGAAGCGCTGCTGCGGGAGTGCGTTTCTCTCATCAAGATTTTCGCTGCGGCGCAGGGTGTTCCTCCTGACCAAATCGATGACGTCGTCCAAAACGTGCTTTTGACCGTCCATCGGGCGCGGCATACCTACGATCCAGCGCGTTCATTCACCGGATGGCTGCGGATTATCGCCGAGCGGCGATCGATCGATGTGTTACGCCGCGTCGGCCGGCAGCGGGCGCGCGAGATTCATTCTCCGCTGGCGTTCGAATCCTACGCCGATGAGAATGCGGACCCAATGCGGTTGGGCCGCGATACCGCGGCTTCGAGCCGTGTGCACGCGGCAATGGCGACGTTGCCGGAACGCCAGCGCGAAGCGGTTGAGATTTTGGTCCTGCAAGATCAGTCGCTCGCCGACGCGGCAATAGTCACGCGCCGGAGCAAAGGCGCATTGAAAGTCAATCTGCACCGGGGCCTAAAGGCGCTGCGCGGCATGTTCGCGGAGCAAGATTAAAGTCATGACCTCCACGTCGCATGACCAATTGATCCACGGGCTTTCCGCCGGCCTTGAGCCGGTCCGGCGGTTGCGCCGGCCGGCGCTGCGCGCGGCCATGTGGCTTGCCGTGGTCGCCGCCATCGCGGCGGGCCTCGCCGCCTTCGCCGACGTCAATGCCATGTGGCAACGCCTCATCGCGGCACCGGATTTGTGGCTCGCCGTTATCGGGTCGACGTTGACCGCGATTTTCGCTGCATTTGCCGCCTTCGAACTTAGCGTGCCGGACACATCGCGGCTTTGGGCCGCGCTTCCGCTGCCGGCGGCGATATTGTGGATCGCTGCGAGCGGTTTGGGTTGTCTGCGCACATGGCTTGCGCCGCAGACCCATGTTGCGACCATGGGCGAGGCGCGCGACTGCTTCGTCTTTATTGTGGCGTTGTCGATCCCGCTGGCGGCGTTGCTATTTGTGATGCTGCGGCGCGCCTATCCGCTGTATCTTGGCCTTACCGCGGCAATTGCCGGGCTCGCTGTTGCCGCAGCCGCGGCGACGCTCCTTAACTTCTTCCATCCCTTCGATGCGGCCGCGACCGATCTCGCCGTCCACGCCGTGGCGGTCGCGATTGTGATCGCCGTGAGTAGCGCGCTGACCCGCAGGATTTTCGGACGCCATTCCGCCCCAGCCGGTGTAACCGCGGCCCGGTCCAGCGCGAATTAGAGGGGTGGCGCCGGAAAGCGCCGCCGAACCCCTTAAGGAGGACTACGCAATGAAGACTTCCCGCCCCATCTTGTCGCTTGCCGCGGCGACCGTCGGTTTCACGCTCGCCTTCGCGCCCGCGGCGTTCGCCGACGACATGTCTAAAGACAGCATGAGCAAGACCGACGCGATGAAGAAAGACACCATGAAGAAGGACACGATGTCGAAAGACTCTATGTCCAAAGATCACATGTCCAAAGACAACATGTCGAAGGACAACATGTCGAAGGACAACATGTCGAAGGACAGCATGTCGAAGGACAGCATGTCGAAGGACAGCATGTCGAAGGACAGCATGTCGAAGTGAAGCTTGGTCAAATTCGCGTGTGCCGGGTTCGCTTTCTCGAATCCGGCACACTCCGATGTTAAATGTTCTCACGCTTAAAGAGCGAACGGCTTAACGAAGCGAGACCAACGATCCGATGAGCGTCCAAGTTGCCGAGCATCCCGTAATCGCGGTCCACGCCGCGCCCGGCCTGATTCATCCAGTTTGGGTGCGCGTGACGCATTGGATCAATGCGCTGGCCATGTTGATTATGATCGGCTCGGGCTGGCAGATTTACGACGCGTCGCCGCTATTCGGTTTTACATTTCCGCACCAGATCGCGCTCGGCAATTGGCTCGCCGGTGCTTTGCTCTGGCACTTCGCGGCGATGTGGCTTTTGGTGATCAATGGCATTGTCTACGTCACGCTCGGGCTCGCGACCGGCCGCTTCCGGCGCAAGCTGTTTCCGATCTATCCGCGCGAGGTGCTGCATGATCTGTTTGCCGCGCTGCGCGGGCATCTCTCGCATGACGATATTTCGATGTACAACGCGGTGCAGAAGCTTCTCTATCTCGGCATTCTCGTCACCGGCGTCGTGATTGTACTGTCCGGGCTTTCGATCTGGAAGCCGGTGCAGTTTCATCTGTTGACCAGCTTTTTCGGCGGCTACAACACCGCGCGCTATGTACATTTCGCTGCGATGACCGCGATCGTCGCGTTTCTGGTCGTGCACGTGCTGCTCGCGGTGCTGGTGCCCAAGACTCTGCGCGCCATGATTTTAGGCCGCTGAACGAGCGAAGAGAGATCGATGTCCGGCCCAAACAAAACCAAGCCCGGCGTGGACAAAGCGCTGCTGATCAAGGATGCGGCGAAGATTTTGCCCGAGCCTTCGCGCCGGTTCTTTCTGCGCGGCGCCGCGAGCCTCGGCGCGCTCGCTATGCTCAGCGGCTGTGAAATTATCGACGGCGACACTTCGGAAAACGTGCTGCGCGCCCTTTC
>Ga0209380_10001841_pt1 | contig 13977 bp, 10 predicted proteins | sample HubBroMetageWFT6_FD_188347 | JGI IMG/M metagenome (GOLD analysis project Ga0209380, IMG submission 188347) | Warmed and freeze-thawed soil microbial communities from the Hubbard Brook experimental Forest, New Hampshire - Hubbard Brook CCASE Soil... | ecosystem: Environmental > Terrestrial >...
ATTTCTCTCCTGCAGTTCGCCGTCGACGTAGTCGCGGTCTGGGCGATAGCTGGTCGCCAGGTACTCGCTTAGCGGAATGGCCGCGTGGGTCGCCATAGTATGGATAGTATAGCCGCCTGTAAGCTCACGTTTTTCTACAATCCACCAGAGTGTCGCCGCGAGATCGCTAACGAGTTTGGCACACGCGGCTGTTCCTTCGATTCGGGGTGTGCGGGAAATGTGCGGGAACGGGGTACAAAACCAGCCCAAACCAGCCGAAAACTCAGAGGCTAAATGCAATGTTTTCTAGGCTGTAGTTCCCTGCCCCTGTACGGTCTGGCAGGCTTCAGTGGGCTCATAACCCAAAGGTCGGTGGTTCAAATCCACCCCCCGCAACCAACCTTAAGCTCCACGCGATCAGTCATTTGAATCAAATTCTGTACCTGGCGTTCGACTGGCAGTTAAACGCTCAAAATCCGTTCGCAGTGGTCAGTGAGCCACTATCGCGGATAATCGCGGATATTTGAACAACTGTCCGAAAGCCTTCTTGATTGCTCGTCATTGCAGGTAGCGGCACGACGAGGACGCTGATCGAACCGTAATTTTGCCCCAAAAACCAGCTTACTCCTGTGACCTTCGGAACCTAGTAGCGACTGCCGGAGTCTGTCACCATCACAGTCGCGATGCCCGCGCATGCATGAGGTGAAGCCGCAGATGGTAAGAGCCACGACGACTCATTTTCTGCGTTTTGGGGTCTGTTTGGGGCTATGCCTGATGGTGGCTGGGACGCTGCAGCAGGCCCAAGCGCAAGAGTCCGCACAACTTTCATACTTAGGCGCCAGTTCCAAAGCGGCGGATAATACACTCTCCGTCACGGGGACGGTTGCCAACTCACTGACCGGGGAGCCAGTCCGAGGCGCTGTCGTGTCCATCGTCACCGGACAAATCAACGGACAAATCGCCGGACAAATCAACGGACCAACCGGTTCTTCGACCGTGAGCGACAACTCCGGCCACTTCCAGTTTGACGGCTTGGCAGAAGGGCGCGCCTTTATCAGCGCCATCAAACCAGGCTTTGGAAATCAATTCCGCGGTCAGCCTGAGAGGACCTCCGTGCAGATCACGCGCAACGCTGCGCCTGTGCTGCTAAAGATGGATCCCGCGGGAGTGATTTTCGGACGATTGACGGGCAGCGAAGAGCAGTCCCTGGAAGGCTTCCTCCTGCATGTGATTTCGAAACAGAGGGTCGGTGGAAAGCAGCAATGGGTTCCTTTCCCATCCCAGACAACAACGGACGACAACGGTAACTTTCGCATCGCAGGCCTGCCCGCAGATACGTACTACCTTCAGGTCGCGCAAAATCAGCAAACCACATTAAGCCGGCGAGGAGTTCCGAATCCGCGGGAACAGAGTTATGCCGAAGTCTTCTACCCCGGCGTCGCCGACTTTAACTCGGCAACGCCAATTGAGCTGACCGGTGGCCGCGAAGTCGAAGCGAACTTTTCCATTGCCGCCGAACCGCTCTATGAAGTCTCCGGCATCGTGAGCACACCGGACAACCTGAATTCGCCGGTCGAATTCTCCAGAAAAGCGGGACATGGTTACGATTTTACTCAGAATGCAATGGTGCAAGACGGCAGATTTCAAATCAAACTTCCCGCGGGACCCTTCAGCGTAACCGGATCGGCTGCGAATGGAATACAACTGACTGCTTCCGGGGTGGTCGTCAGTTCCGATAACCCAAGTTTAAATATTGCTCTGAGCCTCGCGTCCGGGATTCGGGTGGAACTGCAAACGGAAAGCGGCTCAGGAAGAAACACTTCTGAGCAGCCAGGCTCAATCGGAATGAACCTTCAACTGGTACAAGCGGCGGGCCCTCCTGAGGCGGCGGTCTATTGGTGGGCGCCAGGCCAGTCGGACGGGTTCCAGGGCGTTGGTCCCGGTGTATATACGGTTCAGGCCAATGGTCCACCCGGGACCTGGTACGTAAAGTCGCTGCGCAGCGGAGGGATCGACTTGCTCAGTGGGGACCTTACTGTGGTGGAGGGAGCGCCGCCGCAATCTATCGAAGTCACACTCCGAGACGACGCGGCGAGTGTGCGCGGAACCGTAGCGCCTACCGATGACATGGTGCCCGTAACAGTGTTGTTGGTGCAGCCGCGCGGCACGAGAAACCTGATCAAAGTGGGGGGTGCGTTCCAGGGGAAATTTGAAATTGATGGCGTCGCTCCCGGCGATTACTTGCTCCTGGCATTCGACGGTGTGGATCGCCTGGAATACGAAAATCCCGAAGTGCTCAATCAATATCTTTCAAAGGCGCAGCACATCAGTTTGCAACCGCATGGGATAGCGAACGTCAACCTCAGCCTCTCCCCCACAGGAAGGTAGCGATGCTTCGTCGGACGATTCTGTTTTTTCTAGTCCTTGCCGGTGCGTGTCAGTTACCGGCGCAAAACTTGCCCGGCAAATTCCGCATCAGCGGAAAGACAGTGAACGCCGTAACTGGTCAAGTGCTGGCTGGTGCTGAGGTCTCGATCAGCAAAGCCGAGCAACTGGACTCGATCCTGCAAAAAATGCTCACGAACGATGATGGCAGCTTCTCGTTTGCGGGCTTAGAGCCAGGGAAGTACCTGCTGGCCGGGCAAAGAAACGGTTTCAGCCAGCAAAGTTACGAACAGCACGGAGCCTTCTCGAGCGCGGTGGTGGTGGGCCCGGGTTTGGTCTCCGAGAATCTGGTCTTTCGGCTTCGTCCGGACGGCCGAATCGTGGGCAGGGTCGTCGATGAAAACGATGAACCCGTATCGAACGCAATGGTGTTCTTGTTTCGCAGCGATGCGAGCGGCGGATTCAAACATATCAATCAGAGAACTCAGACTGCCACGGACGACCGCGGTTACTACCGTTTCGCCCATATCGAGTCTGGGAGGTACTACGTACTGGTTTCGGCGCAACCGTGGTTTGGCCCATTTGCGCAGGCATATGGAAACGGCAATCAGTCTGCGGCGGACAAAGCGGCATTCGATGTGGTTTTTCCGATCTCTTTTTATCCGGGAGCTACCAATCCCGGGTCGGCGTCCACGATCATGTTGGACGAAGGCCAGGAATTCACTGCCGATTTTGTTTTGAATGCAGTTCCCGCTCTTCGTCTCCGCCTCAATCATTTCAGCAACTCTCCTGAGCAGCCCAGGAATGCGAGTTTGGCCGCGAAAGTGTTTGGAACTCAGATCGGTCTGCTCGGGCAGAGAGCATCTCAAGCAGACGAAAACTCCTACGAAATAGCAGGCGTGGCCCCGGGCAAGTACGTGCTCGATATCGAGTCCTATGGTGCAGTCAGGGAGAAGCACTCAACGGTCGTCAATGTCACTGCCGATATGGAGTTCGACGTGGACGCTGCTACGCCTGCTCCGTCCATTCGGGGCGTCGTTCAAAGGGATGGCGGTCTGAACCTGACGCCGCAAGCGTCTGTGCTGCTTTGGAACCCCAGGAGGAATGAGGCGCTAGAGGCAGCAATTGACAATAAGGGCCAATTCGAATTCAGTCCCGATCTTCTCGCGCCGGGAGATTATTCCGTTTTCGTAGCGAGTGGGCTGAATTCGACCATCGGCAGGTTAGCCGCCACGGGCGCGCAGGTCGAAGGACAGACGATTCGGATCGCTGCTTCCAAACAGATCGAGTTGAAGATCGATTTGTCCACGAGTTTATCCACAATCAACGGAATTGCGCGAAAACACGATGAACCGTTCGCCGGCGTAATGATCCTTTTGGTGCCCCAAAGTCCGGGGAACAATCTGCCACTGTTCCGGCGGGATCAAAGCGATAGCGATGGCACATTCACGTTGCACGATGTCCTGCCGGGTCGCTACAAGATTCTTGCGATCGAAGACGGCTGGGATGTGGAGTGGGCCGATATGTCGCTCTTCAAAGCCCGTCTGGACCGTGCTCCGAGCATAGAAGTTGCACCGAACAGAACATACCAGACGACAGTAAATTTGGAATGAATGCCGGCCGGGTCAATGAGCGAAATAGGGATTCTCGTCAGCCTGTGTGTGTCAAGATTAGAGGATCACAACTTCTTTGAGCATCTTCCACTCGGAACCGTTCTTCTTCATAGCGACGTATGAAAGGGTGTCGCTGACATAAAACAAGGACTGCTTGCCGTCAGCAGGATCCGATGTACCGTTCGGTCGTTTGCACGGACGCATGACGAAGGAGAACCTGAATCTGCTCTAGTTCCCCGTAGGTGACAGAGAGGGGCGCAGACGCAAGAAGATCGTGGGGCGCGAGAAGCAATCTTGCCCATCAACGACAAGTATTTGGAAACGTTGGATGGCTGCTCTACTATGAGGCAGGATGCCACTCACGTTCGAGAGGATTGAGGCGCTCGCTCCGGACCAGGCCTCGCTCGCGGCTGCTCGAAAGTTGCTGAAGCCGTCCTATTGGCCGACATTGACGGAAGGAGAAGGGCTTGCGTGGGGCGAATGCCAAGGCTCCGGCGCAACTCCGTATCGCGTCGTTATCAACGAGGCGGACGCCGGATACAAGTGCACGTGTCCCAGCAGAAAATTCCCCTGTAAGCACGCGCTCGCGCTCATGTGGATGCGAGCCGATAGATCTGCTGCGTTCGCTTCGGCGTCCGTTCCCGACTGGGTGAAGGACTGGCTGTCCCGCCGACGCGGAACATCGAACGAGGCAAGCAAGACTCAGGAAGAAGCCAAGTCGAAAACTAAACCCTCCATTCGTCTCACCGAGATCCCCGAAGCTGGAGCTGATGCCGATCCGAAGGCGGAACAACGCGCCGCAGCAGCTCGCGAAAGAAACCGCTTGGAGCGTGAAGCAACGGTGCTGGCAGGTCTCGAAGACCTCGATACCTGGCTGTCAGATCAGGCTCAACACGGAATGGCGAACTTCATCGCGCAGACTGCTCAGGTGTGCCGCACGATCGCCCAAAGGCTGGTCGACGCGAAAGCGCCGGGGCTTGCGGTACGGCTCGATGCACTTCCGACCAGGCTCTTTACTTTACCGGGCCCGGCGCGTCCCTCAGCCGCGATACGAGAGCTGGGACAAGTCCATTTGATCAGCCAGGCATACCGGCGAACGTCGGAGCTTCCCGAATTACTAGCTGCAGATGCAAGACAAGCCGTGGGCTGGTCGGTCACACGAGAGGCGCTGCTCAATGATTCCGAGGCGTTACGAGTTAATGCAACATGGCGAGTCTTCGCGGTGGTTTCCGAGCCACAGCCCGACCGCCTGCGCAGAGTTGAGACCTGGCTATGGCGTCAAAACGGCACAGATGGAATGCCTCAATGCGCGGTGCTGATTGACTTCGTCCCGATCTCTACCGCCGCCGCAGTGAGCGGCTACCTGGTTGGGGATCAAATCGAAGCTGAGTTGAGCTTTTACCGTTCCACCTTCCCGTTGCGCGCACAGATAAGTGCGCTGAAGAGAGGCGCTGAACAAAGCAGTGAACCGCTCACGTTGCCAGACCAACCTCTCAGTGCTTCATATGCAAACTACGAGCACGCGTTGGCACAGCTTCCCTGGCTCGGAACGATTCCGCTGAGTTTTCGGATGTCTAGTGTGCGGCGAAATGGAGAACAACTCTACCTTTACGATGACGAGAGCGAACTATCGCTGCCGCTGCACACCTCGCAGGCGAATCATGCTTCGCCACTTGCGAGTCTCGATCGCATTGATGGAATCGGTTTGTGGAATGGATACGAGTTCACCTTGGCGTGGGCAGAGACGCAGCTCGGAAGGTGGTTGCGATCATGAACTCGATTACCTTACAGGCAAAAGTTCTGCCGTCACTATTGGTAGGAACATCACGGCATCCGCTGCCGAGCGAATTGATTCCTCCCTCTAGTTCGAGTTCTGATGGCACACTCGAAATGCTCAGTCTTATGGGACAAGCACTGCGTTTCGAGCGCCCTTCGACACCAGAGTCATTCATCGTTGAACCGGAAATAAAGGATGAACGAAAGATCATCGCTGATGGTCTGCGCCGCCCGCTGATTCGATTGCTAACTGCGAAGAATGCCACTGAGCATCCGGCGCGTGCTTTGGCGCGTGCGTTCGATCGACTGAGATTGCGTCCTCACCCATTTGACCTGCCGTTGATCGATGCTTTCGTTCGGTCAAATGCAGAGAAGCTTGGTCCAACAGCGCAGCATTGGGCTGACAGGCAAAAACCAGAAGCTGAGACGCGAAGCTATTTCGATCCAGAGCTGCTGGATGAGAGCAACTGGACGCAACCGATGCTTTCACGACGCGTGGCATACCTGGAGCAACGGCGGCGCGATGATGCGGACGCCGCTCGTACGCTGGTTGAGTCCACCTGGGCGCAAGAAGAGGCTGATGCTCGCTTCCGTCTGCTGCAAGTATTCCAGACCCGGTTAAGCATGTCCGACCAACCGTTCCTAAGCAGGTTGGAGAAGGATCGAGCGCCGCGCGTGCGAGCACTTGCGGCGAGATTCCTCGCGCGGCTCGGTGCAGGCAGCGAGAATCCAGCGTTGGGCGTATGCCTGGAACGAATCAAGCAAAGCCAGAGCGGCTTACTTCGGAAGCGGTCCACGTTGCAGATCGAACTTCCGGCGAACGTAAAGGATCAAGCTGCAGCGCGATGGATACTCCAAACATTTGCCGACGTATCGTTCGGCGACCTGGCGGGCGCGTTCAAAGTCACGGAAAAGGAATTGATTGCAGCTGGCGCAAAAGACGAGCCTTTGCTGCTTGCCTTGGCGCTTATCGCGACAAACGAACACCGTCTTGATCTGCTCGAACTTGTGGTCGCGAACCTGCCCAACGCGTGGGAACGTATGTTTGAAGCCGGACTCGATACGCTGGGCGCGATGACAGAATCAGAGCGTCAGCGCTGGGAGGAGATCGTCGTGCATCCTTATCGCAAGGACGTGCCGACGGCCTACTCTCTGTGGGACTGGCTGCATCGGATCACGGATGCAGAGGCGCCAGCTTCGGTTATGTCGATTGCTCTTCACGCGAAGTTGTTGACGAATGTCCCCGAACACGAGCGTGGTAGCGGGCCGTGGGTTGAAATGATCGCTGCGATATGTCCGGCTTCGCAACGACAGGAGCTTCGGGAGCAACTGACGAAGTTCGACCGATCACAAACCGTTACCCCCCATGCGCTGCTTGAGATACTCGATGGAATGGAGAACGCCCGTACCCATGTCTAAACAAGCGTCTGGCCGAATACGACTAAGCGCTGAAGAAATCTATGCGCACGAGTTGTCTGCTCTTTCCGCAGGTGACAAGCTTGTTCGTCCTGCCAACTGGCGTCTTTCGCCTAAAGCGATCGTGACCTACATTCTTGGAGGCAAGGCGGCGGACGGCACTCCAATCTCGGCGAAATACGTTGGCAATCGCCGCCTGATTGAAACCACTGTTGCGACACTCGCGACAGATCGCGCACTACTGCTGCTCGGACTACCGGGGACAGCGAAATCATGGGTGTCGGAACACCTGGCGGCGGCAATTTCGGGATCGTCGCAACGCATGATTCAGTGCACGGCAGGGACCGATGACAACCACATTCGATATGGCTGGAACTACGCACTGCTGCTGGCCAAGGGACCATCGCGCGAGGCTCTCGTCAAGACTCCAGTCGCGCGAGCAATGGAAGAAGGAACCATCGTTCGCCTGGAAGAACTCACGCGCATGGGTTCGGACGTGCAGGACACTCTGATCACCATCCTTTCCGAGAAAATCATGCCTATCCCTGAACTAAATGACGCGATTGAAGCGAAGCGCGGTTTCAATGTCATCGCGACCGCGAACAATCGCGATAAAGGTGTGAACGATCTCTCGTCCGCGCTCAAACGCCGGTTCAACGTTGTAGTGCTTCCGTCTCCCGCCACTTTGGAGGAGGAAACCGGTATCGTCGTGAAGCGCGTGCTTGAAATCGGGACGAGCCTTGAATTGCCGCCCATCCGTCCCGCTGACGAAGAACTGGCCCGGGTGGTAATCCTATTCCGCGAGTTGCGCGATGGCAAAACTCTGAACGGCAAGACCAAACTAAAATCTCCTACGGGCTCGCTTTCAACAGCTGAAGCGATCTCTGTCGGGGTAAGCGCGTGGGCATCCGCAGCACACTTCGGCGATGGCGCTATGACGGCGGAAAGTCTTGCGTCAAACCTCGTCGGTGCAGTTGTGAAAGATCCTGTGCAAGACACAGTCGCACTACAGGAATATCTCGAAAGCGTGGTGCGGACGCGCGATGGTTGGTTGGACCTCTACTCCGCGATTCGCGAGGTCCTTTAGTCAACAATGCCCGCTCAAGCCGACGAACGCGTGCGCATTCTCGGGATACGTCATCATGGTCCCGGATCTGCTGCCCTGTTGCGTAAGGCGCTGGACGTGCTCGACCCAGCATGTGTCCTGGTGGAAGGACCTCCGGAAGGCGATGAACTGATTCAGTACATCACTGACCCGGATTTAAAGCCTCCTGTCGCCATGTTGCTGCATGCCTCGGACGAGGCGAGCCTTGCCTCCTTCACGCCGTTTGCGGAGTTCTCTCCTGAATGGCAGGCGATTCATTGGGCGCTGAAACACGAGCGCCCTGTTCGCTTTTGCGATTGGCCTGCCGCTGTCTCACTCTCGTTGCAAAAAGCCGCACGAGACAATCCGGAAAGCGTACCTCCGCAACCGCGCGCAGACGCACTAGATTTGCTCGCAAGTGCGGCGGGATATGAAGATGGCGAGACCTTCTGGAATGGCCTGATCGAACAGCGTGGCGCCAGCGGACAAGAGGCGCTCTCAGTGTTCGCGTCTATCGAGACTGCAATGACAGAAGCACGCACGCAGGAAGGACTCAGCCCACAATCGCCGGATGAAGTTTTGCGCAACAATCAGCGCGAGGCCTTTATGCGCACGAACATACGAGCGACGCTGAAAGAGGTTGAAGGAAATATCGCCGTCGTCACTGGTGCGTGGCACATTAGCGGACTCAGGCAGGCTACAGAGCCGGCAGATGACCGAGCACTCGTCAAAGACTTGCCCCGCCTAAAGGTCGAAGCAACTTGGGTGCCGTGGACAGACAGCCGCCTCAGCGCATTCTCCGGCTACGGAGCAGGAGTGATTTCGCCCGGATGGTATCGGCATCTGTGGTCCCTTTATACGCGCAAGAAGCTGCCTAGTGCTGAAGAGTTCGCTTCGGCCTGGCAATCGCGTACGGCATTCAAGCTTCGCGAAGAGGGTTATAGCGCACCAACGGCCTCCGCCATTGAGGCAACTCGGCTGGCGCTCGGACTCGCTGCCCTTCGCGATCTGCCGATGCCCGGCATTGCCGAAATGCGCGAGGCATCGCTGGCTGCTATGTGCGATGGGAACCCTCTCCCGTTGGCGATGTTGGAACGTAAATTGTACATCGGCGAGCTCGTTGGCGAGATCGGTGAGCGCGTTCCACAGAACCCGCTTGCGCGCGACCTGACCGAGTGGCAACGCAAGACGCGTCTGAAACCGCAAGATCTCGAATTGGAGATCAAACTCGATTTGCGTTCCGACGCAGGACTGCTGAAATCAACTCTGCTGCACAGGTTGAACTTGATCAATGTTCCATGGGGCAAGCTGTTGGACGCTCAGGCGGGCCGAGGCACATTCCGCGAAGTCTGGGTCATCGAATGGGAGCCGGGGTATTCGGTCTCGCTGGCAGAGGCGCTGGTTTATGGAGTCACAATCGAACAGGCCGCCGGGAATGCAACGCTCAAAAAAGCACGCGAAACAACTTCGATTACGGAGCTTGCCAGCCTCATCCAACGCGCTCTCGTATCGGACCTGCCGGAGACCGCCGCTTCGTGCATTGAGCAACTTCAGGCTGTCGCCGTCAATTCCAGCGATATCACCGACCTGATGAAGGCAGTTTCTCCACTTGTCCGCGTGCTTCGCTACGGCACGGCTCGCCGCCTCCCGGAGGATGCGCTTCGCTCGTTGATCCTGTCGATCAGCGTGGAGATCAATGCCGGCGTTCGAATGGGTTCGCGCCGACTGGATGAAGAGACCACTGCCGCACGCATCGCCGCCATGGAAGCCTACGATGAGGCATTACGCTTGTTCGGCGATGATGGCCTGACCTCTTCGTGGCGAAACGAGTTGGGTAAGGTCGTGGATGATGACCAGGTCACGTCGTCCATCGCCGGCCTGAGCCTTCGACGCCTGCATGATGTGGTCGCTTGGGAACCAGAAAAAGTTGCAGCGGAGTTTTCTCGGCACACAAGCTCACGGCAGCCAAAAGAATCGGGTGCTTTCCTTGAAGGTTTCCTGCGTGGCGGGTCGGAGGTACTCCTGCAAGACGAGCCGCTGCTGCAACTACTTGACGCTTGGCTTTGCGAGCTCAGTGAAACGGACTTCACTGATTCTCTTCCGCTGCTGCGCCGAAGCATGTCGAGCTTCGACACAGTTGCACGCCGCCGCGTGCTTGAGAAGGTTCAGCGCGGACGCCGGCAAGGCACCTCAGCGGCTTCGCCCCTCGCACCCGAGTCCAACCCTGCCTTCGAAGCCGCACTGCCATTGCTCTATAAAATCCTCGGCCTTGGAGAGCTCGCATGATCTCTCAGAAGGAGCGCTGGCGACGCTGGCAACTCGCGCTCGGCGTCGATGACGGGCAGAATGAACTCTCAGACCGTGACCGGCGCCTTAACGCCGCTCTCTCTGCACTCTACGACAGCGGCGCCGAGAAACGCAGAGGCGGACTCGGCGCCTCCTCTCCGCGGGTCGCAAAATGGCTCGGAGACATTCGTGAGTTCTTCCCGACTCCCGTCGTGCAAATCGTCCAGAAAGATGCATTCGAGCGCTTGAACTTAAAGGCTCTGATGCTTGAACCGGAATTCCTTTCGACGCTGGAGGCAGATGTCCATCTTGTCGCCGATCTCATCGCGCTACGCGCTGCGATTCCCGGCAAAACGCTTGAAACGGCACGACAGGTGGTCCGGAAGGTTGTGGACGACCTCTTGCGCAGGCTCGAACACAACACGCGTGAGACTCTGAGGGGCGCGCTGAACCGCTCTCAGAGAACGCGGAGACCTCGTCACGCGGACATCGACTGGCCGCGAACGATCCGCGCAAACATGCGTCATTACCAACCGCAACATCGCACGGTTGTTCCAGAGACGCTGGTGGGACACACACGCCACACGAAATCCCGAGCGCACATGGACCATGTCATCTTGTGCGTCGATCAGTCTGGATCGATGGCTACCTCGGTCGTGTACTCATCGATTTTTGCAGCCGTCATGGCATCGATCCCCGGACTTTCCACCAAACTCATCTGCTTCGACACATCGATCGTGGACCTGACCGATCAGCTCGCGGACCCTGTTGAGGTGCTCTTTGGAGTCCAATTAGGGGGTGGGACGGATATCAACTCGGCGCTCGCGTATTGCGAAAAGCAGATCGAGAATCCGACGAAGACCCATCTCGTGCTCATAACCGACTTGTATGAGGGCGGCGACGCCAATTCGATGCTTGCGCGCGCTGCCGCTATCAAACAGAGCGGTGTAAACTTCATCGTCCTGCTCGCGCTCTCGGATTCAGGCCATCCAGCTTATGAAGCGAAACACGCCGGAGCAATCGCAAGTCTTGGATGTCCTGTGTTCGCCTGCACACCAGATCAGTTTCCGTCGATGATGGCTTCCGCGCTCACTGGAAAAGACCTAAGAAGTTGGGCGGCTGAAGAAGAGATTGCTCTCATTCGGGGATCTTGAGTGGAACAGCAGAACTCAAACTTGTCCCATCCTGAGGGTCTGTGTTGCTTTGCTGTGCGGAAGCGAGTGCTTAGCGACGCGGAACCCAGCCGCGATGAGTACCAGGAACTCGGGAACCTGTCCTCGGAAGGCTCAGCCTCGCTGGGCCCGCATACCAGGAATCGTGAAAACCGCGACTGTCCTTTCACTGTCCAATGAGGATTCTCTAGCGCCTCAACGTCACTGCTCCCAACTTGCATGGCTCGGAGAGCCGGTCTGCACGCTGGTTTACTCACTCTGTAATCCGTTTACCAGCGCCCAATGGTCAGCTTTGCGGGAGTTATCGTACGCGGATCGTACGGGGAACTATTTTTGCGTGACGTGGGCGGGCTCGCGCCACCTCCTACAATTGATCCCGCACGTCCGCAGGGGCATCACGCAACCTTGGACAGGACGCGCTTCAGCTTTTCACGGGAGCCGCGTTCTGCACGCGCTTGGACCCTCGCCCAATCGCCGACGCGTTCGTTCACGAGCGCAGCGACAAATCGGTCAACCGAAACGTGGTCAACCTCCGCCATCTCTGCGGCGCGCTGATAAACATCATCGGGAAGTTGGATGCTCTTCATGGAAGCTCCTTTAGCGTAGAAGGGATTCCTTGGGCGTTAGACAGCGAATTCCGAACCTGACACTATCGGGAAAGTCCCGTTTATTGAAGGTGATAATAAAGTCGCTATGGCTGGCCAATGGCAGCCTCCAGCATCAGATCGTCGTCGGGATCGGAGGCTACGGGTCTCCAAAGGAAATACAGACGATGCAATCCGCCCTCAGCACAGATTGCGTCTACGACGTCGTCAACATCTTCCTCGGTAAGGCCAAATTGAAGGCAGTCACGCTTGAGAACGGCCTCGTACTCCAGTACCACGGCGACCGTCACATTGGGTCGCCAACGGCCATCACCTAACTAGCCAAGGGCTTCGCCCTTGATATCCCATCGAATCGTACCGATGCCGTAGAAGCATTCATGGCGGTAGTCTTCTGAGTATTCGACTAAACAGGAGATCGCCATGAACGCTTTCTACGAGCACCACAAGAGTAGCATCGAGTTCACATATCGATGTTTCGATCGGATCCTACTGAACGGACTCATTCAACCCTTCCAACAGCCCGAACGGGTAATCGGCTTCTTCAATACCTATCGGGATGGAAAGCGGGTAATCCGTCAGACCCTCACCGAGATTGCCGACCAGTTTCACCATTGGGTTATCAATCGTGCGGAGAGATGGGGGGCACCCATCGTTGAAGCTCCGCAGCAGGAGCGGCGCGACGATTTCGTGCTGCAGTACTTGCAAAAGACCGAAGCCGATCATGTGGCCGTCATTCTGAAAGCTCGCGAACCCGCTCGCATCCTAGTCGCCATTGGCGGAAAGCAGAACCAATGCCCTCATCTGGAACTGAAGCAACGCTGGGTGAATCAGTACAATTTCTATCTCAACGATCAACACTGGGGGCCCATGTTTGTCCGCATGTGTCCTTACTTTCCTTTTTCCGCCCGAGTGTGCCTGAATCAGCATCATTGGCTGGCTCTTCGCATGCAGCAGGATGGCATTTCCTTTCGGCAATGCAAAAACGCCTTCTTGCAATGCTCCAACCCCGAACGGTTGCAACAACTCGCCGACTCTCTGACCGCCCAAGATTTATTGCGCTGCGGACAGAAGTGGCTGACCACTTTCACTCCCTTCTTCACCTCCCAGGAGCGCCGCCAGGCTGGCTGCCAGCACCGGCTCTTCTTCTCTCAGGTCGAGCTTTGCGACAACCTGATCTTCTTCCGCCGCGCCGCTGTCGACCAGTTCGCCGAGCGCTTGCTCGACATGAACCGATCCATCGGACAGCCCAAGAAAATTACTCTCATCTTTGGTCGGAAAGTGACCCGGCAATACAAGGGAAAGCTGCAAACTGAACTCGAAGACCTCGATCTTCCCAATCCCGTCATTCGCAGTCACTACGCCCATGGATTCGCCAAGCAATACGTCCGCGATGACCGCTTGCTACGAACCGAGCCGGCCACCAATGACGTCACCGACTATGGGGTCAATAAGAACGTCGAGAACCTGCCGCCGTTGCGCCAGCGCATGTCCGAGATCATTGACCACTACCACGATGCCCAGCAAGACATCCTGGAAACGTTCATCGATCGCGGCCAACTCCAAAAACTGGCTGAGCCCACCACCCTGACCAACGGAAAGCGCATCCCAGGCCTTAAGCTCGATCACCCTCGGCAACTGGCGGTGATGCATGCTCTGGTCCG
>Ga0209380_10001846_pt1 | contig 13957 bp, 16 predicted proteins | sample HubBroMetageWFT6_FD_188347 | JGI IMG/M metagenome (GOLD analysis project Ga0209380, IMG submission 188347) | Warmed and freeze-thawed soil microbial communities from the Hubbard Brook experimental Forest, New Hampshire - Hubbard Brook CCASE Soil... | ecosystem: Environmental > Terrestrial >...
AGCTGCGCGAAGATCGTCGTCCGGCTGACGCTGGCCTGCAGCCAGGAGTCGATCTCGAGCCCGCCGAACACGTAGGTGCCGAAGATGACGAGCAGCGATCCGAGGCAGGCCAGCCACAGCCACGCCGGGTTCGCCAGCCCGGCCCGCCGCCGATCCGCGCGCATGATGAGGGATCCGGCGATGAGCACCCCGAATGCCACCGGCGCGACGGTCAGGTGGCCGGCGATGCCGGACGCGGCGTGACTTGCGCGCACGCTGAGCGACTCCAGGCCCGACGTGACGAAGAACGCATTGTGCAGGCCGAGACCGCGGATCTGCCAGGCCCAGGTCAGCCCGGGCAGCGCCGGCACGGCGACGAGCGCGCCGCGCTCGGCCCATCGTCGCGCCGTCCGCAGCACCGTCACGCGGCGGCCCTGGCGCTGCGACCACCGTGGGCGCCGGAGCGGCCGGTATCTCAGCGCCACCAGCACGATGATGATGAGAGACGTGGTGAGCCCCTCGTTCTTGGTCAGGCTCGCCGCGACCGCGCACAGCCACGAGATCACGAGCGCCTGCGGGCTCTGCGGCAGGACGAGCCCCCAGATGATCGCCGCGGCGGCCGCGGCGGCCCAGAGCAGGTCAGCATAGCCATCGATGCCAGGCCGCCCGGCCACCGCGAAACCGACGACGGCGATGGCCCCGCCGGCGAGGATCGCCAGGGCGTTCGCCACCACGCCGGCCCTCCTCGCCGCCAGCGCGATACCAGTGGCGAGAACACCGAGGGCGACCGCGTTCAGGTACTCCGTCATGTCGATGGCCACGTAGAGGTCACCGCGGCCCAGGTAAGCGAAGGCCAGCGCGCCCGCAGCGGGCACCAGCGGCGGGTAGTCCGGGTTCGTGAACTGGTAGACCGGGTTGCGCAGCGCGGCGAGGAGCTGGTGGTGCCCGCCCGAGATCATCAGGGCGTGCGTCAGCCAGATCGTGTTCGGATCCCGGCCCCCGACCAGCTGCCCCCGCAGACCCAGCAGCGGGTAGGTCAGCGCGCCCAGCACGACGATGACGGCCACCAGTGACCACCACCAGGGCGGACTCGGCCACCGGCGGAGCCGGCCGGCTACCAGCCACCAGACAACCGCAATGGTGTTGACCGCTGCCGCCACCGCGATGAAGCACGTACGCAGCGAGCCGCCGACCCCGAGCTCGAACTCGGCCCCCACCGCGGCCATGCAGGCGCCGATGAGCGGCGCGAGGAATACCAGCACCGGAGAGCGCCGCGCCAGGACAAGCGCCGGCAGGAGCCCGGCCCCGCCGAGCGCCGCGAGCACGATCAGCAGGGCGTTCACAGGTGCTTGACCATCAGCTGGACGCCGAGGCAGTCGCCAGGGCCAGTGGTGTACGGGGCGATCCAGACCTGCCATTGCGCGGTGGCCAGAGTCGGCACCGGCACCGCCCACAGGGTCGACAGCTCGACCAGTCGCTGGAAGTGCGCTACATCCGGACTCCCCACGTAGATCGTTGCGCCCCTCGGCAGCTCAGTCCGGATCGCGTGGTACAGGCAGGCCTCCGTCTGCTTCGTCGAGACGGCCACCGCGATGGAGGCCGGGTTCAGCGCGGCCGCTGTGGTCTGCTGATCGTGATGCGCGCTCAGGCCGATCGTCAGCCCGGCTCCGGCAGCGATGACGGCGCAGGCGAGGCGCTTGACGATCCCCGGGCTCGCGGAGGCGGCGGCGACCCGGTGAGCCGACGCAGGGGACTCAGCCTGTACGTCCGATTGCATCCAATCCCCGCGAAAAGTTCTTTGTCGGAACAAATCTAGCGCCAGCCCGCTCACTCCTGAAGCCTTGCGCGGCCGGTGCGCGCGGCCGATGACGAGCCTTCCGGCAGGTCAGCGAATGTTCAGGCGCGCGGCGATGCCGTCGAGTAGCGCCTGCAGGCCGCGCTCGAACTGGCTGCTGAGAGCCTCCTCGGTCAGCGGCGGCGTGGGCGGCGGTTCATCGGCGGCGGCACCCGCGGCATCTCCGTAGAGCGCGGTCAGCTCGGGAAAATCTCCGCCCTGGAGCTGGGCGACTCCGTATTCCATGACCGCGGCGACCATCTCCGGATCGGCGTCGGCCAGCTGTGCCCGGGTCAGGGACTCCACGCTGTGCAGCGCGTTTCCGGCCACGAAGTCATCGACGGCCGCAATGAGCTCGAAGCGGGCCGGGCCGGACAGCCCGATGCCCGTCGTGGCCGCGAGTGACTGCTCGAAGTGCCGCATCGCGTTGGGGCCGAACTGAGCCTCGTTCAGCGATGACAGCGACCAGGGATGCGCCATCAGAACCTGCCTGGTCCGCCGCGCGATCGCGCTCATGCGCTCCCGCCAGCCCGCCGGGAACTCCTCGCTCGGGATCAGGACATCGGCCATGATCGCGTCCTGCATGAGGGCGACGATGTCTGACTTGTTGCGCACGTAGTAATAGAGCGTCATCGTTCCCGCGTCGAGCTCGGCCGCGACTCGCTTCATCGTCACCGCGTCGAACCCCTCGACGTCGGCAACCCGCAGCGCCGCGGCGGCTATCTGCTCGCGGCGGTAGCGCGGCTTGCGGGTCGCTGGCTCGGGCAGCGCCCAGATCGGCCGGATGTCGTTCCCGCTTGCCATTGGTACAGCATACGAAGTACCCTGTTCGTATGCTGTACGAACAAGACACGACTGACGTCCAGGCACCGATCCGGGACCGGGCGCCCGCGATCTCCGTGACCGGGCTCACCAAGCGCTTCGGCAAGACGGTCGCGCTGCGCGACATCAGCCTGCAGGCCGAGACCGGCACCGTGACCGCACTGCTCGGCCCGAACGGCGCCGGGAAGACCACGATCATCCGCATCCTCGCGACCCTGCTCCGGCCGGACGCCGGCACCGCCCGCATCTGCGGCTACGACGTGGTCAGGGAACCGGAACGGGTCCGGGCGCTGGTCGGCCTGACGGGCCAGTCACTGTCGGTCGACGGCAGGCTGTCCGGTCGGGAGAACCTGGCGATGTTCGGCCGGCTGCACCGCTTGCGCTGGCCCGTCGTGCGCAGCCGGTCGGCACGGCTCCTTGACGTATTCGGCCTGAGTGACGCCCGGAAGAGGGCGGTCAAGACCTACTCCGGCGGCATGCGCCGCAAGCTTGACCTCGCGCTCAGCCTGATGGGCGAGCCGCCGATCCTCTTCCTGGATGAACCAACCACCGGGCTGGATCCGGCCAGCCGGCACGCCCTGTGGGAGATCATCCGCGGCCTGGTCAGCCAGGGGACGACCGTGCTGCTGACAACCCAGTACCTCGACGAGGCCGACGCCCTCGCCGAATCCGTGGTGTTCATCGACGCCGGCCAGGTCGTCGCCACCGGAACGCCCGCCGAGATGAAGGCACAGGCCGGCGAGGCCAGGCTCGACCTGATCGCCGCCACCGGCGGCGATCTGGACCTGCTGACCTCGGCTCTCAGCGGATTCCAGCCAGAACGCGACGCGTCCGCGTGCAGCCTCAGCGTGCCTGTGCGCGGCACCGGCACCGCGGGCCTCGGCACGCTGAGCGTCATCACGGAGGCGGCGCGGCACTCCGGTGCCCGCATCGAGCGGTTCTCGTTGCGCGAGCCCAACCTCGACGACGCGTACTTCCAGCTCACCGGCACTGCCCGGCCCGGCGAGGCAAGGGACAAGCCATGACCGCGATCGGCGCGAGCGCTCGGCCGTACTCAGCCGCCTGGGTCGTCAGCGACTACTGGGAGATGATCAGGCGGAGCCTTCGCCACATCCGCCACGACCCTGAGCAGCTCGCGAACGTGACGCTGCAGCCCGTCCTGATCGTCGTGCTCATGACCTTCGTGTTCGGCGGCGCACTCAAGACCGGCACGCACGGCAGCTATATCAACTTCGTCATGCCGGGCATCTTCGTGGTCACGGCGGCTTTCGCCGCGATCACGACGACCACGAGCGTTGCGGCGGACATGCGCGAGGGCGTCATCGACCGATTCCGCAGCCTGCCGATGGCCAAGTCGTCCGTCCTGGCCGGCCACGTCATCGCCGATCTCGCCCGCAGCATGATCGGGCTGGCCGTGACCATCGCCGTCGGCTACGCCGTCGGGTTCCGGCCAGCGGCCGGCGTCACCGGCTGGGCCGCGGCGATCGGCGTGATCCTGCTGGTCACGTTCGCCCTGTCCTGGCTGGCGGCCCTCATCGGGCTGCTCGGCCCGAGCCTGGAGGCAGCGCAGCAGCTCGCGGCGATCGTGATCATCCCGGTCTTCCTCAGCAGCGCCCTGGTCCCGGCAAGCACTATGCCGTCCTGGCTCCGCGTCGTCACGGCCAACCAGCCGATCACCCAGGCCATCGACGCCCTCCGGGCCCTGCTGGCCGGTCAGCCGGCGGGCAGCCACTTGTCCCTCGCGCTGGCGGAGTTCGCCGGGATCATCGTCGTCGCGTTCGCCCTGGCGACCGTCTTGTTCAGGCGGACCGCCAGCGCCTGAGCGGCCCCTGTCAGCGGTGACTGGCAGACTGCCAGGCATGACGGACTTTGATCCCAAGGCAGACCTCCGTCGTTACCTGCAGGACGCACGCGAGGCGCTGCTCTGGAAGCTCGACGGGCTCAGCGAGTACGACATCCGCCGGCCGCTGACCCCGACCGGCACCAACCTGCTTGGCATCGTCAAGCATCTGGCGAGCGTCGAGCTTGAGTATTTCGGCCCCGTATTCGGCCGTCCGACCGGGCCGCAGCTGCCATGGATCAGTGCCGACGCCGAGCCCAATGCCGATATGTGGGCGACGCCCGATGAGAGCCGGGCCGAGATCGTCGCCCTGTACGAGCGGTCTGGCCAGCTAGCCGATGAGACGATCTCGGCGCTGCCGCTCGACGCCCCCGGGCGCGTGCCGTGGTGGGGTGATCATGGCGCGGTAACCCTCCACCGGATCGTTGTTCACATGATCGCAGAGTCCCAGCGCCACGCTGGCCAGGCCGACATCGTCCGGGAGCTGATCGATGGTGAGGCCGGCCTGATGCCGGGCAACGGGAATCTGCCGGACGGGGATGCGGCCTGGTGGCGGGACTACCGCGACCGGGTAGAGGAGGCGGCCCGCAGCGCTGCCAGTCCTGGCTGAGAGCTGCCCTGCTCACCCGGCCGAGGATTGCGGTGGAACATGCCTAGATGCCCGTAATCCAGACTGCCGCGCCGTCGACGGAGGGTAGCCTCTGACCGTGCCACCGCCCTCGATCCATGATCACGTTGCAGTCCCGTTGAGGGCGCCCCGTTGAAGACGATCATCGTCGCAGGCGGCGTGGCGTTGCTCACGGCGCTATTCGGGACCCCGCTGTTCATCAGGCTGCTGCGGCGGAAAGGCTACGGCCAGCCGATCAGGGTGGAGGGCCCCAAGTCGCACGAGACCAAGCGGGGCACGCCGACGATGGGCGGCGCGGTCTTCGTGGTCGCCGCCCTGATCGGGTACGTGGTCGGCCACGTGGCGACGGATGAGCCGTTTACGGCCTCAGGCGTCCTGGTGCTCCTGCTGATGACGGGGCTTGGCCTGGTCGGGTTCGTCGATGACTACATCAAGATCTTCCGGCAGACGAGCGTCGGGCTGCGCAGCCGCGCGAAGCTTGCCGGTCAGATCCTCATCGCGGCCGTATTCGCCTGGGGCGTGCTGCACTATCCCGATCAGCTCGACCTGACGCCGGCGGACGCGCACATATCGTTCCTGCGGGACATTGGCCCGGCTATCGGCACCCTGCCGTTCATACTCTGGGCAGTGATCATGGTGGCCGGCACCTCCAACGCCGTGAACCTGACCGACGGGCTGGACGGGCTGGCCGCGGGCGCGACCCTGCTGGTGCTGGCCGCCTTCGTGCTGATCGGCGTCTGGGAAGAGCGCAACGACATCACCCGCATCCTCGGGCCGCAGGATTACCAGGTCCGGGATCCGCTCGACCTGGCGGTGGTGGCCGCCGCCGTGCTCGGCGCGCTCTTCGGCTTCCTGTGGTGGAACGCGCCTCCGGCCAGGATCTTCATGGGCGACACCGGGTCGCTGGCTCTCGGGGGACTGCTAGCCGGACTGGCCATCTGCACGAAGACACAGCTGCTGCTGGTCATTCTCGGCGGGCTGTTCGTGATCGTCACGATGTCCGACGTGATCCAGATCGGCTCCTTCAAGCTGACGGGGCGCCGGGTGTTCAAGATGGCGCCGCTACAGCACCATTTCGAGATGCTGGGCTGGGCCGAGACGACGATCGTCATCAGGTTCTGGCTGATCTCGGGCCTGTGCGTGGCCCTCGGCCTCGGCATCTTCTACGCCTCCTGGCTGCAGACCTAGACGGCCGGCGGCGGGGCGAGCACCTCCGCGATCAGCTGGGTATCCGCGTACTCGGTGATCTCGGCGACCTTGCCGTCGCGCATGACGAAGACCCAGCAGTACCGGTTCGGGTAGTCACGGCCTGAGCTCGTGACGCTGTGATTGCGGCCTTCGACGACGACCACATCACCGTCGGCCAGTACGCGCTGGGCGCTGACGATGTTGCGGCCGCCGAGCTGGTCGCTGAGCGGCCCGAGCAGCTCGCCCAGCACGGCGCGCTTCCCCTCGTAGGTGCGCGACCACGCGGTCTGCCCGATGATCGTCCAGCGGACGTCGTCGGCGAGCGCGTCGACGAACGGCCGCCCGTTGCCCTTCGCGGTCTCGGCGAAGATCCCCTGTACAAGTGCCTTGTTACCGACCTCGGACACCGGGCATGCCTCCCAATCCAACCAGACCGCCAGCCGCCAGCGTCCCCGCGTTGATCACTGGCCGCCGCGGAGCGTCGTTCCATTAGATCGCGGCCCGGCGAGAATGCGGAGACTCGCGGCAAATGCCTGCGCTTCGGGGCTGTCGGTCCGAGTGATCACTGACGTGGTCACGGTCACGGGCGGTGAGACGATCCGGCGAAAGGCGACGCCGCGCGGGAGCTGGCGCGCCAGGACCTCAGCTTTGCGCGGGTAGAAGACGGTCCAGGACGGAGGGCCGGTGGCAATCAGCGCCAGCATGTCCTCGTCCGTGCCGCCCGCGATGCGCCGCAGCGGCATTCCGATGCGCTGACACGCGGCGATGAGCGCATCGCTAAGAACAGCGTTCTGGTCTCGCCGGGGCAGCCGGGCTGGCATCGACGCGAGATCGCCGAGGCGAATGGTGGTCCGTCGGGGCGTGGTGCGGCCCGAGGGCAGCGCCGCGACCAGCGGCTCCGTGATCACGGTGGCGCACTGGACGCCGTCGGGGAGCGGACCGATGGCGCCGCGCACGATGGCGGCGGCGAGCCTGCCGTCGGCGAGCTGGCGGCGTCGCTGCTGCTCCGGCAGTCGCACCAGTTCGACCGTGAGGTCGGGCTGACGTCGGGCGAGCTCCTCGAGCGCCTCGGCGATCAGGTCGCCCAGTCCGGACCCGGTCCCGATCCGCAGGACGGGCCCAGACAGGCGGGCGTGGTGCACGGCCTGGCCAGCACGCTCGACGGCGGCAACGATCTCGCGGGCGTGCTCGAGGAACGCGATTCCGGCCGGCGTGAGTTCCACCGCCCTGGTCGTGCGGTGGAAGAGCTCCACTCCGAGTTCGTGCTCGAGGCGGCGAATCTGCTGGCTGACTGCGGGCTGAACGATATGGAGCTGGCCGGCAGCGCGGCCGAAGTGCTTCAGCTCGGCCACCGCGAGGAAGTACCTCACCTGGCGGATCTCCACCGATCACCCCATTGATCACTGATCGTGATGAGTCTACAGCGGAACTGCTCGTTGATCCCTCGCCCGCGGCTGTGGATCACTGGCTGCATGGCACAGATTCAGCTTGAGGACGTCAGCCTTTACTACGAGATTGCCGGGGCCGGCCGGCCGGTCGTGCTGGTCAACAGCTGGGGAACGACACTGCGCGTCTGGGATCAGGTCATCGCCGACCTCTCCGCCGATCACCAGGTCGTGGCTTACGACTGGCGCGGCTGCGGTCGCAGTGCGCGGACCTACGGCGGCAATACGATCAGCCAGAACGCGGCTGACCTGCTGGCAATCATCGACCATCTCGCGCTTGCTCGTCCGGTGCTGGTCGGGAGTTCGGTCGGCAGCCTGTTCGCCTGTGAGGCTGCGCGCGAGGCCGGAGACCGTGCCGGTGGCGTTGTCGTCGTCGACGGTCCCGGACACTGCCGCTGGGCACCGAACATCGCCGAGCGGCTCCGCGCCCACATGCGGGCACTGGCCGCCGACCGGGCAGCGACTGTCACCGCGTCGGTCAGCACCATGTACACGGATGAGGCTAGCGACGCGCTGCGCGCATGGACGGTCAGCCAGATCCTCGACGCGTCTCCGCACATCGACGCGCTGTTCGAGGAACAGGCTACGTACGATCCGCGATCATGGCTGCCCGGCATCGTGGCTCCGATGCTTTACGTCCACGGCGTCCAGGACCGGGCCGTTCCGGCGCAGGTGCCCGAGGAGCTCGCCGCCCTGACCGGGAGCAAGTTCGTCCCGATCGACGGAGCCGGTCACCTGGCGCAGCAAGAGCGGCCGGCCGACGTGGCGGCCGCGATTCGCGCGTTCAGCGCGGGCGTCTGACCGCGGGACCGGAGCGCCGTAGCATCGGGGGAATGAGCGGCGATCATCAGCGGATGATGGCAGAAGTCGTCCGTCCGGCATAGGGGAAGCGATGCAGTACATCATGCTGATCTACCAGGGCACCGCGCTTGACCGGCAGGCCACGCTGCCCGCGGAGGAGCAGAAGCAGGTCTACGCCGACTACCAGGCGGTCAACCAGACGGAAGGCGTCACCGCCGGGCTTCCGATGGGCCTGCCCGACAGCGCGACCACGGTGCGGGTTGAGGGCGGCAAGACTATGACCACGCAAGGCCCGTTCGCCGGGATCAATGGGGCGGTCGGCGGCTGGTTCATTCTCGATGCCGAGAGCCTGGAGGCGGCCATCGAGGTGGCCGCGCGGGTCCCGGCCGCACGCTTCGGCGGCGCCGTCGAGATCCGCCCCTCGGAGGTGTACTGGTAGGCGTGCCCACTCCCGTGACGCCCCGGCTGACACTGCGGCAGATGACCGATGCCGACCTGGACGATATGGCGGCGCTGCTGGGCGATGAGGACGTCATGCGCTACTACCCGCGGCCAAAGACCCGGCACGAAGCGCGGGGGTGGATCGTCCGCAACCAGGAGCGGTACGAGGCGCATGGTTTCGGTCTGTGGATCATGCACCGCACTGACACCGGCGAGTTCGTCGGCGACTGTGGTCTGACCTACCAGCGCATCGACGGAGTCGATGAACTTGAGGTTGGCTATCACGTCCGGACCGCGCGGCAGGGCAATGGCTACGCAACTGAGGCAGCGGCGGCCGCGCGTGACTTCGCCCGCGATGTTCTCGGCGCCCGCCGTCTGATCGCGATCATCAATCCACGGAACCTCCCCTCACAGCGAGTTGCCGCGAAGATCGGTCTCGAAGTGGAGAAACACGCCGTCACGGCAAGTGGCCCTGAGGCGGTAATTTATGCGGCTGCTCTGTAATGGCTGACTCGGATCCGTCGCCTGGCCGCCTGACCGATCAGGACCGAGCGGCTCCTACTCCGTGAGCGCGTCCCGGCGAAGCTTGGGTCCACCGAGGCGGACCGGGGCCGGGGCATTCGCCGGGGTTACCGTAGAGGGACGACGAGAGGCATGCTCCGGCGGCCATCGCGCAGCGTCAGTGAGTGAGGATGCCATGACCGTGTACGTGCATAAGATCCGGGGTCAGAGCGGGCTCCTCTCCGGACGGACTCCGAATGACCCCTGGTTTGGCCTCACGGCCGACACTGAGGATGAGCTGCACGCCTTCGCCGCCAGACTCGGTCTGCAGCCCAGCATGTTTCAGCCTGGTACGCCGACCGGACCGCAGCAGGTGTCGGTTACCGGGCACTATGACGTGACCGAGGGCGAGCGTGACCAGGCCGTGGCCCTCGGAGCGCAGCTGATCACGCCGCGGGAAGAGGACAAGAGGGAACGGCGTCGGGCGGCCGAGCTGGGAAACAGTTAGCGGGTATAAGGGCGAGGCAGTATCTGTCTGCTCGGGCAACCTCGGCTCTACCAGTGAGCGGGATACCAGTCACCGTTCGGGTCCGTCGTCTGCCCCACTTCGATCAGATGACCATCGGGGTCGCGGATATAACAGCGCTTCTCGTACTGGTGCTGCTTCGGCGGCGTCAGGAAGTGAGCACCACGGGCGCTCCACTCGGCGTAGACGGCGTCGATGTCTTTAACCCGGATGTTGAGGAAACTGCTCACCCGGTCGGGATCGGGTGGTGTCTCCAGGATGACCGTCGGCTTGTCGTCGGTCGGTCCGCCGCCGGTATTGATGACGATCCAGCTGTTGGCTAGCGCAACATTGACCGGATCTCCGGGAAAGGCGACCCGGCCGCCGAGCACTTCGGTGTAGAAGCGCTTCGAGCGCTCGACGTCGTCCGACACGATGAAATGCGTCAGGACAATTCCGTCCGGGGGTGGCGGGAGCTCGGCCATCTGGCACCTCCACTGGTGGGCCGCACACCCCGCCGACGACGGGGCCTGCAGCCAACGTTACTAGCGGAGGCGTTCGGCCCTATTTCCGCTGCCGCGCGGCGGGTCCCGGATCACGGCCGAACCTCCGTCGCGGGCATGGCGCTAAAGTTCGGATGCTTGATAAACGGCAATGATTTGGTTCTATTTCACTTCATTACACAATTTTCATGGAGACCGGCACCCTACAATGCTCAGCTGGGCAGGCGCATGCAGAGGACCTTTCCGGGGGCCGGGCGCCGCTCGGCGGGAGGTGATTGATGGTGAGAATCAACGCGAGCCGATCGCGGGGTGGCCCGTGCGCTAGCCGTGACCGCAGCGGCATCCGCGGCGTGCGTACTGGCATTGCCGGCGGTGGCTGCTTCGGCGTCAACCGCGCCCGGCACGCTTGGCAGCAGCGACTGGCATCCGGCCGTGCTGCCGACGAACTATTACGTCGGTAATGGGCAGAACGGGCCGGCCACTTCGCCGGTGTCCTGCGCGCGGGGGACGCAGTTCTGCATGGCGGTGGTTACCTACCTGCCGCCCGGCCTGAGCGGACAGATCCCGCAGGGCGTCGTCGTCACAGACGATGGCGGTGCGCACTGGCGCGCGTTTGCCAGCCTGAGCTCAGGGCCTGATGTGACTGCCATCTCCTGCCCGTCCAAGGGGGTCTGCTGGATAGCAGGCGTCAACACTTCCACTGACGCGCCGGAGTTCGCCGAGACCACAAACTCGGGGAAAACCTGGACCGACGAGACACCCGCCGCGCCTTCCAGTACCTATCAGCAGATCAACGGGCTGGACTGTGTGTCCGACGCAGTCTGCTGGCTGGTTGGCGACGACCAGGCAGGCGGCGTGGCTCCGCTGGCTGCCGAGACCACCGATGGCGGGTCCACGTGGACGACGTTCACCAACCTGCCGACTTTCACGCCCTACGACCCGAACGGCACCTATCAGCTGAACGCTATCTCCTGCACCTCAGCGCTCGACTGCGTGGCTGGCGGGGGCCTGAACTACTCGGATGGGCTCGCCCAGGTCATTTCCACTACGAACGGCGGACAGACCTGGAGCCTGTCCACTGACGCGACCCTGAGCGGCCTGCAGCAGATCTTCAGCATCTCCTGCCTGCCGAGCACCAGCACCGCGGCGAGCGCGGCCGCGACGTGCATGGCCGCCGGTGACAACCTGGCTGCTGGCGGGCCGGTCATGATCAGGTCAACCGACGGCGGGGCGACGTGGAGTGAACTGCAGTCCTTTGACACCGCCGGGTGGATGAATTCCGTCAGCTGTCCGGACGCGTCGCATTGCTGGGCCGCGGGTGCCGGGACCACCGCGGGCCTGGCCGGCACTTCCGACGGCGGCTCCTCGTGGTCGGTGCTCGATGCGGACACGTCGAACGTCGACGGGATCGTGTCCTGCGCGAGCCTGACGCTCTGCGTGGCGACTACCGACAACGAGCTGTGGGTCACCAAGGACTTCGGCGGACTCGGCAGCTCCTGACCGTAAGCATGCGGCGAACTGTCTAGGACACCAGCGCACGACCACGAGACACGCCACTCCGCCGTCTCGATCAAGAGCAACGTGGGTTACGGTTCCTCGGCGCCGTGGCAGACGACTTCGAGCATGAAGCCGTGCGGATCGAGGAAGTAGGTGGCATAGTGCTCGCCGTACTCGGGGAACTCGCGCGGTTCATGAACGACCTCGGCATTGTGAGCAACGGCCCAGTCGTGCGCCTCGCGGACGGTGGCCCGGCTCGACACCATGAAGGAAAGGTGCTGCAGGCCGGTGCCGTGACGCGAGGGCGATCCGGGCTCGAGTGCCTGGTAAAAGAAAATCTGTGAGCCGATAGCGCCATCGGGACCGTAGTTGAACTCCCCGGCTTCGGTGGTGGGGAACCAGGCCCGCAGCCCCACGATCGGCATGAGCTCGTCGTAATATCGCTTGGCCGCTGCGAGGTCGGGGACGCCAATGCCGATATGGTCAACGAATCCGGTCCTGGACACCTGCTGCTCCTGTCGACGCCGGGGACCGCGGCCCGTGGGCTCGGCTCAGCCATTCGGCCTGAGCTGCGCCGGGCGAGCGGCCTCTAAAGACCCCGTGCTCTTATCATCCCTGACTGGCATGAACATGATATGTTTCGCAACTCTGAGGTATGCGCGAAATCCGGGGCGGTTAAGAGCTTTTCGGGCTCGTGCACGAGTGCCCGGGTTACGTGGGGGTGCTGTCATCGGAAAGAGGCTCGCGGCGGCTGCGGCCTTTGCCGTGCTGATAAGTGGCGCGGTCCTGTCCGGGGCTCTACCCGCTGATGCGGCCACGGGCCCGATTACGCCGGTCCTTGCCAACGGCACAACACCGGACCTCCACGACGGCACCCTGCTGTACGAGGGCGGTGTCTGGTACATGTACGGCACCGAGTACGGGTGCGGGTTCACCTGGAACGTCAAGAACACTCCCTGGTGCGGGTTCGGAGTCTCAACGGCAACTGCCCCGGGCGGTCCGTGGTCCACGCCAACGCTGCTGTTCAGCCCGCACACCACCGCCCACAACAGCGGATGGCACAAGGAATACAGCGACACCTGGCAGTACATCTGCTCGTCGACCGGCGCGGGCTGCTTCAACCCGCGGATGATCCGTCGCAGCGACGGGGTCTACATCCTGTGGTTCAACGCCCCCGGCGACGGCCAGCGGTTCGGGGCGAACGGCTACTGGGCCATGGGCTGCAACGGCCCGGCGGGTCCGTGCGGCTACTGGGCGGGCGGCGCGCACGGCTCCACGATCAAGCCGAGCCTGCGGGTCTGCTACGGCCACGGCGACTTCTCCATCATCACCAGCGGCAGCGAGGCGGCGATGTTGTGCGCCGACGGCGGCGACCAGGGCCGCATGAACGAGGAAGAGCTGGCGGGCGACTGGGTCAAGGGCACCGGCACCGGCAGCCGGAACATTGCCGGTGACACACCCGGCGAGGGCGTCGGCGGCTACTACGACAGCGCGCTGAGCCAGTGGGTGATGACGTACTCACTGCCTACCTGCGGCTATTGCTCAGGGACCAAGTCAGTCTCGGGGCCGGTGGCAGTTATGACCGGATACGCTACTGCCCCGTCGATGATGGGCCCGTGGACACCCCAGGGCGTCCTGTCGCCCGCGAACTGCACCGGGCAGCCGCGGACGGTCACCGCAGGCAACTACGAGTGGATCGACCGCTGGACCGGCTCAAAAAACGAGACCACGGCCACCGTCGGCCTGGAGCCAATGACCGCCAGCCCCTGGACCTGCACCTAGCGGGCAGGAGCCCTGTGACTCGGCACACGTTGCCCACGGGGAACGTCGCACCACGCCCGCAGCGGGATGCTAGGCCCCGGTGTCACCTTCGACTGGATCACCTTCGGCACCAGCACCCACAGCACGCTCTACGAGTTCGACCTCGGCAGCCGATCGGCTGGTACGGCGCCGCCAGCCAGTAGCTCGCTTAC
>Ga0209380_10001847_pt1 | contig 13955 bp, 9 predicted proteins | sample HubBroMetageWFT6_FD_188347 | JGI IMG/M metagenome (GOLD analysis project Ga0209380, IMG submission 188347) | Warmed and freeze-thawed soil microbial communities from the Hubbard Brook experimental Forest, New Hampshire - Hubbard Brook CCASE Soil... | ecosystem: Environmental > Terrestrial > Soil...
GATCCTGGCTTCGATCTTCTTGCCCAGCGCAGCCGAGGAACTCTTGGCCGCCTTGAACACCACATTGCCGCTCTGGATGTAAGTCTTTACCTGTTCGAAGCCCAGGGCTTCGAACGACTTTCGCAGGTCGTCCATCTTGATTCGCTTGTTTCCCCCTACGTTGATGCCGCGCAGCATGGCGATGTAGATGGGCATAGTGTAAGAGAGTTTGTCCGAGTCTAAGGATACGAGATTTTGCCGAGCACCGCACCGCGTTTCGCTCCCGTCGCCGAAGGTACGTTTGACGGCTGGCGGCGCCAGGTTTCATGGGCCAGGACCGCGAAGGCGACTGCTTCTTTAGCTGCCGAAGGCAAACCGAACTCATCAGAGAACCGCAGCTGCAATCCGAGCGGCAGGAGTTCGGTGGTTAACATCTTTACCAGAGTGGCGTTCTTCGCCCCACCACCCGAAAGAATCATCTCCTGAAATTTATGTTTGCCCGCAGAACCTGAACTCTTCGCCGGCCACCGCTGTACCGAATCTGCGATCGACTTCGCCGTGAGCGCAGTCGCCGTGGCCACGACATCCTGCTTGCGGGCACGTCCGCAGGCCCGCAGAAAGCCGCGAACGAAGTCCCGGCCGAATTCTTCGCGCCCCGCGGTCTTGGGAGGGTCTTTCTTGAAAAAATCTGCGCCCAACAATTTGCGTAGGACCCCCTCAAGCACACTTCCGGAAGCCGCGATCCTGCCGCCACGATCGAATGGCTGGGAGAACAACTTCTCAGTGACAGCGTCGATCACCATGTTGCCGGGCCCGGTATCGAATGCGACCACATCGCTCGCATGCGCGCCCGCCGGAATAGCGGTAAGGTTTGCGATGCCGCCGATGTTTTGCGCGATTCTGCCCACACGGGCGTCGCGGAAGAGCAGGTAGTCCAGGAAAGGAACGAGGGGCGCACCTTTGCCGCCAGCCGCAATATCCGCCGGACGAAAATCCGAGACCACCGGCGCGCCGACTCTCGCGGCGATAATCGCCGCCTCGCCGGTTTGCCATGTGACCGCCAGCTTGTGTCCGAGAAAGCGCTGCCGCTCGCCTTGATGATAAAGCGTTTGTCCGTGGCAGCCGACCAGATCTGCCTGCACGTGAAACTGGCGCTCAGTGGAGAGCACAGCGTCAGCATAAAGTTCACCGAGCAGAAAGTTCAGCCGGGCCAATTCGGCCACGCTCGCTCGCGAAGCATTCATCGCGGCAAGAATCGCCGACCGAACCTTCTTTGGATAGGAGTATTCAGCGTGGCCAAGAAGTTGGAAGCGAGACTTGCGACCGTTCATTCGCACCAGCGCCACGTTGATGCCATCGGCGGAGGTGCCGCTCATCACGCCGGCCACCGTGAGAGTGTTTTTTTTCATGCCTGCGGCCCATCCGCAAAACTGGGAAGTTCATTCTCCTCGCTCAATCGTTCTGCTCGATTCAAGGCTTCAAGGCGCACTTGTTCGTTGAACTCCCACAGCTTGCGCGAAAGCTTCTCGACCGTTGCCGGGGATGGGGTTTTCGTTTTCCGGAACAGCTTAGCCGACTTTTTCTTGAACGCGAGAGCGCGTTGTGCGGACTCCTTAACCCGCCCGGCAAACTTTGGATCGCGCTCCGCAGTTCTTGCCAGCTCTGCATAAGCCTCTTCGACGCGGTCCTCGCGATGACAGATCAGGCACAGGTCTCCGCCGGCGCGGATATGCTCGACTGCGCCCTGCCCAACCGGAGCGGCCGACAGAACGCCGCCCATTTCGAGATCATCCGATACGATCAGGTTGCGATAGCCGATGCGCTTGCGCAGGACATTTGTAATCCAAAACTTCGAGAGCGACGCTGGAGTTCGATCCTCTGTGATAAGCGGATAAGCTGCATGCGAGATCATGACGAGTGGCATCTCGGCGCGGAGCATTCGGTAAGGGAGCAAGTCCTGGGCCCACAGCTTTTTCATGGACTTTTTGATCACTGGAAGATCGTGATGGCTATCGAGCGCTCCCTCGCCGAGTCCAGGAAAATGCTTTCCGCATCCCATGACGCCCGCTGCGCGCAGACCGGCCAGAATCTCACGTGCGTAGGTGATGGCTTTGAGAGGATTTGCCGAGACCACCCGCGAACTCATTATGCTGCGCGAGGGCTCAAACGCAAGGTCGAGCACGGGAGCAAAGTCAACATTGAATCCCAGAGCGCGGCAATTTTCTCCGATCACTTGTCCGTGTCTGCGAAAAAGCTTGCGGTCGCCGCTGGCAAACACATCCGCGGCCGCAGGCGTCGGGCCGAGCACGTCGCGAAAGCGGTCTACAAGTCCGCCTTCCAGATCGACGCAGGTAAACAACGGCTTGGCGACGCATTTCTGGCAGTCGCGCAGCAATCGCCACGTCTGCTCAGGCGTCTTGATATTACGCGCGAACAGGATCACTCCTGCGGGCTGCAGGCGTGTGAGCAGGGAAGTGAGGCGCGGCGTCATTTCGGTGCCGTCGAAGCCGACGATCAGAAGTTGGCCGATTTCGACAATAGCGCCCGTATTTGTTCGAGTAGTCATGCGTTGAGCACGGAACGCAATCTTCAGATTTGCCTCTTCAACTCCGCCAGCAAATTCAGCGCCTCCAGCGGCGTGAGCCGGTTCAAATCCACCTCCCGCAGCTTCTCCAGCACCGGCTGCGACAGCGGTGTGAAGATGGTTAATTGCGTCGGAGGAGCTGTGGCTCCGGGCGAGAGATGCTCTGTCAGTTCCCGTTCGGCTGATTCATGCTCGGCTAGAACCTCACGCGCCCGCCCGATTACTTCATTCGGCAGCCCGGCTAGCTTGGCGACTTCGATGCCGTAGCTGCGGTCGGCCGCTCCCGGCTCAACCTTGCGCAAGAATACGATGCCGCCTCCGGTTTCTTTCACCGAGACGTGATAGTTCTTCACTCCCGCAAGCTGCTCGGCCAATTCTGTCAGCTCGAAATAGTGCGTGGCGAACAGAGTCTTGGCCCGCACCCGAGCATGCAGATATTCGATTGCGGCCCACGCAATCGCGAGGCCATCGTAAGTCGAAGTGCCGCGGCCCACCTCGTCGAGTAAGATGAGCGACCGCGCCGTAGCCGTATGCAGGATCGCCGCCGTTTCCGTCATCTCTACCATGAACGTCGAGCGGCCGCGGGCCAGATTGTCGCTGGCGCCGATACGAGTGAATACCCGGTCGACCACGCTGAGCCGCGCCGAGCGCGCCGGAACGAACGAACCCATCTGCGCCAGAATGACGATCAGCGCGGTTTGCCGCAGATAGGTCGACTTGCCGCCCATGTTCGGTCCGGTCAGCAGCAGGATGGTATGGGTCGTCGAGTTTGAATAAAGATCGTTGGGCACGAAGCGCTCGCTGCCTCCAGCCATCTCCTGCTGCTCAATTACCGGATGCCGGCCTTCGACGATTTCAAGATCGCCGGCATCGCCTTCGACCGGGGCTGTGAATTGTGGCCGGCAGTAATTGCGCAGTGCAGCGACGTGGGCCAGCGAAGCCAACACGTCGACCTCGGCCAGCGCCAATGCCGTCTGCCGGATTCGCTTCGCTTCCGCCGCAATCGCCGTGCGCAATTCGGTGAACAGGCGCCGCTCGATCTCGACAATCTTTTCCTGCGCATCGAGAATCTTGGCTTCGTATTCTTTCAACTCAGGCGTGGTGAAGCGCTCCGCTCCTACCAGAGTTTGTTTGCGTTCATAATCTTGTGGCACCAGATGCAGGTTCGGTTTCGACACCTCGATGTAATAACCGAAGATGGAGTTGAACTTCACCTTGAGCGACCCGATGCCCGTCCGCCCCCGCTCCCGTTGTTCAATCTGCGCCAGCACCTGTTTACTGTTGCGGGAGAGTTCCCGCAGTTCGTCAAGATCACGGTCCACACCTGCGGAAATTACGCCGCCATCGACGAAGCTTAGTGGCGGCTCGGGCACGATTGTTTTCTCAATGTGCTCGCGCAAGTCGGCCAATTCGTCGAGCGATGCGTGCAAAATCCTCAACCGCTCCGCAGCCAGCTTCCCCACCGCAACCTTGATGGACGGAATCTTGTCCAGAGATAGTGCGAGGGCCAGCACATCCCTGGGATTCGCCGTCTCCAATGTCACGCGGCTCAAAAGCCGCTCCAGATCGAGTACGCCATCGAGTGCGCGGCGCAACTCCTCGCGCGCAATGGTATTTTTCACGCCCGCTTCCACGGCGTCGAGGCGCGCGTTGATTTCAGCAAGATCGAGCGACGGCCGCAGCAGCCACGCCCGCAGAAGCCGCTTGCCCATCGGAGTGACCGCGGCATCGATCGAACGAAAAAGAGTGACGCCGGCATCGCTCCCCATAAACAGCGGTTCGATCAGCTCGAGGTTACGCACTGTAACTGCGTCGAGCACCAGGCAATTCTGCCGTTCGTACCACCCGATTCGGTCGACGTGATCGAGCGAGCCGCGCTGGGTCGAGCGCACATAGTAGAGAATCGCGCCCGCCGCCGCGGCCGCGGCTGTGCGCCCGGCTAGCCCGAATCCCTCGAGCGACAACACTCCAAAATGATTTTCCAGCAGAGGAATGGCATGGTCGGGAGCGAAGATCCAGTCGTCGAGCGGAGTCTCGGTACAGCTAGCCCCTGAGGCTCGCGGCTGGGTCGCTTTGCTCCGGCTGGCGCTGGCCTCAAACAGGGGCGCAGCCGAGCCATACAACAATTCCTTCGGCCGCAATTGCTCCAGCTCTTCTTGGATTCGCCGCAGCGCGTTCTCTCCCGCGAATTCCGTGGCGCGAAAATCTCCCGTGGAAAGATCAAGCGCAGCAAAGCCTACGCGCTCTCCAACCTGCGCCAGGGCGGCCAGGAAGTTGTTTTCCTCCGAGCCCAGCAGCGAATCCGCCGCCGTTCCGGGAGTGACCACCCGCGTGACTTCGCGGCGCACGAGTTTCGCGCCGACCTGCTTCCTGGCGAGCTTGGCATCTTCCATTTGCTCGCAGATCGCCACTTTGAAGCCTTTGCGGATGAGCTTGCCGATGTAACCTTCCGCCGCGTGGTGCGGCACCCCGCACATGGGGACGGCGATGCCTTTCTCTTTGTTCCGCGAGGTCAGCGTGATCTGAAGTTCTTTGGATGCGACAATCGCGTCGTCAAAGAAAAGCTCGTAAAAATCTCCCAGCCGGAAGAAGAGCAGCGCGGTGGGATGTTCTTTCTTGACGGCGTTGTACTGCCGCATCAGCGGAGTGGACGGCTCGCTCATTATTCCGTTGGGCAGGGCTTGGCGCGGATTATAACAAAGCTCTAATCCACAGCTTATTATGCCCCCGCTCACCGCGCGAGCTGGAGACGGCAGTTGACGCAGCTTCTCTCTCAGTGCTTTCCTAGGGCATGGAACTGCGGAAGGATCCCATCACCCGCTCCTGGGTCATGACGGGAGACGAGCCGGCCGAAGGAGCCCGTCCTGAAACCGTTTGCCTTTTCTGCCCGGACTCTGCCAATCCCACGCAGGTCATCTCCTCCTTACCAAGTGCGGGCGAGTGGTCGACGCGCGCCGTCGTGCATCCCAAGCCGCTTTACCATATTGAGGGCGAGCCGGGACGGCGGGGCGACGGAATTTACGATTGCATGAGCTCGGTCGGCGCTCACGAAGTGCTGGTGGAAAATCGCCGCCACGACCGCCAGCTTTGGAGCGCCAGTGACGATGAGATCGGGTTGTTTCTACGATTGGCCGCCGAACGCATCATGGATCTCAAGCACGACCCACGCATCAAGTACGTCAGTCTTTTCAAGGATTACGGCGCCAGCGCCGGGCAGGAATTCAGCCATCCCACTTCGCAGATCACAGCGACCATGTTCGTACCTCGGCGTGTTCTTTACGAGTTGCGCGCGGGTCGCGAGTATTTCCAGGCCAAAGAGCGTTGCGTGTTTTGCGACATCCTTACTCAAGAAGAGCGTCAAGCCTCGCGCGTGATCGAGGCCCGCGGCGACTATGTCGCGATTGGGCCCTACGCCCCACGCGTCCCCTACGAAACCTGGATTCTACCCCGCAACCACGAAGCCTCCTTCGAGCGCACTGGCTTGTCGAAGCCGGGACTGCGGACCAATCTCGCCGCCTTGCTCCGCCGCACTCTGCAGCGGATTCGCACCCTCACCGAAGGTTTTCACCTGGTGCTGCACACTTCGCCCAACAGCCTGCATCCTTCGAGGACGCTCGGATATTGGAAGACTATCGACGACGACTACCACTGGCACATCGAGATTATGCCGGTGCTCGCCGCCAAGGCGCGGTCGTATACCTTCAAAGAGATTTACTATTCGCCGGTTAGCTCCGAGACTGCGGTGAAGCAACTGCGAGAGGCGAAGATTGATGGATGAGCAGAATCGATCTCGGGCGCGCGTCGACCGCCGATCGCCGAAAACGCCAGTTCGCACCTGGTGCAAGACAACCAGCGGAGCTACGGCATAATCTCGAACACCGTACCGTCGCCATAGGCGCCTCCGGCGTTCGTGGTTCCGTAGAAGTTACCGCCGGAATCGAAGGCAAAGGTCCACGAGGGACAGCTTCCGTCCTTGCCGTTGAAGCTGGCCAGCAAAGTCTCGGTCCAGTCCCCGCCGCCATTCGGTGTCAGCTTAAACACAACACCGTCGTCATCTTTGCCGCCGTAGCAGGTCGCCCCGTAAAGATTGCCAACTGCATCGAACATCAGAGGGGAGAGAGGCTTCCTCCCGTCGTCCGTTCCAGCGAAGCTGTACAGTACCGTCTCATTCCAACTCCCAACGCTGGGCGTCAACTCGAAGACTGTACCCCGGCCAAGGCCGCCGCCCTCCGTAGTGCCATAGAGATTGCCAGCCGAATCAAAGATTAGGCCCTGGCTAGGACTGCTCCCGTCAGCACCTCCGGTGAAGCTGTATAGCACCGTATCCGTCCACGTACCACCCGTTTGGGGCGACAACTCCCATACCGTACCATACCCATAAGCGCCACCGAAGCTGGCGACGCCATAGAGATTGCCGTTTGCATCGAAGACCACATTGCTTTGGACATATTCCCCATCGGTGCCGTTAAGCGACAGGAGGGTCGTGTCGATCCAACCCCCTTCCGTGGTAGGCGACAATTCGAATACTGTGCCGTCGCGGTAGCTATAAGCACCTCCTTCCATTGCCGTGCTGTAAAGATTGCCAGCGGTATCAAAGGTTACCGTAGCATCCGGAAAGGCGCCCTCGCTGTTATTAGGGGCGAGGACATGAAGAATCGTTTGATGCCAACGCCCTTCAGCGCTAGGAGACAACTCGTACACCATACCGGCGCTATCTTGGGAAAGTCCGGTCGTGCCGTAAAGATTGCCCGCGGAATCAAAGACCACAGGGTTGGCAAGGAAGCCCCCGGGGTCCCGGCTGGGAAAGTCAAACAAAATCTCTTCCTTCCACTGCCCGTCTACGTTGGAGGTCAGCTCATACACCAGACCAGAGTCGGCGCTGCCGCCGTTTGTAGCCACTCCGTAGAGATTGCCGGAAGCGTCGAAGATCACGCCGGACGGGTTGGCGCCTTCAGCACCGTTGAATGGGTGCAGCACCTTTAGCGTCCCAGCCGATGCTGTCATCGCTAAAAAGGTCCCAGCAAAGATCGCTAGCACCGCTCTCAATCCGATGGAAAGTTTCTTGCCTCGCATAAATCCTCCTCAGAGTATAGGTTAGGGGCCCCGTGGAGATGGTCGGCGTCTTGGAAAGGAAGCTAGCCGGGGAAGTATGCTGGAAAGCCGGGCCTGGCGGCGCCGTTACCAGACATCTGCTGCTCAACTCCAAAAACCGTCCACAACTATACACTCGATTTGCCTTTTTTGCAGCCGCAATCAGGGGAATTTTTGCATGTGACGGACCATTCGCCTGATAAGTGACCGTCAAGAGCAACAGCCCACTAAGGTCTGCCTCCGGCGCGGCGCAAGAGACGCACCACTTCGGCGTTATTCCGATTCAGAGCCCACGTCAATGCTGTGTAACCGTTCCGGCTGCGCAAGTTTGCATCGGCCCCGGCCGCGAGCAGCGCTTTGATCACGTCCGGGTTCGCCTTGGCGTTTTGGCAGGCGATGATCAGAGCGGTTTGTCCCGTCTGATCCAGAGCATTCACGTTCGCATTCCCCTGCGCAGAGAGTAGCTGCTGTACAAGCTTCAGGTCTTCGTGCGACGCAGCTCTCATCAAATCCGTTTCGTCCGGGTCCTCAAGGGTTTCGCCGCCGCTTCCCAACTCGATCGGCCACGCGACTGGAACGATCTTGACCACCTTGATGCCGACATCGCCATTCATTTTCTGCCAATCGTTCAGCGCGAAATAGCCGCGTAACAACGGCTGGATCTGAATCCCCACGGTCGATTGCCATAGCTCACCGCCTGAGGGGCGCCATGTTCTACCAGCTTCGTCCCAGCGTTGCAGACGGAAGACGTTGAAGCCATCGGCTGAGTTCCATTCAAAGTGGGCATCGAGGTCGCGAATGAAGCCGCCAGGACTGATCCACACCACAGCGCAAAGCACCAGCAGAAACGCCACCGCGTAGGGCCACGACCGCTGGCCGGAGAAACGGGACACAACCACCGCTACGGTCGCTACCAGCGCCAGCACCTCAGTGAACAGGCCCACGGCGATCAGTATTTGGCCGGCGGCGTTCCACCAGTGCACGCGGCGATCCAGAAACCCGCCATCATCGAAATGCCAAAACGGATTGAAATAGAGAAGCGCCAGACCTGCAATAAAAAGCAATGCCCCGGCTTCCAGACCATACACGGCCCAAGTGGCGTGACGGTTGTGCTTGGTTTTTGGATTGAGCATTGGTTTCTGCCGGCAAGATGAGTATAGACACAGTGCAGGAGAGGAGGAATCAAGACGAACACCATTCAAAAGGAGTTTGACGGCAGATCGAATCCAGCTTGGTTGCCCTGAGCCCGGAATGCCCGGGAGGATCAGCTTCACCACGGGTAGTGTAAGTACCGCGTTTTTTGTGGCTAAGACGGGGCTGATTTGCTATCTTGGTGGGCGCAAACGGGTTTCAACGTGGAATGGGGCCGGCGCTAACTCCCGAGCGAGCCGGCTGTCTTTGAATCGATATGTAGTGGTTCCTGCGTTCGCGGGGACAGGTTCACGGCACAGGTTTTTTCGACCAGGGAGAAGCCCGAAAAGAGTCCTACCGAGGAGGCTCACATGGAAACTGCAATTGGCGTCTTTTCTTCGCGGGACCACGCGGAACAAGCGGCTGGAGAGTTGCTTCGCCGGGGTGTGCCGGAGCAGTCCATCGTTTTTCTGACGCGCTCGGAAAACGAGGCCAAAGTCGTTGCCAAACAACTCGGCGCTTTCGTAGGAGGCTTTGCCGGAGGAGCCGTCGGGATGTCGGCGGGAGTTGTTGCGGCCACCCTGCTCGTTCCCGGTGTCGGGGCGGTATTCGCGCTGGGCTTTGGTGCAGCCGCACTACTCGGACTGACTGGTGCTGGGGCGGGCGCGGCCATTGGCACCCATGCTCTGCCGCATGGCTCCGAGGTCCCGCAACCCACTCCCACTGACCAGTGTTCTGACGATGCCGGCTTCTTCCGGGAGGTCCTGAAAGAGGGGCGTTCGCTGATCGTAGTTCGCACCGAATCCCAGGAACTGGCAAAGTCGGCGTGTGAAGTGCTTGATGGGTTGGGGATTTGTATGCAGGAGCGGACTCCCGCGAAGATGCAAGCCACCACCCGACATATAGGCGACGTCGCCGTTTTGGATATCAGTGGAAGGATTGCGCTGGGTGAGGGCAATGTGATGCTCCGGGAGATCCTTCGCGGTCTGCTCGAGAACGGGAGCCGGAAAATCGTTTTGAACCTGGCTGGGGTTCATTATGTAGACAGTTCGGGTGTAGGCGAGTTAGTGAAGACTCACACCACAGTTCGGAATCAAGGCGGGAAGCTCATGCTGGTAAATCTAACCGAGCGCGTAAATAACCTCCTTGAGATGACAAGATTGGTCACGGTGTTCGACATCGAGCCGGACGAAGTTAGCGCTGTCAAGTCCTTGGGAGATCAGCCGGCTACGCAGGCAGTGGCCTGAGCCCTGGCGTTTAGGCCGGGGTCAGCCCGGCGTTGGCACGCCTTGAGTCACTAGCCGCAAAGCCGCGGCGTTTGTTCCACTCACGGGGTTGGCCTCGTTTATTTCGCCCCTGCGGCTTTGCTGTGGAGGTCGTTTTTCCGCTGGCGCAGAAGCTCTCCCGCTGCTTTGGCATCCACGGGGTGGGAGAAGAAGTAGCCTTGCCCCAGTTCACAGCCCAAATCGTGAAGGTGATCAAGCTGCTTGGCGGATTCGATTCCTTCGGCGATCACTTTCAATTTCAGCTTGTGAGCCAGAAGAAAGATCAACTCCACGGTTTCGCAGACTCCGCGGTCAAGCAGCATTCCGCCAACCAGCGAACGGTCGATCTTCAAGGCTTCCAGGGGGAATTGCCGCAGGCCGCTCAAGGATGAATTCCCCGTTCCAAAATCGTCGAGGATCACACTCACCCGCAGGTGCTTAAGTTGGGAGTGAACCGCGGCTGTCAGCTTCGCATCGGCTGCGGCCACGCTTTCCGTTATCTCCAGGCGCAGGCGCGATGGGTCAAGCCCCGTTTCCCGCAGAGTCGATTCCAGCTTGGAAACAAACTGGGCATCCGCCAGCTGACTGGCAGAGACATTCACACTGACGGCTACAGCTTCCATGCCTGAAATCTCGTTGTCCCAGGCCCGCAGCTGCTGGCAGGCCTCCCGAATAACCCAGTTACCAGTAGAGACCAGCAGCCCGGTATCTTCCGCCGTGTCGAGGAATTTATCGGGTGAGATCAAGCCCTGCACCGGATGCTGCCACCGGAGCAGCGCTTCGAAGGCTGCAATCTGCGAGGTCTCCAGTTGCACAATGGGTTGGTAGTAAACGCGAAACTGGTGCTTCGCGATCGCCTCGCGCAGCTCTTCTTCCAGCTTGAGCCGGTGGAGCGCTCGAGTGTGCATTGCCTCGTCAAAGACCTCACAGCGCGATCCGCCCAGCGCTTTCGCCCGGCGCATGGCCACGTCGGCATCCTGCAGTAGCTCTTCGGGCCGCTTGTGTGCGGGCGTGCTCAACGCGATTCCTACGCTCGCGGAAACTCGCACTTCGCGCCCTTCCACCAGAAAGAGTGCGGCGACGGAGGCGAGAATTCTTTGTCCAGCCCGCATCGCGTTGCTGGGATCGCCCACTTCCTCCAGCAGGATGGTGAATTCGTCTCCTCCCATCCGGGATAGGACCGCCTTTCGCATCGGCGAGTCCTCTTGCGGCCGCGAAACGGTATCTTCATCGCGAAGGCAGTTTCCGAGACGACGGCCGATCTCGACGATTACCTGGTCTCCCACAGCCGGGCCCATGGTGTCGTTGAAGGCCTTGAATCCATCCAGATCCACGAACAACACCGCGTACTGCCGCCCCGGATTCCGCTGTGCGCGCTCGAACAGTTGCTGCAGGCGGTCCAGAAAAAGTCGCCGGTTCGCCAGCCCGGTCAGACCATCATGAAGGGAGTTGTGCTCGGCCCTCTCCTCCGCAACTTTGCGCTCGGTAATGTCACGATTCACTATGACTAGCTTGGCCACCGCCCCCTTTTCGTCGCGGATCGTGCCGGCGATCGATTCCAGTACCCGCCATGTCCCGTCTTTGTGGCGAATGCGATACTCCAGCTTCTTCCCCACCCCCGTGCTGCGCGCCTCGCGTGCCGCTTCCAGAACCTTGAAGCGATCGTCGGGATGAATCTGCTCAAAAGAGGAGGTCTCTCCGAGTTCCGCGGCGGAGTAACCGAGGATTCTCTTGTAAGCGGGACTGTTGTAAAGCCGCCGTCCCTTCACATCCACCAGCGCAATCATGTCGGCCGCGTTTTCAGTGACGATCTGAAACAGCTCCTCGCGTTTCTTCGACTCCTCGTGCACCCGGTGTATGCGGAGTTGCTGGTAGACCGCCAGAATCGCCAGCGCGCCGAGAGCAAACCAATTCCATTGCGGCATCATTAGTGTGAAGGAACCTCTGGCAGGATGCTGAAAAACTTTGTATCAGGGCATCGCTTCAGCGATGCCGCAAGTCCGTAGAATCGGCACCGGCTTCAGCCGCTGCGGGCGGCCATCCACAAGAAAATTAGTTTTTCAGCAAACTGCTAAGGGAGATATCGGCACTTTCCGACAGGATGGTTAGCCAGATCGCGAGGGCTAAGGGGACCCCCACCACCGGACGAGAGCGGGCCACGACAGATGGGCCGAAACCAGTTCATAATGGCGGCATGTCTTCGAATAGGGACATGTCTACGAATAAGGACATGTCTTCGAATAAGGAGATGTCTACGGATAAGGATAAGACCGTCCGGCGCCTGAAGACCTACGCCGGTACTCAGGGATACGTCTACCAGTACTATTTCGTCGGCCAGCGCGCGGCGCTCGCGAATGACCCCGAGGCCCCGGCTACCGAGTTCGTTTTCGACGTTACTTCCGATCGCAAGCTAACCTATGCCGTGAGCGTCTTTCTGCCTCAGAAGTCGGTGACGTCGTGGACGGCGGCTCATGCACGCCCCTTGACCGAGGCAGAGCAGTACGCCGCTGCGAAACTTCGCTTGTTCCGGGCCTTCGATGAATTAGAGGATGTGAAGACTTATGGCCGACGTCTGGCGATCGACGCCTCGGTGCTCGAGGAAGCGCTGGCCAGTTTGGGGGTAGAGTAGCATTCCCGGAGTCGGCTTAAGAATGGTAGCGGTGCAGTTTGAGAAATCTAGCGGATCCATCCTTCCGGCGTCATCCCGAAGGCCCGCGCTTTCACCAGCGGGCCGAGGGATCTCCCGTAAGCACACCGCCATTCGGGTCAAACTACACCACCACCCACTTCCGGAATCGGTTGGCCGTTAATAGTCCAAACCATAGGCGTAGGAGGAACTATCAGAGTGAAAAGACTTAAGTACGGCTTCATGACGACGGTGCTGATCGCACTCAGCTGGTGTACGAGTGCGGCCTCGCCACGAACAACACGCTGGTCACAGCAGAAGGCGAACGCCTGGTATGCGCAACAGCTCTGGCTGGTTGGAAGCAACTACATCCCCAAGTCGGCGATCAACCAACTGGAGATGTGGCAGGAGCCAACCTTCGATCCCGCGGAGATCGACAAGGAATTGACCTGGGCCGAGGCGATGGGCATGAACACAATGCGCGTCTTCTTGCACGACCTGCTGTGGCAGCAGGATGCCGCCGGCTTTCAAAAACGCATCGACCAGTTCCTCGCCATCGCTTCGCGGCATCACATCCGTCCGATGTTCGTGCTCTTCGATTCCTGCTGGGACCCGCTGCCGCATTTGGGGCTACAGCATCCGCCTATTCCTGGCGTTCACAACTCAGGCTGGGTGCAGAGTCCCGGCGCGACGGCGCTCGCGGACCCAAACCAGTATCCCCGTCTCAAAACCTATGTGCTGGGGGTGGTAGGAGCATTCGCCAAAGACGACCGCATCCTGGCCTGGGATATTTGGAATGAGCCCGGCGGCGTTAGCAGCGGAACCTATCCCAATGAAGAGCTGAAGGAAAAAGACAAGATTGCCCGGGTAACGCTACTCTTGCCGCAGGCGTTCGAGTGGGCGCGTGAGGCGAATCCCACGCAGCCTCTCACCAGCGGTGTGTGGGACGTCGATACTTCGTCCGACAGCGGCAACCTTGGCGAGATTCAGCAAATCCAGGTGCGCGAATCTGACATCATCAGCTTTCACAATTATGACTGGCCGGAATCTTTCAAGAATGAGGTGGCATGGCTCAAGCAAAAATACGACCGCCCAGTCCTCTGCACCGAATACATGGCGCGTTCGCACGGCAGCACGTTTGACACGGTGCTGCCGATTGCGAAGCAGGAGCAGGTTGGGGCGATCAACTGGGGCTTCGTCGCCGGCAAGACGCAGACCTGGTTTCCCTGGGATTCGTGGCAGCGTCCCTACGTTCTGGAACAGCCTTCGGTGTGGTTTC
>Ga0209380_10001849_pt1 | contig 13943 bp, 13 predicted proteins | sample HubBroMetageWFT6_FD_188347 | JGI IMG/M metagenome (GOLD analysis project Ga0209380, IMG submission 188347) | Warmed and freeze-thawed soil microbial communities from the Hubbard Brook experimental Forest, New Hampshire - Hubbard Brook CCASE Soil... | ecosystem: Environmental > Terrestrial >...
CCAATCGTGCGGCCGGGCACGAGGTAATTCACAACGTAATCGCGGACTGCGTCTTCGAGCGAAGTGATGGGCAAATCGTACCCCGTGGAGAGCAGCTTGTGAATATCAGCCTGCGTAAAATACTGATACTTCTCACGAATCGATTCCGGCATGTCAATGTACTCGATGCATGGCTCGCGTCCGAGCGCCGCGAAAACGGCGCGAGCCAAATCATTCCACGTGCGCGCCACTCCTGAACCAATATTGAAAATTCCGTTCGCCGCGGGATTCGCAGCCAGGTGCAGCGTCATGGCCACGGCATCCTTGACGTAAAGAAAATCGCGCCGCTGCTCGCCGTCCCGGTATTCGGGGCGATAACTCTTGAAGAGATGAATCACGCCGGTCTTGAGCGCCTCGGTGTAGCTCTTGCAGACCAGGCTGCGCATGTCCCCCTTATGGTTCTCGTTGGGACCGAAGACGTTGAAATATTTCAATCCCACAATGCGGTCGAGCCATCCCTTCCGCCACGCGTGCAGATCCATCCATTGCTTGGATTGGCCGTAAAGATTCAGGGGCCGCAGGCGTTCCAGTTGCCGCGGATCCGAATCGTCCATGCCTGCGCTGCCATCTCCATACGTCGCCGCGGAGGAGGCGTAAACAAATCGCACGCCCGCTCTGAGCGCCCATTCCGCGAGCGCGCGCGAATAGTCGAAATTATTTTCGCGCAGATATTTTTCATTTGTTTCCGTCGTGGAGGAACACGCGCCCAAATGAAAAATGCAATCAAGCTTTCCCATCGACCCGGACGAAAGCCGCGCCGGCAGTTCCGCAGGCTCGATAATTTCCGTGTTGCGCAAACCGGCGAGGTTGGCGCATTTTTCGCGCTGCGCCGGATGATCCGCAATCGCCACTTGCGAACAGCCGCGGCGATTGAGTTCCCAGACGAGCACGCTGCCAATGAATCCGGCGCCGCCCGTCACAAGGACTCGCTTGTCCTTCCAATCCTCATTCGCCAAGCCCATAAATGTCCTCAAGGGTGCCACGGCGCGACATTTGAAGCAATCTGATCCCGCCCAACGATGAAAGAACCTGCGATGGATCGTGTTTTAGGTTCCGCCCAGCGCATTTCAGGCGCTGTTCTAGTAACACAACGAAAATTATCCGGACATATAACACCGGCATTCGTGCACTATAGATTCATATAAATTTGGCAGTTCGGAGGCCTTCATGAAGATCCGCGCCCTGATTTCCTGGCTGTTTTTGTTTTGCATGATTTCCGCCCAGGCGGTCGCTCGTACGCGTCAGACCTCGCCCAACCAGCGTGTGGACGAGCCGCGTACGCCAGCTTCCATCTCTGGAACCGATTCGATCGCCCCCTCCAAGATCGATCCCGCCAAGGAAGCCGCCATTCGGCAGCTTATCGATCTGACAGGAGGAACGACTGTCGTCAACCAAGTCATGGATGGGGTGCAAAAGAATATGAAACCGATGATGGTGAATATGCTTCCGCCAGGAGAGTACCGCGATAAGCTAATTGATTTGTTCTTTGAGAAATTTCGATCGAAAGCGGACGTTCGAGTGCTAGTAAATCTAGCGGTTCAAATGTATGACAAGTACCTATCAGAAGAAGAAATCAAGGGCCTGATACAGTTTTACTCGACGCCACTCGGTCAGAAGACACTCAGCGTCCTTCCTAAGCTTATGGTCGAATTGCAGGGCGAAAGTATGAAGTGGGGTCAGGATCTTGGCCGTCAATCCATGATTGAAGTGTTATCCGAGCATCCGGAATTGCGTAAGGCCCTGGAAGACGCTTCGCAGAGTGCCAAACCCCATTGATCGCGGCCAAATCAGGCAGGTCGGAGCAGCATTCGTCCAAGAATCCGAAGTATCGGAATTTGCCTCAGATATCCGCACTTGCCATCCCTTGAGCTTTCCCATTCCCTGAGCTAGAGTAACCGCTTTCAGGCGGAGGTAATCCACGGTGCAAGGGCACGGGCAGGAGCATCTGAAGGTCCTGTTGCGCAGCAGCGCGATTCAGAAGCGCGTTCGCGAAATGGGATTTCAGATTTCGAAGGATTATAAAGGGCAGCGCGTTCACCTGATTGGAGTGCTGAAGGGCGCCGCCATTTTTCTTTCGGATTTGGTCCGCCACATTCGCGTGGAAGTGTCGCTCGATTTCATGTCCGTATCCAGTTACGGGCATGGTAGCCAGACTTCCGGCCAGGTGCGCCTTAACAAAGATCTCGACACCAGCATCGAGGGCCTCAACGTCATCGTGGTCGAAGACATTTTGGATACGGGGCTCACCCTCGGCTACCTGCTGCGCGTACTGCAGCAGCGCAAGCCGAATTCGTTGAAGATCGCCGCTCTGCTGGACAAGCCCGAGCGGCGCATCAAGAAAGACGTCAAAGCCGATTACGTCGGATTTCAGATTCCGAATGAGTTTGTCGTCGGGTACGGGCTGGACTATGCGGAGCGCTATCGAAATCTCAAGGACGTGTGCATTCTCTCGCTTCCACCGTCTTAGCTCGCATTTTTACGACCCATCCAATCGTTCAAGTTTGAGGCGGCTGATTTGCCGAGGAGCTCAGGGTTTCGTAGCGCCGGCGTCTCGCCCGCATTTTTGCAACGTACGAAGAGTGGAAAAACTGCCGGTGACACACCGGCGCTGCCAGAACCGATTCGATCTTCATGAAGGCACTGATCACAGCGGCGGATTTGGATCGTGTCCCGCAAAATGGCGAAATCGCCATCACGGACGACACGCTCATCACTCCACTCGCGCGGGAGGAGGCCGAGCGGCGCGGGATCACTTTTCACATTGCCTCAGCGCGCGACAAGGAAACCTCCCCGACCGCGGCATCAGCGGAAAGTTCGGCGGAAAAATCCACTCGGGTGGTGGCGATTGGCGCCGATCACGGCGGCTACGAACTCAAGCAACAATTGAAAAGTCATCTCCGCGATTGGGGCTACCAAGTTCTTGATCTCGGCACCAACAGCGCGGACCCCGTCGATTATCCGGACTTCGCCGAGGCCGTTGGCAACGCGGTCGCGCGCGGGGAAGCTTGGCTCGGAATCGTGCTTGACAGCGCGGGCATCGGCAGCTCGATTGCCGCCAACAAGGTGCCCGGAGTGCGCGCGGCGCTATGCTATGATCGCGCAACAGCGCGCAACAGCCGCGAGCACAATGACGCGAATGTGCTGTCGCTGGGCGCCAAGCTGATCGCCCCGGAAGCCGCGCGCGAGATTGTCGCTTTGTGGCTCTCGACGCCCTTCGCCGGAGGGCGCCACCAGCGCCGCGTGGACAAGATTCGGAGCATCGAGGAACGGGCGGCGAAGCGCTAGCCGCAGGGGCAAAAACCTCGCGTCTGAAGACCCGAGCTGCAGCAATCGCCCAATGCGAGGCGGGGCCTTTCGCGTGTTGATGCAACAAACTATAATATTATTGAATTCTCTACGGCGATTCGAACGGGGCAAAGCGAGTGGATCAGAGCGAATTCGAACAGATGGTCCGCGTCGTCACCGAAGAGGTGGTGCGCTACCTCGGGCCGCCCGCAAAGGCGGCTGCCGTTGCCGCCGCGGGCGACGATGAAATTTGCCCGGATTGCGACCTGAACTGCGCTGAGAAATGCGCCAGAAAAACCCGCGCGGTCGTTGAAGCCGGCGCCGACCGTATTTCCTGCGGCCCGTCGGTCGTGGAATTGGAAGCCGGCTTTGCGGCCCTGATCGATCACACCCTGCTGAAGCCGGAAGCTTCCCTTGAAGATATCCGCAAGCTCTGCCAGGAAGCCGTGCGCTTCGGGTTTGCGTCGGTCTGCATCAATCCCTGGAACGTGCCGCTTGCCGCGGAATTGGTGCGTGGCACAAAAGTAAAAGTTTGCACGGTGATCGGATTTCCTCTTGGCGCGACACTTCCCCGGATAAAAATTCAAGAAGCCGAAGAAGCCATCAAACTGGGCGCCCAGGAAGTCGACATGGTTCTCAACATCGGAGCGCTGAAATCCGGCCTGGATGATGTAATGGAATCCGATATTTGTGCAGTTGTTGACGTCGCGCATCGCGGCGGCGCAATCTGCAAGGTTATTTTTGAAACCTCACTGCTTACGGTCGAGGAAAAAGTGCGCGCATCGCTCGCGAGCAAAAGGGCCGGCGCGGATTTCGTCAAGACCTCGACCGGCTTCAGCACGGGCGGCGCCACGGCTGAAGATGTCGCATTGATGCGCGCCGTAGTGGGTTCGGAAATGGGAGTGAAAGCTTCCGGCGGGGTGCGGACTTTTAACGATCTTAAAAAAATGGTTTGCGCCGGCGCGACGCGAATCGGCGCCAGCGCCAGCGTCAAAATCATGGAGCAAGCCGCAAGCTCGTCGTCTCCTCAGGCCATTGCCGCTGGCACGCAGGCATCCACCTCCTATTGATTTTTGCCGCAGTAATTTGATTTTCCCCCCGCCTGGAGACTCGGCAATTCATCGGTTTTTCACAAGGGCACAATCTCTACCTGCTATACTAATTGGCTCTTGGGGAGTCGCGCTGCGTCTTCGAAGCTCCGGAGCGCCGTACATATTCACTATCTATGGATCCCGTACAAGTTCCATCGCCGCTCAATGTTCCTACGGAAGTTCTGGCGACGCTGGTCGAAATCGGGGAGGAAATTAATTCCTCGCTCGACCTCGATGAAGTGTTGCGGAAAACCGCTGCGCTCGTGAAGCGCCTGATCGACTACGAAATTTTCAGCGTTTTGCTGGTCGACGAATCGATGCACCGCCTCTACCACCGCTTCACCATCGGGTACGGCGAGGAAGCGGGCAAGGATTGGGTGATCCCGATCGGGCAGGGAATTACCGGCACAGCGGCGGCGACGGGCCGCGCAGTGCGCGTGCCGGACGTCCGCGAAGATCCCCGCTACATCAACATCATCGATTCGGTTCGCTCGGAACTGGTCGTTCCCCTCATGGTGAAGGGGCAAGCCATCGGCGTGCTCGACATTCAGAGCACCCAAGTCGATTACTTCACCCGCGACCAGCAAAGTGTTTTGACGCTGATGGCCAGCCGCCTGGCAACGGCCATCGAAAATGCACGGCTCTTTGAACGCGTCCGCAGCCATGCGGACACGCTGCTGGTCCTCAACGAAGTAGGCCGCGAGGCGAATGCCATTCTCGCGGTGGAGGAGTTGCTGCGGCGCGCCGCGGAACTAGTCAAGCGCGTGATCGACTATCAGATTCTGGGAATCTTGTTGTATGACGAAGCGGCGAATCTGTATCGCCATCGCCTGGACATGAAATACGGCCAGAGCGCGCAGGGGAAGCTGCGAGTTACGCCGCACGAAGGAATCGTTGGAGCGGCGATCGCGACGGAACTGCCGGTTCGCGTCCCGGATGTCACCCTCGATTCACGCTACATCATGGTCAATCCGGAAACACGTTCCGAGCTGGCGATTCCCATGATTCACCAGGGGCGCGTCGTGGGTGTCCTGGATCTCGAAAGCCCGCAAATTAATTATTTCACCGAACAGCACGAGCAGACGCTCACGATCCTGGCGGCGCACCTGGCGGTGTCGCTCGAAAACGCGCGGTTGTACGAGAAGCTGGCCAAGGATGAAGCGCGCATGGAGCGCGAACTCACGGCCGCGCAGCGTCTGCAGACCGCTCTCCTGCGGCCCGTGCCCAGCATTGATTACGGCCTGGATATCACCGCGCGAATTCATTCCGCTCGCGAAGTTTGCGGCGATTTGTACGATTTTCTTTCTTACGGAACGCAACAATTGGGCGTCGCATTGGGAGACGTCAGCGGGAAGGGAACCGCCGCCGCGCTCTATGGCGCTGTGGCCACCGGAATTTTGCGCAGCCTCTCTCCCCAAAAGCTCCAGCCCGCCGAACTGCTCCGCACGCTCAATCAACTGGTGTGCGACCGCCGCGTGGAGGGCCGCTACATGACGATTTGCTTCGCCACGTGGCAAAAAGGGCGTCACACGCTCCGATTGGCTAACGCGGGACAGACGCAGCCATTGCTGTGGAAAGATGGCCACGTCGAACAAATTAAACTTACTGGATTTCCCATCGGCATTTTCGATGATGCGACTTATGAAGATTGGAACGTGCGCCTCACTTCGGGCGATATCCTCCTCTTCTTTTCCGATGGCTTGACCGAGGCGGCCAACCGCGAGGGAAAATTTTTCGGCACCGGCCGCATAAAAGATCTTTTGGCCGCCCACGCGAAATTGAATTCGAGTGAACTGGCCGACCGCCTGCTCGAGGAAGTGGAAAAATTCACACAAGGGGGCGCCATCACGGACGATCGCACGCTGGTGGTGATGAAAGTCAAGTGAGCGCGGCGTCTTCCCATTCGCGAGCTTCCCGCTCCGCCGGCGTGGTCGATCCGTCGAGCTATACTCCCTGGTTTTCCTACCGGGGCTCCCAATTATTTTGCGAAGGTGTATCTGTCTCTGTGGCCGCGAAGCGGTTCGGCACGCCCGCATACCTGTACAGCCGCGCGAGCATCGAGCAGGCCTATCGCCGCATGGACTCCGCGTTCGGCAAGCTCCCGCACACGATTTGCTACGCGATGAAAGCCAATTCCAATCTGGGCATCCTGCGCGTGTTTGCCGCGCTGGGCAGCGGATTCGATATCGTTTCGGGCGGAGAGCTTTATCGCCTGCGGCGGATTGGCGTGCCGGGAAACCGCATCGTGTTTTCCGGCGTCGGAAAATCCCGTGAAGAAATTCGCGAGGGGCTGCGCGCGCGGATTCTTATGTTCAATGTGGAGTCTCCCGCGGAACTTGATCTGTTGGTTTCGGAGGCGTCGCGTCTGCGCGTGCGCGCCGCGGCTTCCATCCGCGTCAATCCGGACGTCAAAGCCGGCGGCCATCCGCACATTGCCACCGGACAGCATCGCCACAAATTTGGGATTGACTGGGAGACGGCGCGAGGCCTCTATCTCCAGCATCGGAATTCCCGCTGGATCGATTGGCAGGGGATCAGCGCGCATATCGGATCGCAAATTCTGACGCTGGCTCCTCACCGGCGCGCTCTCGCGCGGTTGGCTGGATTTGTGCGCGAGCTTGCGCGCGCGGGCATCGCGCTCCGCTATCTCGATTCCGGCGGCGGACTCGGGATTCGCTACACGTCAGAGCGGCCGCCGGAAAAAGCCGCCTGGGCCGCCGAACTCGCGCGCGTCGTCCGGCCGCTCGGATGCCACCTGCTGATCGAGCCGGGACGGTCGCTGATCGGCCCCGCCGGCGTGCTATTAATGCAGGTTTTGTACGCCAAGCAGAATCGCGGCAAAAAATTCGTCGTCGTGGATGCCGCCATGAACGATTTCATGCGCCCCGCGCTTTACGATGCGAGGCATCCCATCACGCGCGCCCGGCGCTCTCTCGGGCCGCTCGATCGCGCTGATATTGTCGGCCCGGTCTGTGAATCGGGCGATCGCTTTCTGCAGGATTGGCCGCTCGGAAACGTGGCTCCGGACGATGTGCTGGTTCTATGGGGAGCCGGCGCCTACGGCACGGTGCAAACCTCGAATTACAATTCGCGCCCGCGCCCCGCGGAAATTCTCGTCGAGGGGAGCCGCATGCGTTTGATCCGCCGCCGAGAGTCCCGCGCCGATCTGGTCCGCGGCGAGTGATGGAATAAATTGGAACCACGGATGCACACAGATGAACACGGATCAAGAAACGAAAGTTAAGGACGAGAAACGATCGGTAATCGGCCTAGAATCCTCTAAGATATTAAAATGTTTTAGGTTTTGGTTTTATCCGTGTACATCTGTGTGCATCCGTGGTTCCAATCCGTGGTTTACCGTTCGCCCCATTTCAGCTTGTTGCGCAGGATCTGGTAGTAGGTTTTTTTTGCGGGGCGCACCAGGAGCAATTTTTCCGCGGCTTTGTGCACACGGATGCGATCTCCCCGTACGAGTTCAATTCCGATCTGCCCGTCAAGTGTCAGGAAAACCGCCTCGTCCCCGGCCTTGAAATCCACTTCGATCGTGGCGGAATCGGGAATCACCAGCGGCCGGTTCGTAAGCGTGTGCGGGCAGATGGGGGTGACGACGAACGCTTCGACGATTGGGTACACGATCGGTCCGCCGGCCGCCAGCGAATAGGCGGTGGACCCGGTCGGCGTGGAGAGAATCAGGCCGTCCGCTTTGTACGTGGTGACATATTCGCCATCCACGCGAAGCTCCAAATCCATGATGCGAGCCAGCGCCCCTTTATTGAGCACCGCATCATTCAGCGCGATCTGCCGCCGCGCGACGCCGCCCGCGCGCACAATTTCCGCTTCCAGCATCACGCGCTCGCTCACGCGATGCTTGCCGGAGAAAATCTCTTCCAGAATCGAGTAAAGTTCGTCCTGCGAAACGGTGGTGAGAAAGCCCAAGCCGCCCAGGTTTACTGCGAGGATGGGAACTTTCCGTTGCGCCGCCAGCCGCGCCGCGGAAAGCAATGTTCCGTCGCCACCCAGCACTATGAGCAGGTCCGTGCAGCCGGGGAGTTCCTCGCGCTTCCGCATCTGTACAGCGGGCGGCCCTAGACAATCGCCGGTCTCGGAGTCGCAAGCCACCTCCGCGCCATGGGCCTGCAACCATTTGACGAGAGGAGGAACCACGCGCGCAATATCCTCGCGCCGCGGCCGGGAAATAATTCCGACGGTCTTGATCATTTTGGTTTTTGTCGAAGCGCGTCCAAAGCGAACTCTACTTTAGCATCTGTCGCGCAGTTCCATTCCGAGGATTTCGAACCGGCGTCCAACCCCATGCGGCTCGCTGCATTCCCTTTATGCCAACCTAAAGAGTACGACGAAATCAGTGGCACAGGCTTCATCCTGTGGGGTGTGGGTCTTGCTAGGACAAAAACCCACAGGCTGAAGCCTGTGCTACTAAACCCTCTATGCGCCCTTCGCATGGAGGAAAAATTCCTGATTTCCTTCCGCGCCGGTCAAGTGGCTCGGACGAACGCCCTCGACACTCAAACCAGCGGCCAGCGCAGCATGGCGCGCGCGATCAATTGCGCGTTCGTGTAACGAAGCATCGCGCACAATGCCGCCGCGGCCGACATCTCCGCGGTCGAGTTCAAACTGCGGCTTGACCAGGATCAGGTACTCCGCTTTGGGGCCCGCGGCCGCGACCACAGCAGGGAGCACCTTGGCGACGGAAATGAAAGAAACATCCATGGTCACAAGGCCGGCGGGCTCCGGTATTTGCTCCGGGCGTAAATTGCGCGCGTTCGCCTTGATTTGCGCGACGCGATCGTCTTTTTGCAGCCGCCAGGCCAATTGCTGTGGCGTCACGTCGACCGCATAAATGCGGCGCGCGCCACGCTGCAGCAGGCAATCCGTGAAGCCCCCGGTGGACGCGCCCACGTCGAGGCAAATTTTTCCCGCCACAGCAATTCCAAAATCTTCCAGAGCGCCCTCCAGCTTCAAACCTCCGCGGCTCACATATTTTCCAGACGCTCCGCTGACTTCAACGCGCGCGCCATCGGAGATCTCTGCGCCGGCTTTATCGCTCCGCTCGCCGTCCACTCGGACTTCTCCGGCAAGGATCATGGCCTGCGCCTTTTCACGAGAATCGGCGAGCCCTCGTTCGACGACCATCACGTCGAGCCTTTTTTTTGCGGATTTGGGTTTGGATGGCACGCAGCCCTGCTGTAGCTCGCCTCTTCAGAGGCGAGGGTGTTCGGGCGCATGGGCAACCCACGCGCACTGGCGGACACCCCCCCGTCTAAAGACGCGGGCTACAACAAATCGGATCTCCACAATTACGCGCGCCGGTGAACAATCATTTCCGCAACCGCTTTCAGGCGGGCAGCGCCTAAACCGTATACCTTGAGCTCCGCCATCGCGCGGTCTTCAAGCTCTTTCGCAAATTGACGCGACTTTTCCAAACCAAACAGCGACGGGTACGTCGCTTTTTGTTGGGCTGCGTCTTTGCCCGCCGTCTTTCCCAGGGCCGCGGACGACTCTTCCACGTCGAGGATGTCGTCAACCACCTGAAAAGCCCAGCCGATCGATTCGCCGAAGCGTTTCAGGCGCGCCACGTCATGATCGTCCGCGCCGTTGCCAATCGCTCCGGCGACGACGGAGGCGCGAATCAATGCCGCCGTTTTCGAACGGTGGATATATTCGAGCTCCTCAGGTTGGATGGAGTGCCCTTCGGCTTCGAGGTCCGCCACCTGGCCGCCGACCATTCCGTTCACGGTGCCGGCCGATGCAGCCACGTGAGACAGAATCGCTATGCGCCGCGCCGGGCCAATCGGGGAATTGGCAAGTGTCTCGAAAGCCAGCGTCAGCAATGCATCGCCCGCGAGGATGGCCGTGGCCTCGCCAAATTTCTTGTGGCAGGTGAGTTTTCCCCGCCGCAAGTCGTCGTTGTCGAGCGCCGGCAGGTCGTCATGGATGAGCGAATAGGTGTGAATGAATTCCATCGCGCAGGCGACCGGCAGGATAGGAGTGACATCGGCGGAAAAAATACGCGCCGATTCGAGGCACAGAATCGGCCGCACCCGTTTTCCGCCGGCCTGCACGCTGTAGCGCATGGCGCGGTGGATCGAGGGAGGCTGGGCATCTTCAGCGGGCAGCAGCCGGTCGAGGGCGGCGTCCACCGTGGCCCGGTCTTCTTCGAAAAATGCGGGAAGGTTCATCAGGTGGAGTGCAGTTCGGGCGCGCGCTCGCGGCGCTGCCTGTTAGGAATCTTCCTCAGCTTCGGGATTGAAGGCCTCCGCGGCCAATTCGCCGCCTGCTTTCTTAAGCAGAATTTCCACTTTGCCCTCGGCTTGCTCCAGGTATTTCTGACAGTCGCGCGAAAGTTGAACTCCTTCTTCAAACAGCTTCATGGCTTCATCGAGCGAAAGATTTGCGCTCTCCAGTTTTCCAACAATCTCTTCGAGGCGCGCCAGGGAATATTCAAAATCAGGTTTCTTCGCGGCGTCGGGCTTTTTTGTCGATGCGGGATTCACAGTTGTCATATTTCACATTGGCCGGCAGTGAGAGCAAAAGTAAGTCGATCGCACGCCTTTTTCGATTTGCCGGATTTTCGAGCCGCGGCGCGGGCAACTTTCCGGCGCCTCTTTCCTCAAAATTCAGGTGGCGTATTGAGCCCACATTCTAATGCACGCACAAGAACCGAAACAACCGCTTTATGAAATGTGGGCGATTTTGAGCCTCGGCTCGACACAAACGCGAAAATCGCCGGCGGGACGCCGGCGCCACCGAACCCCAATCCACAAAAGCGAATGTGCGACTTCTGATCTAAGCACTCAAATCGATGATCGGATATTCGAGTTAAGCGATTGCAGGCTTTTTGTATGTGGGAGAAAGCTGGCGGAGCCGTTCGATCACTGGGGGAATTGTTTCCAGCGCGAAGCCGATTTCTTCTTCGGTCGTCTGATGACCCAGGCTCAGTCGCAGCGTGGCGCGCGCGTCCTCCGGAGCGAGGCCGAGGGCCATCAGCACGTGCGATGGCTCCAGGGCTCCCGAAGAGCAAGCGGCTCCGGTGGAACAGGCGATGCCCTTGAGGTCCAGCGCGATGACCATGGCCTCGCCTTCTATAAACGGGAAAGTCAAATTGGCAGTGTTGGGCACTCGAGGCTCTCGCGCGCCATTCACCCATGAATGCGGCACGCGGCCAAGCAGGCCTTGTTCCAAACGGTCCCGTAGGCCGCGTACGCGTTCGCTCTCCTCGCGCATGCCGGCCAGCGCGATCTCAGCCGCTTTGCCCATGCCCGCGATGGCGGCGACATCCTCGGTTCCGGGGCGGCGATCCCGTTCCGAGTGTCCGCCGTACATCAAAGGCCCGAGCTGGGTTCCCTTGCGGATGTACAACGCGCCCACTCCCTTCGGTCCGCCAAACTTGTGCGCGGAAATCGACAGCAGGTCCACGCCCAGCTTGTCCACTTCGATGGGAATTTTCCCGGCGGCCTGCACGGCATCGGTATGCAGTGCGATTCCCATCTCGGCGGCAATTTTGCCGATTTCTGCGATGGGCTGAATCGTTCCAATTTCATTATTTGCGAGCATGAGAGTGATCAGCACGGTCTCAGGGCGAATCGCGCTGCGCACATCTTCAGGGTTCACGATGCCATCGCGATCTACCGATAGAACCGTAAGATCGATTCCACTCTTCGCCAAGGCCCTACAGGGGTCAAGAACGGCAACGTGCTCAATCGCGGACGTAATCACGTGCCTGGTTTTGCCGGGAGCCGCTGCCGAAGCACCGAGAATTGCGTGGTTATTCGACTCCGTGCCGCCGCTGGTAAACATGATCTCCGCGGCGCGTGCTCCTACGAGAGCCGCCACGGACGAGCGCGCCCGCTCCACCGCTCCTCGGGCGTTCTGGCCGTAGGCGTGGATCGAGCTGGCGTTGCCGAATTCTTCCGTGAGGTACGGCAACATGGCCGCCAGGGCTTCGGGGGCGATCGGAGTGGTCGCGTTGTGGTCGAGGTAAATCCGCTTCATGCGAGGTCCCTGAATGCAGAATATCGTTCGCGATTAGAGTGGTCAAGGCAATGGTGTTTAGTGGCACAGGCTTTTAGCCTGTGGGGGTTGGTTGCGAAGGGGTCGCGCGCCGACTCAGCAAAACCTCACAGGCTGAAAGCCCGTGCCACTGGGCTTAGCCACTCGGACACGCTGCACATACACTTGATTCTCGGAGAGGCTGTATATGGATTAATATACGGAGCGCACGTTCTGTGCCTCGCGAGCGGCGTTTCAAACGGAGACCGTCCTTGGCCGATCCCATCATCACGCTCACTACGGATTTTGGCACGAGCGACCACCTCGTCGGCTCGATCAAGGGTGTGATTCTGAACATCAATCCTGCCGCGCGGATCGTGGACCTAAACCATAGCGTGGTTCCCTACGACATTCTCGATGGGGCCCTTTCGATTGCGAACGCGTACCGTTTTTTTCCGTCGCGCACGATTCATGTGGTCATTGTGGACCCTGGAGTGGGGACGGAACGCCGCCCGATACTTGTGAGCGGAGAGAAGCAGTTCTTCGTCGCGCCGGACAATGGCGTCCTGTCGATGATATTTGAGCGCGAATCCTGCACCGTCCGGCACATCTCTGCCGAACACTATTTCCTGAATCCCGTCAGCCCCACATTCCACGGGCGAGACATTTTTGCGCCGACCGCGGGGTGGCTGTCGAAGGCCTTCCAGACGGAAGCCTTTGGCGAGTCGGTCACGGATTTCGTGCGGTTCACCATGCCGAAAGCAAAGTCCAATGGGACGGCCGTCAAAGGGGTCATTTTGCGCGTGGATGCATTCGGAAACTTGATGACCAATCTCACGGCGGAAGATATCCCCATCGGAGCGCTGGGAGGCGGGGCCATCAAGCTGGCTGTGAATGGCAAGCAGGTCCTCAAGTTTGGCCAAACGTTCGCTTCGGGTAATCCAGGAGAGGCGATCGCTTTGCTCGGCTCCGCCGGTTACGTGGAAATTGCCGTGAATCGTGGCAACGCTGCGCGCACGCTGGGAGTGAATCGCGGCGCAGAAGTTACGCTCGATCTAACGTAGGACGGGCTTCAGCCTGTCTTCTTTTTGTTCTACGCCAAGGACGATCAAAACCAGACAGGCTGAAGACCGTCCCACCGCGGAAATTTCAGCGCGGCAAATCCATTGTCGTCAAGAACGCGCGCGTGCGGGGATCGAGCCAGTCGCGCAATGCGTCCCCCAGCAGGTTGAAGGCGAGAACCGCCGCCATGATGCCCAGCGCCGGAAACACTACCAGGTGCGGCGAGTCGAACAAATGATTGCGCGCGTCGTTGAGCATCGCGCCCCAGCTGGGTGTGGGCGCGACGACGCCCAGGCCAAGAAAGCTCAGCGTTGACTCCGCCAAAATCGCTCCCGCCATTCCGATCGTCGCTTGAATCAAAACGGGCTGCAGAGTGTTCGGCAACAGGTGCCGCAGCAAAATGCGCGCGTGCGAAGCGCCCAGCGACCGCGCGGCGAGAATAAATTCCATTTCGCGCAC
>Ga0209380_10001851_pt1 | contig 13927 bp, 8 predicted proteins | sample HubBroMetageWFT6_FD_188347 | JGI IMG/M metagenome (GOLD analysis project Ga0209380, IMG submission 188347) | Warmed and freeze-thawed soil microbial communities from the Hubbard Brook experimental Forest, New Hampshire - Hubbard Brook CCASE Soil... | ecosystem: Environmental > Terrestrial > Soil...
AATATCTTACGTACGAACGATGGGTACACCCGGTCCGCTTCTTGAGCCTGTTGCCGCTCAGTCATGTCTTCGGACAGTTTCTTGGCATCTTCCTTCCGCAACTGATGGGCGGCACCGTGATCTTCCAGGACACATTCAAGCCTGGCGAGGTTATCGGGACGATCCATCGCGAGCGCGTTTCTGTGTTAGTTGCGGTGCCGCGCGTGCTGCAATCCCTCAAAGAGAAAATCGAACGCGATCTCGAAGGTGACGGCTGTAGCGAACAATTCCGGCAACAGTTTCGCGCTGCGGAAGGCAAACACTTTCTGCGCCGCTGGTGGATCTTCCGCCGCATCCATCGACAGTTTGGATGGAAATTCTTGGCCTTCATCTCAGGCGGCGCCGCGCTTGATCGCGACACCGAAGAATTCTGGGGGCGCCTCGGATACGCTGCCATTCAAGGCTACGGCCTCACCGAAACCACCTCTCTTATCAGCGTGAATCATCCCTTTCGGCTGGGCAAAGGTTCGATTGGAAAAGTTCTGGCGGGACGCGAAATCAAACTCGCTCAAGACGGAGAAATCCTGGTGCGCGGAGGCGCAGTCGCCGCCGGTTACTGGAACGGAAGCGATCTGCATTCCGTCGCCAGTGAGGACGGATGGTATCGCACCGGCGACGTCGGCGAACTTGATGCGGATGGAAACCTTTATTTCAAGGGTCGAAAGAAAGATGTCATCGTCACTCCGGCCGGCATGAACGTCTATCCTGACGATCTGGAAGCCGCTCTGCGGCACCAGCCGGACGTGAAGGATGCCGTCGTGATCGCACTGCCGCGTAATGGAAACGCAGAGCCCTGCGCAGCAATCATCCTGCGAAATGGCGATGCCGATCCTGAGCCCATCGTGAAGCGAGCCAACGCATCCCTGGCCGAGTACCAGCGCATGCACACCTGGGTCGTATGGCCAGAGGAAGACTTTCCCCGCACTTCCACACAGAAGCCGCTCCGAAACGCGATTCAGCAGGCGGTGCAAGCTCAGCTGGCGCAGAAATCTTTCGACCAGATGCCTTCGAGTCCTCTGGCGGAATTGATTGGGCGAATCACGGGGCACCCAACTTCCCAGCTTTCGCCAAATGCAACTCTCGAATCCGAGCTGAACCTCAATTCGCTCGACCGCGTGGAGTTATTGAGCGCGCTCGAAGATCGATATCAAATCGATCTGAGCGAGACCCGGTTCGCGGCCGTGAACACGGTTGGAGAACTGGAGCGCATGCTACAGGGCAAGCTGCCGCCGCGAGTGCCTTACCACTATCCGCGCTGGGTACAGCGCTGGCCAGTCACATGGCTCCGTCTGGCGGTGCATTACCTGCTCTTGCGGCCCGCGGTTTTTCTCTTGGGATGGCCTCATGTTATGGGTCGCGACAATCTGCGCGGAGTCCGCGGGCCGGTGCTCGTAGTTTGCAATCACATCGGGGACGTAGATCCAGGCTTCGTGCTGACCGTTCTTCCCGCTCGTCTGCGCCACAAGCTGGCGATTGCTACTGGAGGCGAGGCGCTCGAAATATTGCGTACTCCGCCGACAACAAGAAGCTTTCCCGGTAAAATCTATGACCGGGTGAAGTGGGCTCTCGGCGTGTCGTTGCTGAATCTGTTTCCCTTGCCACGCGAAGCGGGATTCCGCGAGAGCTTCGCCTACGCCGGAGAATCCGTGGATCGCGGCTACAGCGTGCTCGTTTTTCCCGAGGGCCGTCACACCACCGATGGCAAAATGCTTCCCTTTCGCGCGGGCATTGGCCTGTTGGCGAACAATCTCCAAATTCCTGTCGTGCCCCTGCGCATTGATGGACTGTTCGACGTGAAGCAGGCAGGAAAGAAATTTACCCGCCCCGGCCAGGTGAAGATAAAGATCGGAGCGCCTCTTCAATTCGAGCCAGGAAGCGATCCTGAGCGGATTGCGCGCGAGCTACAGAAGATATTGGAAGAGTTGTGAGAACTCCCCCGCTCGTCATAATGGTCTGCGGTTGTTCATGTAATGGCGGCGGACGACTCTCGGTTTTCCTTTGACAACGATTTCGCAGATGCGAAACCAGCAACCGAGTGAGCTGCCGCATCTTCGATAACCATTCCTCTTCGATCCAGGGCTTAGTTCTGCTAAGGAGATACCTTAAACACTGTGCCCTTATTTTTCGAGCCACCATGAACGGTGGTGCCGTAGAGGACGCCTTGCCCTCCGAAGGTCAGACCGGCCCCGGGGGCTGATCCGTCGCGGCCACCAGCGAAGTTGTGAAGGGTAGTTTTGCTCCAGGCGCCGCCATGCATGGACGTCAGCTTAAAGACTGTGCCATGGCCTGACGAACCTCCACTCTGGGTCGTTCCGTAAAGATTGCCTGCTTCGTCGGCAATGAGGCTGTTCAAGGGATATTCGCCGTCGCTACCTCCGATGAACTCGTACAATGTGGTCGCTGTCCAGGCGCCTCCACGCGTGGCCGGTGGCGTAAGTTTGAAGACTGTACCCTCATTGGCCGACCCACCTTGGGCAGTCGCCCCGTACAGCGCGCCATCCTTTCCGGCGATCACGCCCCCACTGAGTCCGAGCACGTAGTTGAACTGATAGAGCACTTTCAAAGTCCAGCCATGATGGCCCGGAAGAGGCGGCACTTCTTTGAAGACCGTACCACTATTGGTTGTACCGTAGAGCGCACCCTGCTTATCAATGATCAGCGTGCCATCTGGATCGATGCCATCCGTAGTGCCTTTGAAGCTGTGGAGCACATGTAGAATCCGACTGCCGCCCTGCGTGGCGGGCGCGGCGAGTTGGAAGACTGTGCCACCGCCAAATTGGCCCCCGAAAAGCGTTGGGCCGTAGAGGTTACCCGCCTGGTCGAAAACCAGACTACCCAAACAATAATCCCCGTCCGTGTCACCAACGAAGCTGTGAAGCACGTTCAGAGTCCAGGTGCCGCCCCGCGTAGCTGGCGCGGCTAACTCGAAGATTGTGCCATTGTCAGACGAGCCACCATAAATTGTCGTGCCGTAGAGATTACCCGCAGCGTCGAAGATCAGGCCAGCCTGGGGACCGGCACCGTCGCCGCCTCCAGTAAAGCGATAGAGGACGGTCTCGGTCCAGCGACCGCCTGAGGCAGGACTTAGCTCGTAGACGGTGCCACAGCCGCCCTGGCACTCTCCTGCGCCTCCGACTTCAGTAGTGCCATACAGACTGCCGGCCTTATCAGCAATCAAGCTCGCCAAGGGCGCGGATCCGTCACGGCCGCCTTCGAAGCGGTAAAGCACCGTTTCAGTCGGGCCAGCCGCCATGCCACTTCCGGCGAACATCAGAACGGCGCCAAAGATCGCCAGCGCACTCGCGATTGTCAGTAGAAATTCGTTGCCTTTCATTCGGTCACCTCCAGTGGAAGTCTGAACTACGAACTGCGGAGAACCGAGCGCGAACGCGGCCTTGGGAGGCAGGCCAACCGTATTCTACGCCACGGTCGGCGCAAGGAGCACTCTAAATTCAGGCGTATCATGCGCGGGAGTCGGCGGGGCGAAGATGCACGATCGCCATGACCCCGACGCCGATGTATGGCATGCACAGTCACCACTTGGTTATAATCTGTGTCCATGAAACACAAACGATTTTTTGTTGCAGCTGTGTCGTCGACGATCGTTCTCTGGTCGCTCGCCAGTGCGGCCAAAACTGTGGTCGAGATGAAAGATGCCCAGGGCAAGAGCGTGGGCACGGTCACGATAGTGGAGAGCGGAACCGGCGAGAAGGGCGCGGGGGTAGGGCTTGACCTTGATCTGCATGACCTGCCGCCCGGCAGACACGGCATTCACTTTCATCAGAACGCCAAGTGTGATGGTCCGGACTTCAAGTCAGCCGGCCCACACTTCAATCCCGACGGAAAAAAGCACGGCCTTCAGAATCCCGACGGCCACCACGCCGGCGACATGATGAACTTCAGTGTCAACGAACAGGGCGCGGCCAAGCTCAAGCTGACTGACGATGACGTGGTCCTTGGAGATGGCACCAACAGCCACTCGTTGTTCAGCAATGGCGGAACTGCGCTGGTCATCCATGCCGACGCGGATGACATGAAGACGGACCCGTCGGGAAACTCCGGCGCTCGCATTGCATGCGGCACGGTCACCAAGTAATTGTGGTTAGTGGCTGGCCGCGGCCTGAGGAGTCTTTGCCGGGGCGACATTAACCGGCGCTATATTGACTTGGACCGCAGGGGCGTTGTCTTGTTTGCGAGTATCGACGGACACCACCCCGAGATCCCCGCTGGAATCGAGTGATCGAAGCGTTTGGGTCTGCCGAGTTGTGCCGTCGAGGCCCGGCCGCACAATGTCGATAGCCTCCCGCGTAACCTGCAGGCTATCGCTGGGCTGCGCAGGGTTCCGTTGCTCTACTTGCTTCGTGGTAGATTGCGTACCGTCTTCGCCCTTCCGATGCACCGTCGTCACCCGTTGGTTCAGGCGCAGGCTGCCATCGACCGGAGTTCCCGGAAGATTGTTTGAATAAGTTTCCACCGTGCCGCGCTTCTGGCCCGCAGCATTTTCCGATTCCTTGCTGACCGTCCGCTCGACTACTGTCAGATTTCCGTCAGCTCCCGGTCGCAGCACGCGCTCTTCTTTGGTGCTATCTTTGCCGCCGCCCTTGATTGTGCCTTCTCGGATTTCTCCGGTCTGCCAGCCGCCATTCAAGTCAGGCAACAGAGTCGCCTTGCGAAACTCGACCGTGTGGTCGCCCGTCTTTGTGTCGCGTTCCGTGGTCTGCATGGACGCAGCCAGACCGCCATTCGTGGAAGCCGTGAAAACCGTGCTCTTGGTCTCCTGTACATTGAGATTGATTTGCTTGGTGTCTTGAACTTCGCGCTGCACTACCTGCAAGCCACCGTTGGCATCAGGATTCGACGTGGTGCGCACGAGCTTCACCTCACCTCCCGGCAAGGTTCGCTTTTCCTCTTCCGTCACCTGAACCAGCGATTTCCGGCCTTCGGAATCTCTGCCAAAAGCGCGTTCGACGGTTCGCACTGTGTTGGCATCGACCTTGACAGTTTCCTTTTGCAGATCCAGATAAGGCGCATAGCGGCCGTACATTCCCATTGTCTCGATACTTTGATTGTCAACAGTGCGGGCGCCCGACGCGGTATGAGTTTCAGATGTCCTGCTCGGATTGAGACTGCTCGGCAGTTGCTCCCGGGTGGTGGCCATCCAATTCGAGTCACTGGCCGAAGTGTCCGATCCGTTTTGCGTTTGCGCGAGTGCACATTGCGGCGCGAGCCAAACCACCATCAGAACGGTCGGCAGGAAACTCAGCAACGCAAGCTGCGGATACGATTTCATGATCTCAAGCAGTGGGTCGCAACCCTGACAAGACCCAGCGCTAAGTCTAAGAATAAACCCATTTGTGAAACCAGTCCCGCCCGGCGATGTAAGATAATTGATCAGATCGGAGTTCCGGAGAGGTGGCCGAGCGGTTGATGGCACCGGTCTTGAAAACCGGCATACCCGAAAGGGTATCGGGGGTTCGAATCCCTCCCTCTCCGCCAGACCTTTGATTTCTGCTATTTACGGTACGTGACTGGCGCAAGTTCCGCCTCAAGGGCAAGAGCAAGAAGAAATCTGCCAAGGACAGATTCATTCCGATTCCGGCAAAGCTGGTTTGGAAAATCAAAAAAAGAATGAGACAGCGCAACGCTCAGCCACATGACCTGGTGTTCGCAAATGGAAATGGTAAGCCCGACGGACATTTCCTGCGCAAGCTGAAGGCGATTGCGAAGAACGCCGGCGTCGAGGGGCGCCGAGCTTCATCGCTTCCGCAAAACCTATGCTGATACGCAGCACAAAGAAGGCGTCTCAGTGAACCCGATTCGTATCCGGCTCCCGCCCTAACTCCCGTGTTCTCCAGATTTTGCGTGTAACTCCTGTAAACTCAAAGATCTAGCACATAGTCGAAATTTAAGTCGTTTGCGCTCTAGATTTTGCAGAGAAAGGGGGGAAGGGGGGCCCGGTACTAAACAGTAAACTCCGTCCCGAAATGGGAATTTGAGTGGTCGTCGCCAAGCCAAGATCGAGAGTTAGAAGCCAGCAGCTAGAAGCTAGAAGCCCCCTAACTCAATTGCCAGATGGTGTCGAGCACGGTGCCGTCGACCCATTTCACCACGGCGACAGGGCGATCTCCCCGCTTCGGCCGGGCGGGTTTGCCGCCGCAGATGCGCTCGACTTCAGCCTTGATGTCCTGAATGGGACGGATGGGCAGGCTCGAACCTTTCACCGCGTCGAGCAGATCCTGGCGGCGGGGATTGATCGCGATGCCGCGCTCGGCGACCACGACGTCGATCAGTTCGCCCGGCCCGGTGAGCGTGGTCACTTCGTCGATGATCACGGGAATGCGGTCGCGGAATGACGGCACCGCAAGGATGGTGCACCCTGCCGCCAAACAATTTTGCCAGCCGCCAATCCCGTGCAGCAGCCGTCCATCGGAGTGAGTGACCACATTGGCATTGAAATTCACATCCACTTCGGTCGCGCCCAACACGACGGCGTCAACCAAAGACGCAAAGTTGCCTTTGCCGTGATAGTTGTACGAGGTGAATGGCGAGGTGGCCACGTGACGCGGATCGCTGGCGATCGACTTCACCCCGTCAAGATCAAACGTCTGTCCGTCGAGAATGCAGTCGGTCAGGCCTTCTTGTAGAAGTTCGACCAGGTATTTCGTAGAACCGCCGCGGACAAAGCGGGCTCTCACGCCGTCTTCTTTCATCATGCGGCGCAGATAGTCCACAAAGGCAAGCGCAATTCCTCCCGCTCCTGCCTGGAACGAGAACCCGTTGCGCATGATTCCGGCGGCGCGCAGGAAACGAGCGACAAATTCGGCGATGCGCAAGCGGTCGGGCGAGCGCGTAATCTGAGTCGTGCCCGAAACGATCTTGGTGGGATCGCCAATGGATTCGACCTCGACCACGAAGTCCACATTGTTGCCCTGAATCTGCCAGGGAATGCAGGGGAACGGAACCAGATTATCGGTTACGACGATGACGCGGTCAGCGTACATCGAATCCGCGAGGGCAAATCCAAGTGATCCGCAAGCCGATTTCCCATGCGATCCGTCAGCATTGCCAAATGCATCGGCGGTCGGCGCGGCAATCACCGCGACGTCGATGTGTACTTCGCCATCTTGAATGGCCTGCCAGCGCCCGCCATGGGAGCGCAACACGCCCATCCCGCGCATCTTGCCCTGGGTGCAGTAATCACCAAGCGGCCCGTTCATGCTGCCTTCGATGTGATGGATGACGCCGGATTGCATGAGCTCAATCGCAGATTTTTGCGAGGGAAAAGAGGCGCTGGGAAACCACATCAGATCTTTGACGCCGATCCTTGCTGCTGCTTCGAGCGCCATCAGCGCGACGCGGTCTCCGTCGCGCAGATGATGATGATTCGAGATCACCATGCCGTTGCGCAAGCCGCAATTGCGCAGAGCGGCTTCGAGGTTGGCCACGCGCTTGTCGCCGTTCTCGGGATAATCTTTGCTGGAGCAGATGGGTGGGGCAGCCTTTCGCCCGCGCGGTTGATACTGCGCCACGCCCAGGAATGGAATCTGCGGCTTGCCGTTGACCATCGTGGGCACGCTGCGTCCGGCAGCATTCTGGGCAAGTTCGATGCGTTCGCTCATTCCGTTCCTTTTACTGTCTTAACCGCTGGGCTTCGCCCGGCATGGACGGGCGAAACCGCCCGTCACCACATTCGATCTATTAGGCTTTGCCCATCGCTTTTGCTCTAGCTACCAGCCTTCGGGCACGCTCTACTACGGGCGGATCGATCATCTTCGAGCCTAAGCTCACCACCGCGAGTCCACGCTGCTGTGCATCTTCGAAGGCGGCGACGATCTTTAGCGCCTTTTCGATTTCTGCGTGCGTTGGCGCGAAGGCTTCATGAACAACCGGAATCTGCGAGGGATGTATGCATCCCATGCCTTCGAATCCAAGAGCGCGAGAACTTTCTCCCCACTGTCGCAGCCCGGCCAGATCACCGACATCGCTAAAAACGGAGTCGATCGCCTGGACGCCGGCGGCTTTCGCTGCGTTGACCACGCGGGTGCGGGCGTATTGCGACTCGCGGCCCTCCAAAGTTTTCACCACGCCCAAGTCGGCGGTGTAGTCTTCCAGTCCGATGGTGAGCGCGCAAACATTCGGAGTTACCGTCGCGATGGCGAATGCGTTTTCGATTCCGAGAGCGGATTCAAGAATGGGCATCAGCCAGATTGCGCGATCAATGCCGTTGCTGACTTTCAGTTCACGCATCAGGCGATCTGCTTCGCCGACTTGGTCGGGCCTTTCCACCTTCGGAATCAGCACCAGGTCGGGAGCTTCGGGAACAATCTCTGCCAGATCTTCCAGCCCCAGCGGCAACTGGTTGATGCGCACCATGCGCTCGCAGCTACCGAAGTCGACAGCGCACAACGTATTTCGCACGAGAATTCGTGCGGCATCTTTTTCGGCATGGTGAACGGAGTCTTCCAGATCCAAAATGATGGCGTCGGGTCCGTGCAATGCGGCGTTGATGAAATACTTAGGCTCGCTACCGGGGAGATAGAGCCGCGACCGCCGCAGGCGATCGTGAGTCGTCGGTTCTTGGCGAGCGATTTTCTCCGGCAACGCTCTCTGCCCACCACCGAGGCCGGCGCGTTTTACGGCCGCTTCAATTCGCGCTGAGATAACGAACGGCAATGCGCCCTCATCGTGAATTGAAATGCGCGCGTGCTTTACGCCGAGAGATTCGAGCACTTGCCGGGTCTGGCTCAGGATCGAGCTACCGTAGTAGAGCCCAACGCGAGACTCGAGCGTGATCTCGAGGCCGCCGCTGTCGCGCGGTTCAATGGCGACGTGCAAATCGGAGCGTACGTCCTTGCCGTGGTGGCCGGCTTCGGCGGAGTGCACGGTTGTGGCTCTATTGTCGCTGCTCATCGAAGTTCATCAACCACAAAGGACACTAAGTTCCACAAAGGAAACCCTGCAATCTTTTCTGAAATTAGTCTAGCTTGCCCAGGATCGCGTCTGTCATTTGTATTGTCGAGGCGGCGCCCTGGCTGATCGATTTCGCCCCGCCCGAAATTCGCATCATGTCGTAGGTTCGCACTTTGCCTTCTCTCACCACGGTCGAGATGGCATCCTTGATTCTCTTGGCTTTATCGTTCTCGCCTACGTGTTCGAGCATCATTACGGCGGAGAGGATCATGGCGATTGGATTCACGATCGGGGGATTCAGTTCGGCGTACTTCGGGGCGGAACCGTGCGTGGGCTCGAATACTGCGACTTCGTCTCCGATGTTGCCGGAGGCCGCGAAGCCAAGTCCGCCGACCAGTCCGGCGAAAGCGTCGGAGAGAATATCGCCGAACAGGTTCGAGGCTACGATCACGTTGTAATCTTCGGGATTCTTGTTCAGCCACATCAATTGCGCGTCGATGTTGGTCGACCACAGCGCGATGCCCGGATAGTTCTTGGCCACTTCTTTGGCAGTTTCTTCCATCATGCCCGAGGTTTCGCGAACCACGTTAGGCTTTTCGCAGATGGTAACGCCCTTGAAACCGCGCTTTTTCGCGTACTCAAACGCTGCGGTAACGATGCGGCGCGCGGCGGGTCGAGTGATGATGCGCACACTAACGGCGATGTCAGGGCCGGGCACGTGGGCGAAGGCTTTGAATTTGGGATGCGAGTTGAGGGCGGCGCGCACAATCTCTGGCGGGTTAGTCCACTCGATGCCCGCGTACATGCCTTCTGTGTTTTGACGAAATACTGTGGTGTCGATTTGCGGCTCGTCGTAGTCGTCGTCTGTGCGTTTGCGAATGTAGTTCAGAGGATTGCCCGTGAACCCGATGCAAGGGCGCATGCAGATATCGAGGCTGAATTTCTGGCGCATGGTCACGATCGGGCTGTAGTACACCTGACCCTTGCCCTGCAACTCGGGTTTCAGCTCCGCTTGCGCTTCTTTGTTTGGTTTTGAAGTGATGGCTCCGAAAAGACCGAGCTTGTGCTTGGCCAAGAGATCGATCGTCCGTTGAGGAAGTGCGTTGCCTTCGTTTCTCCAGCGTTCCCAGCCTATGTCAGCGTGGATGAATTCGGCATCGAAGCTGACGGCTTTCAAAACTCGCAATGCCTCGGGCAGGACTTGGTTTCCGATTCCGTCGCCGGGCATTGTGACTACTGTATGCTTTGCCATGAATGCGCTTCTCCTAAGAACCTTTCACCACAGAGACACAGAGGCACAAAAAGTTCTTCTGGCTTTGCCTCTGAGACGTTGCAAGCAACGTTTCTACAGTTCGTCTCGCTTCAACTCAGGCCCAGGCGCTTCGCTACAAGGTTCTCCACTCCCTCGGCGATGACCAGTGATTGCGGAACACTTCCCAGCGGCGGGAACGCGAACTTTTCACCGCGCCAGTGGATCAAGCCGGAAGTGAAGTCGATATCGATTTCCTCGCCGGGAACGATTGTCTTTTCTTTTTCCGCGATTTCCTTTGCGAACTGCTCGCGCAAGCGCTTCACAAGGCCCGGTACTTCGACGCACAGGAACCCATTGTTGTACGCGTTGCGCAAATAGGTCTGTGAAAAACTGGCTGCGATCACCAGTGGAATTCCCTTTGCCTTGAGACAAGTCACTGCTTGCTCGCGGCTCGATCCAGTTCCAAAATTGAATCCGCTGACGACCACGTCGCCCGCGCGAGTGCGAGACGCGAACTGCGGATCGTAGTTCTCCATTACGACCTTCGCCATCAATTCTTTCGTGACATCGTCGCGGTAGGTGTAGTCCTTTCCATAGATCGCGTCGGTGTTCACATTGTCTTGTGGGAGGAAGACGAGTCGGCCGTGCACTCTTTCTGGAAAGCCTGGAAGGATGTCGACCTTCTCTGCTGCTGCGGCTGTTGCAAATGCCGTATAGCTGCGCGCGGGCTCGCGACCGCTCATTTCGTGCGGTCCGCGAATGTAGCCCGCGACGGCGGAAGCAGCGACAACCTCGGGGCTCGCGAGATAACACTTGGCATCGCGCGATCCCATGCGGCCTTTGAAGTTGCGGTTGGTAGCGGAGATTCCCACTTCGCCGGGCTCGAGCAGTCCAACTCCCAGACCGATGCATGGTCCGCAGCCTGCTGGCAGAGGATTCGCACCGGCATCGAGCAGAGTTTGCCAAATGCCGCGCTTCTCGGCCTCTTCCTGGACCCACTTGCTGGCTGCGCCTAAATAGAATTTCACGCCTGGTGCGACTTTCTTGCCTCTCAGAACTTTTGCCGCGGCATCCAGATCTTCGAGGCGCGAGTTGACGCACGAGAGCAGGTAGGCCTTCTGAATCGTGACCTTGTTCTTTTCCATCTCAACGAGAGAAGCCATGGTCTGCACTGTATCGGGACCCGATACATGTGGCGTCACCTGACCGAGATCAAGCATGATCCGAGCCGCGTAGACAGCATCGGCATCGGGTCGTGGCGCATTCTTCGTCCAATTTTCGATGTCTTTCTCCGAAAACCGTTCCACATCCGTGGCCTTCAGCCGCTGATGCACGCTCTTCAGATACTTGATCGTTACTTCAACCACCGGGAACCAGCCCACCAGCGGTCCCCATTCGGTGGTCATGTTGGAGATGGAAAGGCGCGCGTCCATGGAAAGGCTAGCCACTCCGGGGCCGCTGAATTCGATGGCGGCATTCAGAACTTCATCGTGATTGTAGAGGCCGCACAAGGTAATGATTATGTCTTTGCCGGTCGCACCTTCGGGCAACTTACCTTCGAGCACAACCTCGACCGAACGCGGAATCTGCCACCAGAATTCTCCCGTGGCCCAGACTGCGGCGGCGTCAGTGCGCACGATGGGCGTGCCGATCGCCCCCAGCGCGCCGTACATGTTGGAGTGCGAGTCGGAGGCTACTACGAATGAACCAGGGACGACGTATCCGCGCTCCACCATGATTTGATGGCCGATGCCTGAGCCCGCGGGGTAGAAGTCGACACCGTGTTCCTTGGCGAATGCTTCAATGGACCGGTATTTTTTCTGGTTGGCTTCGTCCTTATTTTGAATATCGTGATCGAGGGCGAAGACGAGTTGCTTGGGATCGTGGATTTTCTTCGCGCCAATGCCTTTGAACTTGCTCATGACTGCTGAGGTGTTGTCGTGAGTCATGACGTGATGTGGGCGGATGGATAGGAAGTCGCCGGTGCGCAGCGGGCGCTTGGGACCTTCGGCGAGGTGGGCTTGCGCGATTTTTTCAACGATGGTCTGGGGCATGAATTACTCCCGGTGCGTACAAGAAGCAGATTCCTCGCTTCGCTCGGAATGACAAACTTAATAAATCGGAATGACAAACTAAGTAATTTACCGGCGCTTCTTCTTGCTCACGGACTTGTGCGGGGTCGGTTTCTTCGCTCGCACGTCTGCTTTCATCAGGGCCATCAGTTGGCTCACTGATCCTGCCTTCTCCAGGTTCCAGATGGCGTCTTTCAGCTTCTGCTGGGCGCGCTGCGACAATACGCCTTCGGCCAGCGCGGCAAATTTCTCTTCGACCTCTTGATCCGTTAGCCGGTTGCGCGGGTCGCCTTTCGGATAGTCGAGTTGCTTGGTGAACATTCGACCATCCGTGGTCGTGATGTTTACGATCACCCGTTGCAATGCAGGAAACACTTTCTCGATCTCCGGATCGGCCACGACTTCGACCTTCTGCAGTTGGGCGCGAATGGTCGGATCCATGATCTTTTCCATGGTGAACTGCACCGGGGTTACCTGTCGCTCCGCCAGGGCCGCTGCGATTACGTAAGGCAGCGAATGATCGGCGGTCTCTTTGCTGCGGGGATCGTACTTGCTGGGATCGGAAAGTATGTCCGCGGCACGGGCCAGCGAACGAATTTGGATCCTGGTCACCTGATCCGGCTTCAAGTCATTTGACTTCACTATGTCGAGTACGGCAGAGATCGGCGTATGCGTCAGCGCTTCGGTCGGAAACGCCTTCATGCCACACTGCGTGATACGCCACAAATCGCCGAGCCCGTCGGTCAGAATATTCAGCTTCCACTCTGGTCCGAAAACATGCGTCAGTCCTTCTTTTCCATCGACTACGTGCTCCGGTCCGGTGTAGCCCTTCTCTGCCATCAGCGCGGCCAGGACTCCACTCTGCGTGGCCATGGGATCGACCGTGTTCTTCATCATGGTGAGCTTGCCGGCAGTTACCGCGCCCAGCGTGGCATGGCGGCTCGCCGAGATGCCTACGGCATGTTGAATCTGCTCCCACGGGAGGTGGAGTGCGCGCCCGGCGACGAAGGGTGAGACGAAGGCGGTCAAGGTGGCGTGATGCCAGCCGCGCTCGCGGATGCCGGGGAACGCGGCTTCGCAGAAACGCATTTCAAATTCGTGTCCCAGCACGAGGCCGACGATCAATTCTTTTCCGTTGCTCTTGGTGCGCTCGCAGCACGCTAATGCCGCCGGAAAAATGTCGGAAGGGTGCGACGGATCCTGCTTCCAGTAGATGTCGTTGTAATCCATACAGCGGATCATGAGGGCGTTGGCGAGCGAGGCTGAGACGGGATCGATGCGCTTGCCGGTGCCGATTACTGTTGCCGGTCCTTTGCCCGCGATTTCGTCGAGCACTTCGAGGGCAATTTTTACATCGTGTTGCTGGTAGCCACCGAGGGCGCAGCCGACGGAATCCAGCAGGAAGCGTTTGGCTTGATACACGGCATCTTGCGAGAGGTGCTTGTAATCCAAGCTTGCCGCCCAGCGGGACATCTTCGCGGTGATAGTTTCTTTGGTTGCGACTACTTCTTTAGCGGCGGACAAAGTATCTCCTTGAGCGACGTTCCACCCTTGAACTTGTCATCCCGAGCGAAGCGAGGGGATGAATTCACGTTTGAAGTGCAACAGCGTGTTCAAAGAATACCTCGTTAGGGGTTTTGAACCGAGGCATTTT
>Ga0209380_10001855_pt1 | contig 13911 bp, 9 predicted proteins | sample HubBroMetageWFT6_FD_188347 | JGI IMG/M metagenome (GOLD analysis project Ga0209380, IMG submission 188347) | Warmed and freeze-thawed soil microbial communities from the Hubbard Brook experimental Forest, New Hampshire - Hubbard Brook CCASE Soil... | ecosystem: Environmental > Terrestrial > Soil...
AAGGTTTCTGCCTTGCGGACGGAAGAGTATTTCCGGGAAAGAGGCAGCCGTGCCGATCGCCCGGAAACCTTGCGCATTCTCGAACGCGCTGGGAAGAGAAATGCTCCAGTCGAGGGCGATGAACTTCCACCGGAGTGGCGGAAGAAACCAGGTCGCAGAGCCGCGAATGGGAGGGAATCGGTGAGCAGGCGAGGGCAGAAGAGACGGGCGGCTGGCAAGTAGGTAAGAAACAACAGATTCTTCTCTGCTGTCGGAATGACAAGTGCTGACCAAACTCCGACCTCCGGGGCTGAAGCCCAATTTCTTTCTCGCACCCTACGCGGCGCTGAAGCGCCGCTCTTCCACGGTACTCCCCGACAGAACAGCAGGTTCCTCCACTGTGCCGTCCCCTTCGCTTCGCTCAGGGTCCGGCTCCGGTCGGAATGACAAACTTTTGGTGGGCTCCGGCTTATCTTTTCCGGCTGGGGCGGAGTAGGGGCCAGGCTTCGCGGTAGTGTTCATAGCTGTAGCGATTTTTCTTCAGGGGTTGCATGGGGTAGAGCATGAGGCCTTGTTTCAGGGCTTCGCCGCCCAGGAGGACTCGGGCCGGGATCAGGTACCAGGTGTTTTGCATGATTACGTAGGCGGCGAAGAGGTCTAGTTGGTCGAGGGTGTAGGGGTCGCTTAGATAGTTGGGCTTGAACTGGCAGAAGTATCCGGTGCCGGTGCGGCAGGAGGTGGACTTGACCTGGACTCTTACGATGCGGTTGCCGAAGGGGATGGCGACGTCGAAGGGTGAGGAGTCTCCCCAGGGCTTTAGGACTTTGAAGCCGTGGCGCAGGGCTTCGGCCATGAAGCGGAGTTCGACCCACTCGCCACGCTCCTTGAAGTTCTTGAAAACTTTGAATTCGTCCACTTTGGTCCCCCGGGTTCGGCCCAAGACGTTCGGTCCCAAAAGAAAAGGCGCGGCCCATGGGCCGCGCCTCATTTTGCAGAATTTTTACTCTATACTTTCAGTATAGCAGTTTGGAATGGGTGAAGGCGCCATTTTTCCGGATTTATATTGTCATAGCTGTGAGCAACTTAGCCTCGACTGTGTACTACTTGGCTATTGACAGCTTTTCGGTGCTAAGTGGTTTTGGCACCCGGCTTCGAGTGCAGTTTCGGGCAGTGGTGCGGTTCGACAATTACAAAACGACTGTCATCCTGAGCGGAGCCGCTTATCCGGCCCAGCGCATAAGCCAAACTGCACCACTATCCAGTTCCACTCCAGAATTGCCCGCGGCGCAATTCTTCGCTACAATTCCGCACTGGTCCCCGGGCTTGCGTCTGGATGTAAGGAGGCCTTATGGCAACGCCCTCTCGGCTCCTCGGATCTCTCCTCATTGTCTTTGCGCTGGGTTGCTTCTCTGCGGTCTTCGGTCAGACCAACCCTCCACCAGCGGACCCGCACGAGTTGGTCACTCGCGAGCCCAGGATTCTTTCGAAACCGGCAGAGCGCAGCGCCGCGCTCGATCTTCTTGGCCGCGCGCGAAACAATTTCAATTTGCAGGCTGCCGAAGTGCCCTACGCGCTGAAGGTTTCGTTCGAAACCAATGGCGCAACCATGAACGAGGGCTCCGGCACAATGGAGGAGTTCTACGACGGACACTCGCAGTTCCGCTGGACGGCGGGTTTGGGCGATGTGAAGGTGACTCGCGTGGGCGGCGATCGCGTCTACGGCACGAATCCCTCCGAGCCGATCCCGCTGCGCATTCAGTTAATCCGCTCTGTGCTGTTGCGACCGGTGCTGCGTGACATCGGAAAGTTCGAGATTCGTGCGGCCGATGTGGTGCACGACGGCGAGCCGCTGACCTGCTTCCTTCTGAGCTATTCGCTGCCGCCGAATCCTGCGCCGCGCGCGTGGGTCGAGCGTGAGGACTGCGTCGACTCCGAGACCGGCGTGTTGCGCACGTGGTCGGAGGCTCCGGGAATTTATGCCGTGTATGACTATGACGGCTCCAATTTCCACGGCCACGTTCTGCCGCGGCAGGTTTCGATTTATGAGGAAGGCCGGCTCGCGGTGCAGATCCATGTCGAGAGCCTCGAAGATGCGCCGAACCTCGATACCAATCTCTTCAAGCCGTCCGAGGAAATGGGCGAGGCCGCGGAGACTTTTGCTTTGTCAGGCGCCGGCCGTTTAGGACCATTGCGCGTCGACCCTTCCGACGGGCCCACGTCGCGCTTCTTCCAGCCGGTGATCGTGCACGCCATCCTCGATGCGCAGGATGGCAGCGTGCTCGATGCGGAAACGCTGCAGGATTCCTCGGACGACCTGGGCCGCGCCGCGCTTGATCTGGTGCGGAACTCCGCGTTTGATCCGACGGGATTTCAGCAGGAAATGTTCATCAATGTGCACTTCCACCTGCCTGCCATGACGTATGGTGGCGCACCGATTGCGGTCTCCCACTCCTCGCGTGTGCACTGGGTGCGAGTCGACTGGCGGACCAGGGTGCCGCCGGTGCGGCCGCATGGGAGGTAGGGAATTGCAATTATTTCGCCTACAATTTCATCAAGATTCACTTCGCACGTCGCCAGCCATGGCCGCTGGCCTGACGGATCGGCTCTGGATCGTAGAGAACTTGGTAGCCCTCTGGAAAGATTATGAACAGCGGAGGGCGGGAAGAGAGTTAGCTTGAGGCGAGTCTTCGGGCGATGGTGGGCGCTCTACCAAGCTGCAGCATTCGCGGCTCTCATTCCCTTCAGTTCTTACTATGTGATAACACACGGCCTCCCTAAGAAAACACTTATGGTTTGCATTCCCGGCTACGCAGTGCTCTCTTTTGCCAGTTACCAAATTTTCAAAAACTCAAAATAGCCGACTGCCCAGTACCACCGCACGCATTAGCGACAGCTCTCCGCTGCTATAATCATGGATTGCGCCCATGTCGACGAAGCGACTGATCCGTTCCACTACTGTTTTATCCATCCGCCGCAACGGAAGTGTCGTTCTGGCCGGCGACGGCCAGGTTACGCTGGGTGAGTCCGTCATTAAACACACGGCAAAGAAGATTCGCCGCCTCTACAACGACAAGATTCTCGCGGGATTCGCCGGCTCGACCGCCGACGCCTTCACCCTGTTCAGCCGTTTCGAATCAAAACTTGAGCAATACCACGGCAACCTCGGACGCGGCGCCGTAGAACTAGCCAAAGACTGGCGCACCGACAAATACTTGCGCCACCTGGAAGCGTTGCTGCTGGTGTGTGACAAAGAACAAACGTTCCTGCTCAGCGGACAAGGCGACGTAATCGAACCCGACGGCGGAGTAGCGGCCATAGGCAGCGGCGGTCCCTACGCGCAGGCCGCAGCCGAAGCCCTGGCGCGGCACACGCAACTAACCGCGCGCCAGATCGCCGAAGAAGCGATGAAGATCGCCGGCAAAATGTGCATCTATACGAACGATGTGGTCACGATTGAAGAGTTGTAGAAAGGGACCAGGGTTCAGGGCTTAGGGTTCAGGGAGAAATGCGGCACGCACTAACGACCAACCCCTGATCCCTGACCTCTAATTTTTTATGGCCATCTATTTACCCAGCAGCGCCGAAGAAGAGCAACTCGCGCTCGACGAACTGACGCCGCGCGAGATTGTAGTCGAACTCGACAAACACGTCATCGGCCAGAAGGACGCCAAGCGCGCCGTCGCCATCGCGCTCCGCAACCGCACGCGCCGGCAAAAACTAACCCCCGACCTCGCCGAAGAAATCATCCCCAAAAACATAATTATGATAGGGCCTACGGGGGTGGGGAAGACGGAGATTGCGCGGCGGCTGGCTAAGCTGGCGAATTCTCCGTTTTTGAAAGTGGAGGCTTCGAAGTTTACTGAGGTTGGGTATGTGGGGCGGGATGTGGAGTCGATGGTGCGGGATCTCGTCGAGATTGCTATCGACAATGTGCGCGAGGAGAAGCTGGAAGATGTGGCGGACAAGGCTGAACTGAATGCTGAGGAACGGTTGCTGGATATTCTTTTGCCGCCGTCTCCTCCTGCCCGGCCGGGTGAGGCTACTACTGCGGGCGGAGTGGTGATTGATAGCAACACTGCGCTTGCTGAATCTTCTTCGCGGACTCGGGAGAAGCTGCGGCAGCAACTGCGCGAAGGGAAGCTTGACGACCGGCAGGTTGAGATTGATGTGCGGGAGCGGAATTTTCCTTCGTTTGAAATTATGACGAACCAGGGTGTTGAGGAGATGGACATCAACATCAAGGACATGCTGCCTAATATTTTTGGGCAGCGTACGAAGAAGCGGAAGATGAAGGTGAACGAGGCTTTCGAATATCTGATTCAGGAAGAAGAGCAGCGGCTGATCGATATGGATCACGTTACGCGGACAGCGATCGATCGCGTGGAGAATTCCGGGATTGTGTTTCTGGATGAGATTGACAAGATTGCGGGACGCGAGGGCGGGCATGGTCCGGACGTTTCGCGGGAGGGGGTGCAGCGCGACATTCTTCCCATTGTTGAAGGGACCACCGTTAATACTCGTTATGGGATGGTGCGGACGGATCATATTTTGTTTATTGCTGCTGGGGCGTTTCATGTTTCGAAGCCTAGCGATTTGATCCCTGAGCTGCAGGGACGGTTTCCGATTCGGGTGGAGTTGCAGTCTTTGACGATGGAAGATTTTGTGCGGATTCTTACGGAGCCTAAGTCTTCTTTGGTGAAGCAGTACACGGCTTTGCTGGAGACTGAGGGGGTTAAGCTGGAGTTCACTCCGGAGGCGCTCTCGGAAATCGCGCATTTTGCGTTTCGGGTGAATGAGAGTACGGAGAATATTGGAGCGCGGCGGCTGCATACCATCATGGAGCGGGTGCTGGATGAGCTTAGCTTTGACGCTCCGGAGCGGAAGGGCGATCACGTTGTTATTGACGCGGATTACGTGCGGAAGATGTTGACGGACATTGTTAAGGATCAGGATTTGTCTAGATATATTCTGTAGGAAAATCTTTAACACAGAGGGCACAGGGTAAGGCCCTGAAGTCCGATTGGAAATGTGGGCTCCTCACGCGGCGCCCTATTGAAGTTGAATGCCGGGATACCAGCCGCTTTTGGCCAGGAAGGCCTTGGGGTCGGTCATTTCCAGGATTTCGCGAAAGGCCTGGCGCTTGTCGCCGGCATGTTGGTAGTAAGACTTGACGATGCGGTATCCGACCCAATAGCCGAGGTCACCTGGCTTTTCCCGCGTGCTGTTCTGGAACCAGGTGGAGAGATCGGTTTTGTCTTCGTCGGGGACGAAGGCGGTCTCGATTTCTTTTTCGCGCCCCTTCGTCGACGCTCCGAACTGGGAGTACGCGATCTCGCCCGAAATCAGCTCAGCCGTGAATTCGGCGGCACCTTCAATCAGGGATAACTCGAGCACGGTGGGATGCTGGTCATTGGCGAGAGACGGCGCCTGCTGGACGTGGGTGTATTCGTGAGCGATCACGTGCACAAAACGATCCTCGACGTTGGGATTGAGCCAGTTGGTCGCGCATAGGGCCTCAAGGCCGACCTGGATGCCGTCGGCGGGGCCCCCGAGGGCCACGGGCTTTCCCCGGCCGACAGCGATGGTCACCGGCGGAAATCGCGCCTCGGGATAGAGATGGCCCAATTCCAGGAGCGCCGCCTGTACGCGCTGGCGCACGCGGGGTAAGACGGCCATGCAACGCTTGGCGTCGGAATAGATCTCGGGATGCTCGGCCAAGGTTTTGGCTATGGTGGTACCGGAAACGTTGCGAGCCTTGGCGAGGTGGTGAAGGCCGTCGGAACCGGGATCGATATAGTCGTGCTGAAGTTGATCGGCGGTGGGATGTCCTCCAGCGGCGTCGTAGACCTTATAGAAGCGGTCCACGTCGTCGATCTGGATAACCGGCCCGGCCGCCGGGCCTGAGTTAGCTGAATTCGCGCTCTGCGCCGCAGTCGGGATCGCCGCACAGGCTAGGCCGATGATGGCTCCGATGACGATCTGCTTCATATCCCCTCCGATGGCACAAGGCCGTAGGAACTCCAGAAGCTTTCGCTGTTAGGCAGTTCTGTTACGCAGTTCTGTTAGGCAGTTGTGTTAGGCAGTTCTGTTAGGCAGTTCTGTTAGGCAGTTCTGTTACGCAGTTCTATTACGCAGTTCCCAAGCTGGAAGTTTCAACATCGATCTCGCCCCAGGGCTGAAGCCCGGTTGGAAATGTGACTCTTTACGCGGCGCTTAAGCGCCGCTCTTCCAGGTTACTGCTGGCGGTATGGGATGGCCTGCAGGCAAATGCGCGGTGGAATGGAAAGGGCTTACCTCAGAGGCTAAAGCCCAACGTCGCTGGAACCTTGGCGGCACGACTGAAGTCGTGCCCTTCCCGATCTCTCAGTTGTCCCAAACGCTTCGGACGACGTGTATTGTTGAGAGAGGTCAGGAGCATGCCGGCGATATGAATAAGAAGCTGCGATTCCTGGTATCTCTTCATACTCGCGACAATGATTTTCAGGTGGCGCAAGCGCAATCCGCGGAGGATTCTGCGCGCAAACTGGGGATCGATGTGGAGATCATTTATGCCGGTGACGACGCGGTGCATCAGAGCACGGAATTGCTGAAGGCAATCCAAAGCCGGGCGGAGTCGCGACCCGACGCGATTGTGGTGGAACCGGTTGGGCGGACGGCGCTGCCGCAGGTGGCGCAGGCTGCCTGTAGCGCGGGAATCGGGTGGGCGGTGCTGAACCGGAGACCGGAATATCTGGCGGAGCTGCGCCGGAGGGCGACCACTCCCGTGTTTGCCGTCAGTTCCGATCACGCCGAGATTGGCCGCATCCAGGGAAGGCAATTCGCTGCGTTGCTGCCTGGAGGCGGTTCGGTTCTGTACATCGAGGGGCCTTCGGACAGTCCTTCGGCGCGAATGCGGACTTCCGGGATGCTGGAGACGAAACCGGCAAACATTCAAGTGACGATGCTGAAGTCAAGGTGGACCGAGGAAGCCGCCGGCCGAGCGGTGCGGTCGTGGATAAAACTGGCTACATCACAAGGCGCGTCGATTGACCTGGTGGGGGCCCAGGATGACTCGATGGCGATGGGCGCCCGCAAAGCTTTCCAGGAGGTCAGCAGCACAGGCGAGCGTTCGCGATGGCTGAGCCTGCCCTTTACCGGATGTGACGGTCTGCCGGCGACAGGCCAGGCCTGGGTGCGCGAAAACTTGCTGGCGGCAACAATTCTCATTCCACCGCTTACGGGACAGGCGATGGAGATTTTGGCCAAAGCCATGCAGTTAGGGACTCAGCCGGCGGAACATTCGATGACGACATCGGTTTCAATCCCTGCAATCGAATCATTGGCCCCACGAGGGCGATAAAAGTTATCGAGGTTGGAAAGCAACAACGGACGCCACAAAGGGCGTCCGCTGTTGCTTTGTGAGGGTTGTTGCGTGCGAGTTACTTGAGTTGAACTGCGGGAAGTACAGGCGTCCCTTCAGCGCGAACGGCATCGAGGGCAGATGGATTTAAGCCCAAGGCCCTGAGAATGGTAGGCGCGACCTGGACGGTCCCGACTGAGGTGCGGACGGTCTCGGGGTGGAAGGACGGATTGGAGAGCAGCAGAATGACGTTGGTGTCGTCATGAGCGAAGCCGCCGTGCTCGGCGAGCTTCGCGGTGCTGCCGGAGTAGGTGACGCCGACGTTCGGGGTGACGATGATGTCGGGCGTGCGCGGGTCCACCGTTGGGTCGTTGTAGTTAAGGGCGAGCGAAGCGCCGTAGTAGATCTGGCCCAGCTCGATTCCGGCGGGAGTGGCATTGTCTTCGAGGATTTTGACGGCGGCTAGAGTGTCGGAGGAATTCTTCAGCCAGATCAGCGAGACGTCATCTTCCGTTGGTCCAATGCCGGTAGGGTTGTTGGTGGACTCAGAGAATGGAATGAAGCCCGCGTTGGAGAGCAGGGTGACGGGCGAAGTGCCGTTGATGAGCTGGGAAACGTAGCGACTGGGATCGATGGGCGACTGGCCGTGCTTGGCAGTGATCACGATGAGAGTGGAGTCATACAGGCCTTGGACCTTCAGCTCCTTGACCCACGCCGCGATGGAGGCGTCGACGAACTTGAATTCGCTGAGCAACGCCTGAGTGGGCGTGCCGGCGGCGTCGAGATATCCGCCGGTCACGCCGTTGCTCTTCTCGACTAGCTTCTGGCCTACGCTCAGGGCCTGGAAGTTCATGCCGAAGATGGTGGGAACCTGGGTGTTCCTGGTGCCGAGGTGGTTCTTGCCATTGATTTCGTTGAGGATGGCGTCGACCTTCAGGGTGTCATAGCACTGAATGTTTTCGAAGCTGTTGGTCCAGGCTGTGAGATCGGCGCCAGTATCGCGGATGGCGGCGCAGGAAGCGCCGAGGGGTGTGGTGACGCCGGGAAGAGCGATGACGTTGGAGTTGATTTCAGGACCGTAGAAGTCATCGAGGGCAATGGGGCCAAGACCAGCGGCGGCCGCGGAGTATGCGGGGTGCTTATCAGACCAGGCGGCGTATCCGCCAGCCTGATGAATCACGCTGAAGATCGTGTTAGCGCGAACGAAATCCCACGGCCAAACCGGGTTGCATCCATTGTTGGGGTCGCGGATGAGGCGCTTCGAGTCGATCGAGGCGATGCCGCCGTCGGTTAGTGAAGCACCGGGAGCGCCGCCATTCAGCTTGGTCTGGTCGATGTCGATGCCTTCTTCGTACTCGCTGGTGGTGCCGGTGGGCGCGGCGAAGGGAGTGCAGGGGCCAGCTCCGAGGCCGTTGCCGGTGGTTTTCGCAGGGGCGTCGAAGTTCCGGGAATAGGCGACGTCGTAGTAGATGCCTGTGAATGCGGGGCTTCCGCCGGTGATGAGCCCGATGAGGCCGGGAAAGGAATCAGAAGTCTTTGTGGTGCTGGCAGCGACGTAGTTGACGCCGGTCTTGCCGAGAGCCGCGAGCGCCGGACAAAAGGGCTCGCCATTGTTGACGGTGCTGATGCCGTTGGCGCAGTTGGTGAAATCAACAGCGTGCATGCCGTCGACGCTGATCAGGAGAACGCGTTTGATGTGGTTTTGCTGGTAATCATTGCTCTGGGCGATTGCGGTGCCCATGGAGCAGATCGCTGCGAGGGAGAGTAAAGTGAGTGTCTTTTTCATTGGGTTTCCTTTGAACCTCGAACGTAATAGTAAGTAACGCGGTGTGACGGGAATGTTACGGAGGATTGAATTGTTGGTTAAAACTAGCGAGGATAGTAGGTAAGAAATTCAAATCCGTGTCTCTCCGGAACGGAGAGACAACAACGGTGAACCCTCATCAAATCGTTAGAAGAGTTAGAATCACGGGAGTGCGGAATTCTGGCCGAGTTTGCGGCGGCGGGTTCCGGGAATGGGAGACGTTATGGCAGAGTCCAATGCGCGCGTCGAAGCGCGGCGCCCTGATCCTAATGAGAAGCTGGTGAAGGTTTTCGACAGTGAGGATGAGTCGGAGGCTTTGGTGGTGAAGGGATTGCTTGATTCGGCGGGGATTGAGAGCGATCTTACGTCCGGAAGTTTTTTGCAGGATGCATTTCCGGGGCTGGGTGGGATGCTCATTCTGGTGCGGGAAGACGATGGGGAGAAAGCGCGGAAGTTGATTGCTGAGTCTCGGCGGCCGCTTGGGGATGCTCAGGATGATGATGAGACGAAGAGTTGAGTCCCTCAGGGGCTGAAGCCCGCTGATTTTTTAGCTGCCTCTTGACGCAGGCCTAGAAGGCCTGCTCCACCCGCTTTTACCAGCTTGGACCGAGGCGTTCGGGGCGCTGTCAGCAGACAGCAGGTTCCTCTCCTTCCCTTCGGGAAGAGTCGGAATGACAAAAGCGTGGGGACTGCGCGGTCCCTCTTTTTACGGAAACCCTGGTAGCGAGGGCGTGACCGAGTGGCCATCTAAGTAGAAAGTGACTGCGCCGTTGAGATCGGTGCGGTAGACGCGGACTCCGGCGGCTTGGAGGCGCGCGAGGACGTCGGCTTTCGGAAAGCCGAAAGAGGTTCGGTAGCCTAGCGAGATTACGGCGTAGCGGGGCTGCACTACTTGCAGAATTTCTGGGGTCGTGGAAGTGGCGCTGCCGTGGTGGCCTACCTTTAACAAATCCGCGTGGGGATGGTGCAGGGTTGCTATGCGGCGCTCGACTGCTTTTTCGGCGTCGCCTTCCAGTAGTACTGAGGTCTTGCCGTAGCTGACTTGCAGGACCATGGAATCGTTGTTCTTGGGCTCGAGTCCTACGGGCCAGTCTTGCGGCGGAAACAGCACGTTGACTTTCGCTCCGCCCAGGTTAAATTCGTCTCCCTCCCAATGGCGGACTACTTTGATTCCCAGATGATTTGCTTCGGCGATTAAGTTTTCGAGCGCGCGGCTTGGGGGCAGCAGACCTATCCATAATTCTTTGGGACGAAAATCTTTCAGCACTGCGGGCATGCCGCCGATATGGTCGGAATGGCCGTGGGAGATGGCGACGGCGTCGAGGCGGGAGATGCGGCGGGTCCAGAGGTAGGGCGCGACCACATCTTCTCCGTAGTCGAGTTGGGAGCCGGCGCCCCAGATGGGGCCGCCAGCGTCGACTAGCAAGGTGCGGCCTTGTGGCGTCACCAGCAGGATTGCGTCGCCTTCGCCTACGTCGATGGATGTTACTTCGAGGAGCCCCGCTCGGGTTTGGGGTTTCGGGGGAACGAAGGCCAGAGCTAGCGAGGCAAGGAGCAGGGCAAGCATTCCTGAGAGAGCCAGCAGCGCGCGGCGGCGAGCGCACAGCATTGCCAAGACCAGGGCGGCGGAGGCTGCTGCTATCGTTATTAGAGAAGGAGTGGCTACGCGAAGGTCGGCCAGGCGCAGGCCTCCTAGACCATGGACGGTTCCGGTGATGGATTGCAGCGCGAAGGTGGTTAGGAGCGCGGGAAGTTTTGCTAGCAGGGGGGAGATGTAGCCTAGGGCGATGGTCAGGATCGCTGCGGGCATTAGGAGTTGCGTGAGGGGAACTACGGCTACGTTGGCGGGAAGGCCGATCGTGGTGGCGCGGTGGAAGTAATACGCCATGGGGAGGGCTAATCCCATCTGCATTACTGCCGAGACCAGCAGCAACTCGAACGCGGCGAGGAAGATGATGGTCACGGTGCGGATGAGGCGCAGCGACCATTGGTCCCCGATGAAGCGCGCTAGTTGCCTTGCGACTAGGCGGAGGTCAAGGCGGAACTGCGCTACTTGCGGAGGCAGCGAGGGACCGTAGTCGTCGGCGTCCCAGTGGGTGAGGGCTTGGCGGTAGAGGCGGGAGGTGCGTTCGATGAGCGGGAGGCCGATTGCGGCGACGATGAGCACGCAGAGAAATGTCATCTGGAAACTGGCGGTGAAGAGCTGGCGCGGATCGAAGACGAGTAATCCTAGAGCGGCTGCGCCGAGCGCGTTGACCATGGCGCGATCGCGGTAGAGCAGGCGGGTGCCGAGGTAGATGGCGCACATGAGCGTGGCGCGCCAGACGGGGGCTCCGACTTCGGTTAGAAAGGCATAGGCGACGCAGACGAGAATCGTGAGCGCGGTCGCGGAGACGTCGGTGAAGCGCAGGCGGCGCAGGGTCCAGAACGCGACGAAGGCCAGGATGGTTACGTTCATTCCTGAGACCACGAGGATGTGATAAGTACCGGAGCGCTGGAAATCGACGCGGGTGTCGCGGTCGATGAAGGCTTCTTCGCCGATGACCATGGCGTCGATGAGCGCGGCCTGCGGCGGAGGCCAGAGGGCGTGCACTTTGGCGATGATGCTGGCGTGAATGCGGGATCGCCAGAGTTCTATGCGGCTGCCGGCGAAGCCGGGGAGCGGTTCGACTTCTTCTGCTTTCGCCGACCCCAGGGCTGAGATGCCGTTTGCGGTGAGGTAGGCTTGATAGTCGAAGGCTCCGGGATTGCGGAAATTGCGCGGGAGCTTCAGCTTGACTGAGAGGCGGAGGCGTTCGCCGTAACGGAACGGGCGTTGTGAAACAGCTTCAGGGCGCGCGCTGTAGATTCCTAGCCGCACGCCGGAGTGCACCGGGATCGGCTGGCCGTTTTCGGGGACGATCTCTTCGGTCTCGACGTCGAGGATCTGGCCGATTTCGTTGAGAGCGCCTTCGCGGAATTTGCCGTCTCGCGTGACGTGAGCGGTCATCTCGAGTTGCTGGCCGTCGAACGGTTGAAGGCTCGGGTCGAGAGCGTCGGTTGGACCTCGGAGCTGGATGTGAAGCGCGCCTGCCAGGAAGAATGCTCCGAGGGCCAGGCGCACTCCTAGCCACTTGCGTCTGCTGACGAAATACAATCCTGCGGCTAAGAATGCTATGGCGGCCGCTACCCACCATGACGCCGGACGCCAGGCGTGGACGCCGGTTACGATTCCTAAAGAGTACGACAATGCCGTCCATAACATGGGTTGGCGGGGGGGCTTGGGTCGGAATTCAAGCGGAGTCGAGAGGGCTGGTGGTTTGTCGATGAGGGGTAAGGGCGGCATTGGTTGTATTGGCGCGATAGATGTAGACAACGGAGCGGTAATCGGTTATGGGGCGGCGAGCTTCGGAAAGACGAGCCGGGGTCGAGGGCGAACCTCAGAGGCTAAAGCCTCGATCGATTTGGCTCGGTAACGGCACGACTAAAGTCGTGCCCTTCCCGATCTGAGCGGGCTAGGTGGAGGACGGTTTCGAGGTGGTAGGTTTGGGGGAACAGATCTAGCAGGTGTGCCTCTTCGACTCGATAGCCTGCGGCCTGCAGTGGGACCAGATCGCGGGCTAGCGTCGCGGGGTCGCACGACACGTAGGTTAGCCGGGGCCCGCCTGATTTCGCCAGGGCTCGGGCGACAGAATCTCCCAGGCCGCTGCGGGGCGGGTCTATTACTACGAGATCGGGCAATACCAGGCCGGGCTCCGGAGCTTTTGCGAGGTACTGCTCCGCCGTCGATTGCACCGCCTTTCCGTTGACGGGCAAATTGTAGAGAAGGTCGCTGGCGGCTGTCTGTGACGACTCGACAGAAATAACGTGACGAAAATCACAGGCCAGAGCTGTGGAAAACAGGCCCACGCCGGCGTAGAGGTCGAGGGCCAGCTCGCCGGAGCGGCCTGCCGTTACGATGTTGACTAATTTATCGGTGAGGAAGCGGTTGGTTTGGAAGAAGGCACCGGCGCTTACGCGGTAGGCTGCGGTTTTCGTCTGATAGGTTAATTCCGAGGCGCCGACCGTGACCAGCGGCTCCTGCACTCCTTTTTGGGGCTCGCGGAACGCGACGACGCCCGCAATCTCTGGCATCGCTGCGCACAACTCTTCGGCCCACGCTCGCACTGCGGCGCGGCGGGCTTCGGGGGCGCACAGGAACTCGAGGAGTAATTTTATTTCATTTCCATTCGAGTCGGCGTTGGCGAAGAATTCGATTTCGCGTACGCCTTCCACTACCTTGCCGGCGCGCCCTGCTTGCCAAAGAGCTGCGATGCCGCGATTGATCAGAGGCGAGCTGATGGGACACTCTTCGACGGGCAGGAGTTCGTGCGAGGCGAACTTGAAATATCCTGCGGCGAAGTTGGGTTGGGTTCGGACTTGCAGGCGCGAACGGTTGCGATAGTTCCAGGGCGGCGAGGGATGCAACTGAATTTCGCATTGCGGTTCAAGCTTGGCGATGCGGCGGAGATTTTCGCGCAGGATTTCTTTCTTGATCTCGAGTTGATGCTCGTAGGCGGCGTGCTGGTAGTGGCATCCGCCGCAGCGGGTGAAATGCGGGCAGGGCGGCGGGATGCGGTGCGGCGAGGGCTCGATTATTGTGTTGGCGTGGGCGCGAGCGAAGCCCGGCTTTTCTTCGGTGATTGACGCTTCGATTTTTTCTGCGGCAAGAACGAAGGGGACGAAGACGGCCTTGCCGCGGCTGCGGTCCTTATTGGTGGGCGAAGTGTCTTTCGGTGAACCGGCGGGGAGGCGAGCTAGTCCGTCGCCG